>Ga0207975_100059_pt1 | contig 110019 bp, 99 predicted proteins | sample LakWasMe91_HOW11_2_FD_183913 | JGI IMG/M metagenome (GOLD analysis project Ga0207975, IMG submission 183913) | Freshwater sediment methanotrophic microbial communities from Lake Washington under simulated oxygen tension - Sediment Metagenome... | ecosystem: Environmental > Aquatic > Freshwater >...
GGTTTTAAAACAAGAATTTTAGCCAAAATCACGGCATTAACATTGGTTCAGTATATCAATAAATTCATATTTGATAGACCAATAAACAATATTAAAAATCAAACAATTTAATTACACCCAACGGGTTATATTTAAATTTTTCTAAAATTTCTTTTTTACCAATTGGCAACCGATCTGCATAATTCGAATTATACATCATTTTTGACAAATAACGTCCCATCATTCTTTTTTGAGCACCTAAACCTAAACGGTATTCTTCAAGAACAACACCCCTCTCTTTATCGATTTCTTCTGGAGTCAAATTAGCATTAAACGCCCAGTCTTCGATGATATTAAAACCATTTTCCAATTTTTCCGGGCTATCAGACGGGATAGGAAGAAAATAAACCGTTTCATCAAAACTAGTATAAGCATTTAAATGCTGGCCGAATTTCACTCCGATACTTTGCAAATAATCTACCAATTTGTTTTTAGGGAAACGTTTGGTTCCGTTAAAATTCATATGCTCCATAAAGTGAGCCAATCCTTGTTGGTCATCATTCTCCAGAATGGAGCCTGCGTTGACAACCAATCGCAAATCTACTTTGTTTTCTGGCTTGGCATTTTTCTTGATGTAATAGGTTAAGCCGTTCTCTAACTTTCCTGTTTTGACAGTGGCATCAAAAGGGATCGCAGCTGAATAATCGAGATTCTGTGCGAAAATCGCTGCCGGAAACAGCAATAACCCCAAGGTCAATTTACTAATTTGTCTCATAAAGTTTGATTTATTTTTCAGTAAATCTAAACAGATAACTTCTAACATAACACACTATTGTAAAATTTTTAACAGAAATTACGTACGATAAGGATTTGAATTTCCACAAGAATAGATCGCGCTTACAAAATCGAAGTGTATTCATTATATTTACATGATTTTACTAACAATTAGTACCCAAAAGATGACAAAAGCTTTTCACAAAATAGTTACATTCTTTCTGTTTCTGCTTACAATCACGTTTTCATTCGCCCAAGTACAAACTGAAATAGCACCTCCTTACAACATCAAAACGGCTTCTTTTGTTCAAAACAATCTAAACGTAGTTCCCATATTCAAATTGGGAGATGAATTTAGTTTTGAATTTGATGATCTGTTTGGCAATGAAGCCGACTATTATTACGAAATAACTCATTGTGATTACAACTGGATTCCAACAGATATACCAAAAAGCGAATACCTATCCGGTTTTGACAATCAAAAAATTCAGGAGACTGTCAATTCTTTCAACACATTACAGATTTTTACCCATTATAAATTATCACTACCAAACAATTACTCCAGAATACTCTTAAGTGGTAATTATGTACTCACTATTTTAAACTCTGACAAAGAAGTGGTGATGAAACGATATTTTGTTTTATATGAAGAGATTGTTTCTGTCTCATTAAAAATCAAAAGAGCACGAACCGTCAAAGACATTTACACTAAGCACGATCTAGAATTTGAAGTCAAAGCCGATGATCAAATACTTTTTCAAAACCCGATGCAAAACCTAAAAGTACTTTTGCTTCAAAACGGAAAATTCTGTACAGCCATAAAAAATGTTCCTCCGCAATATACAGTCGCAAACAGTTTTGTTTACAAATACGATCAGGAAACCCAATTTTGGGCGGGTAACGAATATTTGAACTTCGATTCCAAAGACATCAAAAATGCTAACAACTATATAAGTTTTGTGAACTCGGACAATGGTATTTACAACACCCATTTGTACACCAACGATGATAAAGCCAATTTTCCGTACACTAACTACTCGGACGTCAATGGTAATTTTACAATCCGAAAATTTGATGCCGAGAACAACACTATCGAATCGGACTATTCCTGGGTATATTTCACGCTTTCATCTCCTCTGGCCAACCCAAGCTCCTCTATTTATGTAGTTGGAATGTTCAATAATTACAGCAATACTCCAGAATTTAAAATGGATTTCAACACCAAAACAGGTTATTATGAAAAAGCTATTTTAATCAAACAAGGATTTACAAACTACCAATATCTAACAGTTAACGCGAAAGGAATTATCGATCAGGAACATGCTGTAAACGGAAATTTTTACCAAACTGAAAATGAGTATACCGTTTTAGTTTACTATAAAGGAAGTGCCGATCGATACCAAAAAGTTATTGGAAGAGGAACAGCTAATTCATTAAATGTAACGAATTAGAAAACTTTAATTTTTTTTTAAATAAATTATTCAATTTTTTTGTAGATTTGTCCACATACAGCACTTAATCCGCTCATTAGCATGGTTTCGCAAATAACAAGAGGCATTAAAATTTCGGTATTGACTAGTTTTGAGGGAACGTACTTCAAAAACTACAAGATTCATTTTGCCTTTAGTTATGAAATTACAATTGAAAACCACAGTAAAGATTCTGTTCAGTTAACTTCACGCCATTGGGAAATCCACGATTCCTTAAATGATATAGAATTTGTGGACGGAGAAGGCGTTATTGGCAAAAAACCAGTTTTGAAACCAGGTGAACAACACACTTACAGCTCAGGGTGTCTGTTATCTTCTCCTTATGGAGCTATGAAAGGTTATTTCAATATGATTAACTTTACTTCGACCAAATCTTTCAGGGTTATTGTTCCTACTTTTAGGCTGTGTGCTCCCTTCGCATTGAATTAATCTGATTTTTATTGTGATATTTTTGTCATAATTTTAATTTTTCCTTTGTACTTTTGCGTCAAATTACATAATTGCTTACTATTCAAATTATTTAAAGACATGCTAAAAGGATTTTTCAATGTACCCAAAGCGGTAAACGAGCCCGTAAAAAGTTACGCTCCTAATTCCCCTGAAAAGGCAAATGTTTTATCTGCCTATAAAGAAATGTGGAACTCTAAAGTCGATGTTCCTCTTTATATTGGAAACGAAGAAATCAAAACCGGAAATACCAAAAACATTACAGCTCCTCACGATCACCAACATGTTGTTGGAACCTACCATTTAGCTGAAAAATCACATGTAGAAAAAGCTATTGCAAACGCATTAGAATCAAGAACTACATGGGCAAATATGGCTTGGGAACAAAGAGCAGCTATATTTTTAAAAGCAGCCGAATTAATTGCAGGCCCTTACAGAGCAAAAATCAATGCCGCAACAATGATTGGGCAATCCAAAAATATTCATCAAGCCGAAATTGACTCAGCATGTGAATTGATCGATTTTTTACGTTTCAACGTTGAATTCATGACACAAATCTATGCGGACCAACCAAAATCGGCCTCCGATATGTGGAACCGTTTAGAGTACAGACCACTAGAAGGTTTCGTTTATGCAATCACTCCTTTCAACTTTACAGCTATAGCAGGAAACCTACCTGCAAGTGCCGCTATGATGGGTAATGTTGTCGTATGGAAACCAAGTGACAGCCAAGTATTCTCTGCCAAAGTTATCATCGATGTGTTCAAAGAAGCAGGAGTTCCCGATGGTGTAATCAACGTAGTTTTTGGAGATGCATTGATGATTACCGATACTATTTTGGCAAGTCGTGATTTTGCCGGAATCCACTTTACAGGTTCTACTCATGTATTCAAAGATATTTGGGCAAAAATTGGAACAAACATTAGTCATTACAAAACATACCCAAGAATCGTTGGAGAAACGGGTGGTAAAGATTTCATCATCGCACATCCAAGTGCAAATGTTAAACAAGTAGCTACAGGAATTGTTCGTGGTGCATTCGAATTTCAGGGACAAAAATGTTCTGCTGCTTCGAGAGCTTATATTCCACAAAGTATATGGCCTGCCGTTAAAGAACAATTAATTTTCGACACCAAATCAATGAAAATGGGTTCTCCCGAAGATTTTAGCAACTTTATCACTGCTGTAATTCACGAAGGATCTTTTGATAAATTGGCAAAATATATCGATCAAGCCAAAAATGATGCCGATGCTGAAATTATTGTTGGTGGAAATTACGATAAATCTGTTGGCTACTTTGTAGAACCAACTATCATCGTAACAACAAACCCACATTACACAACAATGGAAACCGAATTATTCGGACCTGTGATCACTATTTATGTTTATGAAGATGCTAAATGGGCTGAAACATTGAAATTGGTTGACACTACATCTGAATACGCTTTAACCGGTGCTGTTTTCAGTCAAGACCGTTACGCTATCGAAGAAGCTACAACTGCTTTGCAAAATGCAGCCGGAAACTTCTACATCAATGACAAACCAACAGGAGCAATTGTTGGAATGCAACCATTTGGAGGAGCAAGAGCTTCAGGAACTAATGACAAAGCAGGTTCTGCATTGAACTTATTCCGTTGGATTTCTCCAAGAACTATCAAAGAAACATTTGTAACTCCAACAGATTACAGATATCCGTTTTTGGGAGAATAAATTCTGATTTAAGATTTTATATAAATAAAAGCCCTCAAATTTCAATGTAAATTTGAGGGCTTACTTTTTTTTAGACCCGACAGGTTTTAAAACCTGTCGGGTCTAACATTAACCTTTTAAACTTTCTACACCACAAACTTCAACGGAAGGTGTACCACTTTTTTAGTCTCAAAAAATTCATCTTCAAAGAAGTCCGAAATATTATATTCAGTTGCTTTCGGAAAATCTTTTAATTCTTCCGTTAAATCACCGCCTTTCAAATAAAGAATACCATTTTTCAATTCGTGTTTATGCTGCTTTTTGATTTTGGTTTTAACCCAAGAAACAAAATCGGGCATATTGGTCACTGCACGGCTCACTATAAAATCAAAATCTCCTTTCACATTTTCGGCACGGATTTGCTCGGCTTTTACATTTTTTAATTCCAAAGCTTCGGCGACGGCTTTTACCACCCTGATTTTCTTCGCAATAACATCAATAAGATAAAAACGGGTTTCGGGAAAAAGAATCGCCAACGGAATTCCAGGAAATCCTCCGCCTGTACCAACGTCCAAAACATAAGTTCCGGGCTCAAACTTATTTACTTTGGCAATAGCCAATGAATGCAATATATGTTTGGTATATAACGACTCAATATCTTTACGGGAAATAACGTTGATTTTTTCATTCCAATCGTGGTATAAAAAATCCAACTTTTTAAACTGTTCTATCTGATTATCAGACATGTTAGGAAAATACTTTAGAATCTCATCCATCTTACAAATTTTTAACAAAAGTACTGCTTTTCGCTTAGAAATATTTAACTCAATATTGCATCTTGAAAATTTATATTGGTTACCTTTGCCGATATTCAAAAATAATACATGAACAACAACGCACCTATATTTGCTAAACAAGATAATTTAAAGTTTTTCAGGACTCTAAATTCTCGAGTTAACAGTTATTTCAAAGAAAATAACATTGAAAAAACTGGAAACTGGAAAATTCATTTAAAGACTGTAATACTTTTTACTGTTTTCCTTGTTCCTTATTTTTTGATACTCACTTTAGATATGCCTTTTTGGGCACATCTACTCTTGACCATCGTTATGGGAATTGGAATGGCGGGAATTGGAATGAACGTCATGCACGATGCGAATCACGGATCCTATTCCAACAAAAGCTGGGTTAATAAATTTATGGGAGGAACCATCTATGTATTGGCCGGAAACGTACACAACTGGCAAGTACAGCACAATGTTTTACATCACACTTACACCAATATCATAGGCCATGACGAGGACTTGGAGGCAGGAAGAATCATGCGTTTCTCCAAAGATGCCAAATGGCATAAATTCCACAAATTCCAACAATATTATGCCGTATTTCTATATGGTTTATTGACTTTCAATTGGGCCATCACCACCGATTTCAAGCAAATGCACAGTTATCTAAAAAGAAAACTGTCCTACGGTGAACCCAAAAACCCAAAAATCCTTTGGACAACATTAATCATCACAAAATTAATTTACATTGCTATCTGGATTGTTTTACCAATGATAATTGGAATCACTTGGTGGAAAGTTTTGGTTGGATTTTTTGTAATGCACTACACCGCCGGATTAATCCTTAGCATTGTTTTCCAATTGGCACACGTAGTTGACGAAGCAGCCAATCCACAACCAAACGAGGTGGGAGAAATGGAAAATACCTGGGCCATTCACCAATTGTTTACCACAGTTAATTTTGCACCAAAAAACAAGATTGTAAACTGGTACACAGGAGGATTAAACCACCAAATCGAACATCACATTTTTCCTCATATTAGTCATGTTCATTATAGCAAAATTGCAAAAATTGTAAAAGAAACGGCAAAAGAATGTCAATTGCCTTATTACGAATACAAAACAATGACAGCAGCTGTTGTTGCCCATTTTAAACATTTAAAAACATTGGGGTTAGAACCCGCATTATAAATAATTATCTAATAGAGAATAAACCAAAAAATTACATTTTAATGAGTAATCCACTTTCAGACAGAATTAACAATTTGGCCACATCACAAACATTGGCGATGGCGGCATTGGCAAGAGAATTAAAAGCGCAAGGAAAAGACATCATAAGTTTAAGTTTAGGGGAGCCTGACTTCAACACGCCTGATTTCATCAAAGAAGCTGCTAAAAAAGCTATCGATGAAAATTACAGCACTTACTCTCCAGTTGATGGTTATGGCGACTTAAAAGATGCCATCTGCAGAAAATTCAAAAGAGACAACGGATTGGATTATAAACCATCTCAAATTGTGGTTTCAACAGGAGCCAAACAATCTTTATACAACATTGCACAAGTAATGCTTAATGACGGTGACGAAGTAATCTTGCCTGCTCCGTATTGGGTATCTTATTTCGAAATCGTAAAATTATCAGGCGGAGTTCCTGTAGAAGTTCCAACTTCTGTAGATACTGATTTTAAAATCACTCCAGAGCAATTGGAAGCAGCTATCACACCAAAAACAAAAATGATGTGGTTCTCTTCTCCTTGTAACCCTTCTGGATCTGTTTACAACAGAGAAGAATTAACAGCTTTGGCTAAAGTTTTGGAGAAATATCCAAACATTTATGTAGTTGCCGACGAAATCTACGAGCACATCAATTTCTCAGGTACTTTCTGCAGTATCGGATCTATTCCTGGAATGTTGGAAAAAACAATCACTGTTAACGGAGTTGCAAAAGCATTCGCAATGACAGGATACAGAATCGGTTATATCGGAGCACCTGAATTCATCGCAAAAGCGTGTACAAAAATCCAAGGTCAAGTAACTTCAGGAGCAAATTCAGTAGCACAACGTGCAACAATTACTGCTGTTGATGCTGATCCAAGCGTGTTGAACCACATGGTTCAGGCATTCCACAGTCGTAGAGATTTAGTTGTTGGATTGTTGAAAGAAATCCCAGGAATTAAAATCAACGTTCCGGAAGGAGCTTTCTATGTATTCCCAGACGTTTCTTCTTTCTTCGGGAAAACATTAAAAGGAAACTTAATCAAAGATGCAAACGACGTTTCTATGTACCTTTTGGCAGAAGCTTGTGTTGCAACTGTAACAGGAGACGCTTTTGGAAATCCAAACTGTATCCGTTTCTCTTACGCAACCAGCGACGACTTGTTGAAAGAAGCATTAAGAAGAATCAAAGAAGCTTTATCTTTTTCTGAAGTAACAGCTTAATATATTTTTAAAAATTTAAAATCCCAGGTTTCAGGTTTACTGCTTGAAATCTGGGATTTTTTTATGGGGTTCCCTACGGTCGGGCTATCCGTTTCAATCTTTTGTTCCAAAAAAAGGAACAAAAGGATTTCCTCTTCTATCCCTAACCCATACGGAATATGAGAAGTCTTTCGTTTCAAAATAAAACCTTCAATTCCAGAAACACTATCCAAAGAAGCAACTACGCAAGCTAAATTCCCATTGAAGATATAAAACACCGAAACTTTTTAAATATCCCTATACATTTTTCTATATTTAGAAGGAGACATATTTACAAATTTTTGAAATTGCCTGTTAAAGAAACTCAAATTATTATAACCTACTTTATAGCCAATTTCAGAAGTACTTAAATCTGTTGCAATTAGCATTTTACTCGCCATGCTAATTTTATATTCGTTTATGAATTCAAAAAAAGATTTACGGAAAGTCTTTTTGAAAAAACGACAAAATGACTCTTTACTCATTACCACTTTTTTAGAAACCTCTTCCAAACTGATTTGTTGGGAATGGTTTTCTTTCACAAAATTATAAATCAAATTAATCCGCTCACTTTCCTTTACAGTCAGATTACTTGTAAAACCCTGACCCGCCAAACATTTATAACTTGCATTGGCGGCTAAATCCTGTATAATTTGCAAAAATGACAAAAGCCTTTGAAAAGGAGGCAAATCTACCAATTGCAATAATTTAGATTCCATTTGGATGGCATCCTCTTTTTCAAAATGAATCCCCCTGACTGCCAACCGAATCAGTTGCCGGATATGTTGAAATTCTTCTTTCTCCAACCAGGGCAACAGTAAATCCTCATCCCACTGAATGATAATGCACCTCACATCCTCTTTTTGCTCTCCAATGGTTTTCCAACAATGCGGTAAATTTGAACCTACCAAAACCAAATCACCGTACTCAAAACTTCCCATATTATCTCCCACATAACGAATGCCACTACTTCCAAGAATATAAGTAAGTTCATATTGCGGATGGAAATGCCAAGAGGCAATAAATTCTTTTCCCTCAAAAACACTCGTTTTAAAGGAACTCCCCGGAGAGGGACTGATGCTTCTGTATTCGGCTTTCATAAGGAATCGGTTTTAAAATTCTAAAATAATAAAAAAACACTATTTTGAGTCAAAATAGTGTCATAAATTACTTTTATTGTGTAAATAGTGTGTGTTTTAGATTTGTAATATTGTAAAAATAAAAACCGTATTAAAATGACATCAGATATTGCTATCAGAGACATAAAATTATTCAAGGCATCCACAACGCTCAAAAAACCCATTGCAGATGCGACACATACACTAACTGAAATTGCATTTATCGTTATGCGTATTCAATTAGAAAATGGTGTTATTGGAGAATCCTATTTATTATCTTTTCAATACTCACCAAATGCAATTATTGGGGCGTTGAAAGATATCATTCCGGTGATAAAAGGATACAAAGCCAATGAAACAGGAGCAGTTTATCAAAAACTGGATGATTTAGCCGAGTATTTTGGAAACCAAGGAGTGTTACGATGGGCACAAGCAGCCATCAATATTGCCATGTGGGATGCTTGGGGTAAAACTTTAGGACAACCCATCCACAAAATATTAGGCACACACAAAGAAAAAGTATCCATTTACGGAAGTGGTGGCTGGATTTCCTATTCTATTGACGAGCTTATTGAAGAAGTGACCAATTATGCTAATCGAGGCTTCAAAGCTGTAAAAATCAAAGTAGGTTCACCAAAAGTAAGCACTGATGTAGAGCGTTTGCGCCTTGTTCGTGAAGCCGTTGGGGACAAAGTTGATATTATGATGGATGCGAATCAGGGAATGGATTTGCCTTCAGCGATGAAATTGGCCCGTGAAGCCAGAGATTTAAATATTCATTGGTTTGAGGAACCTATTCATCACCAAAATTTTCAAGGTTACGAAATTCTCAAAAACCAAACGGGAATTTCATTAGCCATGGGAGAAAGAGAATTTGACACTTTGCCTTTAAGAGAATTGGCAACTCGAAATGCCTTAGATATTTGGCAGCCAGATATCTTAAGAATTGGCGGTGTGGAAGCTTGGAGAGAAAGTGCCGCATTGGCCAAAAGCTTCAATTTGCCTGTATTGCCACATTATTATAAAGATTATGATGTCCCTTTATTATGTACCATTTCAAACGGTGTGGGAGTGGAATCTTTCGATTGGGTTGACCCTTTAATCGACAACCCAATGGTTATCCAAGATGGTTTTGCAAAACCGCACGATTTACCGGGATGGGGATTTAGCTTTATCGATGACCGAATGACCGAAATTAAATTATAAATCATGGCACTAGAAGCATTTTCATTAGCAGGCAAAATCGCTTTGGTTACTGGAGGCGGAACCGGAATTGGATTGGGAATTTCAAAAGCCCTTATTGACGCCGGAGCACAAGTAGTCATAACCGGAAGACGAGAAACCGTTTTGCAGGAAGCTGTAAAAGAATTGGGTAACCAAGCTTTTTATCGAGTAAATGACATAACCGACAAAACGGCAATTCCGCAATTAGTACAAGACATTGAGACCAATATTGGTCCGATAGACATTTTGGTAAACAACGCCGGAATCCACCACAAAGCTTTGGCACAAGACACTTCCGATTTTGACTTTGAACGCATCATACAGACCAATCTGTTGAGCGTATTTTCGCTAACCCGTGAATGTGCCAACTATATGTTGAAACGAAAAAGCGGTTCCATAATTATGATTAGTTCTATGGCAGGGCTTTTCGGAATTGACAAGGTAGTTGCTTACAGCGTTTCAAAAACGGCTCTGACCGGCCTAGTCAATACCTTGGTTACTGAATATTCAAAATCCAATGTCCGTGTTAATGCCATTGCTCCGGGATGGATTGAATCGAATATGTTTTTGAACGCAATAAATCAAGATGAAAAACGAAAACAGCAAATTACGAATCGTATCGCCATGGATCATTTCGGAAAACCTGAAGATATTGGCAACGCGGCGGTTTTCCTAAGCTCTGAAGCAGCTCGTTATATAACCGGTGTTATTCTACCTGTAGATGGGGGAGCTACCGTTAATTTTTAAAAATATTTATAGTCACACAAGCCCTATTTAATAAATCCTTTTGTTTTTTTAAGAAAAACAAAAGGATTTATCACTTCTAGCTAAACCGAAAAATAGTCAACAATATTATCCTTTCAGAGTTAGTTAAAATCTACAGCTCCATATAATAGGTTTTTCTCAAATATTTTTACCCCCTCGAAAAACTGTCGGCGTCACTCCTGCAGTCTTCTTAAGCAATCGGACAAAATAAGAATAGTCATCGAAACCCAAGTCAGTTGCAATTTCGTTGACGGTTCTTTTTTTATCCATCAGCATTCTTTTCGCTTCCAAAATGATTCTGTCGGTTATGACCTGAGTAGTGGTCTTCTTTAGGATTTCGTTGCATATCCTGTTCAAATGCTTGAGCGTGATATGGAGTTGCGACGCATAGAATGAGGGTCCCTTTTCGGTCCAAAAATATTTTTCCAAAAGCACATTAAAATCTTTAATTTTCGCATTATATGAATGCGTTTCCAAAACATGTTGCTCTTGATATTTTCTGGCAATTTCAATGTGAATGCTATCCAAAATATTCATGATTTTATCCTGCTTCATGATTTTATCACCTTGATATTCTTCAAGCATATTATGGAAATAAGGCTCAATTCCCTTTAATTCTTTGGCTCCAAAAAACATTTCGGGTGAATTTCCCAACGAAGAATAAAAAGGAAAAATATCAATTGTCTTTTGCCTAAAATAAAGATTATACATTTCTTGGGAATAAAAAACGACAAACCCATCAATATCATCAGACAAAACCCAATGATGCATTTGTCCGGGCTGCATAAAAAACATACTTCCGGGAAGAATCTTAAAACTATCAAAATCGATGTCATGAGTCCCGGATCCTTTTGTAAAAATAACTAGCACATACGAATTGTGTCTATGTGGTTCTTCGACAAAACTATGGTTGACCAAGTGATTTTTGAAAGTATTAATATAGAAATCACTATTGACATCATTGCAATTGAACCGCTGAATGGAATATATTGGATATTTACTCATAAGACCTAAATGTCTTTTTTGTGCTATAATTAGCGAATATAGAAAATAGCTGTGATACTAATTAAAAATACCTTTGAAAAAAAATAAATAAAATGTCACACGCACTTGTCCACATCCTAAATAACGAATGCCCTCATTGTCACAAAGGAAAAGTATTTAACGAAAAAAACACCTTTATGACTATCGGTTTCCCAAAAATGAATCAGTATTGTTCGCATTGTCATTACAAATTCGAAAAAGAACCTGGTTATTTCTTTGGCGCGATGTATGTAAACTATGGCTTAACCGTCGCTCAGGGAATAGCTACTTACTTGATTTCTCAACCTTTTTTCCCAACACTATTCGATTTAAGGATCATTGCCATTATTGCTTTTGTCATAATAGCTATGTCCTCTTTCAACATTCGTCTTTCAAGATTACTGTGGATTTATATGTTTAAAAACTATTCCGTTTAGAGTTAAGTCTAAAATACGTAACTTAGGACTCTCTAAATTCGTTCTAATGAAAAATCTATTTTCGATCGCAATATTATTTACCGTGTTTTTGGCTAATGCCCAAGACAAAAAAGAACCATTAAAACCACAAATAGTAGAAGTTTCCTGTGGCGAGTGTCAATTTGGAATGAAAGGAAAAAGCTGCGACCTAGCCGTTCGTATTGACGGAAAGTCCTATTTTGTGGACGGAACAAAAATCGATGGGCACGGAGACGCACATGCCAAAGACGGTTTTTGCGAAACCATCCGAAAAGCCGAAGTTACCGGAACGATAGTAAATGACCGTTTCAAAGCTGTTACTTTCAAACTGCTTCCTGCAAAGAAATAAATGGCATTGATACTCGAAAATATTGCGCAGCATGTAACGCTTACGCAGCAGGAGCAGGAACTTTTCCTGTCCAAAATTGTAACACATCAATACAAAGCAAAAACCATTTTACTGAATAGCGGCGAAATTTGTAAACATTCTTATTTTGTAAATTCAGGGATTTTGCGCAGTTTTAACATTAATGACAATATTGTAGAACACGTATTGACTTTCGCCTGCGAGGGTTGGTGGATTGGAGACATGTACAGTTTGCTTTCGCAAAAGCCGGGCAACCTGTTCATAGAAGTCTTGGAAGATGCCGAAGTGGTTTTGTTATCCAAAGAAAACCAAGAAATACTGTATCGTGAAATTCCGAAGTTGGAGCGATTCTTCAGGATACTTACCGAAAATTCATTGGTAGCCAACCAAGAGCGCTTAATGGACAACCTTAGCCTCACCGCCGAAGAACGTTTTGAAAAATTCTGTAAAAAATACCCAACGCTTATTCAAAAAGTTGCCCAAAAGCAAATCGCATCTTACTTGGGCGTTACGCCGGAGTTTTTCAGTAAAATGAAAAGTAAAATGTTGAGGAAGTAAACCTTCCTTTTAAATTAAATGCTAGCCTAATTGTTTTATATCATTTTACACTCAAAATTATAATTCTAGTCTGTTCTTTTATATGAAAGTGTACGCAATGCGTACAATATCTGTGCAAGCGAGTACTTGCACAAATATTATTTTCGAAATAACTTCTTAACCTAGATTAAGTGTCCTCGGCCCAAATCGATTGTACATTTGTATAACAAAAATCACTAAACATATACAATCATGAAAAATACAGTTTTACACAAAGCAGAAACAAGAGGACACGCAGATCACGGATGGTTAAACGCTTATCACAGTTTCAGCTTTGCTAGTTGGTACAATCCCGATAGAGTTCAATTTGGTGCTTTACGCGTTTTGAATGACGATACTATTGCAGCCGGAATGGGTTTTGGAACTCACCCTCACGACAATATGGAAATTATCACAATTCCTTTGGAAGGTGATTTGGCACACAAAGACAGTATGGGTAATGCGGCTACCATAAAAACGGGAGACGTTCAAGTAATGAGTGCCGGAACCGGAATTCAACACAGCGAATTTAATCCGAACGCAGATCAACAAACAAAACTTTTCCAAATTTGGTTATTCCCAAAAACTAGAAACGTTGAACCTCGTTACCAACAAATTACTTTAGACACCACTGAACAAAAAAATAATTTTGCCCAAATATTGTCTCCAAATCCTGATGATGCCGGAGTTTGGATTCACCAAGATGCTTGGTTTCATTTAGCCGATTTTGAGGCAGGTTTTTCTAAAAATTATGAACTAAAAAAAGAAGGAAACGGAATTTATATTTTTGTAATTTCAGGAAAAATTACTGTTGAAGGTCAAGAATTGGAAACCCGTGATGGTTTTGGAATAACTGATTTTAAAAATTTGGAATTCAAAGCTACAACAGACGCAAAATTTCTGTTAATGGAAATTCCAATGAGCTACTAAAGATCCTGAGTCGCTAAGATTCTAAGTCATTAAGAAAAGACTTAGAATCTTAGTAACTTAGTCCCGATAACTATCGGAATAGAAACTTTAGAAAAAAACTTAGCAACTTAGCAACTTTAGAAAAAATGAACGAAGAAGTACAATTAGAAATAAACGACAGAAAAGGTTTTTTCCACATAGACATTAACGGCAAAACCGAAGCAAAAATGACTTTTGTATTCGCCGGTCCGGATAAAATCATAATAGACCATACCGAAGTAAACGAAGGTAATAACGGAAAAGGTTATGGAAAAAAAATGGTGGCCAAAGCGGTAGAATATGCTAGAGAAAAAAACATCAAAATCATTCCGCTTTGTCCATTTGCAAAAAAAGTATTTGACAAAACTCCTGAATTTAGAGACGTATTATAATGGAAGATTTTTTTGAAAATGACATACTTGGTCACATAGGCAGTCAAAAATACTTGTGTACCATTACTTGGCGAAACGGGCAATACCAAATGGATGAGCCTGTAGACAAAGGCGGAAAAGATTTAGGAATGGATCCGTTTTCGACCTTAATGGCTTCTTTGGCCGGTTGTACGCTTTCTACCCTGAGAATGTACATCGACAGAAAAGAATGGATCATTCCCGAAATAAATATTTCACTAAATTTATATCAGGAAACTTTGAACGGTGAATTGACAACTACAATCAGAAGAAACATCACTTTCCCTGAAGAAGTCAGTGCCGAGATTAGGGAACGATTACTTATTATTGCTGACAAATGTCCCATTTCAAAATTACTTAAAGGAAAAGTAAACATTAACACAACACTTTAGCCATGGATCCAAAAAACATTAAAAAAGAATACACCAATGGTGAAGTAACCATCGTGTGGCAATCCGGAAAATGTATTCATTCCGGAAATTGCGTGCGCAACAATCCTGACGTTTTCAAACCTAAAGAACAACCTTGGATTACACCCGAAAATTCGACTACCGAAAAAATTATCGAAACGGTCAATAAATGCCCATCAGGCGCGTTGAGTTTTTATATGAACAAGAAGTAATTAGTTCCTAGTCCCTAGTAATTAGTCCTTAGCACAGAAGAACTTAAACAATCCAAACGATTAAACGATTTTAAACTTTTAAACTCCCTTATTCCTCATTTAATTTCCGAATCACTTTAGCAGGATTACCAACTGCTAAAGAATTCTCGGGAATATCTTTGGTTACCACCGACCCTGCTCCGATTACGCAACCGTTGCCAATAGTAACTCCCGGACAGATTACAGAATTCCCTCCAATCCAACAATCGTCACCAATAGATACGGGTTTTGAACTTTCGACAGTCCTTCTTTCGATCGCATTTAGCGGATGCGTTGCCGTATAAATATGCACGCCCGGTGCAAAGAAAACATTGTTCCCGATAGTCACTTTCATGGTGTCCAAAACCACACAATTGACATTGAAATACACATTCTCCCCCGAATGGATGTTATACCCATAATCACAATGAAATGGCGGTTCGATATACAATCGTTTGTGGGAATTGGGCATTAATTCCCGAAGAATGGCACGAGATCTTCCGTTCATCAAATATTCGGTGACATTCAGTTTATGCAGTAATTTTTTGGCTTTGGTTCGCTCTTCAACGAGCTGTTTATCATTGGCAAAATAAATTTCGCCCAAAAGCATTTTTTCTTTTTCGGTCATTATTTAAAAACTCTTTTTCAAATTTCAAATGTCATTGCAGTATTCAAATGACTATACTCATTATCCCCCTTATATTCATTCATGATAAGCTGTGCTTTAAAGAAACAAAGTGTCGATTCGGCACCTTGATTGATATTGACATTTTTGTCTTCAAGTCCATCATAAGAAGCACCATTCACCGGATTATAAATAATCTGATTCAAATGGTTATTCCCTAAAAACCACGAAAAAGCCAAATTCATCTGATTTCTATATTTGACATTTCCTGTTATCTGATAAAACAAATGCAAGGTAATAATTGTTGTGGCAACTTCAATGGGTTGCTCCCCGTAAGTGTTTTTTTTCTCGCCTTTGACAAACCATCCTCTATTTGAAATCACACTAATTTCACCTTTCATAAAATAATGTGACAAAAGAAAATCAAAAGTAATCAATGCTATTTTTTTGTATTTCAAATCACGGGTCGCCAGATAACTATAAAGCATAGCCTCGGGAAGTACATTATTGGCATAAGTCATATAATCTTCGTACCAACACCACTCATCATCGGAATTAATATGGTAATGATTCAATAATTTGTCTGCAAGTTGAGCAATACAAGTTTTGATATTTTTCTCAAAACTAATCTGATAGTAATAACAAAGTCCTTTGAGGGAATATGCGATTGCCCTTGGTGAAGAAACCTTATCGATGTGCAACACGGCCTTATCCCATATTTTTTGGGCTTGTTGAACAAAATCCTCAGGAAGTTTTTTTTGAAGCGAAAGCATATATCCCAAGCTCCATAAAGCCCTTCCATTAGAATCCTCAAGATTGACCAACTCATTTTGTTTTGTCAACTGATGGTTAATGTCTTTGTAATTATCAAATTGTCCATCTTCCCGCTGTATCTCGGCAATAAAATTCAAATAAATTTTAGCCAGATCCAAAGCAATAGGATCATCAGCTATATCATAATACATCAATATATTAATTAATGCACGGGCATTATCATCTAAGGTATAACCTGAAGACAAATCGGGTTGACTAAACTTTGAAAACTGGAGAATTCCATAATCAGTAGTCAACTCTTTGATGTGATCTAATTTAATGGGCGGAAAATTAAAACTTAATTTTCCTTTACTTTCGGTGACTTCAGCAAAGAGAAAACCATACTTCAAAGCAATATTTTCCCAAGTTGTTTCGTGGGTAAAAGCGTAGCCGTTACGCCCCATTTCCAGCCTTTTTTCTTTGTTTTCAACCAATTCCAAAATAGCATTTTTAAATTGGTCTGGTTTGTCGAATCCTTCCAACAAGATTCCGACATCACTATTTAAAGCCTCAACTGCATGGGCTATCGGCGTGGAAATAACCGCACAGCCACAACTCATTGCATACGCAAATGTGCCACTTACCGCTTGATTAGGATCTTTGGAAGCAAACAAATAGATGTCTGATAAAATCAAATAATCCAACAATTGTTTCAAATCCAAAAATTTATTGACAAAGACAACATTATTCTCAATTTGAAGTTTTTTGGTAATCTCAATTAGCGTGTTTCGATATTTCTCCCCTTCTTTTTTTAGAATCTCAGGATGAGTTTTCCCTATTATCAAATAAATAACTTCGGGATGTTTTGCAACAATGTTGGGCAAAGCATACAAAACAGTTTCAATATTTTTATTCTCACTTATCAAGCCGAAAGTTGACAACACAATCTTATCGGAATAATCATATTGCTTTTTTAGTTTTTCCTTTTGATCCCAAAGCACCATATGTGTGCCATGCGGAATTATCCTTAATTTAGATTCTTCACAATCGTAATCCCTTATCAAAACCTCTTGGGATCTTTTAGTCAGTACCACAATTTTATTAGACAAATCAATGATGGCCTGAACTATTTTCTTTAACTTATCATTTGGCCCCGGCAAAACCGTATGAAAAACCGTTGCAATAGGCTTGTTTACTGCCAATAAAAAAGACAATAGGTAATTTCCATAATCTCCATCAAAAAGGCCAAACTCATGCTCGATACAAATCATACCTATATCGTCCCGAGTGTTGATTTTTTCGGCCAAAATGCGATACTCTTCGATGGAAGAAACTGTTAAAGCATAATGCACATCAAGTCCGTATTCGAATTGATTTTCTTCTTTTTGCAAAGCACAAACCTCTATCGGCAACGAATCCCCAAAGACCAACTTAATGGAATTAACGACATCGCTGGAAAAAGTTGCCAATCCACACTCTCTTGGCGGATAAGAACTCATCAATAGAATTGTTTTGCTTTTTTTGGTTTTCACTTTTATTTTTTATTTTGTTTATTTAACCTTTTACTATTTCACTAGTATTCGATACCTCGAATCGGAAAATGAACTGACAAAATATTTTCAATTACAATTCATTTTTTGATCAGACTCTTTTCGAAAAAATTATTTCTTACTGTTTTTCAAGGCAACCATTAATTCTACCATATCCACCACCGCATAGGTAGAAGAATAATCCGAAACTGCATAAGGCAATATCAGACTGTTATTATGAATTATCGAACCACAGGAATACACCACATTCGGCACGTATCCCTCACGTTCATCCTCCAAAGGGGCTAACAATGGCTCGGACAACCTCCCGATTTCTTTGGAGGGATCATCCAAGTCAAACAATGACACGCCTATACAATAACGTCTCATTGCCCCTACTCCATGTGTAATGACCAACCAACCTTCCTGAGTCCATAAGGGGGAACCACAATTCCCTATTTGAGTATATTCCCATGGATATTTGGGTCTCTGAATAATCTGTGGGGATTCCCATTGATTGGTTCGTGTCGAATACATTAAAAAATTATTGACTCCGTCTACCCTGCCCAACATCGCATATTTACCATTAATCTTTTTAGGGAACAATGCCATACCCTTGCTTTGCGATCCTTCACCATGCAAAGGCATTATGCGGAAGGTATAAAAATCTTCTGTTGTAATTAATTTAGAAAGAATGGAATGCCCATTATAGGCAGTATAAGTTCCCATCACACTTTCGGAACCATCATCATCAACAAAACGAACAAAACGGGCATCTTCAATCCCACGGCTTTCTGTATCAGATACCGGAAATATAACACGCTCGGAGATATCGGAATCATGCTTAAATTGTACATCATAAAACGAATCCAACAACCAAATCACCTCTTCATAAGCTTCTTTTTTTTCTTTACCGATGTTTTCGCAGGATAGTTCCTTGTTTATCAAATCCTTAAATACAGAATATTCAAAGACATCTGGCAAATTGCACATGATAGAAGAATAAATATCCAGCGTATGCATTTCCGTCAATTTAGACAAAACTCGATTTTTATTAAACATCATTTTATGCGAAACCTCGGCCTTTTCAATATTATCACCAATTCGCATCATCCTTAGATTATTCTCCTTATCAATAACCCCTCTTCTGAATACGATAGACGACACATGCCCTTCACCCGTAGCCCGAAACGAAATAACGACACGTTTCTCTCCCTTTTCCAAACCCGATTGATCAAAATCTTCCACCATCGAAGGATTAAAAAATGCGGATGATTCTATAGAATATTCCATAGTAAGATACGATCCAATAAGCATCTTTCTTTCGTCTGAGAGTTGCTCATAATTTACCTGCATCTCTTCAATTATTGACTTAACATTTCCACAATGTTTATAAAATAAAGACGAAATATTTCGGTGGCGTCTAGCAAACTCCCTATTTATCTGTTCCAAAGTATGGCTAACCTGTTGATCACTCATGATCAATATTCGACCTATCAATTCTTTGGTTCTCTCTTCTCCGCTCATAAAATATCGAGCAACAACTCTACTGGAATCAGGCAAGAACTTTATTTTTTTTCGGGTAACAGAAACTTTCATAAAATTATTTTTTAATTATTTTATAACAAGTAAAAGTATTTTGGTTGCGGTAGAAAGGCTTTTTTGTCTTTATTCTATTTTATTATCTTGATAAAATAAATTCAACTTCATAAAATCGGGGCTTGCATAATGTTATCAATCCAGACTAAATTGTCTTATCTTTTTAGAAAAAGAATGGATTTAAAAAATCACTTATTATGCTAAATATAATCAAACTCAACCAAATTTACGAATAATAAATTAGTTAAACGCATGATAATTATCATATTAAACCCAACCAAGGACTATATTCTTATAAAAACAAAACAATCTCATTTACCCTTTACAGAAAGATAGAATCCCTTTATTTCAGATATCGATTGGAATGACAGCAGGGAAAATGTTCTTTGAATGCAAAAAATTGCTGCTCCTAAAAAAAATAGTACTTTTGCAGTCGCTTTTTGGTTTTCACTTATAAAACCGAAATCTTATAAACATTAAACAAAAAAATATGAAGGCATACGTATTTCCAGGTCAAGGTGCGCAATTCACAGGAATGGGCAAAGACCTATATGAAAATTCCCCATTGGCAAAAGAATTATTCGAAAAAGCCAATGAAATACTAGGTTTCCGCATTACCGACATCATGTTTGAAGGAACTGCCGAGCAATTGAAGGAAACTAAAGTTACTCAACCTGCGGTTTTTTTACATTCGGTTATTTTGGCCAAAACATTAGAGGATTTCAAACCGGAAATGGTAGCTGGACATTCTTTGGGAGAATTTTCGGCATTGGTTGCCAATGGAGCTTTGTCTTTTGAAGATGGGTTGAAATTAGTTTCGCAAAGAGCTTTGGCAATGCAAAAAGCCTGTGAAATTACTCCTTCAACTATGGCTGCAGTATTGGGATTGGCTGATAATATCGTTGAGGAAGTTTGTGCCTCTATAGACGGAGTTGTGGTTGCTGCTAATTACAATTGCCCTGGACAATTGGTAATTTCGGGAGAAACCACGGCTGTAGAAAAAGCATGCGAAGCAATGAAAGCTGCTGGTGCAAAACGTGCCTTATTATTACCTGTTGGTGGTGCTTTCCACTCACCGATGATGGAACCTGCAAGAGAAGAATTGGCCGCAGCGATTGAGGCGACAACTTTCTCTGCTCCTATTTGTCCTGTTTATCAAAACGTAACAGCAAATGCAGTTTCGGACGCTAACGAAATCAAGAAAAACTTAATTATTCAATTGACGGCTCCTGTAAAATGGACACAATCTGTACAACAAATGATTGCCGATGGAGCGACTTTGTTTACAGAAGTTGGCCCAGGAAAAGTATTGGCTGGTTTAATTGCAAAAATTGATAAAGAAGCAGCTACTGCTAATGCGTAAAATTCAGATTACAGACTGCAGAATTTAGATTGCAGTTATAAAAAACAGAATCCCCGTAAACTTATACTTATGTTTATGGGGATTTATATTTTAAAGTTCTTTTGCTTCTTCACAGTAATTATTAATAATTCCTGTAATTAAATAATTTCGATTTTTCTTTTCAAAAAATATATACCAAGTTGTTCGCCTATTAGATTTATAAAAAACATAATTGCAGCCCAAATACTCTAGCTTTTTAGGAGCTAATTTATGAGGCATTAATTTAATATTCTCCGGAACTGCATCATAAATTTTGGACACATATTCTTCAGCAACTTTTATAAAGCCGAAATATTCTTTTTTGTATAAAACAATAATCAAATCATTCAAAAATCAATTACATCTGGTTTGAAAATTACTTTTACTTCCCCCACCATTCTCTAATTTTTCTAATCGATTCAGCTTTAGCTTCCTCTGGAGTTAAGCCTTTTGCAAACTCGGCATCAAAATCAAAAGTTTCGCGGTCGATTCCTTTGAATTTCCGTTTTTGAACTTCATATTCAACCTTAGGTTCTTCAACCTTATTCTTTTTCTTATTTTCTTTATCCAAACTCATAATTCCTACATTTAATCTTATAAATTTACAAAATATTTTGTACCAAAATAAAAATCCCAAATAATCAAATTGATCATTTGGGATTCTTTTTATCTGAAAACTATAACCTAAGAACGAATCTTCTGTTCCCATTTCCAAGCACTGGCCATAGCTTCGTCTAAAGTTGATTTTGCTTTCCAACCTAATACATTATTGGCTTTATCAGTATTAGCATAAGCTTCGGTGATATCACCTTCTCTTCTTGGACAAATTTTATATGGAAGTTTTTTTCCGCTTACTTTTTCAAAACTTTTAATCACTTCCAATACAGAACTTCCTTTTCCAGTTCCTAGATTGAAAGTTTCAACTTTTTCAACATTCTTTTTGTTCAACAAACGTTGCAAAGCAATTACATGAGCTTTCGCCAAATCTACTACGTGAATATAATCCCTAATTGCTGTTCCGTCAGGCGTAGGATAATCATCTCCAAAAACCGATAATTCCTTACGCAATCCAAAACCGGTTTGGGTAATAAAAGGCACTAAATTTTGTGGTACTCCCAAAGGCAATTCCCCAATTTCAGCAGAAGGATGCGACCCAATCGGGTTGAAATAACGCAACAAAATTGCATTAATGTTACTCACTCTGGTCACTTCGGTTATAATTTCTTCACCTATTTGCTTAGTGTTTCCATAAGGAGACATCGCTGTTTGAACAGGTGCATTTTCGGTAATCGGCATTACTTCGGCTTGGCCATAAACGGTACAAGATGAACTAAAAATAAAATTAGCCTCTTCCTTTTTCTCTAATTCCTGTAAAATATAAACCAAAGCGGCTATGTTGTTTTCATAATACAACAACGGATTTTCAACGCTTTCCCCAACTGCTTTGGATGCTGCAAAATGAATAACACCTTTTACATCATTATGTTTTTGGAAAAAGTCCTGAACGCTTTTTTTATCGCGCAAATCCAATTTTTCAAAAATTGGCAATTTACCTGTAATCGCGACAATGCCTTTTAAAACTTCCTCAGAAGAATTAGAAAGATTATCAACAATCACAACGTCAAACCCCTCATTTTGCAATTCAACCACTGTATGGGAACCAATAAATCCCAAACCTCCCGTAACAAGTACTTTCATAATTTGTTTTTTTGTTAGTTTTTAATAGTTATTGCTTTTGTTTTTTGTGGGGTTTTAACAATAAGCGTATTTTGAATAAAATTATTTTAAATATTCTAAAACAGAATCTGTTATAAATTTAATTTGCTCATCATCAAGCTCTGTATGCATTGGCAACGAAATCACCTCTTTTACCAATTGATTTGTTACTGTAAAATCTTCTTCTTTGTAACGAACATCTAGATAAGCCTTTTGCAAATGCAACGGAATCGGATAATAAATAGCACATGGAATTCCTTTATTCAACAAATGCTGCATCAATCCGTCACGATCTTTTCCAATAATTCGCAATGTGTATTGATGAAAAACATGATCGTCTCCATTAGAATCAAACTCAGGAGTAATAATATTGGAATGACTTGATAAAGCTGCATTATATTTAGCAGCCGCTTCACGACGGGCTTTATTGTAAGTATTCAAAAAAGGCAATTTAGCATTTAGCACCGCTGCCTGAACACTGTCCAAACGAGAATTCACTCCCACAACATCATGATGATAACGCTCATACATACCGTGGTTCACTATTCCTCTGATTTTGTGTGCCAATGCATCATCATTGGTAAAAATAGCTCCACCATCACCGTAACAACCTAAATTCTTAGAAGGGAAGAAAGAAGTTGAACTCACATGACCGATAGTTCCGGCTTTCTTTTTAGTCCCGTCAGAGAAAGTACAATTTGCTCCGATAGCCTGAGCATTATCCTCAATTACATATAATTTATGTTCATTGGCAATAGCCATAATAGCTTCCATATTGGCAGCGCGTCCAAATAAATGAACTGGCACAATAGCTTTGGTTCTTGGAGTAATCGCTTTTTTGATCGCTTCAATCGAAATATTCATATTATCTAGATCAACATCAACCAAAACCGGAGTCAATTGCAACAAAGCAATTACCTCAACTGTAGCAGCAAATGTAAAATCAGCAGTAATAACTTCATCTCCTGGTTTCAATCCCAATCCCATCATGGCAATCTGCAAAGCATCAGTTCCATTAGCACATGGAATTACATGCTTCACATCTAAATATTCTTCTAATGATTTTTGAAAACTATGAACCTGTGGCCCATTAATGTAAGTGTTGGTATCCAAAACTTCTTGAATCGAAGCATTAACGGTTGCCGCGATTTTATCATATTGACCTTTTAAGTCAACCATTTGTAATTTTTTCATGTATTCTCTTTTAGCATCCTATGCTTTTCACAGGAACAATTAATAGAAGTAACAAGTTTTTAAGTCCAAATTTATCACCAATCAGGGCTACCAAAACAAGCGCAACAAAATTAGTTATTTAATGAGTTTAAACCAATCAAATAATACAAAGAAAATGTATTTTTACAAAAAAAAATATCGATGCATTTTCTTTATAATTTAACCATTCTATTTACTTCCCTTTTATTAAAATTCGTCGCACTTTTCAATCCAAAAATGAAACTTTTTGTTGATGGAAGGAAAGATGTTTTTGCCATTTTGGAACAAAAAATATCACCCAATGATCAGACAATATGGTTTCATGCTGCATCTTTAGGCGAATACGAACAAGGTTTACCAGTGATTGAAGAAATCAAAAAAAGCCATCCAACCCATAAAATCATAGTTACTTTTTTTTCGCCTTCGGGTTATGAAGTTCGAAAAAATAACACTATTGCCGACGTTACTGTCTACCTGCCATTGGACACTCAAAAAAATGCCAAACGCTTCTTAGAACTGGTACATCCGGAACTTGTTTTCTTTATCAAATATGAGTTTTGGATTAACTATTTAAATCAATTGCAAAAACAAAAGATTCCAACTTATTTGATTTCGGGCATTTTTAGGAAAAAGCAATTATTCTTCAAATGGTATGGCGGTTTTTATAGAAAAGCATTAGACAACTTTACCTATTTCTTTGTGCAAAATGAAAATTCAAAAAAACTGATCACCGAATTAGGCAAAACAAATGTTATTGTTTCCGGCGACACCCGATTTGACAGAGTTGTTACTATTCTGGAAAAAGACAACACTTTGGATTTTATAGCCCAATTTAAAAACAACAAAACCACAATAGTCATAGGAAGTTCATGGCCAAAAGATGAAGCAATACTAGCAGAATACATCAATTCCTGCAAAGATGAAGTCAAATTCATTATCGCACCACACAACATAAAACCGGAACAAATCAAACAGCTGCAAAATAGTATCACTAAAAAAACAGCACTTTTCTCAGAAAAGGAAAACAAGGATTTATCTCAGTTTGACGTGTTTATTGTGGACACCATTGGCATTTTGACCAAAATTTATAGTTATGCTGACATAGCCTATGTAGGAGGTGGTTTTGGAAACCCTGGAATTCATAATATACTGGAGCCTGCTACTTTTGGAATCCCTATAGTAATTGGTCCGAATTATTCTCATTTTGATGAAGCCGTCAGTTTGGTAAAAATCGAAGGTTGCATCTCAATATCTGATTTTAAAGAACTCGAAACCACATTTTCAACACTGATCCAAAATCCAAATTTGAAAAAAGAAAAAGGAGAAATATGCTACAATTTTGTACAAGAAAATAAAGGAGCAACTAACCGTATTTTGGAAAAAATTACTCACAATAAAAGCTCAAAATAAAAAAATTAGAGCCATTTTAGACCCTTAAAAAGGCAGTCCAATCCCATAAAAATATAGAGATTTTTTACTTTTTATAGTTATTTACTTATTTTTTATTACTTAAAAGAAAAAGCTAACCTCCTGATTGGAAATAATTTTTAAAAAATAAATGAAAAAATATTTTACGTATTAAAAATTTTATATCTTTGCCACGAATTAATAATTAACCTTTATATTAAATTAAGATGAAAAAAGTATTTTTAAGTTTAGCTGTTGTTGCTGTATTAACTGTTGTATCTTGTAAAAAAGCTGATGCTCCTGCTGAAGAGGCTGTAGCTGCTGACACTACTGCTGTTGCTGCTGACACTACTGCTGCTCCAGCTGCTGACACTACTGCTGCTCCAGCTGCTGACACAACTGCTGCTGCTGCACCTGCTGCTGCTCCAGCTAAGTAATTTCAAATTACACTAGAAAAAAATAAGCTGCTTAAATGCAGCTTTTTTTATGAAATAAAGTTAAAAAAAATTAGATTTTATTTCTACAACACAGTGTTCCAAAAAAAATACCGCTCCAACTTGGAACGGTATTTTTTTTCTTTTCAATTTCAAAAAAATCAGTCTAAAAAGACCAAATCATTATTATCCGAAAAGTCCAAGATTTCGGAAACAGATGCAGATTTCACAATTTCATCAATCCCCTTCTGAACCCTCAATTCGGTCGTATATTTTCTACTTAAAGCAAAAGGCGCCCCATCCAAAAATAATCTGAAAAAATACTTTCCCCCAGCTGATTTATGCTTATCAAAAGACGCTAAAGCAACATTGGCTTTAAAATACTCTATCGCCTCCTCACATTCAAATTTGAGCTCATACTTCAAACTTGTGAAAATCACTTTACCTTTCTTAGAAGTAAACACAAATTTGTATGTATCATCAAATCTTTTACTAATCACAAAAGCCCCCATTATTTTGATTTTAGAATTTAGATTATCGATTTCAAAGACATTAAACTACTGACACCCAAAATAATCAGTCAGCGTTATTTGTACCAATAAAAAAAGCTCCAAACATTGTTTGAAGCTTTTTGTACTCAGAGCGGGACTTGAACCCGCACGAACATTGCTGTTCACTGGATTTTAAGTCCAGCGTGTCTACCAATTTCACCATCCGAGCATAAGACGATTTTGAGCGAAAAACGGGGCTCGAACCCGCGACCTCGACCTTGGCAAGGTCGCGCTCTACCAACTGAGCTATTTTCGCATTTCATTCTTAAAAGAACCACAATGTTTGTTTCACATTGCGGATGCAAATTTAGAACTTTTATTCAATTACACAAACCTTTTTTCTAAAAAAAACGAAGATAAAATTTAACATTCTGACAACCTTTAATTTAAAGAAAAAGAAAAATTAGATTCAAGTCACAGTTTTCAGTTTTACTCACAATACAAACTAAAAACTGTGACTTCGACTAAAAATATAGAAACCTATTTCCTCGTCAACATCCGTTTAATTTCATTCAGTTTCATCAATGCCTCCACCGGTGTAATGGCATTTATGTCCAAACTAACAATCTCTTCCTTGATTTCTTCCAACAAAGGATCGTCCAGATTAAAGAAACTCATCTGCATTTCCTCTTTTTCCGATTTTATGCCGTTCAGTACGTCGCTCGAATGGTTTTTCTCCAATTTCTTCAACATCTTTTGCGCTCTTGAAATCACTAACTGAGGCATTCCGGCCATTTTTGCCACATGAATACCAAAACTATGCGCACTTCCTCCTTTTACCAGTTTTCGGATAAAAAGCACCGTATCTTTCAATTCTTTTACGGAAACATTGTAATTCTGAATTCGGGACATTGTCTCGGTCATCTCGTTTAATTCGTGATAATGAGTCGCAAACAATGTTTTGGCCTTAGATGGATGTTCATGCAAAAACTCGGCAATTGCCCAAGCGATCGAGATTCCGTCATACGTGCTCGTACCTCTTCCGATTTCGTCCAACAACACTAAACTACGTTCGGAAATATTATTCAAAATAGAAGCTGTTTCGTTCATCTCCACCATAAAAGTAGATTCTCCCATCGAAATATTATCCGATGCCCCTACTCTTGTGAATATTTTATCGACAATCCCCATTCTCACACTTTCAGCAGGCACAAAACTTCCCATTTGCGCCAGCAACACAATCAAAGCCGTTTGACGCAATATTGCCGACTTACCCGACATATTGGGCCCGGTAATCATAATCAATTGTTGGGTTTCCCTATCCAAATAAACGTCATTCGTGATATACGGAACCCCGACAGGTAATTGCTTCTCAATTACTGGATGTCTTCCCTCTTTAATATCCAATTCGAAAGTTTCGTCTATTTCCGGACAAACATATTTATTTTCGATTGCCAGTTGCGTAAAACAACACAAACAATCCAATTGCGCTACCAAATTAGCATTCATCTGAACCGGTTTGATATAGGTAGCCACCCAACTCACCAATTGTTCAAACAAATCGTTTTCTATCTTTTGGATTCTTTCCTCCGCTCCCAGAATTTTGGTTTCGTATTCCTTCAGCTCTTCGGTAATATAGCGTTCCGCACTTACCAGCGTTTGTTTTCTGATCCACTCGGCAGGAACTTTATCTTTATGCGTATTTCGAACTTCGATATAATAACCAAACACATTATTGAATGATATTTTTAACGAAGAAATTCCTGTACGTTCCGACTCTCTCTTTTCGATACCTTCCAAAAACTGTTTCCCGGAAGTCGATATTTCACGCAACTCATCCAATTCGGCATTAATCCCTTTAGCAATCGCATTTCCTTTGGCAATTGCCACAGGTGCATCCTGATTCAAGGTAGTTTGTATTTTTTCACGCAATAAATCACAACTATGTAAATTGTCTCCAATTACTTTTACAGCTTCCTGAGGGCTTTCCAAAGCCAGTGATTTGATTGGGATGATAGCATCCAACGACTCTTTCAGGTACACTACTTCGCGAGGCGAAACTTTCCCGGTCGCAATTTTGGAAATCAAACGCTCTAAATCTGAAATTTGCTTAATTTGATTTTGAATATTTTTTAAAATATCTTGATTTTCTTTCAAATAAGAAACCACCTGATGACGGCTTTTAATTTTATTACTATCCTTCAAAGGCAAAGCAAGCCAACGTTTCAATAAACGTCCACCCATTGGCGAAAGCGTTTTATCAATTACATCAAGTAGCGTAACGGCATTCGGATTATAACTGTGATACAATTCGAGATTGCGAATCGTAAATCGATCCATCCAAACATAAGCATCTTCGGCAATTCGGTGGATTGCCGTAATATGCTGCACTTTGTTATGCTGCGTTTCGGACAAATAATAAAGAATGGCTCCCGACGCAATAATCCCTTCCTTTAATTCCTCGACACCAAACCCTTTTAAAGAAACGGTTTGAAAATGTTTAGTCAATGTTTCGAGCGCATAATCTTCTTTGAAAATCCAATCTTCTAAATAAAAATTATGAAAATCCTCTCCGAAAATCTCTCGGAATTCACTTTTATTATTTTTTGGAACCAAAACCTCACTCGGGTTGAAATTTTGAAGCAATTTATCCACATACTCCGAATTACCTTGGGCAACAAGAAATTCGCCTGTAGAAACATCCAAAAAGGAAACACCGATAGTTTTATTAGCTAAATAAACCGCGGCCAAAAAGTTATTGGTTTTAGAATGTAAAACCTCATCATTCATCGAAACTCCGGGAGTCACAAGTTCGGTTACTCCACGTTTAACAATAGTTTTGGTCATTTTGGGGTCTTCCAATTGATCACAAATAGCCACACGAAGCCCTGCTTTAACCAATTTAGGCAAATAAGTATTGATTGAGTGATGCGGAAAACCAGCCAATGCCGTTTCAGTCTCAGAACCCGCTCCTCTTTTAGTCAATGTAATCCCTAAAATTTTTGAAGCTCTAATAGCATCTTCCCCAAAAGTCTCATAAAAATCACCAACTCTAAACAACAAACAGGCATCGGGATATTTCCCTTTGATTTCGTTGTATTGCTTCATTAACGGAGTCTCTTTGACTGTCTTTTCTTTTGTTGCCAAAATTGTACTAATTAAAATGAATATAAAATGCAGCGAATTTATAATTTTATACCGCAAAAAGCTAAGATGGAAAAAAATTAAATTACTTTTAAGAAAAAGTTACAATACAATTTTGTTAATTTGTACAAAATCTGAATCAAAATCTAGAAAATACTATGAAAAAATTACTTCTATTAGCTATGCTAACCATCTTAGGAACAACAGTTTCTAACGCTCAAGAGACTTCAAAAAAGGCTAAAAAAGCAAAAACAACTGCAGCTGCATTACCAAAAGTAGAAGGTGCAGGAATGGTTTTTGAAAACGAAACCATCGACTACGGAACAATCGCCCACAATGCTGATGGTAACCGTCAATTTGTTTTCACTAACAATGGTAACAAACCATTGATTATCACAAACACTCAAGGATCTTGTGGATGTACAGTTCCAACTACACCAAAAGAACCAATTGCTCCAGGAGCAAAAGGAGTTATTGGAGTAAAATATGCTACTGACAGAGTAGGTCCTTTTACAAAACAAGTAACTGTAACTTCGAATGCTGAAGGGCAACCAACTAAAGTCCTTACCATAAAAGGAACTGTTTTACCAGATGCTGCACCTGCTGCAACAAAAAGCTAATATTACTTTTTAATAAAATAAAAAAAGGCTTCCTGATTTTTTGGGAAGCTTTTTTTATAAAAGCAATTACCAAAACAATGAGAAAACTTGAAAACAGCGAACTAGAAAGAAAATCAATTGAAGATTTCAAAAAATCCGAAAAGACACCTTTGATTTTAGTTTTGGACGATATCCGCAGTTTACACAATATTGGTTCTGTTTTTAGAACCGCTGATGCATTTTTAATCGAGAAAATAATCCTGTGTGGCATCACTGCCACTCCCCCAAATAAGGAAATCCACAAAACTGCTCTAGGAGCCACTGAAACAGTTGCATGGGAGCATCATGAAAATGTATTGGAAGTTATTTCAAATTTAAAAGAAGAAAATGTAATTACTCTTGCCATCGAACAGGTAGAAAGCTCCATTTTTTTGCAAGACTTTAAAGTCGATAAAAATCAAAAATATGCTTTAGTATTCGGAAATGAAGTTTATGGAGTAGCGCAAGAAGCCGTAGCTTTATGTGACGGCTGCATCGAAATTCCGCAATTGGGGACTAAACACTCGCTGAATATTTCAGTAAGTGCAGGAATTGTGGTTTGGGATTTATTCAAACAATTCCATTTTTAACTAATCATTTTACCTAATAAACTTCTAGACAAAGTTTTGCATTTTGATTTAAAAGTTTATTTTTATAAAATGAAAACTATCCCCCACATAAACATAGTATTACTTTTTGCATTTTTATTTTTTAATTATAGTAATGCAACACCTAACCTCAATCCTCCAAAAAAAGGATTTATAAAATCAAATTATTTTCTTGCCAATGTTGCCCCAACAATAACCGCAACAGGAGATCAGGCTTATTGCCCTTTAAGTAATATCAACATTGTAACTTCTATCAGCATTACTGACCCTGACGACTCCGGGACTGATGCTGTTTATATTCAGATTTCATCGGGTTATGTCAATGGAGAGGATATATTAACTCTTAATAATGCTTCATCCCATACCACAATCACAAGTAGTTGGAGCTCAACCGAAGGCAAACTGACACTAAAAAGCCCAACAGGAATCCCGGTAACTTATATCGATTTTGAGAACGCCATAAAGGACATTCAATTCAGCAGTTCATCGGCAACACCATCTGGAATAAAAAATTTCTCAATCAGTATTGGACAAGCCAATTATTTACCTCGAAATGGCCATTATTATGAATATGTTCCAAATCTAGGCATTAGCTGGACAAATGCTAGAGCTGCTGCTGACGTTAGAACTTATTACGGACTAAAAGGATATTTAGCCACAATTACTGCAGCTGATGAAGCACAATTGTCTGGAAAACAAGCACCTGGAGCAGGATGGATTGGCGGCAGCGATTCAGAGACTGAAGGAGTTTGGAAATGGATGACAGGACCAGAAGCAGGTACCATTTTTTGGAATGGACTAGCGAATGGCTCAACTCCCAATTTTGCTTTTTGGAATACTGGCGAACCCAATCAAGCAGGAGACGAAGATTATGCCCATATCACAGCACCAGGAGTTGGAATTCCAGGTTCTTGGAACGATTTACAAGAAGCAGGTAATCCAAGCGGCAGTTACCAAGCCAAAGGATATATTGTAGAATATGGAGGAACTCCCGGAGATCCCGTTTTACAACTTTCAGCCAGTACTAAATTAACTGTCGCATCAATAAGTAGTACAACACCAGCATCAAGATGTGATGCAGGAACCGTAACGCTTAAAGCAACAGCCACTATTGGGACAATCAATTGGTATGACTCTTTAACTGGGGGCAATTTTATGGGAACTGGAGCGAATTTCACCACTCCAATAATAAATACAACCACCTCTTATTATGTTGAAACCACCACTACAAACTGCGCAAGCAAAAGAACAGCAGTAGAGGCCAAAATAATTATCACACCAACAATCACAAATACAAACTCACCCGTAACAAATTGTGGCCCTGGCTTATTTACATTAACGGCCACACCTTCAGTTGGAACAATAAATTGGTATTCACAAATAGGAGGAACAGTTGTCGGCAACGGAACATCTTATATTACTCCTACAATCAACAGTAATACGACTTATTATGCCGAAGCCATAAACAACGGTTGTACTAACAATACAAAAGTCCCTGTTCAATTGATTGTATACCCATTACCCGCAGTCACTGATCAAACCGTCGAAAAATGCAACTCCAGTTCTATCACCTTGGACGCATCGATTCCTAACATGAAATATCTTTGGAGTACAGGCGAAACTACACAAACAATTACTGTTTCAACAACAGGTGTTTATACAGTCAATGTAACAAGTCCGGCGCCCCAAAACTGCACTAGCAAAAAAACAATTACAGTTATCGAAAACAACAAACCTGAAATAAAAAACATAACAGTTGATGATACAACAGTTACTATCGAATTGATAAAAGCCGAAAATTATTTTGAATTCTCAATTGACGGTCTTAACTACCAAGATTCTAATGTATTCACGAATGCCCCTAGTGGATTACAAACCGCTTATGTTCGTGACCGCAACCAATGTACGACCGATACGAAGACTTTCATCGTTATCATTGTTCCTAAGTTTTTCACACCAAACAACGATGGATATAATGATGTCTGGGAAGTAAAAGGATTGGCAGATTATCCTCTCGGTGAGGTTACACTTTTTGACCGTTACGGAAAATTGATAACGCAACTTAACAATTACAACCGAAGCTGGGACGGAACTTTGAACAAAAGAGCCTTACCCGCAACCGACTATTGGTATGTGCTAAAATTGGATCCGCAAAGCCCTGAAGTGAAAGGCCATTTCTCTTTAAAAAGATAATACTAGTTGCTTTTTTCTTGGATAGATTTTAAAATAAAAAGATAATCCTCTTGTTTGTTTACAAAATCACGATCAGAAATATCGATGATTAAAACATTCAAATCGGTTTGGGTTTTTATATATTCCAGATATCCTTTGCTTATTTTTTCCAAGTATTCAGCGGTGATATCTTGCTCGTAACTTCTGCCTCGGGTTTTTATATTTTGCAGCAGTCGGTTTGTATTTTGATAAAGATAAATATACAAATCGGGCTTTGGCATTTCCTTATAAATAATGTCAAACATCGTACGATACAACCTAAACTCGTCTTCCTCCAACGTGATTTTTGAAAAAAGCAAAGATTTAAAAATATGATAATCGGCTATAATAAAATCTTTGAACAAGTCAAATTGTGACAAATCATCAGATAACTGCTGATACCTATCGGCCAGAAAAGACATTTCTAAGGAAAAAGCATAACGGCTTTGATCTTCATAAAATTTTGGCAAAAATGGATTATCCGCAAAGCGCTCCAAAACTGTCTTGGCATTAAAATCTTCGGCCATTTTTAACGCCAAGGTTGATTTTCCGGCACCGATATTCCCTTCTATCGCAATGTAGTTGTATTGGTTTAATTTTATTCCATCCAAAGGACTTTCTAACTTTTGGACTATTTCGCAAATACTGTCATCTGGAGTTGTCTGAATGAGTTCCGGAATTGTTTTTTTCAGAACGGGATGAACCCAGTCTATACTCAAATCCTGAACAGGCAACAAAACAAATTTTCGGTTTTGCATTAGCGGATGCGGAATTTGAAGATGATCCAATTCAAGGATTTCATCATCAAAAGCAATCAAATCAATATCAATTATTCTGGATTGGTAACCCGCATTTTCGTTGCGGATACGCCCCAGTTTTTTTTCTACCTGCAAAACAAGTTCTAATATTTTTTGAGCAGAATTCGTAGAATGCATCAGTAAAGCACAATTATAGAACGCCTCACTTTCAAAACCCCAAGCAGGAGTTTCATACAAATGAGAAACTTTTATAATGGTTCCAATTTCCTGATGAATCAATTCAAGACACAATTCAATGTTTTTCAAACGATTGCCCTGATTGCTCCCCAGAGATAAAATAACTTGATGCTGTAATTCCATATTAGGCACAAATTAAGCAAAAGAATTTTAGAATAGCAGTATATTTGCCCATAGTGTTTTAATTTATTTTCAGCATTAACTGTAACAAATAAACACTTCTAACAACTTATCAAAAAATATTGTATATGAGATTTTTAGGAAATGTAATGGCTACCATTATTGGTATTTTTATTTTTTTCATGTTGTTTTTCTTTGGAATAATCTTAATCGGAACCATTTTTGGTGAAGAAGAAGGGGTTGAAGTCAAAAGTAATTCGGTTATCGAATTAAACTTAAAAGATATTTCCAATGATTATGCCGGTAAATATAAAGACCCTTGGATGGATGTCTTTTCAGAGAAAAAAAGTGTTGGACTATCCGATATCATCAATGCCATAGCTATTGCAAAAACAGATAGCGATATTAAAGGAATTTCGATCTTAAATCAAGATTCTTCATTAGGCTTGGCTCAAAGTAAGGAACTAAGAGAAGCTTTGAATGATTTCAAAAAATCAGGGAAGTTTGTTATGGCTTACGCCAATGACTATTCACAAAGGGATTATTATCTAAACTCCGTTGCTAATACCATTTATTTGAATCCAGCCGGAGATTTTGATTTCAAAGGATTATCGACCGAAATAATGTTCTTTAAGGATTTACAGGAAAAAACAGGTGTTAAAATGGAAGTCATTCGTCACGGAAAATACAAAAGTGCCGTTGAGCCTTTCCTTGAAAACAAAATGAGTGACGCCAACAGAGAACAAACTACTGCTTTATTGCATTCCGTTTGGAGTTCTATTCTTGAGGATATTTCAGAAAACCGTCATATTTCTACAGCCAGATTGAATGAAATCGCGACAGGATTATTGGCCCGCACTCCTGAAATGGCTAAAGAAAACAAACTTATTGACGTTATCGCCTACGAAGACGTTTATCATGATGCCATCAAAAAAGCATTAAAAGTAAAGGGAGATGAGGATTACAACAAAGTATCAATAACCGATTACACAAAAAAAACAGCAACAACTGCCGTAATTTCAGAGTCAGACAATCAAATTGCTGTGATTTATGCGCAAGGTGAAATTCACGGTGGTGAAGGTGATGTCAATGAAATTGGCGAAGGCTCCATGCGTCGTTCTTTTCAGGAAGCAAGAAAAAACAAAGACATCAAAGCTGTTGTCCTTCGTATAGACAGTCCCGGGGGAAATGCCTTGACATCCGATTTGATTTGGAGAGAAATCGAATTGACCAAAAAAGTAAAACCAGTTGTAGTATCGATGGGTAATTATGCAGCATCAGGAGGTTATTATATTGCATGCAACGCCAACACCATTTTTGCAGAGCGCAACACCATCACAGGTTCCATTGGAGTTTTTGGGGTTTTACCAAACTTCAGCCGTTTGACAACAAAAATAGGGATCAATACCGAGCAAATAATGACCAATGAAAATGCAAAATACAGCCCATTCGTTCCTTTAAATGAAAAATTCAAAGCAGTAACATTGGAAGGTGTTGAGAGAGTTTACAAAACATTTGTAACGCATGTTGCCGAAGGACGAAAAATGACTTTTGCCCAAGTAGATTCAATTGCTCAAGGTCGTGTCTGGACAGGAACTGAAGCCAAAAAAAATGGTTTGGTTGATAAAATCGGGAATTTAAATGACGCCATAAAGGAAGCTGCTTCCTTGGCAAAAATCAAAGATTACTACACACAAAACTTCCCTGAATACGAAAAAGATTTTAGCGAATTATTTGAAAAATTACCTTTCGCTAAATCAAAAGAAGAGCTTATCAAAGAAGAATTGGGCGAAGAAAATTATTTTGTTTTGCAGCAAATTAAAAAAATACAAATGCAAAAAGGAATACAGGCTCGAATGCCCTTTGAAATTACAATCCATTAATTCTACAAATCATAAACCCTTTCAAATCAAAACGAAAGGGTTTATTTTTTCAAAAAACCTCGTGTTAAAAAATCATAAAATAAAACTAAAGAATAGCATTTCCATAATCCTTTTGAAAAACAAACGTTATATTCGTATGAAAGTTTTACAAAACAATTAATCCATAAACGATTATTTTTGTAAAAAAAGTAACCCAATTTACCTACTCTATTATGTTAAAGAAAATTTTAAAAATCACCGGAATTGCATTGGTCTTAATGGCAGCTTCCCTATTTGCCATTCCCTATTTTTTTAAAGATCAAATAAAAGCAAAAATTACCGAGGCCATCAACAAGAAAGTAGATGCCAAAATTTCCTTTTCGGATGCCGATTTGAGTCTTTTCAAAAATTTCCCTAAGGCAACAGTAACACTCGATAAATTATTGATTATTAACAAGGCCCCTTTTGAGGGAGACACCCTAGTATCTTTGGGCGAATTAAATTTGAATATGTCTGTAAAAGAATTATTCAAAGGTGAAGGAGAACCTATGGCGATTGAAGGAATCACTTCTAAAAACGGTTTCATTAATATCATTTTCAATAAAGACGGAGTTGGAAATTTTGACATCGCTTTGAAAGAAAACAATCCCAAAGAAGAGGAAAAAAGCAAACCAATGTCTTTTAAAATCCAAAAATACCAAGTTGAAAATTTCAAATTCAAATACTTTGATGAAGCTTCGCAAATAAAATTAGTTATCGACAGTCTCAACCACGAAGGAACTGGAGATTTCAATGCCTCAAAATTGGATTTAGACACCAAGTCAACAGCCAAAGTATCATTTGACATGGGCAAAATCAATTATATGAGAAATGTTGCCCTATCATTGGACGCTGTTCTTGGAATTGATTTGGAGAAAAGCAAATACACATTTAAGCAAAACAAAGCTTTAATCAATCAATTGCCGTTGGAATTTGACGGGTTTATTCAAATGGTTGATGCTGGACAAGTTTATGACTTGAAATTCAAAACCCCAACTTCTTCATTCAAAAACTTCTTGGGATTAATTCCTGCGGCTTATTCATCAAGTTTGGCCGGCGTGAAAACAACCGGAGACTTTACAGTTAATGGATTTGCCAAAGGTATGCTTACTGACACCACTGTCCCAAAATTCAACGTCGCAATTGCTTCGAACAACGCTTCTTTCCAATATCCAAACTTGCCTAAATCGGTTCAAAGCATTATCATTGACACCAAAATCATAAACGAAACTGGGGTAATGAATGACACCTATGTGAATCTGGATAATCTTTCATTCCGAATCGACCAAGATGTTTTTAATGCTAAAGCCAATATAAAAAACATCAGCACCAACGCAGTAGTTGATGCCGCTTTGAAAGGAACCATCAATTTGGCAAATGTCACCAAAGCCTATCCGGTAAAAATGGACAAACCGCTTACCGGAATTCTGAAAGCCGATGTAACTACCAAATTCGACATGGCTTCGGTAGAAAAAAGTCAGTACCAAAACATAAAAAATGCAGGAACTATCGGTCTTACAGGATTTAATTATGCCGATGCCAATGGTAAAAACATGATTATCAGTAATGCATTAGTTCAATTTAACCCGAGTCAGGTTCATTTGAAACAATTCAATGCCAAAACCGGGAAAAGTGACCTTAGTGTAACAGGGGTTTTGGAAAATTTCTATGGTTTTATGTTCCGCAAACAAGAACTGAAAGGAAACTTCAATTTAACTTCCAATCAATTGGTTGTTGATGATTTCATGACCACCAGCAATGCCCCAACTTCTGCTGGCAAAACAGAACCTACAACTGCCAAAACTAAAAAAGAAGAACCTTTAAAAATTCCAGCTTTCTTAAATTGTTCGCTAACAGCAAAAGCCAATACCGTTTTGTATGACAACCTAACATTAAAGAATGCTTCTGGAAAAATGATTATCAAAGATGAGAAAGTTACTTTAGAAAATGTAAAAACATCCATTTTTGGGGGAGTAGTTGGTTTGAGTGGTTCTGTCTCAACAAAAACAAAAACTCCTGTATTTGATATGAATTTAAACTTGAATCAAGTTGATATCCAGCAAAGTTTCACTCAATTGGATATGTTCAAAAAAATAGCTCCAATTGCGGGTGTTGTCAATGGAAAAATCAATACCAACGTCAAATTGAACGGAAATCTTGATGCTGTTGAAATGACTCCGGACCTAAAATCTATTTCGGGAGATTTGATTGGACAATTACTATCTTCAACCATAAATACAAACAGCTCCACTATGTTAAAAGCATTAGGCTCCAATTTGAAATTTATTGATGTAAACAAAATAAATCTTAATGATATCAAAGCGGCTCTTACTTTTGAAAATGGAAAAGTAAATGTAAAACCGTTTACGGTCAAATACCAAGACATTGAAGCAGTTGTTGGAGGTTCACACGGTTTTGACCAAAGCATGAACTATAACATCAAATTCAACGTTCCTGCCAAATATCTAGGCAAAGAAATCAATGCCTATATCTCAAAAATGTCGCCAAGTGACGCAGCCAAATTCGAGAACATTCCAGTAACAGCATTGATGACCGGAACATTTAGCAATCCAAAAATATCAACTGATATGAAAACGGTGGCAAGCAATTTAACCATGCAATTAGCCAAACAACAATCGGATAAATTGCTTAAAAAAGGAGGTTCTGAACTTGACAAATTAATCAATAAAAACACCAAACCAGACACCGACACCACTAAAACCAATGCCCAAAAAGAGGACATTAAAAAGAAAGCCGGTGATTTACTTAATGGTTTGTTTAAAAAGAAAACACCAACTCAAACTCCTTAAGAGATGCTAAGTCTCTAAGTAAAAACAAACCCGACAGATTTTAAAACCTGTCGGGTTTGTTTTATTTAAAAAAAACTTAGTGTCTCAGCTACTTTGCAACTTAGAAACTTAAATTTCCAATCGAACTACATATCCCTCAAAGCTTCGAACATTAAAAACAGTTCCGTCTTCAAAAATAAGGTACTGCCCTTTGATTCCCATCAGTTTTCCTTTGTAATTTGGTGTTTTATCCAGATTCAGACTGTTGACTTTTTTTGGGTAATGCAATACCGGAAAATGCATATCGTAAACATCATTTTTATCCGGATGATAAAACTCCTGCACCTCAGCGGGGATTAAACTTTCCAACTTGGATCGCTCGGCAACAAGATCAGCATGTGCTAATTCATTTTGAACCATTTTTCGCCAATTGGTTTTATCGGTATAATGACTTTTAAGTGCCACCTCGGTAATTCCTGCCAAATAACGATTTGGTACCTCAACAATGGATATGGCCTGACTTGCTCCTTGGTCAATCCATCGAGTAGGCATTTGAGATTTTCGGGTCACCCCTACTTTTACTTCACTCGACAATGCCAAATAAACAATGTGAGGTTGTAGCTGTACTTGCTTCTCGTATTCCAAATCACGATCTTCAATTCCAAGATGAGCAGTGCTCAACTCCGGTTTCATAATCCAATCACCTACTGCGGGACTTGAATAGAAACAATCGTAACAAAATCCCTGACGGAATATTTTTTTCTTTTTACCGCAATTCAAACATTGATAACCCTCGAAGTTAATTTCCAACTCTTTGTTCAACACCTGATTCATGTTCAAAAAACTGTTTTCGAAAACCAAATAATATTGAATGGGATCCCCAAATTCGGTTTGCATTTTAGAAAGTACTCCTTGGTAAGTCATTATGATTTTATATTGAAGATTACGATTTCTGATTTTAGATTTACGCTCAATATTTTAAACTTCGAATTTTTATTTTTAAGGTCCGAAACTAAGATTTTTGATTGTAGATTAACGTTTTTTAGATTGCTGAATTTCTATCTTTAAATAGAATCTTTCCCAAAAATAAAGCCGTTTTTTATAAAAATATACTATTTTTGGTATTATTGCAAAGTTAATATTTGTATATCGATATTCAAATCTTAAATTATTGTCTTTTTGTACAAGAGGGAAAAAATCAAAATCTGAAATCGTTAATCAATAATCACAAACCTATGCCATTATCAATTATCAATTCCATCGCTTCTTGGTTTTTGAAACAAAGAATTCACCAGATTGAACTTTTCCTGAAATATCCAAATGAGGTTCAGGAAGAATTGTTAATGAATTTAATTCGTTCCTCTGAAGAAACTGTTTTTGGCAAAAAATACGATTATGAATCGATAAAATCATACAAAACCTTTACCGAAAGAATTCCGATTTCGACATACGAAGATTTAGAACCTTATATTGAACGCACCAGAAAAGGCGAGCAGAATGTACTATGGGAAACCCCAATAAAATGGTTTGCCAAATCCAGTGGAACTACCAATGCAAAAAGTAAATTCATCCCCGTAAGTAACGAAGCACTGGAAGATTGCCATTACAAAGGAAGCAAAGATTTATTGTGTTTGTATTTGAACAACAACGAAGAATCAGAGATGTTTGTGGGCAAAAGCCTTCGATTAGGAGGAAGTTCGCAGATTTACGAAAACAACAATACTTTTTTTGGTGACTTATCGGCTATTTTGATAGAAAACATGCCAATTTGGGCAGAATTCAGCAGCACACCTAGCAGTAAAATTTCTTTGATGAGCGAATGGGAAACCAAACTTAGCGCCATCATCAACGAAACCATAAATGAAAATGTAACCAGTTTTGCCGGTGTTCCATCCTGGATGCTGGTTTTATTGAATAAAATACTAGAAGAAACCGGAAAACCAAACTTGATGGAAGTCTGGCCTAACCTGGAAGTCTATTTCCACGGAGGTGTGAGTTTTGACCCTTACAGGGAACAATATCACAAAATTCTGCCACATAACCAATTCAAATACTACGAAATTTATAATGCTTCTGAAGGGTTCTTTGCCATTCAGGACTTGAACAATTCCAGTGATTTATTGCTAATGCTGGATTATGGAATTTTTTATGAATTCATCCCGATGGACACTTTTGGCACTCCTGATCAAAAAGCCGTTCGATTGTCCGATGTTCAGTTGTTTAAGAATTATGCTATGGTAATTACTACCAATGGTGGCTTATGGCGTTATTTGATTGGAGACACCGTTCGATTCACTTCATTAAATCCATATCGTATTCGAATTACGGGAAGAACCAAACATCATATCAATGTTTTTGGTGAAGAATTAATGGTAGAAAATACTGATCAGGCGATTGCCAAAACCTGCCAGATTACCGAAACAGAAGTAGTCGATTATACCGTTGCCCCTATTTTTATGAAGGACAAAGAAAAAGGTGGCCACGAATGGATGATTGAATTTAAGAAAAAACCAAAAGACATTGCCGCTTTTCAAAAAACACTGGATGAAACCCTGCAATCTTTGAATTCCGATTACGAAGCCAAGCGCTACAACAACATGACTCTTAATCCACTAGTGATTAATGTTGCCCGGGAACGACTGTTTTATGATTGGCTAAAAGAAAGCGACAAACTGGGTGGCCAGCACAAAATTCCGAGATTATCTAACAAAAGAGATTATCTGGAACAATTGAAAAAGATGCAGAATTAAACTCAAAATTGGCAACTATTGCAACTTGATTTCATTTATTTTAGAAACTAATTGCTCGGTTTCTGATAATGCAAATAGTATTTTTTGATAATAAATAATGTCGTCAGGATTCATTTTTTGACCCTTTTTATTCTCAAGCCATTTTTGGGCTGGTTGATGATTTTGAATAGTAAAAATCCATGTCGTTTCAAGAACATTTTCAAAAAATTGTGATTCGTTAATGTACACGCGACCGTAATTCTTTTCCTTTGAAGAATACATTTCAAAATGCGGATTGCTGATGATACAATTGCCCTTTACACTAAATTCTGTAATAAACATATCGCTTTTTATTTTTTTTAGCGAATGAATCTGTTTGAGTTGCGAACCTAATTCTGTCAATACCCAAAAGACTTCGGCATTATTTGGATATTGAAAATTTATTCTAAAAGATTCTTTTTCTGCCGAATTTAAATTAGAAGAATGGAATATCGCATACGTATAATCTAAAATATCAAAACCGGAAAAATTCTGCCTAAATTCAGGACGAACCTCTTTATTATTCGCCATGCATACATTTCCTTCGGGATTTTTCGTTAAAACAAAATATAAACCCGTTTTTTTAGCCATTTGATTAATTATTTCCTGGGTTAAAGCTGGAATTTTCCTATCAAACAATTCGGTTACCATATCGAGTTTGTATAAAGAATTTATAGTAGAAAGATATTGGTCTAGCTCCATTGCAACATTAATTTAAAGCATTGGCTTTTACAAAGATAGATTTTATGTTTGATTTGTTTGGTTCTGTAGGACAAAAGAATCAACGAAGAAAATATTAACATTTTAAAAAAATATTTAACTACTGGCACAGATGTTGATATTAATACTTAATTATGTTAAAAAATTGATTTATTATCAACCTAAAAACGAAAAGAATGTAATTCTTACAATTTATTTTGTTTATGCAAACATTTAAAACAAATCGTAATCAGTTAATAATTAAAGACCATTAAATGAAATCAATTTCTAACCAGATTTTAGCGTATATTTTAATTTCGTTATGTATTGTTTTTACAGCGCGCTTTTTTTATGCGATTCATATAAGAACCCAACACGAGACGGAAAAGTTAAACGAAAATTATGCTCGTGCAATCAAACGCCTAGCTATCTTTTCCGAGAAACCGATTCTGAACAAAGACATTAATCTAATTAAAGAAGATATTAATATTGAAGCTTTAGATGAAAATATTCTTTCCATCCAGATTTTAGATCAAAACAATAAGCTTTATGCAGGAGTATTGCGTACTAAAAATAGTATTCGTCCAATAAGTAATAATCAATTCCTTCCTTTACATCAGGATTCCATTATCAGACCGATCTTGTATCAAGGAAAAACGATAGGAAAAGTTGTTCTTTACATTAACGAAGAACCTTTGAAACAATATGTAGGAAAACTGAAATTCATTTTCTTCCTTGAATTATTGGCCTTTTTTTTGATTGTTGCCGTTATACTCTTTTTGGCACTTAAGATAGTGGTTATCAATCCACTTTCAGCTTTAAAAAATTGGATGACTTCAATTAATCTTGGTGAAAAGATGCCAGAACCAAAATTGTTTCACAGCGTTGAAATTAACACTATAATTGATTCTGTTTCCCAATTAACAGAACGCCTTACCGCTACTCTTAATGAAAATTTCAGCAAAAGCAATCAGATTTCGGAAAAAGAATCACTAATAACCTCGATAAGTACCAACTTGCCTGAAGGAATGATTTTTCGTCTTATTACTGACGATAAAGGTTCCAGAAAGTTTACCTATTTAAGTGGTTCATTTCAAAAAATATATGGTTACTCACCCGAAGAAGGAATTGCTGATCCTTTTCTTATATTTGGCCGTGTCGTTAAGGAAGACATTCAAACTTTATTGGATGCTGAGGCTGAATCTAAAAGAAATTTATCGACTTACCGAGTTGAAGTCCGAATGATTAATACAGATGGCAGTATTCGTGTGTCCCGATTTGTGTCAACACCAAATGTTATGAAAGATGGCTCAATAAGTTGGGACGGACTTGAACTTGATATAACAGATTTAAAAAAAGCACAAGATGATCTGTTTCAAAATCAATTCTTGCTGGAAAGCATAACCGATGGATTACCCGACAGTATTTTTGCAAAAGATCTGAATGGATGCTATTTGTTTGTTAATTCCGCATTGGCAAGAAGGGCAAATAAAACTCGTCAAGAACTTTTGGGAAAAAACAACAGTACCATTTTTCTTCCGCATCAAGCGAATAAAACATTGGAAAAGGACTTTGAGATTATGAAATCTGGCAAAACGCAGACTTTTGAAGAGCAATTAACCTCATCATCTGAAAATGGCACCTTTTTGACTACCAAAGGACCAATTAAAGATCCTGATGGTAAAATCGTTGGTTTATTTGGAATTGCCCGCGACATAACAGAACGTAAAAAAGCAGAAGAAAAACTGAGAGTTTCACAGGAAAAATTTGAACTTGCATTCAATTCCAGCACCAATGCTATTTTGATACAAGATGAACAAACTGGAAGATATTTGGAAGCAAATGCTTCAACCGAGAAAATATTTGGGTATAGCCAAGACGAAATTTTAGGAAAGACCTCTTTAGAACTGAATTTTTACAGAAACCTAGCTTTTCGTGAAAAAATACTTAACTCCTTAAAAAATTATGGGCATATCCAAAATATGGAAATCTCAGGGCGTCACAAATCCGGAATGGATTTACATCTATTGCTGACAGTTACTCGTCTTTATATTGATGATAAACCTTTCCTGTATATCAATATGCAAGATGTTACAGAACGTAAGCAGGTAGAATTGGAGCTACAAAAACTGAATCTTGACAAAGACCGTTTTATATCTATTCTTGGACATGATTTAAGAGGTCCTGTAAACTCAATCATCGGACTATTGGATATTTTGAATATGAACATGACCGATATGCAGGAAGAAGAAATCAAAGAAATTATCGCTTTGGTCAATCACTCTGCAAGAAACACTTCCAAATTATTAGATGATGTATTGTTGTGGGCTACTGCTAAGTCAGGCAAAATGAACTTCAATCCACAAAAATTGAATTTCACGGAAAATTGTCAGACAATTATCGAATTACTTCAATTCACAGCCAAATCCAAAAATATAGAAGTCGAACTGGTTAGCGAACCCTCATTAGAAGTTTACGCCGATAAAAACATGTTGGATACAATCATAAGAAATTTGATATCAAATGCCATAAAGTTCACCCATGACCATGGAAAAATTATTTTAAAAACTCAAAAAGACAATGAAAAAACTATCATATCCATTACCGATAATGGCGTAGGTATTTCCAATAAAGACATTAGTAAAATCTTTGACAAATCACAATTATTCAGTTCAATAGGAACCCATGAAGAAAAAGGAACCGGTTTTGGATTGAAACTCTGCCAGGAATTCGTTGAAAAACATGGCGGGAAAATTTGGGTTGAAAGTGAAGTTGGGATCGGAACTACTTTTTATTTTTCAATGCCAAATGCAAAATAAAACTAATCTGTTTTGAATTTAAAACAGCTAGGGATAAATTATTTATTTGATCAACAAACGATAGGTTCAAGCTCTTATTTTCAACAAATAATTGTCTAAAATTCAAAATCTTAAAATACTTGTTTGGGTTGCAAAAATTTCATAATTTTGCAACCCAATTTTATAATGTAAATTAAAGAAGAAGATGGATATCAAAAGAGTAGCAATAGATGCTGTGAATGAAACAATTGTAATGACAGTTGTTCACATGGATTACAAAGGACAAGTAGCAAAAAGAATAAACGAAAAAATGCCTTTGGCACAAGTGAAAGGATTTAGAAAAGGAGCTGTGCCTAAAGACCTTGTTGAAAAACAATACGGTAAAGAAATTAAGAAGGAAGAAGTTAAGAAAGTTGTTGATTTGGCTTTGGAGCGTTTTGTGCAATCTGAAAGATTGAACCTTTTGGGTACTCCGCTTCCTAAAGTGAACGAAAACCTGGATTGGAATGCTGAAGAATTAGTTTTCGAATTCGAAATCGGTTTGGTGCCAAACTTTGAATTAGACCTTGAAGCCAAAAATGATATCGTAAAATATATTGTTACTGCCGATGACAAATTAATTGACGGTCAAGTAGCACGTATCCAAAAACAATTTGGAAACGCAAATCCTGTTGAAAAAATTACCGCTGATGCTGATGTTACAGGAACTTTTACAAATGCTGAAAACGGAATTGACAACAAAACGACTTTCTCTTTAGACGTATTTAAAGACAAAGCTACTGCTGATTTGTTTATTGGTAAAGAAGTTGGAGATGTTGTAACCGTAAACACTAAAGGTTTATTTGAAGATGACCACCAATTGATGGACTATTTGAAAGTGGGTCATGATAACGTTCACACTTTGGCAGTCGATGTAGATTTTACAATCAGTGCTATCAATGTTTCTGAACCAGCTGAATTGAACCAAGAATTGTTCGACAAATTGTTCGGAGAAGGAAAAGTAGCTTCATTGGATGAATTAAAATTAAAAATCAAAGAAGATGCTGAGTCTCAATTTGCTGTACAAGCAGACCAAAAATTATTGGCTGACGTTCAAAACTTTTTGATTGAAAATACAAAATTTGACTTACCATCTGAATTCTTAATCAAATGGTTGCAGACAGTTGGAGAAAAACAATTGACTCAGGAAGAGGCTATAGTTGAATACGCTAGATCTGAAAGAGGTTTACGTTTCCAATTGATCGAAGGAAAAGCAATGGCTTCTAGCAATATCCAAATCACTTTTGAAGATTTGAAAGCATTTACAACAAACGCTATCAGACAGCAAATGGCTCAATTTGGACAAACAAACCCAACTGACGAAGAAGTTCAGGGAATTGTAGCTAGAGTATTATCTAATCAAGATGAAGTAAAAAGACTTTCTGACCAAGTTGTAGCAGCTAAATTACTTGATTTATTCAAAGAAAAGGCGAATCCAACTACTAAAGAAGTAACTTACGAAGAATTTATTGCAGCTTCTTACGGAGAATAAATTATAAAAAATAAGTATATTTGAGCGTCAAAAGATTTTTTGTTTTGACGCTCTTTTGTTTAAATTAGGTCTAATAAAACTAAAATGATTTAAAAAAGAGTTCTGTTTGTTTATTAAAAAATGACAAACGAGACAGTTTGTCACAAAAAACAAAAAGGAACAACCTTTGCTTTACCATTTAGACAAAAAACATTAGAAAATATACCTTATAAACTTATAAACTTTTTTAAAATGGACTACGGAAAAGAATTCAAAAAATTTGCAATTAAGGGTCAGGGAGTAAACGCAATGTATTATGACAAAATGATTGCAGCCATGAACCCAAAAAGTATGACCCCATACATCATTGAAGAACGCCAATTGAACATTTCACAATTGGATGTATTTTCGAGATTAATGATGGACAGAATTATTTTCCTTGGAACAGGAATTGACGATCAAATCGCAAACATCGTTCAGGCCCAATTATTATTCCTGGAAAGTGCCGATGCTTCAAAAGATATTCAGATTTATTTGAATTCACCCGGAGGAAGTGTTTATGCCGGTTTGGGAATTTATGACACGATGCAATACATTAAACCTGATGTTGCAACAATTTGTACAGGAATGGCCGCTTCGATGGGAGCAGTACTTTTGTGTGCAGGAGCAGCAGGTAAACGTTCGGCTTTGCCGCATTCACGCGTTATGATTCATCAACCGTCAGGAGGAGCACAAGGTGTTGCTACCGATATGGAAATAAACCTACGTGAAATGTTGAAATTGAAAGATGAGTTATACCAAATTATTTCTCACCATTCAGGGCAAACTTTCGAAAGAGTACACAAAGACAGCGAACGCGATTATTGGATGATTGCTGACGAAGCCAAAGAATACGGAATGATTGATGAAGTTTTAAGAAGATAAATAAAGTTAGAAATTAGAAATTAGAAGTTAGAAGATGAAAAGAAACAGCTAACTTCTAACTTCTAACTTCCAACTTCTAAGTTCAAAAGATGGCAAAACAAGTATTACAATGTTCTTTCTGCGGAAGGAAAAAACCGGAAACCAATTTATTGATTGCTGGAATCGATGCACACATTTGTGATAAATGCATCGAGCAGGCACACGGAATTGTTCTGGAGGAATTAAAAACAAACCGAGGTTCGAAACTGGTTGGTGATTTGATTTTAAAGAAACCAAAAGAAATCAGGGCATTTTTGGACCAATACGTTATTGGACAAGAACAAACCAAAAAAGTAATGTCGGTTGCGGTTTACAATCACTACAAACGTTTAATGCAACAGCAATTGGACGACGAGGTAGAGATTGAGAAAAGTAACATCATTATGGTTGGGCAAACCGGTACCGGAAAAACATTGGTTGCCAAAACCATAGCCAAAATGCTGGACGTGCCGCTTGCCATTGTTGATGCAACTGTACTTACCGAAGCCGGTTATGTAGGAGAAGATGTTGAAAGTATTTTGACTCGTCTTTTACAAGCTGCCGATTATGATGTAACCAAAGCCGAAAGAGGAATTGTTTTCATTGATGAAATCGACAAAATTGCCCGTAAAAGCGATAACCCTTCCATCACCCGTGATGTTTCGGGAGAGGGAGTGCAACAGGCTTTATTGAAATTATTGGAAGGAACAGTGGTGAATGTACCGCCAAAAGGTGGCCGTAAACATCCTGATCAAAAATTTGTTGAAGTAAACACACAAAATATTTTATTCATTGCCGGTGGTGCTTTTGATGGTGTTGAGCGCATTATTTCAAAACGTTTGAATCGTCAGGCAGTAGGTTATTCTACATCCAAAAATGTGGACAATATAGACAAAGACAATTTGTTGCAATATATTATCCCAAAAGACATCAAGGATTTTGGATTGATTCCTGAAATTATTGGCCGTTTACCTGTTTTGACACATATGGATCCTTTGGACAGGGAAACGTTGCGTGCGATTTTAACCCAACCAAAAAATGCTTTGATCAAACAATATCAAAAACTGTTTTTGATGGACGAAGTAGAGTTCACCATTACTGATGAAGCACTTGATTTTATTGTTGAAAAAGCATTGGAATACAAATTGGGCGCCCGCGGATTACGTTCGTTATGCGAAGCCATCCTTACCGATGCCATGTATGAATTGCCAAGTTCCGATGATAAAAAATTAGAAATTGACATGGAATATGCTAAGGTTACATTGAACAAAAATTTATTGAAACGATTAGAAATTGCTTCTTAGACATTGAAAATAAAACACATAAAAAACCTGCTGATTCATTTGAAGCAGGTTTTTTTATGCCCAAAAATGAATAACATATAAGATTATTTGTAATTTTAATGAAATAAAAAAATGGAAACACAAATTTTAGACAAATAAAAAGAAGAAACTATATGATAACAGTTCGATCGAATATCAACGCCCCAATAGACAAAGTTTGGGAATGCTGGACAAACCCGGAACATATTACAAAATGGTGTTTTGCTTCGCCTGATTGGCATACACCTTATGCCGAAAACGATTTGCGTAAAGGAGGAAAATTCAAATCAACTATGGCTGCCAAAGACGGATCCATGAGTTTTGACTTTGAAGGTGAATATACTTTAGTGAACCAAAATAAAGACATTCAATATGTAATGGCCGATGGAAGAAAAGTCGAAGTAAGTTTCAAAGAAACTTCAAATGGCGTTGAAATTATCGAAAGTTTTGATCCAGAAACCCTAAATCCAGAGGAAATGCAACGAGGCGGTTGGCAGGCTATTTTGGATAATTTCAAAAAATATACTGAAAGCCTCTAATCAATTTCAAAGATTCTAAGCGCCTAAGACATTTAGAATCTCAGAAACTTAGAACCTTAAAAACTTAAAGAAAAACTAATCTAAATTTTTGAATATTATGGCAGCAATTAATCCGTATTTAATTTTTAATGGCAACTGTGAAGAGGCATTTCTATTTTATCAATCCGTTTTTGGGGGAGAATTCCCTTATGTCGGAAAGTTTAGTGACATGCCCGCAGATGCAGCTGGTGGTGGATCGATATCTGAAGAAGATAAAAACAGAATCATGCACATTTCTTTACCGATAGGAAAAGATTCAATTTTGATGGGAAGTGACAGTAATACTGCCAATGCGGTTGCATTTGGTTCCAATGTTTCCATTTCAATCAATGCAGAAAGCAGAGATGAAGCTGACAAGCTCTTTAACGGATTATCTGCCGGAGGAAGCCCTTTTATGCCAATGAGCCAAACTTTTTGGGGAGCTTATTTTGGGATGTTTGTGGACAAATTCGGGATTCACTGGATGGTAAACTTTGATGAGACTCCAAATAAATAATCTGAAGCTTTATGAAATGAACATGACTGCAAATTGGTCAAAAATACCAATGATGATATGCGAATTACTCCCGATAGCTATCGGGAGACCGATAAAAAACAATAAATATCAACATATGAAAATACTTAAATTTTTAGGTTTAGGGATAGGTGGAATTATTGTGCTGTTGTTACTCGTTGCACTATTTATTCCAAACGATTATACGGTTTCGGTTTCAACAACCATTGACAAACCGAAAAAAGAAGTTTTTGATTATGTGAAATTGGTTAAAAACCAGGAATACTATAGTGTTTGGGTAATGCAGGATCCGAATGTAAACATGAAATACGAAGGTGTTGACGGAACTACCGGTTTCAAAGCTTCTTGGGACAGTAAAGATGACAATGTAGGAGCTGGATCTCAACAAATAACAGCCATTTCTGAAGAAAGAATCGACGTCGATTTGCATTTTGCAAGACCAATGGAAGGTGAAGCCAAAGCAAGCACCATGTTAGAATCAATATCTGAAAATCAAACAAAAATTACCGCTGAATTTTACGGGCATTCGTCTTATCCAATGAATTTAATGAACTTCATGGGAGAGAAATTCATTACCGAAGCTGAAAACAAAAATTTAGCCAATTTGAAAAAGATTCTGGAGAAATAATTCCTTAAAGAACACAATTAAACCTGCCACATTTGAAAAACTGGCAGTTTTTTTTATTTCTTAAAACTCAAAACCCGGACAATATCACCAACCATAACTGTCCCTAGCCCCAATCCAATAAGATTTTCGCCAAACAACACATTATTCCCAAAATTTCTATACTGTGACAATGTTTTCAAAGGGTCTTTACCAGAAACAACACCCTTTTCCTGATCTACAGTTGTCATCACACATCGGGAACAAGGTTTCACCCCAACAAAAGGCACATTCCCGATTCTAAATTCACGCCAAGTATCCTCTTCAAAAGCTTCTCCATTGGTAAAAACAAAATTAGGTCGGAATCGATTCATCGGAACCTTAACTTCCAGCCTCCCGTTCAAATCATCCAATGAAGACTGGCCTATAATCAAAAAAGGATAAGCATCCGAAAAAGAAGTATTTTCATCGCCTGTGATTGCATAATCAGGATCAACCTTTCTCTCACTCTCATCAGGCATATACACTAACCGCACTGAGAATCCTAATCGTTTAGTAAACCACTCTGTCGCCTTTTGGCTTACTTCAAAAGCATCAATCGTATCATCCCAAACCGTAACTTCAATTTTGAATGTTGTATCCAAAAAAATAGGTCGAAGCGGAATTTCAATTGAATCCGACAATTCCCGATGAGTAATTCTCAAGAAATCACCAGCAATTTCAGGACGAAAAAGAGCTAATTCGGGATATTCCCTTTGGGATAAAAACCGACCATTATCATCCACCAACAACCATCTTCTATCCAATTCCAAACCACGATCGGTTACAAAGGCTTCTTTCAACGAAATACCTCCTAACGATTTTACTGGATACACCCAGATTTCTGACAGTTCCATCATATCATTATTTTTTTCAAATCTACAAATAATCAACTATTACTGATATATTCAAGTCTTCCCTATTTTAAACAAAAAACAGCCTTATCAAAAGGCTGTTAGAAATTTATATTTCAGTTTTATTTATTTTTTTTCAATCTTCCTTTCGGTCATTGCCATACCACATTTTGGGCATTTCCCTGGTTTATCAGAACTTGAACCATCCATTGTGCAAACATATTTGCTTTTTTGGACAGTTGCAGCCGGAGCAGCTTTTGCGGCAGCATCATGTTTATGAACTGTTTCTTTACTAGCTACTAAATCCATTCCACACTTGCTACATTTGCCTTTTTTATCACTTATTTCTTTGGGATGCATTGGGCAAACATACATTGTTTTTTGAACTTCTTTTTTAGGAGCTACCGCAGTTGTTTGAGCTGACACTGCAGTTCCAATAGTAAAAAAGAATACGGTTAATGCAATAATTATCGATTTCATTATTTTAGTTTTAATTGATTAATAGACTATTTATCGCTACCTACGATAGAATAAACGATAGACTGTGACAAGGAAAGTATAATACTGAAAAATATGGCAACCCATAACGAATCAACAGTAAAACCACCCACAATTTTGGTACATAGAAGTATCATCAAACCATTTACCACCAATAAAAATAATCCTAAAGTCACTATTGTAAAAGGCAAAGTCAGCAATACCATAATGGGCTTGATAAAGACGTTAAGTAGAGCTAAAACAACAGCTACTACCATTGCCGTAAATGGCCCAGCCACATGTACACCTGGTAAAAAATGAGCAATCCCAAAAACTAATCCTGCCGTAACAATAATTCTAATGATTAAATTCATAGCCCCGTTTTTTTAAATTTCAATAAATATAATAAATTTTAAATACTTTGTTAAATTATTTTAAAAAAGTACTCACTAATTCATAAAACATTGCTGGATCTTCAGCATGAAGCCAATGTCCCACATTTGGAATTGTAGCCACCTCAGAAGATGGAAAATGTTCTTTGATTCCATCAAAATCATTATCAAGAATATAATTGGAATTTCCACCTCGAATAAAAAGTGTCGGTTTATCAAAAGTGAGTCCAGAACCTAATGCCTTACCGATTTCTTCAATCTTTCTATTGAAAACGTCCAAATTAAATCGAAAAGCCAATTGCCCTGGCTCTTGCCAGTATAAACTTTTCATCAAAAACTGGCGTGTTCCAAAGTCGGGAATATAATTCTTCATAATCTCCTCAACCTCATTTCTACTTGGCTTAACCGAAAAATCAACTGCATTTAGTCCAGCTAATATATCCTGATGGTGCGGTGCATAAAACTTGGGGCCAATATCTGCCACCACCAATCTATCGACCAAATCCGGATAAGATGTCGCCAAAAGCATTGCCGTTTTACCGCCCATAGAATGACCAATAACATCAATGGATTCTAATCCGTTTTCTTGACAATAATCAAAAACATCCTGAACCATATCTTCATAACTGAATTCTTCTGAATGAAAACTTCGTCCATGATTGCGCAAATCCAACATATGCACTTGAAAACCGTCAGCAGCAAATTGGCTCCCCAATGTTTTCCAATTGTCAGACATTCCGAGAAAACCATGAATAATAACTAAAGGTTTCCCTGAACCTTCTATTTTTGAGTAAAGCATTACGATTTTAGATTGCAGATTTTAGATTTTAGATTGCAGATTAAAACCTACATTAAAAATCATCTATCTTGTTTATTAACTATTTTAATTTTTGCAGATACATATTGACCACATTGTCCAAACCAAGATACAAAGCCTCGGCAATCAAAGCATGACCGATAGAAACCTCTAATAACCCAGGAATATTTTGTTTAAAAAACTGAATATTATCCAAACTTAAATCGTGTCCTGCATTGATTCCTAAACCTAATTCATTAGCCAAAACTGCCGATTCAACATAAGGAGTAATTCCTTTTTCGTTTCCTAAACTGTATTGATGGGCAAAGGATTCTGTGTATAACTCGATTCTATCCGTTCCGGTTTTTTTCGCTCCTTCGATCATATCTAATTGAGGATCAACAAAAATAGAAGTTCTAATACCGTTACGTTGAAATTCTTGAATCATCTCAGTTAAGTATTCCTGATTTTTTACTGTGTCCCAACCTGCAGAAGAAGTAATGGCTCCAATCGCATCTGGAACAAGAGTTACTTGATCTGGTTTACATTCCAACACTAAATCAATAAAATTATGCTGTGGATTTCCCTCAATGTTATATTCGGTATAAACAATAGATTTTAAATCACGGGCATCTTGATAACGAATATGACGTTCATCTGGACGTGGATGAATTGTGATTCCCTGAGCACCAAACTTCTGAATATCTGTGGCTACTTTCAGTAAATCAGGCACATTTCCGCCACGGGCATTACGCAAAGTGGCTATTTTATTTATATTAACACTAAGTTTTGTCATAGAAACAGTTATTTATCGTGTATTATTATTTTTGACAATGCAAAAATACAAAGTAAAAGGTAGCATATTTTGTATATTTTTGATTATTTTGCATCGATTATAGAGGATAGATTTATGACAAATTTAAAAGATTACATCACAAACGACTACAAAGCAATTGATGCTCAAGAAACTATTGGATCCGTTCAAGATTTTTTTAGTGATTTATCCTTTTCCCACTTCCCTATTATCGAAGATGAAATTTTCATCGGAAGTATTGCTGCCGAAGACATTGAAACTTTCGACAGTGACAAAAAAATCAACGATTACAAATACGTGCTGGAACATTTTTTCGCCAGAACCGATATGATTTGGCTAGATGTTTTAGAAGTTTTTGCCAAAAACCACACGAACTTGGTTCCTATCTTAGACGAAAACAATAAATATGTTGGCTATTATGAAATCGAGGACATAATCAAATTTTTTCATGAAACCCCTTTCTTAAAAGAACCGGGAGTCATTATTATAGTGAGAAAAAACACTATTGATTATTCAATGAGCCAAATTACACAAATTGTCGAAAGTAATAATGGTAAGCTTTTAGGCCTTTTTATCTCAAATTCGGATGTTGACACCACAGAAGTAACTATCAAAATTAGCGTAGGTTCATTAAATGAAATCATTCAAACTTTTAGAAGATACAACTACGATATCATTTCGGAACATAACGAGGACAATTACATCAAAACCCTAAAAGATCGTTCGGATTATTTAGACAAATACCTGAACATGTAATTTTTGGATTACAACATTTAAAATCCAAAGACACCAATAACACAAATCAAAAACAAAAGAAATGAAAGTAGCTATTTTTGGCCAATATTATTTAGTGAGTACAGAACCTATCATAAAAGACATTTTTCTGTTTTTCAAGAATAATAATGTGGAAATGGTTATAGAAGATAATTTCTTGAACATGTTGTATGAAAAAAAAATCATAGAAAACAAATACAACACTTTTGCTTCCCATGACGAGCTGGATTCTAGTTTTGACATGTTGATTAGTATTGGTGGAGACGGAACCATGCTAAGAGCGGTTACTTTAGTCCGCGATTCTGGAGTTCCAATTTTGGGAATAAACGCGGGGAGATTGGGATTTTTGGCAACTGTACAAAAAGAAAACATAGCTGCCTTCATGCAAATTGTTATTGACAAAAAATATAAAATCTCGAAAAGAGCATTATTAAGCCTTACCTCTGATCCCGAAAACAAAACTATTGAAGGGCTTAACTTTGCCTTGAATGAAATAAGCGTGGGCAGAAAGGACACTACTTCCATGATAACTATAGAAACGTATTTGGACGATGAATTTTTGAATTCTTATTGGGCAGACGGCTTAATTATTGCAACTCCAACAGGAACAACTGGTTATTCATTGAGCTGTGGCGGGCCAATTTTAACTCCCGATGTAAAAAGTTTGGTAATTACCCCAATCGCTCCGCACAATTTGAACGCAAGACCACTTGTAATTCCAGATACTACTGAAATACGCATAAAAGTTTCCGGAAGAGAAGAACAATACCTTGTATCGCTCGATTCCAGAATTACAAGTGCCACAAATGACACTATTTTGACCATAAAAAAAACGAATTTCGAAATAAACATGGTGGAGATTCCCGGAGAAACTTTCCTAAAAACCCTGAGAACAAAATTGCTTTGGGGAGAGGATAGAAGGAATTAAACTACTATACGAATTATTCCGTTTAATCGTTAATATCATAACCTTTATATATAAAAAAAGGGATCTCGTCTAAAAAAAGACAGTATTCCTAAGATACGTATTGAATCCTATTGATAATTATTATATTTGCAGGCAATTTTATAATTTATGAATAAAATTTTCATTTCATTTTTGTGCTTTTTTACCTTTACTTCTATTCATTCCCAAATTAATGAAATAGGAGTTTTTCTTGGAGGCAGTAATCACATAGGAGACTTAGGTTCAACAACTTACATAGCTCCGAATGAGCCTGCATTTGGTATTTTATACAAATGGAATAAAAGTCCGAGACACGCATACCGATTTTCCTACACACAATCGCAAATGTCCGGCGATGACCGTGATTCAGATGAAACAGGAAGGTACAATAGAGGTTATAAGTTCAAAAACAACATTAAAGAGTTCTCTGCGGGGTTAGAATTTAATTTTTTTGATTTTAACTTACATGAATCAAAAACAAAATTAACTCCTTATGTATATTCCGGTTTAAGTTATTTCTTTTACGATGACCTATATATCATTTCGGGAGTTACACATAAAAATGGTATAAAAAGCAATGTTGCCATACCAATGACGGTTGGTATCAAATCAAATATTTCAAGAAGTTTTGTTTTAGCTTTAGAAGTTGGTGCTCGATACACTTTTACAGATAATCTTGATGGAAGTCATCCGAGTGATGGTAGTTTACCCAAATTTGGAAATTTAAACAATAATGATTGGTATGTTTTCTCAGGATTAACATTAACCTATACTTTCGGAGAAAAACCGTGTTACTGCGCAGAATAAATTTAAGATGTTAAAAGAACAAATAAATAAAGACAATATCCCAAAACATGTAGCCATCATTATGGATGGTAATGGTCGTTGGGCGAAACAACAAGGTTTTATCAGAACACTTGGACATAAAACTGGTTCAAAATCATTAAAAAAAATCATTAAAGAAAGTTCGGATATAGGAATCGAATACCTGACCCTATATGCGTTTTCCACTGAAAACTGGAACAGGCCTAAGCTTGAAGTAGATACCTTAATGAAGGTTTTGATTAATACTTTAAAAAAAGAACTCAAAACCATGCTGGAAGACAACGTTAAGATGAATGCGATCGGCAATTTGGACAAACTCCCAGAAAATGCACAAAAGCAATTATTTGAGGTAATTGAAAAAACAAAAGACAATACAAAATTAACAATAACACTTGCCTTGAGCTACGGATCTAGGGAAGAATTAGTTAATGCAGTACGAATAATCAGCGATAAAGTTAAAAATAATATAATTTCAATAGACAATATTGACGATTCAATTATAAATGAGCATCTTTACACGCATAATCTGCCAGATGTTGATTTATTGATAAGAACAAGTGGTGAGTATAGAATAAGTAATTTTCTACTTTGGCAAATAGCTTATTCAGAATTATACTTTACCGATGTCTTATGGCCAGACTTTAAAGAAAAAGATTTACATCAGGCAATCATTGCTTATCAAAAAAGAGAGCGTCGATTTGGAAAAACAAGTGAACAAATTAAATAATATTTTAGTGTTACATAAAAGCATAAAACTAGTCCTTACCTTTTTAATTTTAGGAGTATTCACTCAAATTAAGGCGCAAGACAGAGTACCGTTTGACCAAGGTAAAAAATACATATTAGCGGACGTAAAAGTAGTTGGAGATATCAGTTTCAACCCTCAAACGGTAGTTACCTTTGCCGGTTTGGAAAAAGGGCAAGAAATCACAGTGCCAGGGGAACAAATTAGTGCTTCTATAAAAAAACTGGGAAAACTGGGACTTTTTGATGAAATTTCATTTTATGTAAATAAAATAGAAAACGATAGCATTTATTTGGACTTGAACATTAAAGAATTGCCAAAAATCAACGAAGTGAAGTTTGTAGGGGTATCCAAAAGCAAAACTGAATCTTTTATTAAAGACAATGGTTTGACCAATGGCAAAATCGTAACCGAAAATTTAATCACCACCACAAAAAATTATATTGAGAAAAAATATAAAAAAGACGGTTTTTTTAATGCAAAAACTTACATAACCACAACAAAAGACACGGCAAACGCCAATCATGTTAACATGCTTGTAAAAGTTGACATAGGCGAAAAAGTAAAAGTCTATAAAATTGATTTCGAAGGCAACAAAGAAGTTTCAAGTGACAAACTCCATGCTGCCATGAAAAACACAAAAGAGAAAAACATTACTCATGTTTTAAAGAGATCAAAGTTTATAGAAGATAAATACCAAGAAGACTTAGGAAAAATAGTTGAAGCATACAAAAAAATAGGTTATCGTGACGCCCGTGTTGTGAACGATTCCGTTACCTATAACAAAGAAAAGAAATCCGTTTATATCAAAATAAAAGTTGAAGAAGGAATTAAATATTATTTTGGTGATATTAAATTCATTGGAAACACTGTTTATTCTGACGATCAACTTAAAAGCTATCTTGGCATCCGTAAAGGAGATGTTTATAACGGTGTTTTGTTACAAGAAAGGATTGCAGATAAATCAAAGCCAGACGGAGAAGACATTACCAATTTATACCAGAATAACGGATACTTATTTTCGAACATCAATGCTGTAGAAACAAAAACAACTGATAACGTTATTGATTTTGAAATCCGTATTACAGAAGGACCAATAGCCTACTTCAATAAAATTACCGTTGTTGGAAATGATAAAACCAACGACGAAGTTATTTATAGAGAATTAAGAACACATCCGGGAGAAAAATACAACAAAGCACTATTAGTTAGAACCATAAGAGAAATTGGGCAATTAGGATTTTTTGATCCTGAAAAAATTGAACCAAAATTCAAAAATGTCGATGCTGGAGCAGGAACAGTTGATATCGAATACAACGTAGTAGAAAAAGGAGCCAGTCAAATTGAACTTCAAGGAGGATACGGTGGCGGAGGTTTCGTGGGAACTTTAGGACTTTCTTTCAATAACTTTTCGGCTAGAAATTTATTCCATAAAGATGCTTATAAACCAGTTCCTATGGGAGATGGAGAAAAAGTAGCCTTACGTTTACAAGCAAGTTCCTACTACAAAACCTATAGTTTATCTTTTTCAGAGCCATGGTTTGGAGGAAAAAAACCTGTTAGCTTTAGCAGCTCATTTGCTTTTAGCCAGCAATACAGTACCAACTATCAATTGCAAAATGTAGATAAATCAAAATACATCAATATTTTATCATTGTCTGTTGGAATGGCGAAAAGGCTTACAGTACCTGATGATTTCTTTACACTTTCACAGTCTATTAGGTTCCAACGCTACGATTTGCACAACTATTATTATGGACTGTTTACCTTTGCAAATGGTCAATCGAGAAACCTGTCCTATTCTATTGGTTTAACCAGAGATAGTAGAGGTGCCAACCCGATCTTTCCAACCTATGGTGCTACCTTTGGGCTAACAGGTGAGTTTACACTACCCTATTCCTTATTTAACGGCATAAATTATGCGACATTAGGACAACAAGAAAAATATAAATATATTTACTCTGGAACTTCTTATGTAGATAATAATGATAGAGTTGTAAATGCAGGAGATTACTTAGACAAACTGCCATCATCCACTGGTTCTGTTCCAAATAAAGTTGATAACTATCAAGACGCAGTAGCCGATCCAGCTAAAGTAGATCAGGAAAAATACAAATGGCTAGAATACTATAAAGTTCAATTTACGGGAGACTGGTACACAACTTTATACAAAAAATTAGTATTGCGTACTTTAATGCAATTTGGATTTTTGGGAGCTTATAATCAAGACCGAGGAGTTATTCCTTTCGAAAGATATTATTTAGGAGGAGACGGTATGGCTGGTAGCTCAATTGACGGAAGACAAAACATACAGTTGAGAGGATATGAAAACGGTGCATTGACACCAGCAAATTCAAATGGAGATGCATATGGAGCTACTATTTACAATAAATTCTCTATGGAATTGCGTTATCCTATTACATTAAAACAATCTGCCTCTATTTATGCATTAACATTTGCAGAAGCAGGTCAATCATACGCCTCTTTATCCGATTATCAACCGTTTAATTTGGCTAGATCAGCTGGTGCCGGGCTAAGAGTATTTATGCCAGCATTTGGATTATTAGGAATTGATTTCGGTTATGGATTCGATGCTGTTCCAGGAGCGATAAAACCAAGTGGATGGCAAACACATTTTATCATAGGTCAACAATTTTAAGTAAATTTGGCTTAAATTTGGTTTAGAATTTCTAAAATTAAAAATTATGAGAAAAGAATTTTTATTTATAATTTTAGCCCTTTTTGTTGAGACTACTATAACAGCTCAAACCAGAGGAAACAAAGTTGGATATATAGACATGGAGTATATTTTACAAAATGTCCCCAACTATGTTGAAGCTAAAGCTCAATTAGAGCAGAAAGCCGAACAATGGAAAAAAGAAATTGAAGCCAAAAAAATAGAAATAAATAAACTTTCTGAAGCTTTAAAAGCTGAAAAGCCATTATTGACAGCTGAATTAATTGAGGAAAGAGAAACGGAAATAAAGTTCCTTGAAACTGAAAAATTAGATTATCAACAAAAAAGATTTGGCCCTAATGGCGATTTAATAATACAAAAGGCAGGGTTAGTTAAACCCATCCAAGATCAAGTTTTTACCGCTGTTCAGGATATTGCAGAAGCAAAAAAATACGACTTCATATTTGACAAATCATCCCATTTAACTATTCTTTTTGCTGCGAAAAGATTTGATATTAGTGATCAAGTAATTCGAATGTTGAATCGAACCGATAAAAGAGAGCAATTATCCAAAAAGCAACTGAAAGAGGAAGAAGCGAAAGAGAAGTTAGAAGATGAAATAGATGAAAATCCAGCTGTTGCCGAAAGAGAAAAAGCATTATTAGATAAAAAAGCGGCCAGGGAAAAATTAGTTGCCGACAAAAAAGCAGTTCAGGAAGAGACCAAAAGAAAATACGAAGAAAGAAGACAACAATTATTGCAGGAAAGAGATGCTAAAAAAAATGGCACAGTTGTTGCTCCATCTAAAACAGAAGGAACAGATACTGCCAAAAAAGCAACCGAAGAGTCCAAAGCAAACATATACGAGGAACGTAAAAAAGCCTTAGAAGAAAAAAGAAAAAAAACGCTTGAAGAAAGAGAAGCTAATAAAAAAGCTACTGGAGTAGCACCGGCTAAAACAGTAGAAGACGCAAAATCTTTCACTCCAAGTACGGTGACAGACAAAACGGAGACTTCTAAAAAAGCGACAGAAGAAGTTAAGCCTGCTGATGTTAAAACAGTTGATGCAAAACCTGAGACTGAAGCACCAAAAACAAGCGTCTACGAGGAACGCAAAAAAGCTTTAGAAGAAAAAAGAAAAAAAATACTCGAAGAAAGAGAAGCTGCAAAAAAAGCAGCAGAAGAAAAAAGATTAAAAGAAATACAAGAGAAAGAAGCTTTAAAAAAAGCTAATGAAGTAAAATAAATTAACTAAACAAATTCTAATTATTTAATATTTTAAAACAATGAAACAATTCAAAACTTTATTAATTGCTGCGATACTATTTTTAGGTGCAACTCAAATTTCAAGTGCTCAAACTAAGGTAGCTCATGTCGACACACAGGAAATCATCTCTAAGATGCCAGCTATGCTTGATGCTCAAAAACAATTGGAAAAATTGAGTGGTACTTATGATGCAGAGATCAAAAAGATGATTGATGAATACCAAGCAAAATTAAAAAATTATGATGCTGAGGCATCAAAGGTAACTGAAGCTGTTAACGTAGAGCGTCAAAAAGAAGTTCAAGATATGCAAAAAAGAATCGGTGACTATAGAGATAATGCTCAAAAAGAATTGCAAAAAAAGCAAGAAGAAATCATGAAACCACTTTATGACAAAGTAAAAGCTTCTATCCAAAAAATTGGTAAAGCAAAAGGTTTCCAATATGTTCTTGACTCATCTTCACTTTTACTTGCTGATGGAACAAACATCACTGTTGACGTAAAAAAAGATTTAGGTTTTTAATATCAAACGAATCAATAACAAACTGCTCCTCCAAAGATTTGGTGTGAGCAGTTTTTTTTTACATAAAAAATTATAGTATATTTAAACTGTAGCTTTTAAATTTGCAAGCATGACAAACGATAGACCAATTGGCGTTTTTGACTCAGGAATTGGAGGAACTTCCATCTGGAAAGCCATTCATGATTTAATGCCAAATGAACAAACAATCTACCTTGCCGACAGCAAGAATGCTCCTTATGGACAAAAATCAAAAGCAGAGATCGTTGCCTTGAGCATGAAAAACACTGACTTATTGATTGAAATGGGATGCAAACTGATCGTTGTAGCCTGCAATACTGCAACAACCAATGCCATACAGGAATTAAGAGCCAAATATGATATTCCATTCATTGGCATAGAACCAGCCATAAAACCTGCAGCAACAAACTCCAAAACCCAAACAATTGGCATCTTGGCGACAAAAGGAACATTAAATAGTGAACTTTTTAATAAAACAGCAGAGAAATACCAAGACACCAAAATCATTGAGCAAATAGGTTACGGATTGGTTCAGTTAATTGAAGATGGTCAGATCAATTCTCAAGAAATGACACAACTATTATATTCCTATTTAACACCAATGATTGAGGCCAATATTGACTATCTCGTTTTGGGTTGCAGTCACTATCCTTATTTAATTCCTCAAATAAAGAAAATCCTTCCGGAACACATCCAAATCATTGATTCAGGGGAAGCTGTTGCCAAACAAACCCAAAACGTACTACGTGAAAAAGTTGGCTTTACGACTGCAAAAAACAGTAATCCAATCTTTTACACCAACACCAACCCCAAAGTTTTAAGCGAAATTCTAGAAAACAAATATCCTGTTGAAGAAAAAGATTTTTAAACTAATCTAACTTTTTCCTAACGAACCAAATCCCATCTAAATTAAGATTCAAGGTCAATTTATGATAATTTTCCTGAACTAAAGAATTTGTTATTTGTCCCTTTTGGCCATAAGAATAGGAAATAAATAACGAGGATGAAAGTTGATCTAAAGGCAATGAAAGCCCGACAGAAAAACTCTTATCTTCAATTTTTTTATTGTCCACTTCTAAATAACCTGTGTCATAATTAAAACCTGTAGCATATTTTATCCTGTCAAAATAATTCCTGGACACTTTTTTCTTTTGATAAGAAAATCCCAATCCAAACTTTTCCTGATTGGCAAAAGTCCCATACAAATCTGATTGATTGGTAGCATCCCAAAAGTCTTTTTCATAATCAAAAGTTATGTTTAGCTTATTTTTAAAAGACTTATTGAACCCCACTCCTATTTCCAGTGGCAAATAAAAATCATCAGTATTGGATTTTACTTCATCCTCCAAATCGTAAGTTCCGGAAGTGTTTGTAACAGTAACTGATTGAATTTTGCTGGCATTTACTCTTGATGGTGATTTTACATTCAACCCAAAAGTAAGCGATGGATCTGCTTTGAATTGTGTACTTAAAATTGGACGAATACCGCTATAACTTACTTTTTTATCGATAGTTGTAACCGAGTTATTGATTTCATAAGTTCTATTATCAGTAGTATTTCCAAATAACACGGAACCAGTTAACCCAAAAGATAATTTATTACTCACTTTATAAGCATACGAAAAATCCAAATTATTCAATCCTCCAGTTCCCAATACATCCAAATAATAATATTCATTACTACTATCTATTATTGGAATTTTAAGTCCTGAAATCTTAAAAGAAGAGCTGGAATAAGGCATCATTGCAACACTAACCGCCGATTTTTTAGTGATTGGAAAAGCAAAAGCAAAATGAGAAAACTGAAAATTATTTCGATTTTCAACCCTTTGACTATTTTCAAATGAGGTCTGAATCCCTTTTCCTCCAACTTCAAAAAAGAAATTGTTCTCCGGAATATCAACAAGCGAAGCAGCATTCTTATTATTGATAAAATTTTCCGAAGACAATGCTACACCCGCTGTTCCCAAGGACGGTATCAGCCCAAAATTAGCTTCATACAGACTCCCTAACCCATAAAGAGAATAAGGCGAAGTCGAAATACTTTGAGAATGAGAGAAAAAGGACGTAAAAAACACTAAAACCAATAAAAGGCAACTCTTTTTCATTTAATAACTTATATAATAGATTTGTAATTTCATCTGGCTCTCTTTACTATACTGATCACCTAAAGCAACTCTATCAACAACTTTGGATAAAATAGGCAACGTAAAAATCAAACCACTCTTCGAATCCGACAGCTTGAGCATTTCCTTTTGCAAAAAAGCTCCAACTGACAATTGATAACCTACTATTTCATCAAATTCGTCATTGCCTTTCGTTAAAGTTGCAACCATAGTTCCTCCACTGGAATTGGTCAGTGTTGTTTTTATTCGGTTTAATTTATCAACAACATATACATTCAAACTCTCCGGCAAAGGGAACATTTTAGAATAGGAATCCTTGACCGGTTTCATTATTAGTTTAGCATCTACAATAGCACCTTTTTCTGAAAGGTATTTCAATTGTTTGACATTGGGAAAATCGACTCGACAAACAATTCCGGTACCCGATTGAATAAATCCTTTATTACCGGTAAGTGAACTAGACAAATTTGCTTTAGCTAAAGGCAGATCTTGAATCAATGTTCCTGCCCGGTCTGAAGAAATAGCGTTGAACTGCTTAGTAGCATCAGAAATAGCAAAATCCATGTGATATTTATTTCCAGCATCTCCTTTCCCTTTAGAATAATACAGACGAAGTACACTTGATAAGTTAAATCCAATTACACTGTTAGAATTTCCGGATTCAGAACTTATTACAAAACCTTTCAAATAATCCGTAAAATCATCATAACTGGTAATTTCATTATTTTTAAATTTATTGAAGAACTCCAAACCGAATTCGTTACTCACTTTAATATTGATACTATCTCTGCCAATTGGTTTTGGCTTGTAGCTTATTGTTCCCAAAATAGGACTGTCATAAGTTAAACTGGAACTATTGTAAAAACTTTTATCGTCTTTATTCGGTTTAAAGTTTTGTGTAATTCTTCGAATATTTAACGTCTGTACTTTTGTAGTATCTGCAAAATAATAATCATCATATCTCAAAATCATCGCAATCGAATCAAACACATATCCAGTAGATTCGGTATCTGAACTCAAATTAAGATTGAAAGATGTTGTCGCAACTTGAAAATAACTGTCTGATTTTACTTTCCCAAAAAGAGGATCATCATAATTCCCTACTAAAATTCTACTTTGATTGGAAGTTACTAGAGAATCTAACTTTATATTGGAAACATCAATGGTTACGGTATCAATCTCAATTACTTTATTTTTTATTGCCAAATAATCTGCCCCAACCACAAATTCTCCTGCGTCTGTATCCGAATCGCAGGAAACGATCAATAAACCCAAAAACAACAAACTCAAAAACTTGTGCATAACTATATTTTTGAGGCAAATATATAAGCGCCCTTACCTGCAGTCCTAATAACATATACGATTCCGCATAATCCATCTATAAAGAGCAACAAACAGTCTATAACTTATTATGTCTTCTAAAATCCGCATTCAGCCCAAATAATTGCCCATTTGTCTATTGAATGAAGCCATGCATATATATTCTTTTTTAATCATTGGCAACACAACTACTTTTGAACCAATAATTAAATAATGAGAATAAAAAAATTTACAAAGCTTTTGATATTGATTCCAATGTTTAGTGTTTATGCGCAAAAAGGTCTTTCTGTTGATCTGAACTTAAAAACGGAGCCTATAGACAACGGCTCAATAAAACAAACCGGAATTGGGTTGATATATCTTAAGGATATTGGAACTAAAAATAAATTGATTAATACTTTTAAATACAAAAACACAACCGTTACAGATGAAATCGAAACCTATTTATTGAAAAATTACACGACAAATTATAGTAGCACCAGCTTTAATAGTTTCGAAAATATTTTTGAATTTTCTCATCAGTTAACTGAAAAAACAAAATTGAGCATAGAGATACAGCCGACAGTTAATTATGAGAGTAACTTTGATTTTTCGGACATAAGCATTTTAGGAGGCATTGAATTGAGCCAATCAATTAACAAAAACACCAGTATTGCTTTAGGGATAAAAAGAATGACTGTTTTTGCGAAACCCGAAATACTCCCAACATTTTCCTATAATCACCAATTCAGCGACAAGGTTAATTTAAAATTAGGGTTCCCTAATGCTGAACTATCCTACTCGAATTCGATTCAAAATAAATTTAGTTTAAACAATGACTTTAGCGGAAGCAGTTACAATCTAAATTCTCCAATAATAACCGAAGATTCAAATACCATATCAAAACTAGGATTCTCACAAATGGAAACCACATTGCAATTCGAAAGAAACTTAGATAATTCTTGGTTTCTCGACATCAAAGGAGGGTATTCATCAAACAAGGAATTTAAATTTTCAGATGAAAACAGAACAACCGAAATGAATAAGGACTTAAAAAATGGCGGCGTCTATTCTGTCAGTATAAAATATAAATTTTAACAAACACCATGCACATTATGAAACACTTAAAAAAAGGGATATTTCTCAGTACTTTACTCATTGCCTTAATTTGCATCAGCTGCAACAATGATTCCGATGATGAAGAAATACTAGGAAACTGGATAAAAAAATCAGCTTTTGATGGTCCGGCAAGATCAAGTGCAGCCAGTTTCGTTATTGGCACATACGCTTATATAGCTACAGGATACACGGGTGACGAATACCTAAAAGACATGTGGGCATACAACTCAGAAGGCGATTATTGGGAACAAAAAGCAGATTTCATAGGAGTTCCCAGAAGTTCCAGTTCAGGTTTTGAATTGGACGGAAAAGGATATATTGGACTTGGTTATGATGGAACCAATAAATTAAAAGACTTTTACGAATACAATCCAACTACCAATACTTGGACACAAAAAGCAGATTTTGCCGGAACAGCCCGATATGGTGCAGTAGCTTTCCAAGTAGGAGGAAAAGCTTTAATGGGAACTGGATATGATGGTAATTATTTAAAAGATTTTTACCAATATAATCCAACTGATAATTCCTGGGCTCAAATTAATGGGTTTAGCGGCAACAAAAGAAGAAATGCGACTGTATTTATCATTGATGGGATTGCTTACTTTGGAACAGGTATAAACAGCGGTGTGAACCAAGTTGACTTTTGGGCATTTGATCCAAATACCGAAGTTTGGACACGAAAAAGGGATTTGGACGATGACGGAAGTGATCACGACACTTATACTATAAAAAGAGCTAACGCTTCCAGTTTTTCAATTAATGGTTTGGGATATATTTGTTGTGGTGACAGTAGCAACAGTATTTGGGAATACAACCCTAAAACTGATATATGGAAACAAAAAACAGCTTTGGAAGGTTCAGGAAGATCTGATGCAGTAGGAATAACACTCAACGAAGAAAGAGGTTTTGTGGTACTTGGAAAATCAGGAACATCCTATTTCGATGATGTATGGGAATTCAAACCAAACGACGAACAAAATGACGACGACAACTAATAACAAAAACAAATTCTTCCGTGAACAATTACGGAAGAATTTTTCATTTCCATTTAATTTATCAATAATTATACTATTAGTAGCAATACTGCTTTTAATTTCGTTCCCAAAGGAAAAAAAATTAGATGTTGCAACTATTAAACTTAATCAAGGTTGGGGATACGTCATTACAAACAATAATCGGATAATTATAAAACAAACGATTATCCCTGTCATCAGTGAAAACAAAAGTTTCCAAACTGAGAAAGAAGCTATGGCAGTAGGACAATTGGTAATGAAAAAACTAGAAACAAATTTATCTCCGACCATTACCAAAAAAGATTTAATTTTATTAAAAATAAGACTGTAAATGAATTTCGTATCAATAAAAAACAATGACTCTAACAAAATACTCATTCACAGTATCATTTGGTGTTTTTTTATTAGTACCTCTCTCATTCAGTTTTACGAAAGCCCTTTCCAAATCAATAATGATTTTTACTTCCAATGGATTTCTGGAATAGCGCTGTTTTATCTGAATTACGTTTATCTTGTTCCTCATTTGCTTTTGCAAAAAAAATATGGATCTTACTTAGGGATCATATTTCTTTTGATAGTAATTATCATGCTTTGCAAATACCAGTTTTTTGCGCCAGAATTTCGGGAAATGAGACCACCGAATAATATATCCGATCAAAAAATTCATACTATTAGAAACGAAATCGAGTTTAGAAACCACAGGAGAAAACAGCCTTTTTTCTTTAAAATTTTCCCTTCTTTCTTTTATATTTTAATTGTAGCTATCGGAACAATAATCAAAACATTATCCGAATTTTATAGTGATCAACAAAATAAGTTACTAGCAGAAAGCCAAAGAACCTCAACAGAATTAAACTATTTAAGAAAGCAAACAAACCCTCATTTTTTGTTCAATTCCCTTAATAGTATCTACTCACTTGCCCATAAAAAATCAGACTTAGTGCCCGATGCCATTGTAACTTTGTCGGAAATGATGCGGTATATGCTTTATGAAACTGACAATAAAACTGTTTTACTGGAAAAGGAAATTGATTACATTAAAAATTTTATTGATTTACAAAAACTTCGACTTAACAATATTGAAAATATTAGCATAAACGTTCATGGTGACACCAAAAATAAGTTTATCGAACCTCTGCTATTAATTTCATTTATTGAGAACGCATTCAAATACGGAACCGATTATAAAGGTGCAGCTTTCGTCAAAATTGTAATAACCATTGAAGAAAACGTGTTGACATTTTGGGTGGAAAACAAAATCGAAAACAATAAAAAAGATCCTGAAAATTCAGGAATTGGTTTATCCAACATTGAGAACAGACTTAATTTACTGTACCCAAACGCACATGAACTGAATATATCTACTACTGATGCAAAATATACCGTACATTTGATTTTAGAATTAGACAAAATTCAGGCTTAGATAGCTTCTTAAATATAGAAACATAAAATTGCCATTAACACACAACTGTTGAAATCAAACACAAATAAATAAAAGGCGATTAAAAATGTCCATAAAAAAATAATTTTTTCAGATATGAAATGTGTAATTATAGATGACGAACCATTAGCAGTAGAATTATTGGTCGAATTTGTTGGAAGAGTTGACTCATTGGAACTTGTCACCACATTTACAAATGCCATCGATGCCATATCCATAATCAACCAATCTCAGATTGACCTGATTTTTTTAGATATCGAAATGCCTCATTTTTCAGGAATTGATTTTATCAATGCTATCGAAAAAAAACCTTTAATCATCTTTACGACCGCTTATTCCAATTATGCAGTTGAAGGATTCAATCTTGGTGCAGTAGATTATTTGGTAAAACCAATTCCTTTTAATCGTTTTCTTAAATCAGTTTTGCGGGCGCAACAAATTTTTTCTGCAAAAAATCCTCTAATAGAATCCCCTACTGCTCCAAATGCTCCCGAAATAGAACATGACTTTATGTTTGTACGCTCGGAATATGAAAATGTAAAAATTAATTTTGCCGATATTTTATTTATCGAAGGATTGAAAGATTATGTAAAAATATACACTACCGACAATAAATATACCTTAACCTTAATCAGTTTAATAAAACTGGAAAATCTATTGTCTACAAAAGGTTTTGCAAGGATTCACCGTTCGTATATCATCAATATCAAACATGTAAAATCCATTCAGAAAAACAAGGTCTTAATCGCCGATAAAAGAATTCCAATTAGTGAAAGTTACAAAACGGCTTTTTTTGAAAAAATAAATCTTTGATTCTAATCGTTTATTCCTCTTTAAACCAACTCGAATACATTACGTAGTTATTGGAGATACGCTCGATTTCTCCGGCAAAATCAGATTGATCAATATCTTTGACTTTTTTGGCAGGAACACCAGCCCAAATGGAACCTGGTTCTATTATTGAATTTTGTGTAACAACTGCTCCAGCTGCGATAATTGAATTACTCCCAACGACACAATTGTCCATCACAATAGACCCCATGCCTATTAACACGTTATCCTGAATCGTACAGCCGTGCACAATTGCATTATGTCCGATAGAAACATTATTTCCTATAACCGTTGGATGCTTTTGGTAAGTGCAATGTACGATAGCCCCATCCTGAATATTTACTTTATTCCCAATAGTAACAGAATGAACATCTCCACGAATTACGGCATTAAACCACACACTACATTGAGTCCCGAAAATTACATCACCAACAATAGTAGCATTATCAGCCACATAACAATCTTCGGGGATAACAGGTGATTTTCCTTTTACAGCCTTTATTATCATTTTTATTTTTTTTTAAATTTCAAGTTTTAGGTTTAACAAACCACTAAACAATTTAATTAACCGCAGGGCAATTACAATCGTATTTTACTGGTTTACACAAGAAATTAAATCCTAAAGTAAGTTGGTGAAATCCTCCACTTTGATATTGAATATCACCCAACAAATGAGTATAAGTATATGCAAACATGAAATTTTTATAATTGAATCCTAAGATTGGGGTAACATATTGCAATTTCTGGCTATTAGTCCCACTTCCTGTTCTGTATTCTGCTCCGTCAAAACTTCTTCTATACGACAAACCTCCCCATAGCTGCCCCATTTCCAGATTTTTATAAGCCTTCATATTTACATCCAATGCACTTTCTCTCGTTTTGTCAACATATTGGTATAAAAGCGAAGGTTCCCATAAAATTTTATCGGCATTACCAAAAATATAACCACCACTAACAATAAATTTTCTCAAATTGTCGCTTTCGTATTCGCTATAAAGATTCTGTCTCGTTTCCAAAACATTCTTTACTACTGCATGCAGACTAAAATCAAGAAGATTGTAAGAAGCTCCAATATCCAAATTAAAATAAGAAGCATGTTGAACAACATTTCCTAATGCAGGATCGTAATCTCCAGAATTCATAAAATCAGTTTCATCCAATTGACTTTGGTTAACACCAACATTAACACCAAAAGACAATTGGTTTAGATCAACTTCGTCTCTCGAAAACATAATATGATGTGCATAAGTAGCTTTAAAACCAAATTGCGAATGATATCCATTGACATCATTAAAAACTATCGCCCCAATTCCTGATCTTTCACCCACTCTACCATTGTAACTTAATGTTTGCAATGCAGGTGCATCAGTTTGATCGAACCATTGTTTACGTGCAGTAAGCCTTAATTTATGACAATTGGAAGCTCCCGCCATAGAAGGAAAAATCAAATAATAATTATCCGATAGATAATCCGAATAAACCGGTATTCCTTCCTGAGAAAATGCAAATGAACTTATAAAAAAAAAGGCAATTAAATACTTAATTTTAAAACGCATGAGGGTACTTTTTATAAAATTAGCTCGAACAAAAGAACTTTTGTTAATTTATTCATTAAAAAACCAAATATAGTCAATCGTAGAAAATAACTTTAGTAAATTTGCAGAAAATCGACGAATCATGACTAAAATAACGATAAAAGAAACACAAAACCCGACTATTATAAAATTTGAATTCCCGGATTTCATCACGCAAAACGAAAGTTACGAATTCAAGAATATCGATGAGGCAAAATCATCTCCTCTTGCCCAACAACTTTTCTATTTGCCATTTGTAAAAACAGTATATATTTCAGGTAATTTTATTGCTGTCGAAAGATTCAGTATTGTGGAGTGGGAAGATGTGCAGGAAGCGGTAGCGGAACAAATCGAAGCCTATGTAAACAAAGGCGGGGCAATCATCAACATTGACGAAAACAAACCAAAAAAACAACCTGTTACCGTTTATGGGGAATCTACCCCAAATCCATCAGCATTGAAATTTGTTGTCAACAAAATGATAACAAAAAGTGCTGTTGAATTCAAAAACATAGACCAAAGCGCACCTTCGCCATTGGCAACCGAACTATTCAAATTCCCTTATGTAAAAGAAGTCTTCATCGATGAAAATTATATTTCGGTAACAAAATATGACATCAATGAATGGCAAGACATCACGATGGAATTAAGAACTTTCATCAAGCAATTTATTGAAAATGGGGGAACCGTACTTGATGAGAATTTGATTAAAAACATTGTCAAAGACGAAAAAGCCAAAGACGAATCCTTTGATGCACTTGATGAGACTTCTCAAAAAATCATCAACATATTGGAAGAATATGTAAAACCCGCTGTAGCTGCTGATGGAGGAAATATCGTTTTTGAATCTTACGATAATAACACAAAAACGGTGAAAGTAATCATGCAAGGTGCTTGTAGCGGATGTCCATCATCAACTTTTACCTTAAAAAGCGGTATCGAAAACATGCTGAAAAGTATGTTGAATGATCAGGAAATACAGGTAGAAGCCCTTTAATATTTGGAACATAGTATTATTTTTTATATCTACAACATAACAAATAATCTACAATGAAAATAGCAATTTTATTAATCCTATCATTAACAGCGATTATAATAAATGGCTGCTCCTGTTGTAAAATAACAAAGCAACAACATAATTCTGGTTTAAATAAAAATTCCTAAATCGGCAAACCGTTTCTTAGTTAGTTTACTTCTAATTAAAAAAACTGTATTACTAGGTCTAAGTAACTTCTTTCTAAAGTTAAAATTATAAAACATATAAAAAGCGTTTCGTAAAGAGACGCTTTTTTTTATCAACTCAATTTCAAAAAAACAAAACACTACTAATTGATTTTAAGTTAATTACAAATAAAAGAGTTATATTTGATTTCTAATCAAAACTAAAAGATCATGGGATTATCATCATTTTTTAAGAACTTTTTTGGAACAGCCAAAGAAACTACAAACGAGATTGTTGACCAAGCTGAATCTGCTATTGAAGAAGCCAAGATAGCAGCTCAACCTTATGTCGAAAAAGCAGAATCTTTTCTGGAAGATACTGTAAACAAAGCCAAAGAAACAGCCACACCATACATTGAAAAAGCAGAAACTTTTATTGAGGAAACTGTTACAAAAGCCAAAGAAACAGCGACACCCCATATTGAAAAAGCCGAAGCATTTGTAGAAGATGCTGTCGCTAAAGCAAAAGAGACTGCGACTCCCTATATCGAAAAAGCGGAATCGGTAATAGACGATGCTAAAACAAAAGGCATCGAAATGATTAACAACTTAAAAGAAAAAACAAATTCTGCAGACCAGAAAAGACTAGAAAATCCGGATAAAAAAGAAGAAGATCCCGAATAACTTTTAATAAAAAATATAAAATTGTATTTTTGCAATCCAATTTACAACCTTCTTTGAGAAGGTTTTTTTAAACCTTAACTTATGACTTTAGAAACGGAAACTAATTACATTCTCCCTTTTGCTGAAGCTTTTATAAAAAAAATAATTGACTATTCACCAGAAGTTATTTCTGCCTTTTTCATTTTATTTATTGGACTCTACGGCATTCGAATCATCAATAGATTTATTAGAAAATTGATGATTAAAAGAAATTTGGACCCAACATTATCCAAATTTCTTGCCGACATTTTACTTTGGGTTTTAAGAGGTCTATTATTTGTAACAGTCATCGATAAATTAGGTATCGGTACTACTTCCTTTGTTACCATTCTGGCGACTATGGGGTTTGCAATTGGTATGTCGTTGCAGGGTTCATTATCTAATTTTGCCGGTGGAATTTTGATTATTCTCTTCAAACCTTTCAAAGTTGGAGACACTATCGAAGCTCAGGGAGTTATGGCAACTGTACAAGAAATACAAATTTTTGTTACTAAATTGGTAACCGGAAACAATCAAACTATTTTTGTTCCAAACGGTTCTTTGTCAAACGGAATCATTACCAACTATTCGATGCAGGGAACAAGAAGAGCCGATTTGACCATTTCAATATCGTATGGAACCGACCTCAAAAAAGCCAAAGACATTATAACTGAAGCCTTGGCAAAAAACCCAAAAGTACTAACTACACCTGCGGCAGAGGTATCCGTTAAGAATTTAACTGACAGCTCCATTCAACTAGCAGTAAGACCTTGGTCAAAAACCGAAGATTTTAGTTCAATGGTAGCAGCAACTTTGGAAGACTGCAAAATAGCCTTCGACAATGCTGGAATCACTTTCCAACCTTATGTTTCAGAGTTGTCTAACACGAACAAACAATCATAAAAAAAACTACTGTTTTTGAGGGCTGGCAATCAAAAAGTCCTTCAAATAATATGGTTCAAAATAAGCGACATCAACAGTGTCGCTTTTTTTGTATTTATCAAAACTCAAAGCGCTCATTTCGTTAGCCGAAGGATATTTAATTTCATCCAAAAACACAAAATCATCTTTCGTCAAAACACTTTTACATTTCTCATTGCAATCACCAATAAAATATATTTTTTCTTGCGTATCCGCAAAAGAATTCTCATCTATAATCTCGGCTAAGGTTTCTCTTTTTCGTTCCAACGCCGCCGAAAAAACAGCGCTATACACTTCCATTCTTCGAGCATCAAGCATTGGGACAATCAAACCATCAGTCACCGAAACTTTGGAAGCCAACGCCAATAAAGTATCAACCGCAATTAACGGTATATTCAAAGCATAACATATTCCTTTGGCCGCAGAAACACCTATACGCAATCCCGTATAAGAACCTGGTCCTTGGCTCACAGCAACAGCCGTCAAATCTTTCATCTCTATTCCGGCTTCACGGATAACTTCGTCTATAAAAACATGTAAACGTTCAGCGTGCGAGTAACCTTCATCTGCAATTTCTTTGCACAATACAGTTTTCCCGTCCTTTGCCAAAGCAACAGAACAATTTTTGGTAGCGGTTTCGATGTTAAGAATATAGGACACTTTTAATTTTAGATTTTAGATTATTGATTTTATATTGCTGATTGCAAATTTACATCGTTTTTTGATAAAACCTTTATAAAAAAAACACGCCCTGAAAATTCAAGACGTGTATTATTTTTTAACTTAAAAAAAGAAAACTATTTCTTTTTATCGTCTTCCTTTTGGACAAAAACTTTATCTCCGGAATTCAAATCTTTAGCAACTGTTGTGTAAGGCCCTGTAATTACAACATCACCTTTTTTAAGACCGGACATTACTTCGATATTAGTATCGTCCTGAATTCCCGTTTTTATAATTCGGATTTTAGCTTTATCTCCAACTTTCACAAAAACACACTCTAGCTTTTTATCACTTTTAGGACTTGGTTTTTTATTCTCGCTATCTTTTGGATCATCAATTTTAGGCATTTTCACTGCTGCTGTATCAGATTTAACAACAACTGAACTGATTGGAACATAAACCACATTGGCTTTGGTAGTAGTAATGATATCAACCGTCGCTGTCATTCCTGGTCGGAATGGAGAATACGTATCGGGTTTCCCAACCATTAAATCTTTATAGGATTCTTTTAAAATTCTAACTTTCACTTTAAAGTTAGTCACCTGATCAGCTGTCAAAGCTGTACTCGCCGAATTGGAAATACTTGTTACAACTCCTTTGAATTGTTTTTTCAAATAAGCATCTACTTCAACGTTAGCAGCATCACCAACTTTTATTTTTACAATGTCATTTTCATTAACATCAACTTCAACTTCCATATTGTTTAGATTGGCAACTCTTAAAAGCTCAGTACCTGCCATTTGTTGCGTTCCCAAAACTCGTTCTCCCAATTCTACGTTCAACACAGAAATAGTTCCGTCTGCAGGAGCGTAAATTACTGTTCTTCCTAAGTTGTCTCTAGCTTCATTTACGGAAGCCGAAGCGCTTTGCACATTGTAATAAGCCGATTGTTTACTGGCTTTTGCCACCTCAAAAGAAGCCACAGATTTATCCCAATCTGATTTTGAAATAATCCCTTTCCCATAGAGAACCTTATTTCTTTCATAATCAGCTTTTGCCTGATTAAAAGAAGCATCGGACTGGCTCAAACTTGCCTTGGAAACCGACAAATTTGCGACCGTTCTATTCAAACCGGAAGTGTATAGATCAGGATTTATCTTTAACAACAAATCACCTTTCTTAACAACTTGTCCTTCTTTTATTGGCAAATCTATAATCTCGCCCGAAACCATCGAAGCCATTTTTACCTCGATTTCCGGTTGGATTTTACCTGTTGCCGAAACAGTTTCTACAATCGTTCCTGTTTGTGCATCGGCAATCTCCACTTCTTTGCCTTTGTCTTTATTACCAATAATTCCTGCTTTTGAAAGCCCCACTAAAACTCCAATAATTACTATTGCTGAGCCTATTAAAATGTAAATTGTTTTTTTTGACATGGTATTATTTTTTCATGATTTGGTCAATTGGAATTCCAAAGTAAAATTCTAAAATTTTTATTTTAAAAATATAGTCATATTTGGTTCTTAGTACTTCAGACTGCGCATTGGTAAACAAAGTTTGTGATTGGTTGAAATCGAAAGAATTCATTAATCCCACCGCATATTTTTCTTTGGCATAATTGTACGCTCCTTCTCTAGCTTCGAGTGCCACAATAGCCGATTCATGAGCATTCATAGCTCCTTTTGCATCTGTAAAAGCAGTATAAACGTTTCTTTGCAAATCCAAATCCGCTTTTTCTAATGCAATTTTAGATTTTTCTAATTGTACTTTATAACGATCTACATTATTTTTAACCGAAAAACCATTAAACACAGGAATTGATAATTGCAAACCAAAATTTTGCCCTTTATTGTCGTTTAATTGATCTAATGCCGGTTTAGCCGATTCAACTTGACCAGTTTGAACGTTAAAGGTATCTGCATATGACACACGGCTGTCAAAACCATAAAATGCTCTTAATGTAGGTTGATAAGCCCCTTTGGAAATTATCACATCTTTCTGAGCAATTTCTAAATTTGTTTTTGCTATTTTCAATTCAGTTCTGACTTCTTTTGCCTTGGCGTAAATATCGATTGGCTTCTGCGACATGATATTGTTCTCATCTTTGATATTAGTATCGTCAACTACATCAAAATCCCAAAATTCTTTTAGCTGTAACAATTGAGCCAGACTCAGTTTAGATATCAGCAAAGTATTCTCAGCAGTAACAACATTTTGTTTATAAGTTGCAACCGTTGCTTTTACATCCAATAAATCACCTCGAGGTATAGAACCTGCTTTCACCATTTCTTCAGAACGAATGTACTGCTTCTCATTTATCGCCAATTGTTCTTGCTGCACTTTTAAATTTTCTTTATTGAACAATACCTGTAAAAAAGCGTTGGCTACATTTAATGCAATGTCTTCCTGCATTTTCAGCAAGTTATACTTGGAAGCAATTATCGAAAGATTTGCTCTTCGCATTGTATTTTGGTTTTGCAAACCTTTATAAATATCCACACCAACATTGGCTCCAACACCTGAAAATTGTGTAGTTTGATTTCTCAAAAGTCCAGTTGTAATATCCTGGTTCAAACCAATGTTCCAAGAATGATTAGCACTCAAATTGGCGGTTGGTAAAAATCTACCCAAAGCACCTCTTTTATCAATATTGGCAGAAATCGTGTCGAGTTCAGTCTGCTTAATAGAAATATTGTTTTTTATGGCGTATCTCACACACTCTTCCAAAGTCCATGCTTTAGTTTGTGCCTGAGAAACAAATCCGGTCAGGAATACAAAAGCGATAGTTAGATAATTTATTTTTCTCATTTTTATAGATTGTAAAGGCAGTTAACTTACTGCTTATATTTATTTAATTTGTTTATCAAAACTTACTTCAACGATTATTTTGGTTTTGCATCTTCAGTTATCAAACCTTGATTCCAAACTTTTATTTTATCTGATTTTTTTAAGCCGCTTTTTACCTGTACATAAATTCCATCGCTAACACCTAATGTTATATCTTTTCTCTGAAATTTTTGAGGACTGGTTTGAACCTCAACATAAGGTTTCGATGTCTTTTTGTCAAATTGAACCAAAGACTCTTTCAAAGCCTGAACGTTATCCGCTTTTTCCAAAATAATAGAAGCATTCGCACTCAAACCTGCTCTGATAAAAGTATTATCTCTATTGGTTAATTTTGCTTTAATTTCGAATTGGATAGCTCCGTTTTCTGTTTTCCCCTTTGGGGCAATATCTGTTAAAACAGCTGTAAACTTTTTATTTTCGATAGCTCCAACGGTGATTTCGATTGGCATATTTAATTTTATCTTACCAACTTCGGATTCATCTACTTTCCCTACAAAAATCATTCTTCCAACATCAGCAACACTTGCAATAGTGGTTCCTTCGTTAAAATTATTACTCTCAATTACCTGATTACCCACTTTTACAGGTACATCCAACACCATTCCGTTTACAGTAGAACGAATCAAAGTATTAGCATAATTCCCCATTCCTGAAGAAGTCCCGGTTTTCACAATATCTAATCCTTGAGTCGACGCATAATAATTTTGCTTTGCCTGATTGTAAGCCAATTGTGCCGCATCAAAATCATTGGCAGAAATCACTCCTTTATCAAACAAAGTTTTTTGTCTTTTGAATAATTTCTCTTGGTTATCCAATGCAATTTTTGCAGTTTTCACCTGATTTTGAGAATTGCTTAAACTGGACACATTGGCAACCACTTTAATTTTTGCAATTAAATCTCCAGCTTTCACTGACTCACCCGCTTTAATATAAACAGCCTCAATGATTCCTGAAATATTTGGTTTAATCAATACTTCTTCATCTGGAACGATATTTCCTGTAGCAAGAGTACTTTTCACTATCGTTTTCACTTCAACCTTATCTGTTTCAAAAACAATAGGTGATTCTTGGTTTTTTGCATACAAATAATATAAAGCTCCAAAAAAAACTATTGCTATTAAAATCAATGCAGTTATGGTTACTCCTTTTTTCATTTTATAAATTTTTATTCGATTATTATATTGTTTTTTGATTGCGTATTTTATTCTGTTCTCAAAGCATCTACGGGTTTAACTTTTATCGCAGTCTGCGCCGGAATAAGTCCTGCCAACAACCCTGATCCAACTAAAATCATCAAAGCGATAAAAACAACCACTAAATCAACACTTGGATTGACAAACATCATCCCGTCTGCAGGCATTGACGCCAAAATCATATTTAAAATAGCCAACAACCCTGTTGCAACGGCTATACCAAACATTCCAGCTATTATTGTCAGGAAAATTGCTTCTAATAATATTTGGGATCTAATGGCTCCCGGTGTGGCTCCCAAAGCTCTTCGGATTCCTATTTCATTAGTACGTTCTTTTACAACGATTAGCATAATATTTGAAATTCCAATAATACCTGACAATAACACTAATGTTCCAACAAAATAAGCGATGAATTTAAGAACCATAAATAAGTCCTGTACTTTTTGAAATTCAGCAAATAAATCAAAGTTACCGACAGCTCTTTCATCATCTGGGTGAATCGAATGTCTTTCTCTCATAAATGCAAGAATCCCTGGTCTAAGCTCAGTAATTGACGCTTCATCGTTTGCAGTAAGCGCCATCCAACCTACTTTATCTCCAAAATTAAAAGATTGCTGAAATGTGGTAAAAGGGATGAATATATTTTTTTGGGCAGACTCCGCATTTCCATTATTTTGTCCTTTAGATTTATATACTCCAACCACCATAAAGTTGATACCATTTATTTTGATGTAAGTCCCCATTACTTCTTCACCATTCTTATACAATTCATTAATGACACCCTGCCCTATTACAGTTACTTTACGCTTCGAAAGAATGTCCTGCTGATTTACAAAACGCCCTTTTACAATATCCATCTGCTCTTGTTTTACCAATTCTGGATAATCTCCATAAATAGTATAAGCACCTGTTTTTGTTCCTCTGACTACATTGCTCACTCCATTAAAATCTCCTAACTGATTACGGGGAGACACATACAATAAATCAGGAAATTTTTGTTTTAAGGCATCGACATCGCTATTTTTAAAATCATATCTTCTGGTTTTTGGCAGACCTTTGTATGGTTTTGATGTAGTTTGTGTCCACATAAACATGGTATTAGTAGCAATACCATCAAATCCTTTTTTCACACCATTCTCAAGACCATTTGAAGCGGCTAATAAAATCACTAAAATAAATATACCCCAAAACACACCAAAAGCCGTAAGTAACGTTCGGAAGGTATTGGCCGTTAAAGCCTCTAGAATTTCGTTCCAATTTTCTCTATCAAACATAATTATTCGTCTCTAAGTGCTACAATAGGCCTAATTTTTGCTGCTCTGTAAGCTGGAACAAATCCTGCTAAAGCTCCTGCAACGACCAAAACTATTAAGGTTGATGTTGCAACAGTAAAATCGACCTGCGGATTCTGAAAATACTCGCTTTGCGCATGGGGACCAACCAATTCTAAAAGAGCTAATCCTGTTAATAATCCCATGAATCCAGAAATAGTAGTAATAAAAATAGATTCATGCAAAATCATTAGAATAATTGAAACTGGCGAAGCCCCAAGTGCTTTTCGAATCCCAATTTCCTTGGTTCTTTCCTTTACAATAATCATCATGATATTACTAACTCCAACAACACCGGCAATAATAGTACAGATTCCAACCCACCAAAAAAACAATCGAATATAAAGATTCAAATCATAAAACTTTTTGGCTTCTTTGACAGAATTAAAAATTCCAACAGCGCTTTCATCATCAGGAGCAGCACCATTTTTAGTTCTCAATAATTTTCCATAATCATTTTTGAATTTTTCGGACTCAGCTACAGCTTCTTCATAAGTGTCTTTCTTTTTCATAGTATAAGCCATATAACTTATTTTATCTCCTAATCCAAAAACCTGCTGTGCTGTAGTTAAAGGCACAAATACTCTACTTTCTTCTCTCTCCCCTCCTGGATCAGTAAACACACCAACAACTTTAAAATTGATATTCGCAACAGTAATTTGTTCGCCTATAGGATTTTTTTCTTTAAACAGATCTAATTTAACTTTTTGTCCAATCACAGCTGCTTTTACATTGTTTCTCAAATCATTTGCATTAATGTACCTGCCTTTTATAACTGATACATTTTCTATTTCCATACCGTCTGTATTAACACCTCTGTATTGATAATTTCCTGATTCCTTTCCATAACTTACGGTAATTCCCCAGCCAGTAGCAGTAGCTCCATTTTTATCCAATTGGTCCCCGTATTTTTGTACTGCAAGATCAAAATCGCTATTTCTAAATTGGATTTCTCTCCCAGGATTTAATCCCTTGTATGCTTTAGTTGTCGCACCTGACCAAACCTCAATTACGCCAGCGGCATCACGTTCAAATTGTTTTTCGATTCCGTTTTGCAAACCTTTTCCAACACCAAGAAGAATCACCAAAATAAAGATACCCGAAGCCACAGAAACTCCAGTGAGAAAGGTTCTCAGTTTATTTTTGGCGATAGCCTCAAATATTTCTTGCCAACGTTCAATATTAAACATAAGACGAAGCTCTAACTTGTTCTATCATTTTGTCATCAATAATCAATCCGTCTTTCAGGACCACATTTCTTTTACACATAGCGGCAATATCCGGTTCGTGGGTAACAATCAAAATCGTTTTTCCCTCATCGTTAATTCCTTGTATCAACTCCATCACCTCATAGGAAGTCATGGTGTCCAAAGCCCCCGTAGGCTCATCGGCCAACAATACTTTTGGATTGGAAGCCAAGGCTCTAGCAATAGCCACACGTTGTTTTTGTCCTCCCGAAAGTTCATTTGGCAAATGATGTGAATGCGAAGCCAATCCAACTTTCTCAAGGTATTTCATGGCAATGTCATTGCGTTCTTTTCTCTTTACACCTTGATAATACAGCGGCAAAGCCACATTATCCAATGCACTTTTGTAATTAATCAGGTTGAAAGATTGAAAAACAAAACCAAGGAATTGGTTTCGATATTTGGAAGCAATAGTTTCATTTAATTTTTTAATTGGCACTTTGTCCAACGTATAAAGTCCAGAATCGGCTTCATCGAGAATTCCGAGAATATTGAGTAAAGTTGATTTTCCAGATCCTGAAGACCCCATAATGGCGACTAATTCCCCTTCTTTTATGTTGAAATTAATTCCTTTTAGCACATGCAATTCGGAATGTCCCATTTTGTATGATTTGTGTAAGTCTTTAATTTCAATCATGATTTCTATATTTTAAAGCAATAGTAATTATCTTTCAAAAAACAGCGACACAAAAAATGAATGCTAAAATTACTAATTAATTCACTTTTGAATTCCAATTATTGTATTAATTGATAATGAATAATTTACAAACAATCTTAATGATTCCAAGTCTTTTTTTGACGACGCACATTGCATAAGACTTATGTCTCAGTAAAATGTTACACACATATAAGAAAAATATATTTGTTTTGTTAAATTTGAACTCAAATTTTAAAAAAATGCTAAAACCTATTTCGATTCTAATTATTTCCATAGTTACAGCAACACTATTAACAAGTTGTTCTTCAGCTAGCTCAAAAATTGAGACCCTAAAACCTGAACCAGACGATGCCGTTCCTCTTACTTACACAAACACACCTTCATTTATAAACCTTCCTGTCAGCATCAAACTGAAAGACATTCAAAACCAAACGAACACTCTTTTGAATGGCCTGATCTATGAAGACAATAACATTGAAGACGACAATATTGAGATTAAAGTTTGGAAACAGGCTCCAATTACGATTACCAATGATCTAGCAAAAGATGGTGAAAAAATAAAAACCGTTTTACCTTTAAAAGTTTGGGCAAAATACAGAATAGGAACCAAGACTATGGGAGTGGATTTATACAAAACACAAGAATTCAATCTAAACGGAATAGTCACTTTATTGAGCAGCGTAAGCCTGAACAATTGGCGTTTGAGTTCAAAAACATCTTTAAAATCATTGGACTGGGTCGAAAGCCCCACAATGACAGTTTTCGGAAAAAACATGCCGGTGACTTATCTTATCAACCCAGCCGTGAGCATTTTTAAATCAGATATTGAAAAAAGTATTGATTCGGCCATTGAAAAATCGATGGATTTCAAGCCCAACGTAATGGATGCTTTGTCCAAAATATGCACTCCTTTTGAAATGAGTGAAACCTACAAAAGTTGGCTTCGAATTGTTCCTTTAGAAGCTTATTCAACCAATGCCAAATTAAAAAACGATTCGTTTCTAATTAATATGGGGATGAAATGTAATATGGAAACTTTGATTGGAAAAAAACCGGAATCAAAATTTGAACCCAACAAAATTGTATTGAAAGCCGTAGATAAGATTCCAGAGCAGATTTCAGCTAATATCGCTGCAGTTTCCAATTATCAGGAAGCTTCCAAATTAATGACGGCTAATTTTTCGGGACAGGAATTTGGTTCGGGAAGCAAAAAAGTAAAAGTACAGAATGTGTCTCTTTGGCACAAAGATGGAAAACTAATAATTGCTTTGGATCTCCTTGGCTCGGTAAATGGCACTATCTATCTAAATGGGATTCCGCAATACAATGACACCACAAAAGAAATCTATTTCGACAAATTGGATTATGTACTGGACACCAAAAGCCGATTAATGCGAACCGCAAACTGGCTGGCTCAGGGAATGATTTTAAGAAAAATGGAAGAAAGTTGTCGTTACTCAATCAAACCAAATTTGGACGAAGCCAAACAAAGTATGATGACATACCTAAAAAATTATTCTCCAATGCCTGGCGTTTTCATTAATGGAAAAATGGAAGACATCAAATTTGAAAAAATAGAACTAACCAATCAGGCAATGATTGCTTTCATAAAAGTAAACGGAAATATAAATGTTTCAATCGACGGACTTAAATAAAGTAGCATAAGACAGAACACAGATTTTAGAATGCAAAAAAAAGTAAGGCTCAAAAAAAGTGTTTTTTGAGCCTTACTTTTTTTTCATTATTGATATTGTTATTGCTTTTTCTTTTTCATTCGATACACATAATAACCTACGGCACCCACAAGCACATATGGAATCACCATCAAATAAACGATTCCGTCGTTTACTGCTGCTGCCTGAGTTTTGTTTTCGTTACCCGTCAAAGCGGCACGACACATAGCACATTGCGCATTTGCTGCAAGCGAAAAAAATAAAGAACATAGAATATAAAAATATACTCTTGCCCCCATTCTTCTTTTCTCCATTTTCTTCTCTCTAATTTCTTTACTAAACATAATAAGGCGAAATCATTAAATATACAATCACTCCTGTTACGGCCACATAAAGCCAAATCGGGAAAGTGATTTTGGCAATTTTTCTATGTTTATCAAATTTGTTAGCCAGAGCACGAACGTAAGTAACCAAAACCAATGGAATAACAGCTATAGACAAAATGATATGCGAAATCAATATGAAAAAGTACACCAACCTTGAATACCCCACATTTGCTTTTTCGGTTAAATCTAAGGCGCCATCATGATTGACATCTCCAAATTTAGTAGAATCAGATGTCATGTGATAAGCAACATACATCACAAGAAAAGCTACTGATAAACAAATAGCTCCTGTCATCAATCTTTCATGAAGAATTCTATTTCCATTTTTTATACTTAATACAGCAGCTACCAAAACAATTGCAGTAAGACCATTTATTGTAGCATATATTGGTGGCAAAAAGGACAATGGTTGAACATCATATCCAAAGTCTTTTAACTTCACCCCAAAAAGAATCGCAACTACAACCGGAATTAATATGGAAACGGTAATTATAAATTTATTAAACTTTTGGTCAATTGTATTTTCTTTCATTTTTTATTCTTTTAACAATGCTTGTATATCTTGCTGAATGTCCCTAACTCCTTTTTTCTCCAATCCGTCGTAATATAAAATCGGATTACCGTAGTCGTCTTTTCTGCATCTTATATTTCCGTTTTTATCAATTAAAGCAAAAAGCCCTGAATGTTCAAAACCTCCTTTGGCTTTACTGTTTTCGCCAACGTAGATGTTAAATCCTTTATTTGACAAACTATAGATATAATCTTTGTCACCGGTCAGAAAATTCCAATTAGATGATTTCACTCCTAATAATTTGGCATGCTCTTTTAAAACAGCAGGAGTATCATGCTCTGGATCGATAGTTATAGAAGCAATTCCGAAATTAGGATTTCCAAAAAAAGTATTTTGGAGCGTTACCATATTCGCATTCATTTTAGGACAAATAGAAGGACAGGTTGCAAAGAAAAACTCCAAAACATATACTTTTCCATTATAGAAATCATTGGAAATTTTCACATTGTCCTGATTTGTCAATTCAAATTTTGGAGCTGGGCCAATTACAATTAACTTTCCATCTACCGCTTTAGATCCGCCTACTTTGTCCAATCGTTCACCCTGAACAACACTATTATTTTGCATTCTATCAACAATTTTCGGAATAGCATATATCCCAAAAACAAGTATTATAAAAGAAATCCCTATGTATGATTTATTTTTAAGCATTTTATAATTGTTTTGTAGCGTTATGATTCTTTTTCAGTGCTGCACGGTATTCGTAAAGAATAACCTTAAAATCGTCCAGCATTTCATTGCTTAATTCTGCCGGATGAAATGTATCATAGCCTTCTTTATAATCCTTCTTGGCCTTTCTCCCACGTAGATTTCTTTCTTTATCGACGATATAAACATTAGAAGTTCCAAAATCAGGATCCAAATTCCCTTTTAATTTTAGCTGACCAAAATAAGACTTGATTTCATCAGGCTTGGCAAAAACAAAATGCCATTGACTTACGTCGGTAAAAGCGGCCAAAGCGTCAACAACGGCTTTGACATCTTTTTCGGTTCCTAGAGGGGCAACGACAACAAACTGCAAATCCTTGAAATCATGGTAACGTTGGTAAATTTTCTCGTTTAAGTTGAAATAGTTTCCTCTGTTTTTAAGGATTTCTGTTCCGGAAAAACCCAGTATAGTAATTTTATTGTCCAAACTTACTGTTTCGCCTTTCAAAGATTTCCATTCCCCAAGATCAGGAATTTTGGGAGTGATAACAGGCAATTTTGTGAAACTGTTTACCCCCGAAGCAAAAAACAAATAAGCAACTATAGGCAGAATAAATAACACAAAAAGAACTATATTTTTCTTCATCAGGATTTTATAAAATTTAGTGTATTAAAATAAAAAAAGGCATCCGTGGTGACGGATACCTTTTTCTTTGAATTAATATCTTGTTAAAAATTCCATTTAATGGTAGCATTTTTAAAAACCTCAAATACATAATCCCCTTCCGTTAAAAGAATGAAGATTAAATAACAAACTAAGAATACTAAAGGAAAAACAACGGCATTTTTCAACACCTTTTTTTCTCCTTCCATGTGCATAAATGCCCATACAATATAATATGCTTTAACTAACGTAAGTATGATAAACATCCAGTTTAACCAACTCATAGTAATAAGATGGTGATTAACTAAAAAATCTGGTCTGATGATACCGAAAGCAACCTCAACCGTTGTGATTAAAGACAATAGACCGAATACAGTCCAAATTCTTTTTGTATTAGAAACATGTTCGTGTGACATAATGTGATAAATCTAAAATTAAACTAAATAGAAGAATGTGAAAACGAATACCCAAACTAAATCTACAAAGTGCCAGTATAACCCCACTTTTTCAACCATTTCGTATGAACCTCTTTTCTCGTAAGTACCCAATAAAACATTAAAAAAGATAATTATATTGATTACGATACCAGAGAAAACGTGGAATCCGTGGAAACCTGTAATGAAGAAGAAGAAATCAGCAAAAAGCTTGCTTCCGTATTCATTATGAGTCAAATTAGCTCCTTCAATTACAATTTTGGCTTGATCCAAACGTTTTTGAGATTCTTCTCTAGATAGGATTGTTTTCTTTTTGTCTTTGTTTAATGTTTCGATTCTTACCAAAACATCTGGATGAGCTTTGAATCCAGCTTGAATTTCAGCTACTGTGTAATCTGGAATTGCTGATTCATCCATGAACCATTTTCCTTTATCTCTTGACAACTGCTCTCTTTCTACCGGCAATGTTGCAGCAAAATCTTTCAAAGCAACTCTGTGTCCTTCTTTATCAACAAACTGTAACAAGCTACCTCCTGTTGTTTCAACAGCACCATATTCTCCTTGAATAAAGTTTTTCCACTCCCAAGCTTGTGAACCAACGAAGATCATACCCCCGATGATTGTTAGAAACATATAAAGGGCTACTTTATCCTTTTTCATTTGATGACCTGCATCAACGGCCAAAACCATAGTAACAGATGAGAAAATCAAAATAAACGTCATCAAGGCTACATAATACATTGGAGCCTCTACTCCGTGTAAAAATGGGAAGTGTGTAAACACCTCATCAGCCAATGGCCAAGTTTGAATAAATTTAAATCTAGAAAAACCGTAAGCAGCTAAAAATCCAGAGAATGTTAAGGCATCTGATACGATAAAAAACCACATCATCAACTTTCCATAACTTGCTCCCATTGGCTCATTGCCGCCTCCCCAAGTTTTTTCATTATTTGCAGTAGTAACTGTCGCTTCCATAAAAGTAATTGGTTATAAAAAAGGTTTCAAATTTACGTTTTTTTCTTATTTAAAGAAATATAAAAATAAAAATAAATAAAGCCACAAAAAGTCCAGAAAGTGCCAATACATCGCACCTAGCTCAATTCCAAGCGTTTGAGTAGAATTATATTTTTGTTTAAAATGATTATAAATAATAACTAATAATGATATCATCCCGCCAGCAAGGTGCAATAAATGAACAACCACCACTAAATACAGAAAAGTAGTCGTAATTGTACTTGCACTTCCGGTAAAATAATAGCCATTTGCAACGATTTGTCCAAATCCAACAAACTGCAACACTACAAATGCAATTCCTAAAGCCAAAGTAGCCAAAAGAAAAGTAGTCGTTTTGCTGATTTCATCTTTCTGAATTGCTTTTTTGGCGAAATGAAAAGTAACACTGCAACCCAAAATAGCAATGGTACTAGCAAAAAATGCAGAAGGTAATTCAAAATTCTTCAACCAATCTGCTCTTGATTGACTTACCACATAAGCACTTGTAAGACCCGCGAACATCATTGTCATGCTCACCATGGCAAACAATAAAATCAATTTGTACGATCTTGCCGTTCTCAATTTATGATCTTCGGCTGTCATTGTTATCTCCATAATTATCTTAAAAATTTATCTAAAATATATACTAACTGTAATAATGATATATAAGAAACACTGACAAGCATCAGTGTTCTTGCTGCTTTTGCCGTTTTTAACTGATACAAACGAACTGCGTAAAACAACATCCAAAGCCCTAATCCCAAAACAAAAATCGCCGCTATAGGACTAATAAATAATTGCCCTGTATAACCCAATGAAGGTAAAAGTGATGCAATTATTAACCAAACGGTATATAATATAATCTGCAACGAAGTACCTTTATCTTTCTTTCCTGTTGGCAACATAAAGAAACCAGCTTTTTCGTAATCTTCATATAAAAACCAGCCAATAGCCCAAAAATGTGGAAATTGCCAAAAGAACTGTATTAAAAACAAAGTTCCTGCTTCAATTCCAAATTCTCCCGTGGCGGCAACCCATCCTAGCATAAACGGAATTGCACCGGGAAATGCCCCAACAAAAACCGAAAGCGAAGTTACCGTTTTAAGCGGTGTGTAAATACTGGTATATAAAAAAATGGAAATTGCACCAAACATTGCCGATTTTGGATTAATCGTATAAAGCAAAGCCACGCCCAAAATAGTAAGCAAACTTGCAACGATTACTGCCAATCTCGGAGACATCCTTCCAGATGCAACCGGACGATTCTTGGTACGATCCATCAATGCATCCAAATCTTTCTCTATTACCTGGTTGTAAGCATTAGAGGCCCCAACCATACAATAACCTCCAATTGCCAGTCTTACCAAAACTAACCAATCAAATGAATGAGTGGAATCAAAACCGAGCACATAACCTGCAATTGATGAAAAAACAACACTTATGGCCAAACCGGCTTTTGTAATCGCTTTAAAATCAATATATATAGATTTAATCGAAGTAGGATTAGATGTTGTTGTCAATACAGATAAAATTGGTATATTTTTTGAAATTCGGTGCAAATATACAAATTAGATTCAAAAACGGTCTATCAAAATCAAATTTGAAAAATTAGTTAACTCTTTAGTCGGTTTTTACTGTTTAATTAGTTCGCATTAAAGAGAAAACAATATCCGAAAAGATTAAAAGACTATTTTTTAGTCTTCAATTCATAAATCGCATTTACCAAACCATCCTTGGTACTGTCCAAAGTAAGCTCCCAAAACATAATTCCACCCAATTTCTTTTTTATAACATAAGAAGTTTTGGCTTTGACAGAAGCAATATCGTCACTTGTGGCAAATTTTTGTTCTCTCTGGTTATACCAATATGGAGCGCTAGCTTTTTCATCCCAAAAATATTTCCAGCCATTTGCTTCGGTCAAAGTATCTTTGAAATCTTTAAAACTCACTCCACCAGTAGGAGTTCCAGACTGATACAATCCGTTGTTGACATCTGCTACATCTTTCCAAGTTCGGGTATAAAAGGCTGATCCAATAACTATTTTATGAGACGGAATTCCCAGTTTCAACAAATATTCAACTGCTCTATCTGTAGATTCTTCATTTTTATTGGTACTAAAAAGTGGTGTATGATGACCCGTAACTTTAGAATATCCATTAACCAAATCATAGCTCATAATATTCACACGATCCAAAAGAGGCATTATCAACTTCCATTCTACTGACTCATCCATGTACTTTTGAAAACCACCAGCTGCAAAACTTAATTCATTCGATTTTCCTAATTCTGCTCTCAAAACTTTGACTAATTCAGTAAAATTCTTCTTGTCTGCCTGCTGATATAAATGTCCAGGATGTCCTTCAATAGTTGGGTATTCCCAATCCAAATCCAAGCCATCTGTCTTAAAATAATCATTAACTTCTTTTACTGATTTTGCAAAAATTACTCTTCCATCAGCTGTAGAAAAAACCTCAGAGCAACTTGGACAACCACCCCAGCCTCCTAAAGACAACATTATTTTCAGTTTCGGATTTCTGGCCTTTAATGAAACTAAATGTTTAATAGCAATAGAATCATTGGCGTTATCTACATTTAATTTTCCATCTTTCAAATGACAAAAACTGTAAATTATATGAGTTAATTTTTCAATTTCAAAATTATCGATCTGTTTGTCGTCACCAGTGTAATATGCCAAAACTGGAAAATTTTTGGTTTTTTGAGCATGCAAACTTAAAGATAAGACTACTATAAGAACAGTCATCAGGATTTTTTTCATAGCTTTCATATTTTATTAATTTGAAAATATTTTAATTCACTAAATCGATTTACCAAACAACCAAAATTAAACCCTTTTTTTTTCTCCAACAAACAAATTATGATGTTAATTGTTTTTTACAATGATTTAGTCCAATTTTGCTTTGTCTGTCCTCTTTACAGACTCAAGTCAAGATTAATCTTTAAAACCTTTCAAATTTCTGGTTTTTGAGCTAAAAATATTTTGAACCCATAAAAGCACTTTGTTTCCTTATAGTCCCGACAGAAGTGGAAATCTCCCGATTTAGAAAAACAAGGTTTTTTTTGCCGTAGTTTTACTTTATCGGGAATTGTAGCGTATGGCGGGACTCATCATTACAAAAATGCCTTATGTTTTTGCTCCTAAAAAACCGAACGTAAACTATTAATAATCAAAATACCAATTGAACACATCCGATCTAAAACCAATAGTAAACCAAGTGGTTTGCTCTTTGAAAACTGTCGGCGTAGCAGTTGTAGGGTCAAAATTTCTAAATAAAAAATTTCCAAAAAACTTCAAATTAGTTGCGGGATTTACCAAATACCCAACCTGAACTTCGGATATAAAAAGCTTTGTTTTATTACCTTGCCCAACTTCTACTCCTTTATCATAAGGCCTATTCAAGTCATAATCCTTATAGATATTTTGTCCATAGTTGTAATTATTCGTTGCGGTATCAAAATCCAAACCTCGTGTTCCCCAAGTAAGTTTCGCATTTGAATAAAATCGGTCTTTATGATAATAGCCTAACAAAACCAACTCCTGGAAATTACCTCCCCATTGATGTCCCAAACTTTGGTTATTATGCCCATAATTGGTAATTGGTTCGCTATGTGAATACGTATAAGGGCGAACATGGTTAAACTCCATTTGCAACAACAAATTATCCACATGAAAGGCATTGAAATATTTCGCACCCAATTGATAACCCAACTTGTTTTTCCAACTTTTTTCTCCTGCAAAAATATCTCCCGTTGAAAACTCATCAACTAGAAATTGACCGTAAAGATTCACTTGATTATTCCATTTGTATTTAGAACTTAATCCTAAAACCGCATTCCCGCTTTTGGAAGAAGAAGAAAACTCAACTGCTCTGTAAAAAACGATCGGGTTCACAAAATTGGCATCAAAACCTCGTCCGTTTGTATTTGTCCAAATTGCTGATTCAAAAAAACCTAAATTCAATTTGTTCGAAACATTCCAACTCAGATAATGATTCACCATATATTTGGAAGCATAGGTTTTATCCACGGTGACCTCAGGACGAACATCCTTTAGCCACATATAATTTACCGTGTATTTAATTTTCCAAAAATTAGCATCTATCTTAAAAAAAGGATACGGACTAGCTCCATCACTTAAAAACAAAGAACGATAACCATCCCCTATGAAGTTTTTACCATAACCCAATTGCAAATCCAAAAATTTTGCGGCATTATAAGAAACATTCGCTTCGGCCATTGGAAAATCGTAAGCATCCGAATTATATGGTTTTGCAATACCAATTCCAGGAACAATAGCAGGATTCCCTCCAGAAGGTTTTATCGAATTGGCATACGCATTGTAGTAATCGGCAAAACGTCCTTGGCTTTCATAAAATGTAGTAGTAAAATTCAAGCGAGGCCCAAGACCTCCTTTGAAGTTAAGGGCTCTTGTATTGACAAACGTATAATCTGTTTTACTTGGATTAGAAATTCCGCCTTGTACGTCAAACAAGAAGTTCAATGCAAACCAATATCCTTCTCCTTGTATTTCGGCTAAATTTTCATTCCAGGTTTTACGTCCCCACCAACTTGTCTTTTTTTTCATAAGAGCGGCGTTGACTTTTTGAAAGTTATAATATTTTTCAACCTCAGCATAAGTATAAGGTTTTGAAGCCGTATGATTATTACTCCCCACCCTGTTTATATCGCCATCAAACTGTGCGTAATAACTGTGTGAAAAAGGAATCGCTAAATGACTTGAAAATTGTGGATTATTAAAACGTTTGTAGACAATACTATCTAACTCTGTCAAACCCTGATTCACATTAATGTTTTCTTTCTTTGCCTGATTTGAAGCTGCAATTTGCTCCGGAGACTGCAACGGAATATCAATATTGATGTTAAATTTGGAATACGTTGGGTTCCCGGCATAAGTAGGTGGTTCTATTTTTGGAAAACCGGCAAAAACCCTTTTAGTTTCTGCGATAATTTCTTCATTATTAGAATTAACATACAGCACTTTAAATGTACCTGTAACATCAACTTCAAACAATACTTTTACTATTCCTTTGTAATTATTCTGTTGTACCTTTTCGGGTACCTTAAAATTATGATATACCAATTGCTGCACTTCGTTATAGAAGCAATTTTTCAGATCGTCACCTTGTAAATTTTGGCAATTTAAAAAAACAGGAAAGCGCTCATCAGAGATTTCCACTTTATTGGAAGCAGGAGTCTGAGCATTTCCAGTCAATACACTTAAAAAAACAATAAAAGAAAAATATTTTTTAATCATTTGAATTTATATCTAATCAATATTGAGAAGAAGACTCTTCCCCATTTGCAATCGCTTTGGCTCCCGAAGTCCCTATACGTTTTACGCCAAGTTTTATCATTTGCTTAGCTTCATCATAAGTTCTAACACCACCTGCTGCTTTTACGGGAAGTGGCAATGCGTTTTCCAACATTATTTTTATAGAGTGAACAGTAGCCCCATTTGGCAAATTGTTTTCTGTTTTATAAAACCCAGTTGATGATTTTACAAAAACAGAACCATAGGATTCTGGTTTAAAAATAGCAACTACAACATCTTTAATCAAAGCAGATAATTGTGCAATTTGCAGATCAGTCAGAGCTGCAACTTCAATAATCCATTTTACTGTTTTGTTGTGATCTAATCCTAATTGAGTTCCTTTGAGAATTTCTTCTTTTATAAGATCAATTTCGCCTGCTTTGAACGCTTCATAATTGCATACAAAATCCAAATCGTCGGCACCATTTTGAATGCATTCACGAGCTTCAGCCAATTTTTTATAAATTGTAGATTTCCCTTCCGGAAAATCGATCACGGTTCCAACCAACACTTTTGATTGTGCTGCTTCAATCATTTGCTTTGCCAAAGCAACTCTATCGGGACGAATCATTATCAATTTAAAACCTTCGTCGATCGCTTCTTGAATAAAACCTTTTGCGACAGCTATATTTTCTTTTTCGTCCAAACCAGCTTGAACATTGGTTTTCAAATAAGTCGAATCCAAATAATCTCTAATATTCATCTTAAAAGTCTATAAGGTTAAACGGGGTAAAAATACATTATTCGAATGATATGACCTCAATCCTATATCACTCAAAATAAAAAAAACCCACCGAAGTGGGTATTATTTCTTTATCATCCAATTTAGAATATTAAATTTTTTGCAACTCAAAACAACAAAACTAGCCAATGTTGTTCCGACTAAATTAGCTACAACATCAAGAATATCGGCACTTCTTGTCGTAGTAAATAAACTTTGCAATATTTCAATTGTTATTCCAAAAGCAAATGAAAGCACAGCCGAAAATATCAAAGGTTTTGATATCGAATTGTATTGCAACTGTCTAGCGAAAAACAAAAACCAAACAAACGTAAATACTAAATGAAAAAAAGTATGAATACACTTGTCTAAATTTGGAATGTTTACAACCGGAATTTCATTTGAATTAACTAAACATAAGTAACTCACAATTCCTGTCCATAACAAGGCAATCGAAAGCAAAAGATATTTAGGCACCAATAAGTTCTTTGTATGCTTCACTTGAAAGCAATTGTTCAACCTCAGATGGATCTGAAATTTTCACTTTAATCATCCATCCAGCACCATAAGGATCCGAATTTACATTTTCTGGAGCACTTTCTAAATCACCGTTAAATTCGATAATTTCACCAGACAAAGGAAGAAACAAATCTGATACTGTTTTCACAGCTTCAACTGTTCCAAAAACTTCATCTTTGCTTAAAGTTTGATCCAAAGTTTCTACTTCAACATATACAATATCCCCTAATTCCTTTTGTGCAAAATGAGTAATTCCTACTGTAGCAATATCTCCTTCAAGACTAACCCATTCGTGATCTTTTGTGTATTTTAAATTTGCCGGTATGCTCATAAAATAATAATTGATAATTAATACTAATTTTTTGTGCAAATGTAACAATCTTATGCACAATTATGGTTTAGATTTTGAAAAATTAATTTCCAAAATTATATCTGAAAGTAAATCCTGAACGGATATTCGTTATTGGGAATGAAGTCGAAATTACTGGTTTTGAAAAAGAGTGATTGTAATAAAATATTATCGTCAAATTTTTACTCAACGAATAATCGGCGGTAGTATTTATTGTCCATGTATTAGTACCTCCTCCCAACTGATTGTTATCATAATCCAAATAACGAACAATCGTTTGGCTATCCCTGTAAGTCAAATCCATCTTGATATTAATATCACTTTTTAAAATCCCCATCGGATTATCAGCCAATCGGGAAGAAAAAGTAACATCTTTTATACGATAACCTAAACCTACAGTATAGTCAACCCCGTGTACTTCGGTCAATAAATTATTATCAAAACTCATAGACAAGGCTCTGTCCCTTTTTATTTCGGTCAATAATTTCATCGAATTTTTCAATTCGAAATCGACTCTAATCAACGGATTAAACTGTTCCACCAAAGTAACATTTGACATAATTGTTGGACTATAATAATTCCCGCTGTCATCGATGCCATTTGGTTCTTTGGTATAATTAAAATTCGATCTAAACGAATTCACCGTATAGGATGCCCTGTAATTTTGTTGCAAAGAGAAACGTTTGAAATTTTTCTTGAAAAACTCATAACGCATCAATCCGGTATATCTGATAGCCCAATTAGGTAGCGGGAAACTTTTAAAAATATCAAATGAAACATTATCCGCACTTGTCCCAGAATACGCTGCCAAAAATGAAGGTAATAAAACCGCCTGACTGGAACTCGAATAGCCTTTTGGATAGCCTTTTGAATCAAGATTTGCCGGATCATTAATATCAATCCCCCTTTCGGTTGCCAGCCTATTAGCTACTGTAAGCCTGTTATTTCTAAATTGATCAAAAGCAGTCGATCTAACTTCGTTACTGGTCGAAAAAGAAGTTCCAATCAATATTGTCGAAACTGAGAAATTACCAAAACTGTATGGAGATCTCGGATTGTAACTTCCATCAGCACCAACATCATACTGTTCTGAGAAACTTTCCGAATAAGAACGATCACCCAATAAATCAATTTTCAAATCTGGCGTCAACTCCAAATTAGCAGAACCCTTAAATGTTTCAGTATTGACAGTTGTGTAGTTTTGGTTGAACTCTTGATAAGTAGTCAACCAACCTCTTTTTGCGGCTTCATATCGAACATCGCTTTGACGACCGAAAACAAATCCCATAGTAGGTTTTGAAGAACCAAAGAATCCAACACTTGGAAGATACCCCGGCAGATTTGTTCCTTCGTTTTGAGTAAAACTTAAAGTAATACTTTTTACGCTCGTCAATATTCCTTTCAAACCATCAACAAACTGATTTTGGTTGATCTTTCTTGCCGCATCCACTTTCACAATTTTTTCACCTGGCTTTGGCGCTGCAACTGGTTTTGGCTTACTGCCAGAACTTTTGGAAATCCCTAAATATTTATATAGGGTTTCCATATTCATAGTTGAATTAAAACTAGTCGACCTAGCATTCTGAACGGTATTCCCTAAATCATAGGTTTCACCTTCAATCTCTATATTAGTCAAAGCATTTGAAGCTTTCTGCCAACTATAGTCTCCTGTATATGTATAATTAGCCTTGATAAAACTTAAAAACGGAATTTTTTCAAAAGGAATTTCATAATTCAAAACAAACTGCTGCATATGGAAATTTGGGGTTCCCGTATCGAAATAACCATCCCAAATAGTCACATCATCCATAGGCTGATTATTCTCATCCAAATAGTTTTTCACCAAGTTTCTGGAAGCTGCCGTGTAGTTTATTTTTAATGATTTAGTCAAATTAAAATTAAAACCATACTGATAATTGAAACCAAAGTTTCTTCGGTACAATGGCTCAAAACCGATACCAATGTCCTCTACCTGTCTAAATTGTTGCTCATTGCTTTGTCTGACCACATTAGTATTAAACGTGATACTGGAAGGCAAATAATTAAAATTAAAATCCTTCAAGAACTTCCAATAACTGCTTTTCGACATGAACTTCGTTTTCTGAAAAGGCTCTATTGGCTTAGGTTGAAAAGAATAAGCATAATCCACTGTTGTTCTGGACTGCTGATCTTTATTCTTTTCAATCTCAAAATCGTGACGTTCTACTTCATTATAATATTGCGAAAAAGTAAAATTTTCGGCATCATATGGCATCGGTTTTTTTTCGGTCGGTCTTTCTTTACGAACCCCAATCAAATTGATGCTTTTACGTTTGGTATAGTCAATCGCCTGATCCAATTTAGTCTTTCTATCCTCAGCGTTTTCGGCATTATCCAAAACTTGTTTCAGTTTGATATCTTCATAAACAGGGTCGTATTCAGGTTTGATAATTTCCTCCCCTACAGAATAATTAAAAGGTACGTTCACACCCCATTTTTTAGGTAAAAATTTACCCAAATTAATATTGGTAACCACATTATACTGTTGGATATCTTCCCTGCTTCTTTCGTTAGGACCTTGTTCAATAGTTCCAAAACCGATATTTTTCATGTTTCCGGTTAATGAGACTGTCGCCAAATCAGCAAAATTAGTATCGATATTTAACAAAGCTGCCATTCCTCCCTTGTTATCCATATCGGCCAAACGAAGTTCATTGAACCACACTTCACCTTTTATATCCTGATGCAGTTCATTACTTTTTACACCAAGCATTATATTTCGAATCAACCCTAAATTGGGATTTCCTTTGATTCCTAAACGCAGCTTAGTGTTACCATCACCATCTGGCTCACTTGGATCGTCATCCGAATAATAAATCCCATCTGGCGGCAAAGTTGATTTATCAATTTTCAAAGACTTAAGTTTTAATTGTGTCAATGATGCCAAAGACAAATCGATTTCGTTCTCCGTTGGCCAAACTAATTCCGCATTCAACGGTGGACATTCTTTACCTCCTGAAGAAGAGGCAACCGTAACTTTCAAAGGAATTTCCACTTGATAAAAATCAGTTGAATAATCGGCTCCAAAACGCAAAAAAGCTACCATTTGGTTATCTTGTAAAGCAATTTCTCCCGGCAAAGATTCTGCATGCAAAAACATTTTAAGTTTATTGTATTGACGCATATCAATATTGAAACTTTTGAAAGCCCCACGTCCATCTTTAGGTTCAAGTCCATTTCCTGAAACTCTCATTGATAAAGATTGCTCATTCTGACGGATAAGCGTATTATTATTGTACAACTCCTCTCTTACTACACTTGGCGGAGTTACATAATTTATTGGGCATCTGGTGGAATTTTCCTCAATATTTACCGAAGCCGTTTCAAAAATAGTCCCGTCATCATCCTGATTGGTATCATTATAATCCAACGCCTGAGCATAACGTCTCCATTCTGCTCTTATTAAATCCAATGCCCCAAAACGCAACGTAACCTGATCGGTAAAATTGGTCATAAACATTCTCATGAATCGGATAGACCTAAAATCAGTTATTTTCCCAATAGTATTTTCCGGTTGAGAAATTGGAATCTTAAACTGAATCCATCTGGCTTCAGTCGTATTTCCATTTGGTAATGTAACCGACGTATTTCTTATGTCCGCAATATAATTTTGCCCAACGGTCATATCTGGTTTCATTTCAACACTGTATTCATAATACGCATTGATAGTATTCATAGTGTTATCCCTATTCACGTCTTCCACATCCGGAACTGTTGAAGAACCTCTATTGGCAGAATTAATGTCAACATCTGAATTTCCATCAATTCCATTATAATTTTTATAACGACTTACTATGTCACCTGAAGTATTCAAGTAGTAAGTATAATTATCACCTGCCGGGTCGGGTTGTGAAGCATAATTAGTATACACTTTTCCCTCTTCGCTGGTAGGAAGCCCATCAAAACCTATATCCTGGCTAGTTCTATTACCCGAATTATTATCAAAAGCATAAATCAATGATTGAGAAGCTGGCGCATTTCCCCAAACAGGAGGCGGACTTACCAAAACTTGATTAGAGCCAAAACCGTTTTCATATACTTTTCGTCCATCTTTCAAGACATCTTCTGAAATTTCCCCAAGGTTAAAATAGACTTTTCCTGTATTTGATTTTGGAATACTTCCGGTTCCTACATAAGGGTCCATAACCCAAAATTGAATATACTCTACGTTGCTTTGTTCAAAATTTGTTGAACTTAAGGATCTCACTATTCCTCCAAAATTTTCTTTGGGATTATTAGATACATTAGCTGAGTTATTATATGGTCCACGTTCTTTTGGATAATAACTCAAATCCAGGGTACTCACAACGAGCGACTGCCCCTGTACTATATCAGTCAGCGGATACAATTCTTCGCTATAGACCCTTCTTGTTGTATTCAAAGACAAATCATCATTACTTATTCCCGATGGTTTTGATGTATAAAAAACAGGATCTATAGAATACCAAGATAGTTTGGCTCTTTTAAAACCATAATCCAACCCATCCAAGTTTCCGTTAAAATTATAAGTACTGGTTGTATTATTCTCTGGTGTTGATGACAATGACCAAGCATAAGGCGAACGCAAATCGATAGAAGACTGTGAACTTTCAAAATCGTCAACATAAATAGTAGATTCTCCTTGAAATTTATCCCCATTAGATGCATTAGGCATCAAATAAGCCAATTCACCCCTTACCGAAATATTGGAAGGAACATCGGTATCAATATTTGGCAATTTATTAACCAAACGAGTAAAAAATGGCACTTGTGAAGAGAAATTTCCATGCAATCCAAAAATGGAATTATTTACAGATTCCTGGCCATAACTTGATTTTTGGGTAAATGGCTTCTCTTTCATATTCAAGAAAGTAGCCCCGACCATAAAATTTTCTGAAATTAAATGATCTACATTAACCCCAAAAAATCTTCTTGTCTGTTGTCCAAAAACAGAGTTGTTTTCCAATGAAATTTCAACAGGTGTATTTGATGCCTGTAATGAAGGATCCAAAATTTGTACTCTCCCCAATTGATAATTGACACTATAATCGACTCCTTCAACCAAAACCCTACCAGCTGCAGTTACTCTTACCGATCCCAAAGGAACGTTGAATGCCCCGATAGGAATTCCTTCACTCCCCACAGATTTATACTTTCCTCGTAATAAAAACTTGTTCACTTCGGGATTTTGTATGGCTGCTGCTTGAGTAAGCCTGTACATATAAGGGTTTACGTATTTTCTTTGGTTTTCGTTATAAGTCTTTACATCATCGTAATTTGCCGGAGCATTTGGGTCATCCAACTTTTTAAACAATAATTCACCAAAAGGTTCTTTGGTTGTAAAAATGATTCTACCGTTTTGTGTATCTACTGTTAAACCTGGAATAAAATCAAAAAACCCATCACCGCCAGCTTGCGGATCATTGTTGTAGTTCAATTTATCCAAATTAAGGACTTTCAACAAAGTAGTGTTCTCAATAGTATTTTCGGGAGTTGGGTTCGCTGGAAAAGGATGCCCCTCTACTGGAGTTATGTAATTTAAAGCAGAAGGGTTTTTATATAAAACATTCAACCTAAAATCTTCTTGCTGTAATTGATAAGCCCCTTGTATTTGATAGATATTTTTCATCATCAAATTCCAAACTGGATCTGTTACGTTCGTCAAACTACTTTTTAACATTTTAAGAACCAAAGTCTGAGAAACAATCGTTTGATTGGAAGGCTGTGATCCATTAACCACTGTTGCCTCAATACCGTCATTTCCAAACTCACCCACCTGATAAACTTTATCTCCGATAGAATATTGATAAGCTACCGCCAAAATTTCATCATTCCCCAATCGTTGTTGAAGGGAAATATATCCAAGCTGTGCGTTAAAAGTGTACTCATTCGGCAATAACTTTCTGGCATTCTCCAATTTCGAATAATCTCGTCCTTCACTCACACTGATAGAAGGTGAAAAACCAGAACTTGCCGTTACTATTTCACGGATATTATCATTTAAATAACCTGAATTGGTTTTAATTAAAGTTGGGTCATATAAGTTATTCGCATTATCTGATGGAGAATCAATTGGTTTGACAAACATCCCTGTAGAAGGATTAAGCACAACCACTTTATTATCTGGAACATTTTTCAATTGCGCTTCCCCCAAATCCTGAATCGCTATAATGTTTCTTAAATTATTACTGGTTGTATTTACCCTATTTTGCTTATTGGTAACCCAAACTTCCAACCTTGTTATTTGGATTCTCGAATCAATAAAAGGGTAATTTTTTAGCGAAGCATCATATTTGTCCCTAAAATATTGAGACAAAAAGAAGTGACGGTCATTATCATAATCCAGACCATACATATCAAATTCCTGAATAGTACCTCCACCTTGAGCAATTACACTTTTGGCCTGGGATTTTTGTTCTGAAAAAACACCGGTAACCGTTGTTTTCCCAAATTGTAATTCTGTTTTTACCCCAAATAAACTCTGTGCTCCTTGAATCAAAGTGCTATTTAACGGCATACTAACATTTCCTACTTCAATTTTTCGAATAATATCATCTTCAGCCGGAGTATATTCTAATTTCAATAAATTTTGAAAAGCAAAAGTAGACTGAGTATCAAAATTGGCATTAACCTGAAGTCTGGTTCCCACTTTCCCCAACAAACTCATGCTTATCCTTTGATTAAAATCGAATGAAGTATTTGTCCTGTTACGTTGAGAAAATGCCGGATTATCCTGTTTGGTATACAACATTCCCAAATCTATCTCAATGGATCCAGTAGGTTTTACATCAATAGTATTACTTCCAAAAATAGATTCAAAAAGCCCGGATTTTATGTAATATCGTGGCAATAAATCTTTTTTGGCGGCATCACTTCCTATTTTGTTACCGTCAATAGCGTCAAGTTTTTTAGCAAAATATTGATTCATTGATTCTCTCAGCATCAATTTTTCATATTCAGCAGGAGTCAAAACAATAGGGTAATTGATATTGTAATCGTCTACGGAATTACTATAGACATAAGTATCAGTAACTGGATCATAGGTATAGGCAGACAAAATACTTTTAGGGTTTGCCAGCTTTATTTCCCCTACATCATATCCTTTTTTTACGGTGTCCTGAACAACACCTTGCACTTGAGCCTGTGATATAAAACCACAAAAAAATACCAGCAAAAAAATGTAAATTTTATGCATATCGATCAGGCTTCAAATTTTCCTTTATAAATTTTTTAAAGCTTTTTTAATTATAGCCTCTACAGTGGCTTCGGGATCTTCTTTGATGATTTTCTCGATGACTTTTTCGGATGTTTTTCGGACAAATCCAAGAACTTCTAGTGCAGATAACGCTTCTTCTTTATTTGTATTGCTCAAAGACATAGAAACTTCATCTAAATCATACAATTTTAACACTTTTTCTTTTAAATCAAGTATTACCCTTTGTGCCGTTTTACTACCAATCCCTTTTATTCTTTGAATGGTAGCCACGTCACCTGAGGCAATAGCATTGATAATTTGTTTAGGTTCCAAGGAAGAAAGCATCGTTCGAGCGATGCCCGCTCCAATTCCTGATACCGACAACAACATTTTAAAAATTTCTCTTTCTGATTTTTCCACAAAACCAAATAAAGTATGTGCATCTTCCTTTATTTGAAGGTGGGTATAAAGTTTTACAAAATCAACATTGGGCAACAACGAATAGGTATGTAAAGATATATTTACTTGATAACCAACTCCTCCACAGTCAATCACGACATCAGTGGGTGTTTTTTCAACTAATTTTCCTTGTAAGTGTGCTATCATAAAATAAATTATCTATTCAAATATAAGAAAATTTGAGATTAAAAGACAAATGATTCGTGCATATTGGACTACTCTTTTGAGTATAAACCAACACATTACATTTAAATCTTAAAATCTCAAATTATAATTTCCGGGTATCTTGGTTCTATTAACCGTTCAACCTCTTGCTTTTTTCCTGTGCATCAATAACCGCAATAGCAGCCATATTGACCATTTCTTCAACACTTGCACCTAATTGAAAAACATGAACAGGATTTTTCATTCCCATCATAATTGGCCCAATAGAAGAAACTTTATTCAACTCTTTCATGAGTTTATAAGTAATATTAGCCGATTCCAGATTTGGAAAAACTAAAGTATTTACTTTTTTCCCAGACAATTTGGAAAAAGGAAATTTTGCAGCCAACATATCTGGATTCAAAGCAAAATCAGCCTGAATCTCGCCATCAACAACAATCTCCGGGTGATTTTCGTGCAAGAAAGCTACCGCATCTTTCACTTTTGTGGCACTTTTAAATCCTGAAGATCCAAAATTGGAATAGGACACCATTGCAATCACTGGTTCCTCGCCAAACATTCTGACTGTATTAGCTGTCATCACCGCAATTTTTGCCAATTCTTCAGCAGTTGGATCAACATTAATTGCTGTATCTGCCAAGAACATTGGTCCACGACTGGTCATCATGATATTTGTGGTCGCAACCAAAGCAGCATTTGGAGCCTTACCAATTACTTGCAACATTGGTTTTACTACAGATGGATAACTTCTGGAATGTCCGGAAACCAAACCATCAGCCTCACCTGTATTCACCATCATGGCTGCGAAATAATTTCTCTCTTTCATGAACTTTTCAGCATCAAAAAGCGAAACCCCATTTCTTTTTCTGGATTCCCACAAAGCTACAGCATATCTCGATCTTCTTTCATTCTCTTCATCCAGTTTTGGATCAATAATCTGAACATCAGCATCGAAACCTAATTCTTGTTTCAACTCTACTATTATTTCTTTATTTCCTAACAAAATTGGAAAACCGATACCTTCTTCATAAACAATTTGGGCAGCTTTTAAAACGTCCAAGTGTTCCGCTTCCGCAAAAACTACTCTCTTGGGATCAGTTTTTGCCCTATTGGTAATCATTCGAACCATTTTGTTGTCATTGCCAAGACGATTACGAAGTTCTTCTTCATACGCTTCCCAATCTGTTATTGGATTCAATGCCACACCCGATTCCATTGCGGCTTTTGCAACAGCTAGCGGCACAACAGCAATCAATCTCGGATCAAAAGGTTTTGGAATAATATACTCTGTACCAAAAACCAATTTGGTTGCATTATAAGCTATGTTTACTTGCTCCGGAACATTTTCTTTGGCCAATGCCGCAAGTGCTTTTACAGCAGCCATTTTCATTGCTTCATTTATCTTGGTAGCACGAACATCAAGGGCCCCTCTAAAAATGTATGGGAATCCAAGTACATTATTTACCTGGTTAGGATGATCGGAACGTCCCGTTGCCATGATAACATCCTTACGAGTTGAAATCGCAACATTATAGTCAATTTCAGGATTTGGATTTGCCATTGCAAATACTATCGGATTATCTGCCATGGTCAATAACATTTCCGAAGTCAACACATCCGCAGTTGACAATCCAATGAAAACATCAGCTCCCTTTACAGATTCTGCAAGTGAAATTGCTGGACCTTCTACCGCATATTTTTGTTGTAATTCAGATAGTGACGGATTGTCTTTTGTCAAAAGCCCTTTACTATTGAACATTGAAATATTCTCCCTTTTCACTCCCAAGGACACATACAAATCAGCACATGCAATAGCTGCTGATCCTGCCCCTGACACAACCATTTTTGCCTCTTCGGGTTTTTTCCCGGCCAATTCCAATGCATTGATTAAAGCCGCCGAAGAAATAATTGCGGTACCATGCTGATCGTCGTGCATAACCGGAATATCAAGTTCTTCGACCAATCTTCTTTCAATTTCAAAAGATTCAGGTGCTTTAATGTCTTCTAAATTGATTCCACCAAAAGTGGGTGCAATATTTTTTACTGTCTGGATAAATTCTTCAACATTTTTGGTTCCAATTTCGATGTCAAAAACATCAATATCCGAAAATATTTTAAATAAAAGACCTTTCCCTTCCATTACTGGTTTTCCCGCTTCAGGACCAATATCGCCAAGTCCCAAAACCGCAGTTCCATTCGAAATAACTGCTACCAAATTCCCTTTGGCTGTATATTTATAAACATTGTTAATGTCTTTTGCAATTTCCAAACAAGGTTCAGCAACTCCGGGAGAATAAGCCAAAGACAGATCTCTTTGTGTTGCATATTTTTTGGTTGGAACTACTTGGATTTTTCCTGGAGTGGGCTCAGCGTGATACAATAACGCCTCTCTTCTTTTACTATTCTTATCCATTTTTATTTTTTATTTTTTTTAAGCAAAGATAACTGACTTCATTTAAACAGTTGCTTTTATAACATTCTTTATTCAATTTATTAAATAATTTATAACCAAAAAAAATAGCCACACAAAGGTGCAGCTATTTCTATTTTTTATCAATCATCTGTTATTGCGAAATATAAGAATCCAAATGCTTGATTGTTTCTTTTTGAACCTCAATAATTGTTTTTACAACATCCCCAATAGACACCAAACCAATTACTGTATTATTTTCAACAACCGGTAAATGTCTTATTCTTCTTTTACTCATTAATTCCATGCAATAATCCACATTATCAGAAGGCTTAACGGTCACCACATCAGTTGCCATAATTTCACTTACAAGTGTTTCCTTAGAAGACTTATCCTTTAAAACAATTTTTCTTGCGTAGTCTCTTTCAGATAGAATTCCTTTTAAAATTCCGTCTTCAATTACAGGAATCGCCCCAATGTTTTTCTCTCCCAAAACTTTCAACGCTTCGAATACTGTAATGGTTGAAACAATTGAATAAACTTCGCTTCCTTTCGTGCTTAGTATTTGATTTACAGTCATAATAAAAAAAATTTAGAATGTTAAATTTAAAAAAAAATCATATACAAAATTCAAAAAGCATATTTTTTATTCTTTAAAACATTCACTTTTATGACAATCATAAAAAAAATCCCTTCATTCAAAAACTTTTGAAAAAAGGGATTTATAATAAATTGAAATTATGTTATTTATTCATCGAAACGATAATAAACTCACTTCTTCTATTAGCCTGATGTTCCTCTTCAGTACATGGCACTCCATCAGAGCAATTATTTACCAATTGCGATTCTCCATAACCATTACCTATTAATCGTTCTGAACCGATTCCGTTTTTCACTAACCAATCTACAGTGGCTTTCGCTCGCTTATCAGATAATTTCATATTATACTTAACCGATTGGCGGCTATCTGTATGCGAACGTACCTCGATTTTTATCTCTGGGAATTCCTGCATTACCGCTAATACTTTAGCCAATTCAAAAGCTGCGTCCTTACGAATATTTGATTTATCCAAGTCAAAATAAATAATTGGAATATTCAAAGTCTTAGCCAAATCAGTACCAACTCCTACCAGTTTAATACGACGCTCAAGTGGCACTGAAAGCTCGTTTTTACTTGTAGAAAGAGTTTTGGTTTTAATATAAAGCTCATTAGTCAAGTACTCGTCTTTTTCAGCTCTCACATGATATCCCCTTCCACAATTTACAGGAAAACTATAATATCCTTGAGCATCGGCTTGAACTACTTGAAGAGCCTTAAAATTGGCATCAAGCAAAGTCACTTTAACACCTGAAAGCGGTGTTTTTAAATCCTTGTCGGTTATACTTCCCGAAAGTGTTTGTTCACAATCCAGTTTCTTATTTTCTATAAATCGATAAATATCATCATTTCCTTTTCCTCCTTCACGGTTGGAACTAAAAAAACCATTTCTGTTTTTACTGTTAATCAAAAAAGCAAAATCATCTTGCTTGCTATTGATAGGCTCTCCCAGATTTTGAATTCCGTAAAAGCTTTTATCACCGTCAATTTTTGCCATGAAAACATCTAATCCTCCTAGACCCGGTCTTCCGTCACTCGCAAAAAACAATTCATTGTCAGTTGAAACAAAAGGAAAAGTCTCCCTTCCTTCGGTATTAATTTCCGGACCGAGATTTTCAGGAGTTCCATAGCTCCCATCGTCATTGATTTTTACCTTAAACAAATCCGATTGCCCTAATGTTCCGGGCATATCCGAAGAAAAATAAAGCGTTTTTTCATCTACACTCAAAGCTGGATGTGCCACGCTGTATTGATTACTGTTAAATGGCAATTCTTTCACATTGTCCCACTGTCCCTCTGCATTTAGAGTTGCCTTATATAACTTTAACAAAGTATTTTTATTAGCATCCCTTCCTCTTTTACCTTCCAAGAAATTGTTCCTTGTAAAATACATTGTTCTCCCATCTTGAGTAAAAACAGGAGTTGACTCATTAAACTTAGAATTTATCTTGCGTTCGAAGCGCTCTGGAGTTCCCATTTCTCCATCAGGTTTAATCTCTGACCAATATAGATTGGTAAACGATTTATTGGTCCATTTGAATACATTCTTAGAAACACCTCCAGTGTCTCTTGCAGAAGCAAAAACTAATTTATTCCCTAAAAATGAACTACCATATTCTGAAGATTCTGAATTTACACCTGCATCTACCACTTCAAAACGATCCGAATTGGCTTTGATTTCTTCAAGGTAATTTTTATTATCTTTAAAAAGCAAGCCTCTTTTATCATTAGCTTTTTTTTCGTTAAACTGCTCCAATATTTGATTCGCTTTTGCATAATCTCCATTGGATTTTAAAGTTTGGGAATAACGATAAAAATACTCTGGATCTTGATTCGGGTATAATGCAAAAAGCTGTTCATACCATTTTAATGCTTTTGAAAATTCGGCTCCAAAATAATAGGCATTACCTAATTTTTGGAACATTTTCTCGTCTTGATATCCTTTTTCGGCAACTTTTTCATAATTACCTATTGCATCAACATAAGCATAAGAATCATAATTTTTATCGGCTCTGCTTATTGTTGCTTTTTGTGCAATTCCATGTAAAAAGAAAACACTTAAGAATAGACTATATCGTAATTTTTTAACTTTCATAAGAGTCAGTTTTAGAAAAATCTTGGAGAGATAATTTTGTCATATTTATTAAACAATTCGAATCGTAAAAAGATTTCATGAGAACCCGAATTATATTTAGAAAATTCTGTGGTATCAAAATCATATCCATATCCAAAAAACCATGATTCACTTGCCTGAAATCCAACCATAGCACTCATGGCTGCATCCCATCTATAGGCCAGTCCAGCAACAAATTTTTCATTCAACATCAAATTAGCCGATACATCCACCTGCAAGGGTGCTCCCTGAACATATTTAGTTTCCAATGTCGGTTTCAATTTCAAACTTGGACTCAAATCGAAAACATATCCGGCAATCAAATAATAGTTGATTTTTTCTTTAGAAATATGACTTGCAGAATTCGAATCTGATTTATCAAAATGTTCCGTTTCGATTAAATAAGGTGCTGATATTCCTATGTAACTGTTATCGGAATGCAAATACAATCCAACTCCGATATTTGGAGAAAATTGATTATCAATATTTGATTGATAGGCATTTGGATCTCCCGGCTGATAATTCAATTTACTAAAATCTAAACTTAACAAATTGGCACTTGCTTTTAATCCAAAAGACAATTTATAATTCTCCGAAGCTGGGATAGTATAGGAGAAATCCGCTGCGATATTATTCTCGGTAGAAATTCCAATCTTATCATTTACAACAGACAATCCCAATCCAACTTTACTTTCACTCAAAGGAGTATTAATAGAAAAGGAATTCGTCACCGGAGCCCCATCAACTCCAACCCATTGGTTTCGATGCAATGCAAAAATACTCATCGCTTGCCTCGATCCTGCATAGGCAGGATTTACTACAATTGTATTGTACATATATTGAGTAAATTGTGCATCTTGTTGAGCTGAACTAACAATAGTAAAAAGCAATGTTACCAACCCGATTATTCTTGTTTTCATGTTCTGATTTTTTTTGTAATAGCTTGGACTCATTGATTATTTTCTATTTAAATACAAATAACCTGATTTCTCAAAAGCGTTAGATTTACTGTCTCTGTATTTCAAAATATAGAAATAAGTTCCAGCCGGCAATTCTTGTGATCTCTCAACAGTTACCCTACCCTCAGAGAAACCTTTAAACACAACATCATCGTTATTATAATGTTCACGTTCAAATACTAATACTCCCCAACGGTTGAAAATCTGTATCGAATTATCAGAATAACATTCTAATCCGCGTATCACCAGTTTATCATAATCTCCACTTCCGTCAGGCGTTACTGCGTTGTACACCTTAATCACACATCCGGAAATTGCCAATGAAGTTGCATCGTCACTATCAAAATCAGTGTCATCCGATTTATCTTCAACAACGCGGCCATTTGGAGCAGTACCAAAAACAGTAGCCTGATTTGAAATAGATCCTTCATTAATATCCGTTTGCTTGATAACATACACCGCTTTAAATTGGGTTGTATTGGTTTCACCAACTACCAAACTCAATGGAGCACCTGTCATTGTTACTCCAGGAAGTGGATCAGATATTGTTATATTTGACAATGGAACATTTCCTTTATTTTTTACTTCAAAAGTATAAGTAATAGTTTCTCCCGCTTGTGCATAACCATCGCCATTCTCATCGTTGAAATTTGCCTTTTTCACTAAACCAATACTTGGACTAGAAACAAATACTGTTATAGTTGCCGTACTGCAATTATTTGGATTTGCTTTTTCACAAATATTATATGTCAACGTATAAGTTCCTCCAGGAATATTTGCCAATGTATTTAATAATCCTGCAGCAGTCATTGTGAAATTAGGACTTGCACTGAAAGTCACTGTCACATTAGCAGCATTTATTGGCAATCCGTTAAAAGTATCATTGGCTAAAGCATTGAAAACTCCACTTAAAGCTTTTGATCCATCAATAATACCTGCATCATCATTATTAGCTTTAATACTAAATCTTGGAGATGCATTACATCCTGATGTAGCAGCTGGATAATTAACAGTCACATTTTGAGTTGGATTCAATACAAACTGCATAGTAACTGCAGGTCTGGTTAATTCGAAACCATCAGCTCCTTGTATCCATTGCCCGTTTACCAATAACCAACCTGGCCAATCTACCGGATTGCTATTTGCATCAACAACTGCTCCTGGCCAAAGTACATTTCCTGATAATGGCATATTACTTTGTGTTGCCACTACCCTGTTAGCACTATCAATCCAATTTATAGTTAATAAACCAGTTGGTGTAAAATTATTTGCAACAACAGAATAAGAAACGTAAGGTGCATCATTAGAACAATAACTGTTTGCAGTTATTGTCATTGTTGGAGCAACCACAGTTACAGTAACTGTTGCACTGCTGCAATTTGCAGGATTCGATTTCTCACAGATAGAATACGTTAAAGTGTAAGTTCCTGCTGGTGTATTTGGCAACAACTCCACAGTTCCATCTGGTTGTAATGTCATATAACCTGTTGGAGAAACAACTGTTTTACTTAAATTAACACTATTTAATAATACAGCTGCATTATTCAATTCATCATTTGCCAAAACATTGATAACTGCAACCGTTTGATTAATTCCCACCACTGATCCCACCTCATCTGGATTAGCTTGGATAACGGAAGCAACTTCATTATCTCCAATCGTTACTGTAGCAGAAGTAGCATTTACCGTCACGCCATTGTCTGTAGTATTTAAAGTAATAATTACCGTTTCATTGTCTTCCAAATTACTATCATCAGTCACCGTCACCGGGATCGTTGTGCTCAAGCTGTTTGCAGGAATCGTTACTGTATTAGTTATCATTGCATAGTCTGTACCATTGGTAGCAGTACCTGTTACAGTATAAGTCACTTTAGTATCAGTAGATATCGGGTTCGTCAAGGTAACTGTAAATTGACCATTTGTCGATGGTTCAGAAGCATTCGCTATACTTGCCACTATACTAGCGGTTGGCGTAGCATCGTTGTCATTGATCGTCGCTGTTCCTGTGGTCGTCGTGTTAGTGGTATTTGCTGATGTTACTGTTCCTGTCAAAGTAAAGTTCTCAGATGGTTCATCAATAACGTCATCCGTGG
>Ga0207975_100061_pt1 | contig 107541 bp, 79 predicted proteins | sample LakWasMe91_HOW11_2_FD_183913 | JGI IMG/M metagenome (GOLD analysis project Ga0207975, IMG submission 183913) | Freshwater sediment methanotrophic microbial communities from Lake Washington under simulated oxygen tension - Sediment Metagenome... | ecosystem: Environmental > Aquatic > Freshwater >...
AAGATACATTGGTTTGCGAAGTAGTAGCCGTTATAGCTGTAGGCTGAGTAATTGTAAAACTTTTTGTGATTGAACAATTATTCGCATCAGTAATTGTACAAACATAAGGTGTAGCACTTGCTGCTAAACCTGAAGCTGTTGCTCCTGTTCCTCCAGAAGGCGCCCAAGAATACGTATAACCACCAGAACCACCTGCAGCAGTTACCGAAGCCGAACCATTCGAACCACCGTTACAAGCCACATTGGTTTGCGAAGTGGTAGCTGTGATAGCTGTAGGTTGTATTATGGTAAAGTTTTTATTAATAGAACAGGCATTGGCGTCTGTGATGGTGCAAGTATAAGCTCCAGCAGATAAGCCAGTAGCCGTAGCCGCCGTTCCTCCCGAAGGCGACCAAGAATACGTATAACCACCAGTACCACCTGCAGCCGTTACCGAAGCCGAACCATTCGAACCACCGTTACAAGCCACATTGGTTTGCGAAGTGGTAGCCGTGATAACTGTAGGTTGTATTATGGTAAAGTTTTTATTAATAGAACAGGCATTGGCGTCTGTAATGGTGCAAGTATAAGCTCCAGCAGATAAGCCAGTAGCCGTAGCCGCCGTTCCTCCCGAAGGTGACCAAGAGTAAGTATAGCCCGGAGTTCCACCAGAAGCAGTTACCGAAGCCGAACCATTCGAACCACCGTTACAAGTCACATTGGTTTGTGAAGTGGTAGCCGTGATAGCTGTAGGTTGTATTATGGTAAAGTTTTTATTAATAGAACAGGCATTGGCGTCTGTGATGGTGCAAGTATAAGCACCAGCTGCTAAGCCAGTAGCTGTAGCTCCTGTACCTCCCGAAGGCGACCACGAGTAAGTATAGCCCGGAGTTCCGCCGGAAGCCGTTACCGAAGCCGAACCATTCGAACCACCGTTACAAGCCACATTGGTTTGCGAAGTGGTAGCTGTGATAGCTGTAGGCTGTATTATGGTAAAGTTTTTATTAATTGAACAAGAATTAGCATCGGTTATGGTGCAAATATAAGCACCAGCTGCTAAGCCAGTAGCTGTAGCTCCTGTACCTCCCGAAGGCGACCAAGAGTAAGTATATCCTGGAGTTCCGCCTGAAGCCGTTACTGAAGCCGAACCATTTGATCCACCATTACAAGATACATTGGTTTGCGAAGTAGTAGCCGTTATAGCTGTAGGCTGAGTAATTGTAAAACTTTTTGTGATTGAACAATTATTCGCATCAGTAATTGTACAAACATAAGGTGTAGCACTTGCTGCTAAGCCAGTAGCTGTAGCTCCTGTACCTCCCGAAGGCGACCAAGAGTAAGTATATCCTGGAGTTCCGCCTGAAGCCGTTACTGAAGCCGAACCATTCGAACCACCGTTACAAGCCACATTGGTTTGTGAAGTGGTAGCTGTGATAGCTGTAGGCTGTATTATAGTAAAGTTTTTATTAATTGAACAAGAATTAGCATCGGTTATGGTGCAAATATAAGCACCAGCTGCTAAGCCAGTAGCTGTAGCTCCTGTACCTCCCGAAGGCGACCAAGAATACGTATAACCACCAGAACCACCTGCAGCAGTTACCGAAGCCGAACCATTCGAACCACCGTTACAAGCCACATTGGTTTGCGAAGTGGTAGCTGTTATAGCTGTAGGCTGAGTAATTGTAAAACTTTTTGTGATTGAACAACTATTCGCATCAGTAATTGTACAAACATAGGGTGTAGCACTTGCTGCTAAACCTGAAGCTGTTGCTCCTGTTCCACCTGAAGGCGACCAAGAGTAAGTATAACCCGGAGTTCCACCTGCAGCAGTTACCGAAGCAGATCCATTTGATCCACCATTACAAGATACATTGGTTTGCGAAGTGGTAGCTGTGATAGCTGTAGGTTGTATTATGGTAAAGTTTTTATTAATAGAACAGGCATTGGCGTCTGTGATGGTGCAAGTATAAGCTCCAGCAGATAAGCCAGTAGCTGTAGCTCCTGTTCCTCCCGAAGGTGACCAAGAGTAAGTATAGCCCGGAGTTCCGCCGGAAGCAGTTACCGAAGCCGAACCATTCGAATCACCGTTACAAGCCACATTGGTTTGCGAAGTGGTAGCCGTGATAACTGTAGGTTGTATTATGGTAAAGTTTTTATTAATAGAACAGGCATTGGCGTCTGTGATGGTGCAAGTATAAGCTCCAGCAGATAAGCCAGTAGCCGTAGCCGCCGTTCCTCCCGAAGGCGACCACGAGTAAGTATAGCCAGGAGTTCCACCGGAAGCAGTTACCGAAGCCGAACCATTTGATCCACCGTTACAAGCCACATTGGTTTGCGAAGTGGTAGCTGTGATAGCTGTAGGCTGTGTTATGGTAAAGTTTTTTATAAGTTGTGTTGATTCATTATCAGTTATAGTACATGTATAAGCTCCAGCTGCTAAACCTGTAGCAGTAGCTCCTGTCCCACCTGAAGGTGACCAAGAATAACTATAACTTGTAACACCGCCAGAAGCGGTTACCGAAGCGGTTCCATTACTACCTCCGTTACAAGATACATTAGTTTTACCAGTAGTTGCCGATAATGCAGCATTGGTTGTAAACGTTGAATTTGTTCCATAACTTGTTCCTGCTGCATTTATAGCATAAGCTCTAAAATTGACAAGCGTTGCAGGAGGTAAAGAAGATACAACTGAGCTAAAGGTCCCTGTTCCTGTGCCAATAGTAACTTTATTATTGGATGTTGTGGGATTAACTGTTGTTGCCCAAACGATACCTCTTTCGGTTACAGTTGCCCCGCCATCTGAAGTTACATCACCTCCCAAAGTTGCTTTTACAGCACCTACACCAGTTGCTGCAGTTGTGGTAACTGTAGGAGGTACTCCAACTGTCTCAAATAATCGAAAGTTATCAACAGCTATCTCTTGAGAAGCAGATCCATTTGCAAAGCAATTAAACCTTAAATCTAAAGTTGTACCTGTACCTACAATAGTGCCTGTGTACTCTGTAAAAGTATAGGTTAAAGATGCTCCATCCCCTATCATATCTCCATCAGTATCAAGATCAAGTGTATTACTTTGGTTAGAGGAAACAGCAGGAACATTACTGCAAAATGTTAATGTTTTTGTCCATGCACCTCCGTCAATTCGATATTCTACAGAAACAAAATCTTCTGAAGCACCAAAAAAAAGTCCTTGCCATCCACCAGCATCATTTGCTGCTAGAAGTCCTTTAAAAGTTATACCTGTTTTGCCAGAAATGTTTATGCCGCTCCATGTAACTTGTTGATTTGCAGAAATGGTATTGTTTATTGCACAACTAGTGCCTTTATCAATATCTTCAGCAGCCCACACTTTTGATCCTTCATAACCTGAATAGGATCCGTTTTGTAAGTTAAGAGCTGATGTTAATGGTGAGGTTCTAAAAAAATATACAGTTGCTGGTGTATTACAACTGAATTCTGCAACTGATGGCGTTCTAGTGCCAGAACTAGGAGTTCCAGTGTCTTCGAAAGTGTCACTCCAAAATTGAGTTTGTGCATTTCCTTCTAAGTAAAAACAACAAAGAAGCAATGCAAAAATTAAAGTAAAGTTTTTCTTCATAATTAAATAGATTAAATTAAGGCATTATCTTAAATATTAATTAGCCAGTATTGATTTTAATTCGGCAAATTGTTGTGCTGTCATTATACCGTAATCAGTACTAAGTATTTCAACGGCAATTTGTTTACTGTCTACACAAGCTATATTTACAGTATCTGTAAAAGACAGAATTGTCCCAGGTTTATTATTATGTGGTTCATCCAATATAGAAGCAATAATTATCTTAAGCTGTTCACCTTGTACTGTGGCATCAGCTCCCGTATTCCATGGATTGCAGGCATTAATTAGTGCGATAATTTCGTCTGCTGTCATTCGTTTCCAATTAATATAAGTATCCGATAATTCGGGTTTCTCATAATAATAGGACAAGATCTCATCCTGTGGTTGATTTGGAATACTACTGGCAAATTGCAACATGTTTGCCATATTCAAAGCGACTTGAGCCATACGCTCACTTAACCTTACGGTTAGTTTTCCATAAGTATCTTCTTTTTGAATGGTTATTGGGTCATTAAAAATAATATTCCCTTCATCAAATTTTGAATTCATGAAATGAGCACAAATGGCAGTTTCTGTTTCCTGATTTTTGAGTACTTCAAAAATGGGCATAGGACCACGGTATTGTGGTAAAGGTCCCGGATGAAAATTGATAAATTTATCCTGTCCATACAACAAAACTATTTCAGGAAGAAGAAAAGGAAATGAGATACAAAAGATATAATCAGGCTGTATTTCATCAATCCAGGCTCTCATTCCGGAAATACTTTTCTTATCCGGAAAAGATTTAAAACCAATATTATTTTCTTCAGATTCCCTTTCCAGTGCTTCTGTAATTGAGTTACTACCTTTGCCGATACCAATTCCGCATATAAATTTTTCATAAGCGAGCAATTGTAATGTTGGAAAAGCAAATTTTCCGCCACATAACACCAATATTTTTTTTTGTTTTTCCATATTAAATACAGACATAACTATTGTGCCAAGCAGATGTAGCTTTGTCGATGTCTTGGTTAATTAATTTTTCGAAATTTTTATGTATTTCATCAATTTCACCTTCTAATTGTACTTCACATTTTCCCTCATCGTTGGGTATAATACTTGCTTTATACAATGGTGAAATAGAAGTATTTGTTTTTGAATTAAAATAAATGTTTCCTCTCGGACTTATAAATTCAAATGAATGTAAACTTGATGCAACTTGTATTATATTATTTTGATGCTCATCAATCAATTCAAGTACTTTTAGTGCGATTGTAGCACTTTCCCAACTTAATAGTGAGAATAAATTAGGTGTTCTGCCAGCTGCTATAATCGCCTTTTTAAAGGTTTCATTTTCTTCGGACTCTATTTTTTTTGACCAAGAAGCTATACCTTTTACAGTGTTATTAGGATATACGGCATTGGCAAGCATCGTTTCTTCAAATCCAAAAGGAGGTAGATAAATAGGTATATTTTCATCCCCAAATGAGTTTTTGATCCCTTCAAAATACCATTGTACGAAATCACCACTAAAAATACTTAACAGGGCACTGTCAGGATATTGTTGTAAATGATTCTTCAAAGGTTCTACAGTGAAATCCTCTGATTTATATCCGGTGGCATGGTTAAAGATAATTTTACCACCATTATCTTCAAAACTTTTAGAAATGCTATATGTGTGTAAATAGCCACCATCATAATAACCGGTAACCATTCCTGCACTTTTGTAGCCATGACTTAATGCTTCTTTTGCTGCAAACCAAGCTCCTAAAGCATTGTGGAGTGAATGATAAAAAATATTTGGACAACTAGGCCATTCATGAGGTAAGTTAGCACCAGTATCTAAAACAATTAACATTTTATTAGCCGCAAGAAAAAGCGGACGAAGCAATTGTGCAGTACGATGCCCTATATAGGCAATAACTAAAGAGACGTTCTCTTCTAGTAAAAGTTTTTCTGCGCTGCGATAGCATTGTTGTTTTTCTGCACCAAACCCGATGTTTTCTGTTACTATTCTAACATCAGTTCTTCCTAATTGCTTTAATCCTGATCTAAGTCCTTCATATAGATCAAACCCTATGGTTTCATAATAAGTAGATCTAGCTAGTAAAATTCCTATTGTTGGCATGATTTTTTTATTAAATTAAAAGAGGAAACTTTCGATTTGAAAATTTCCTCTTTATACTATTTTAATTAATTTCTGCTCGGGAATATTCCTTCTGTGGCAATAGAATAATTGATAACCAGATAAGGATTCATTATGCCTATTGGTAGCCCTGACCCAGTTATATCGGTATTTCCAGAAAGCTGGACACCACCAGTATAAGTTCCAGCGGTTGGTCCATTGCCTGAGTAAGTAGCGCTTGTGGCAACAGCTGGGTAATTACCTTCAGCAGCTAATTCATCAGCATTTGCAGTTGACGCCTTAATTTTTGCCGATAGACCACTCAAAGTATGAATATGTGCCGGCATATTTGATGTTAATATTGTCACGTTTGTTATCCCGCCATTTTCTCCAATATCATAACTAGGAAGTCCAGTCCCTTGACCTTGACCAATCGGCATTCGACCTTGTAAATCAGGTAAAGCAAATGTTGATTGTCCGTTTCCGCCATAAAAGGTTCCCAATAAGGAAAATAAAGCTGCGTTTGCACTAATTGGTAAGATTTGACCGCTACAGGTTTGGTAGCCTCTTGGAGCAAAATTAAATCCCAAAATTTTAATTTCTCCAATGAATGGTTCTGTTGACATAGTTTTTAGTTTTATGGTTAAAAAATAAATTAAGAAAAAATTTGTGAACTGGATACACGTACTTATACGTGTTTTTTTATAATCATCTTAAAATTAGATAATTATTTGTTTTTTTATAATGAAATGGTATAAGGTGCTTTTTTCTTGTCATGAGAGAAGAAAATTGATATATGTAAGAAATGGTCTTGTTATGAAGAAGATGTTAAAAATGAATATAGTTCTAATTCAGTTGATGTAATTGATAGTAGTTAGGCTTAAAAAAAGCAAATTTTTTTGAGATAAATAAAAAATCCAATTCTGCTAACTATTCCAAAATAAAATGACTAGTTAATATTAGTTCGACGTAAAAAAGTAAATATATATTAAAAAAACAGATTACTTGTATATGTTAATAATTGAAAATCAATAAGATATATTTTAAAGCGTCTCTATGTTAGATGCTACTAGAATTGCAAAAATTTACTGTATTATAGACCAAATCAATATAAATTCGCAATTCATTGCAATTGCGAGATCACCATATGTTTTTTGATCATTTTAATTACAACTTTCATCCTTTCAGACAATCCAACTCCAGTTCGTGCGTTGGGAATCGAATACTTTTGGAGAATTTACGATAGGCTTAACAACATCAATTGAAACCGTCGATTCAATGATTGGCTTTAGACTTTTCCCTAAAGTAATAGTTTGTATAGGTATGAGCTGGAAGCTGTAATTTAAATTCTGTTTTGTATCTTATTGTTGGTTTTCAATTGATTGAATATTAGTATCTTTATATGTGTTAAAATTAGATTTTTCATAGATAAACTACCCGCAGATATTAATATGAAAACAGTAACCATTTCCAACAAATTTTTAAGTTTTTTTAAAGAAAGAAAAGGAACTTCTTTTTTGCATGAGAATGATAAAATTATCAGACAATTTATACTGACTATTTTTTTTATCGGAATTGGAATTTGGTTTATTAAGCATGAGCACTCAGAGTTAAGGGAAGTAAAAAATGTAATTGCAACCGCTAGTGGCTTTTGGGTTTTCAGTGGAATTATTTTAGCTGTGATTTATATTGTATTGCAGTCATTAATGTATTTTGCCTCTTTTAAAGCTATCCAAAGTCATATTTCATTTAAACATGCTGTAGTTCTATTTTTAAAACGAAATTTCGTTAGCATATTTTTACCTGCAGGCGGAATTTCTTCATTAGCATTTTTTAGCAGACCAATTGAAAAGGAAGGAGTGAAACCAACACAAATTCATTTTGCTTCAATACTATATGGTTTTGTTGGTATTCTTTCTGTAATCATTGTAGCGATACCGGCTCTGATTTATTCTTTTTTTGAAGGGACAGTAGGATCGGGTGAGTGGTATGCGTATGAGGCAATCGCTGGATTAAGTTTGCTTATCTTTTTTATCTATTCTTCAATTTTAAAAAAAGGAAAGCTATATCGATTAATACTAAAGTTTTTCCCGTCTGTGGAGGTGTTTATATATGATTTGCAGAACAACAAAATCAACAAAAAGAAGTTTTTTCAAATTGTTTTTTATTCCATACTTATTGAATTTGTTGGGATTGGACATTTGTATATAGCAATGGTTGCCTTGGGATTTTCACCATCATTGTCTGCCGCTGTGATGGGCTATATTGTTTCGGTTATATTTTTGATTGTTTCTCCCTTTCTGCGTGGACTTGGTGCTATAGAAATTTCAATGAGTTTTATATTGATCCAATTTGGCTTTGCAAATGTCAACGCTATAGCTGTTACTTTTTTATATCGTTTCTTTGAGTTTTGGATTCCGTTATTGTTTGGAGCGTCACTTTTTTTATTTAATGTGAATAAGTTGTTGCTTCGAATTGCGCCTTCATTTTTACTTTTTGCATTAGGATTAATAAATATTTTTTCTGTTTTAACACCTGCAATTTCAGAAAGGTTGCATGTTTTAGAAAACCTAATTCCTATTTCGGCTATTAAAGCTTCCAATATTTTTGTAATCACTGCCGGAATATTTTTGTTAGTCAATTCTGCGTTTATGCTAAAAGGATTGCGGACTGCTTGGTGGTTCGCTATTTTCTTAAGCGGAGTTTCTGTCGTTGGTCACCTCACAAAAGCCATAGATTATGAAGAAGCTTTGGTAGCTTTGATTGTTGTTGTTAGTTTACTTCTTACCAAAAAAGAATATTATATAAAAAGCAATTCACATTTGCAGAGTATAGGTTTAAAAACAGTTTTAGTAAGTATTGCGGCTGTTTTAATATACAGTGTTTTGGGGTTTTATTTTTTGGATAAAAAACATTTTGATATTGATTTTCATTGGTTGCAGTCTATTAGATATGCGTTGCAAAATTACTTTTTGATAGGCAGTTCAGACTTGGTTCCTCTTGATAGTTTTGCCAGACACTTTTTACTTTCTATAAATATTTGCGGTTTTTTGTCTTTAGGTTTTTTAATCTATGCGCTAATTCGTCCCTATACTATCAAAAATGAGGTAGTAGAGGATGATTTTGTAACAGCCAATTCTCTTTTGAATCAGTATGGGACTTCTGCTTTGGATTATTTTAAAACGTACGATGATAAAATTATTTTTATATCAAAAAGTAAAAGAGCGTTTTTGGCTTATCGTGTGATAGAAAATTTTGCTGTGGTTTTAGAAAATCCTGTTGCCGAATCGGATGCGGGAATCAAACAATGCATACTCGAATTTGATACTTATTGTTATGAAAATGGATTGCGTAGTATTTATTACCGGGTCCCTGAAGAAGATTTAAAGATTTATTTCTTACTCAAAAAAAAGAGTTTGTTTATAGGACAGGAAGGAGTAGTCGATTTATCGACTTTTACTTTAGAAGGCGGTGCAAAAAAATCACTGCGTAATGCGATAAGCAAAGTAAAAGAGAAGGGGCATAAAACTTCGGTTCATACGGCTCCAATAAAAGATGGGCTTTTGCAAAAAATAAAATCAGTAAGTGATGAATGGTTGACCAGTACTGGAAAAAGTGAAATCATTTTTTCTCAGGGAATGTTTAATTGGGATGAACTCAAACAGCAAACCGTTATTACTGTCGAAAACTCAGAGGAAAAAGTAGTGGCTTTTTTAAATGTAATTCGCGATTATGCAAAAGGAGAGGGTACTTATGATTTGATACGTAAAACGAATGATGCTCCAAACGGAATTATGGATTTTATTCTTGTTGAACTTTTTACGTATTTAAAGTCTAAAGGTTGCACCTCAGTAAATTTAGGATTTGCCGCAATGAGTGGGATAGAAGAAGCGCATACTTTTCCGGAAAAGTCAATGAAGTTTGCCTATGAAAGGATTCATTTCTTTTCACATTATAAAGGCTTGAGGGATTTTAAAGAAAAATTCTCTCCTGTATGGCATAATAAATATTTGATTTATACCCATGATTATGATTTATTACAAGTTCCCATTGTTTTAAATAAAGTGATAAAACCATAATTATTAGTTTCAAATAAAGTTTAAAACTATGCACTTTAGTACATTCGCTTTTAGCTTCTAAAAAATATTTATTTACCACAGATTCACAAATTTTAAGATCATTTTAATCTGTGAATCTGTGGCAATTTCATAAAATTTTCGGAATCCAACCTTGCTGACTTTCAGCTTCTCGTAAAACAGATCTCCGCACTTTTATTGTAGAGTGGTTTAGTTAATGCAAAGTATGCGAACAAATCGAATAATTTCACCAATGGGTAATTTACTCTTCGGCATTCATTTCTACATTAAAATCATTCACAGAACTCCTTATAAATTTTGATACTGTTATAATTTTAGAAATTTAAATAGTTGTTATAAAATTAATTTTATTTCGTTTTTTTTAACGTTTAATTAAATTTTTTTTAAAGTATTAATTACTAGGTTTGGAAATGCTTAAAAAAACTTACAAAAAACAATATAAGCATCAGTCATAGCAGTTAAATCAATTTTTAAAAAAATTAAATTATTACCGTATGAATAAAATTTACTTTCAGATCATTACTTGCTTTATTTGTTTTTTTGCCGATGCCCAAACCAAAGTGACCCTAAAAGGTAAGCTTTTGGATAAAGAGACATCATCCCCAATAGAAGAAGCAACTGTTTACATTACCAGCGTCAAAGATTCTACTGTAATTGATTATACTGTTTCGGATAAGAATGGAAATTTTAAGATCGATACTAAAAAAATTACTGTTCCCTTTTTCATGAAAATTTCGGCAACAGGTTACGGAAATCATACCATCAAGGAGAATTCCTGTACCGAGAATAAGGATTTTGGAGTTATATCGATTTTGAAAAAAGGAATAGTACTTTCTGAAGTTGTAGTGAAAAATGAAGCTCCTCCCGTTAAAATAAAAAAAGATACTTTAGAATTTAATGCTGCTTCTTTTAAGGTGCGCCCAGACGCGAATGTGGAAGCTTTGATTAGACGCTTGCCTGGAGCCTCAATAGATGAGAACAAGAATATAACTATCAATGGAAAAGCGGTTGACAAAATCTTGGTTAATGGTAAGCCTTTTTTTAGTGAAGATGGAAAGATTGCACTTCAGAATTTAACGGCTGACATGATTAAAAAAGTGCAGGTCTCTAATACCAAAACCAAAGAAGAAGAAATGACCAAACAAGAGTCAAGCTCAAATACTACAACCATAAATCTGGTTTTACAGGAAGATAAAAACAAAGGTTTTTTCGGGAAATTTATGGCAGGTTACGGCACCGATAATCGCTATGAAACGAGTGGAATAGCCAGTTATTTCAAAAACAAACGCCGTATTACTGCTATTGCTTCGTCCAACAATATCAATGCTACAGGATTTTCCATGGACGATGTTTTTGACAATATGGGAGGAGGAAGGAATAATAGCAGTGTTCGATTTATGGGAGGTAATAATTCTAATTCGGGTAATTCAGCCGGGATAACTCGTTCGAGTACTGTCGGATTAAATTATGACGACGAATTTGTAAAGGATTTCAATTCACACATGGCATACAATTATAGAAATTTGGACAATGAAAACCGCAACAAAACTTCAAGGGCGGATTTTTTACCAAGTGGAAATATCTTTACCGAATCAGAATCTGCAAGCAATCAATTGAATGAAGGGCATGATGCTAATTTTGAATTTGATTATAAAATCAATGACAAGACCAGAATTATAATGAACCCAAAAATGTCAACATCGTCAATAATGGGTGATTATAACTCGCATTCCTCTTCTCGAGACGATAACAATCAATTAATGAATGAAAGCAGTACCAAGAATAATAGCAAGAGCGATTCTAATAGAATTGATAACTGGTTATATTTTAGTAGAACACTGAATAAAAAAGGACGCTTCTTTAACGCTTCCTTATCTAATTCCAATTCAAAAAAACACTCCGATTCGTTTAATAATTCGATAACTAAATTTTATCAGGACGCAACGCCGGATGATATTCGAAATCAAAATGTATTATCTAAAAATTCATATGATAGATACGGTTTATTTGCTCAATATTCGGAACCTATAACTGATTCTTTGTCTGTTTCAGTAAGTGTTTACACAAATTCGGAAAAATCGATACAAGACGATAATACTTTTGACTTTGATAACGCAACAGCAGGATATTCGGATAGGAATGAACTACTGTCAAAATATTATAATTCTAGAACTACCACATTAGAACCTAGTGCTGCATTTATGGTTAGGAAAAAAAATCTTACAATGAGAGCGAGTATTGGAACATATTCAGCGACTACAAACAATCATTCTAATTATTTAGGCATCAATACTGATTTGGAAAAAAGTTATGCAGTTCCCAACGGAAGTTTATATTTGAATTACAAATTATCAAAATCAAAAAGTTTTTATTCATATTATTACCGTCAAATTAATCTGCCTTCAGCTCAACAACTATTGCCAGTAATCGATCTTTCTAACCCATTGAATACGATTGTGGGGAATAGTAATTTGAATCCAGGAAAAAGTCACTTTGGCAATTTGGGTTTTTCAAATTTTGATACAGCTCGTAATACTGGACTTAATATTTATGCAAATGCTAATTACAGAGATAGCGGTATTGTCACTACTTCATTTTATGATGAGAATGGTAAACAAACTACAACTTACACTAATGTTTCAGGAACATATAATTTTAACGGAGGAGCCAATTGGGACAAAACCTATAAAAAAGAGCTGAATACTTTCAAATATTCATTGAAACTGAATGGAGGATATGAACTTGCTAAAGGATACACCAATACGAAATTGTATTCGGCTGAGATAAAAAGCCTAAATCCAGGAGTTTCTTTCTCGTATGATTATGGAACATTTTTTACGTTGCGTCCATCCTATAATTTTACATTTAGTAAAACCAATTATGACAACTACAGCATCGATGAAACTTCAAACAGAGAACATAATTTCAAGATAGAAGCAACCAATTATTTTTATAAACAATGGGTTTTTGGGAATGATTTTAGTTATAATTATAATTCGAATATTTCAGGAGGATTTAAAAAAGATTTTTATTTGTGGAATACGAGTTTATCTTATAAATCAAAAGATGACAATTGGATATTTAAAGTAAAAGTTTATGATATTTTGGATCAAAACCAAAGCGCCAAACGAACTATATCTGCAACATCGATAGTGGATTCGGAAAACACTGTTTTGAAACGTTATGGAATGCTTTCGCTTACGTATAAATTTAAAAAGTTTGGAAAGAAATTGGAAATAAAAGAAGAGCAAGAGAAAAAGGAAACTAAACCGGAAGTGAAAAAATAAGCTATTTTTGTGTCAACGTATTTTATAATGATCCAGAATTAAAAAAATCAAAAAGCAATGAAGTCTATAAAACTGTTTTTTTTGTTGGTACTAATTTCAACTTTTGCAAATGCCCAAGAAGCTTCAAATGTAGGTTTAGGTTGGGCGGGTAATAGTGTTAATACTGTTGTTTTTAGGAAAAACTCGGTGGTGACTTTTAAAAACACACAGTATACTTCGTATTACGATTCTATTGGCAATGTGATCCTTGCCAAAAGAACGTTGGGTTCTAATAACTGGAACATCAAAAAAACAGCCTACAAAGGAAATTATAAAGATGCTCATAATTCAATTAGTATAATAGTTGATGGGGACGGGTTTTTACATATTTCTTGGGATCATCATGGAAATAAATTGCGATATGCTAAGAGTATTGCTCCAAACTCTTTGGATTTAGGTGAGGAACAACCAATGACTGGACAAAACGAAACCAAAGTTACCTATCCAGAATTTTACAAGTTAAAGAGTGGTGATTTACTTTTTTTGTATAGAGAAGGTGCATCGGGACAAGGAAATTTAGTTTTAAACAGGTACCACGTCAAAACCAAAAAATGGGAGCGTATCCATAATAATTTGATTGATGGACAAGGCGAACGAAATGCTTACTGGCAAGCTTGCATCGATAAGCAGGGAGTTTTTCATTTAAGTTGGGTTTGGAGAGAGTCAAGTGATGTGGCAACCAATCATGATATGAATTATGCAAAGTCATTAGATGGAGGAAAAACATGGATTTCATCAGAGAAGCAAACTCTTGTGATTCCAATGAATTTGAATAGCGTAAAACCAATTATCACGATTCCTCAAAAAAGCGAATTGATTAATTCGACATCTATGACGACAGATGCAAAAGGAAATCCTTATATAGCTACGTATTGGAGAGAACAGAATTCTACCATTCCGCAATATCATCTTATTTATTTCAATGGAAAAAAATGGGATGTTCAACAAGTTTCCGATAGGAAGACTCCTTTTTCTTTAAGTGGAGTGGGAACCAAACGTATTCCGATTTCCCGACCACAAATTGTAGCCAATGATGAAAGAATTAGTGTCATTTTTAGGGATGAAGAACGCGGAAATAAAATCTCTATAGCAACTAAAAAAATAAAAGGGAATGGGATTTGGAATATTACAGACGTAAGCAATGTTGATGTAGGTTTATGGGAACCATCTTATGATACAGAATTATGGCAAAGTAAAGGAAAACTCGATTTATTTGTGCAACAAACGGGGCAAGGTGATGGAGAAAAATCCGAAAACAAACCAGCTCAAATGGTGAAAATTGTAAGTGTAAATAATTTTAAATAAACTTGATAAGCTTGAGTTTTTAAATAAAGAAAAATGGGGTCGACAAACCCCATTTTTTAATTTATTTAGTTCATATACTTGAGATACAATTATTGTTCTTTTTTCTTCTTTGCATACCAATCCTGCATAATGTAAAAAGCTTTCTTTTTTTGACCATCATTTGATATAAGTCCTTTTCGGTTGTATCCGTCCTGAATGCCAGGAAGTAATCTTTTTGGCGACCTGAAATCAACCAGAATCCAAGGACTTAATCCGCTTAGGTGAGGGATTTTTTCAATCATTTTTAAATTCTGAATGTATAAATATTCCTGATATTCTTCAGTCCAGCGTTCGTTTTTTTCTCCGTGCAAACCTGCTTTTGCACCACCTCCAAATTCAGATACAATTACGGGTTTGTTGTATGGCGTTTTCCAAGACATTTTTTCAGCATCTTCCAAGTTTCCTCCGTACCAGCCTAAATATTGATTGAAAGCAATAATATCAAGAGATTTGCCAATTTCGTCATCAATCATTCCATTATGTGTCAATAAAGCCGCACTGATTAATCTTGTATTATCAAGAGACTTTGTGTAAGAGGCTAAACTCTTGATGAATGTATTTCGGGCATCAGAAACTGGAGTTTCATTTGCCATAGACCAAATAATGATACAAGCTCTGTTTTTATCTCTTGTAACAGCTGCTGTCAATTGATCTTGCGCATTTTGATAGGTTTTTTGATTGGTGAATTCCACTGTCCAGTAAACCGGAATTTCTTCCCAAACCATCAATCCCAATTTATCAGCTTCTCTGATGATGTTTTCATTATGTGGGTAATGCGCCAGACGAACATAGTTACAACCCAACTCTTTTGCCCAGTTTAGTAAACGCAAAGCATCTTCTTCAGTGTTGGCTCTACCACCTTTTGCATTTTCTTCGTGAATCGAAATACCACGCAAAAAGATTGGTTTTCCGTTTAATAAAATTTTGTCTTCTTGTGTTTCAATCGTTCTGAAACCAATGTTGTCTTTTAGTTTTTGTCCATTATAATCAATAGTTACGTCATACAATTTTGGATTTTCCGGTGACCAATAAGTGACTTTTTTGACAGGAATTTCAAAATTTAATGTTCCTTCAGCGCTAATTTTTCCTTTGTAATTGATTTTTAATTCAGGGATAGAAATTGTTACCACATTCTGTAAAGCATCTGGATTATTGACTTTGATAAAACCTGAAATTAAATCTTTGTTACCTTTTTTAAGCTGAATATTATAATCTTCCACAAAAGAAGCATCTTCTTCAATTAGAGTCACATCACGGGTGATTCCGCCATAATTCCACCAGTCAGTGTTGATTGTAGGAACATCTTCTTTGTGACGGGTATTATCCACTTTGATGACCAAATAATTGTCTTTTGGTTTTACAACTGAAGTTATTTCATAATTAAATGGAGTAAATCCGCCTTCATGTGTTCCTAGTTTTTTTCCGTTTAAATAAACATCCGCTTTATAATTGATAGCGCCCAAATAGACAAAAAGGCGTTTTTTAGCGGCCAAATTATAATCGAAAGATTTTTTGAACCAAACATTTCCTTCGTAATATTTAAGCTCAGGAACTTGTGAATTCCAATCGCTTGGAATATTGATTGTTGGCGATTTGTCAAAATCATATTCAACCAATTCTTGCTTGTTTACAGCATGATAATTACTGTAGAATGCCGATTTTGGTGCTTTTTCCTGTTTGTCATATTGATCTAGGTGAAAGCTGTAAAATCCCGTTTGATAAGGATCGACGATATAATTCCAAACCCCGTTTAAAGAAGTAGTATTTCTATTTGGAACATTTGAGATTAGATTTTGAGCAAATCCAAAAACAGAAGATGTTAGGAGTAGTGCGGTTAATAGTTTTTTCATTTTTTATAATTTGTGTTTTGTTGTCTTTGCTATAATTTAGGCATTTATTAAAACTTAATTTTTTTGCGAAATTGACTTTGTGAGATTATCGGTTACCGGTATTTTTAAATATTCTCCTTTAAAACTTTGGTTCAATGCTGTCATCTCAATCGGATCATTAGAACCATCTGGAATAACTTCAATAGAAGCTTTTCCGTTTGCCATTTTGATGGATTCGCTTCCGGTTGGTGTTCCTTGATTTTTTAAGGTTTTGCCACCTTTTAAACATTGAAAATAAACACTTTGTTCATAATCCAAACAGCGTAAGTTATTATTGTCAATCGCAATAGCTGTTACCAGATAATTACCATTTTTTAATTTTTCCGAAGATAATTGCAGTGACACAGCGGCATCATTTTTTACAAATCGATAATTGACTTTTAGTGTGTCAGAAACCGTTTTTCCATCTTTGTTTTTGCCTATGGAAATTAAAATATTATCTCCCTTTTTAAAATTTACATCCCAAGTTAAGCCATTTGCAGGATATAGGGATAGATTTCTTTGTTTTTCTCCGAGGGATTTTCCATCATGATACAAAGTGACTTTTTCGCAATTACTGAAAACACTGATTGTCCTGGGTGTATTTTCCAGTCCCTGGCGTTCTGTCCATGTATGTGATTCTATATAAGTAAAAGGCTCATTACTCCAATAGCTTTTAAAAACATAATAAGCATCTTTGGGATTTCCGTTTCGATCAACCAATCCTTTTTGATTCATATACGGAATATCGTCTTCTGGCCGTAACGGCGTTGCAAAATCCTTAAATGCCCATTGTATATTACCTACAAACGCTGGGTCATTCTCGGATATATGCAAGTGCCAGTCAAACAAATCAACAATGTAATTTTCGCTCCAATCCCCAATTTGGGCAATATTTGTAACTTTCGTTTGCACAATTGGTTCTTCCCAACCATCCGATTTTATCAGGCTTTCACCTGTAATGGGGTTTTCACTGTGACGGCCAACATGACTGTCTCCGCCATATTCAGCGTGGATAAAATGTTTGTATTCTTTTTTATAAACATCAATTGCTTTTTGATAGCTTTTATAACTTCCGGAATACCAGCCAGACCAAATAGAAGGGGAGAAGACATCTACAATATGTGAGCCTTCATAATATTTTCTGATAGCCGTTTTTCTGCTCGGATCCAGTTTGTGCGCAATAGTATTTAATTCGGTTAAAAAGATATTTGTTCTTTCGGCATTGTCGCCGTCAGGAAAATCGGGAAGCCAGTTGATTTCATTGCCTAGTGACCAAATAATAATGCTCGGATGGTTGAAATTCTGATTGATCATCTCGTTCAGCATATTTTTAGCATTGGTCTGCCAAAGAGCATCTCCAATGCCTCCACGACACCAAGGCAATTCATCCCAAACCAATATACCCAGTTCATCACAAGCTTTATATATTTCAGGATCTTGTGGATAATGAGCTAAACGAACAAAATTTGCCCCCATTTTTTTGATCGATTCCATATCGGATCGATGCTGTGCATTACTCATTGCGGCACCTACTCCGGCTTGTTCTTCATGACGGTGTGTACCACGAATAAGCAGACGTTTTCCGTTAAGGTAAAATGGTCCGTGATCTTTAAACTCAAACCATCTAAAACCTATTTTTTCATTAATAGAATCTTTGATTTGTTTTTTTTCTGATAACAAAACCGTTAGTGTATATAGATTCGGATTTTCGGTATCCCAAAGTTCAGGGTTTTTGATATTTTCAAAAGTGATCTTCGAAGTTTTATCTGAAACGGGAATAGTTTTGCTGACTATTTTTTTTCCTTTCGGATTTTTTAAAGTTAGGGTTAACGATAAATCTTTTGAATTTTCAGCATTCACTATTGAAGAAATAATTTGTACTGAAGCATTTTTAGCCGAAACATGAGGAGTTGTAATTTTTACATCCTCAATATGATTTTTGTATTTGGATACTAACCAAACATCACGAGTAATTCCTCCGTAAATAAAGAAATCGCTTTTTTGAGACGGAATAATTTCAATATCATAACTATTATCAACCCGAACAAAAATGTCGTTGTTTCCTTCTTTGATAAAATTGGTAATGTCGATTGTAAAACCAACATATCCGCCAATATGCGAACCGGCTTCTTTACCGTTTACATAGACTTGGGTCGTAATGTTTGATCCTTCAAAATATAAAGAGTAACGCCTGTTTTTATCAATTTGTGGAATATTTAGTTTTTTTTGATACCAACTTGCATCGCGCCTGTATCCGGGGCTTAAATCGGTGGCATCTTCGGCATTCCAAGTGTGTGGTAAGTTTAAAGAGACCCAGTTTGAGTTTTTTTGAGCCTCGCTTAGATTTGATGTATGGTTTTCAAGATAAAGCCAATCGTTATTAATGTTCATCTTTGTCTGAGCAAAACTGCCCAGACAAATTTGAAACATAACAAAAAACGCAATAATCGAAAATGTACTATAATGTGATTTTTTCATATATTATAAGGCTTTCTTTCTTAGCAACGCTTCAAGGAAATAGTAATCAGCATAGATTATTGGTTCGTCAATTTCATCGTGTTTTGGCCAGTTTCCTGTGCTGTGATCGAGTACAAAAGGCGCCTTAATTTTTGGATCTAAAATATATTTATCAGATTGTACAGATGCCATTACTTTATTGGCAAAGGCCAAATAATTTTCATTTTTGGTATAACCGTATAATTCGTATAAAGCGGATGCCATAATCATTGCAGCAGAAACATCTCTGGCCGAATTTGGAATACTTGGATCTTTAAAATCCCAATATGGAATTCCGTCGTCAGGCAGATTTTTATTTGTTATAAAAAAAGTTGCTGTAGCTTCGGCTTGTTTTAAATAAGCTGCATCTTTTGTATATCTGTAGGACATGGTAAAACCGTAAACTGCCCAAGCTTGACCGCGTGCCCAAACCGAATCATCATTGTATCCCTGCAACGTCGTTTTCTTTCTGACATTGCCAGTATTTGGATCGTAATCAATAACGTGGTAGCAACTATTGTCCTCTCTAAATTGATTTTTTAAAGTCGCATTAGCATGTTGAATCGCTATGTCTCGATATTTTGGATTTCCTGATAATTTTGAAGCTTCAAAAAGAAGTTCCAAGTTCATCATATTGTCAATGATTACCGGATAGTCCCAAACATTTTTATTGAAATCCCAGGAACGAATGGCACCTACTGTTGGATTAAATCTTTTGGATAAAGTTTCGGCACCTTTAATAACCACGTCTTTGTATTCTTTCTTGTTTTCCACTTTTAGCGCTTCTCCAAAACTGCAATACACTTTAAAACCTACATCATGTGAATCATTATTAAGGCTTTCTTTTTTACTGAAAGAAGTCCATTTTTGAGCTAGTTCTTTGTATTTGGAATCGCCTGTAAGCTGGTACAATTGCCAAAGGTTTCCGGCAAAAAAACCGCTCGTCCAGTCTCTTGAGGAGACTTTTTTGATAGTATTGGTTTTAATAGTCATACTTCTGGGCATCGACATCGAATCAACAGGGTAATCAAGTAACATTTTGTAACGGGTTTCCAGAAGATTATTTTCTGCCGAAGCTGTGTGGTTTGGAGAATTAATTCCGGATCTGCACGCTGTTGCCAGCGATGCAAACCCAAGAACTACAGAAATGAAATTAACTTTATTCATAACTAACTAATGTTTTTATAACCAAGATAATTTGGCTTGTAATATTTATTGATTTAAGGTTAATGTTAGATAAAATAGAAAAGCAATAAACTCATTCCAATTATGACAATTGCAAGTAGAATTTGAAGTAATAAAAGGTTTGTGTTTTTGATTTTCATATTGCAAATGTATCAGAGCGGCAGAATATAGGAATACAAAAAAGGGTATCTAAAAATACAGATACCCTTTTTTAAGCCTTTAAAAACAAGAGTTTTTAAAAAACATTAGAAGATTTGAAGAATTTATCGGCGAATTGCGATGGAGTTTCTCCATATTTTTTTTGGAAACATTTGCTGAAGTATTTCGGATTGTTGAAGCCAACTTTATAACTTACTTCCGCTACGGTTAATTTGTTTTGTTCCAATAATTGTGCAGCACGTTTTAATCGTATTTCATTGATGAATTCATTTGGTGTACAATTAGTCCATGCTTTTATTTTTAAGAATAACATCGTTCTGCTGACTCCCAATTCTGAGCAGAAATGTGGTATATCAAATTGTTCGTTCGAAATATTTTCTTCGACAATTTTGAATGCTTTTCTCAATAATTCTTCATCCAGTGATGAAACTGTTATTTCTGACGGAATAAAACTTTCTTCGCTTGAAAATTTGTTTTTCAGCCTTTCAGTGGAGTTTAGCAGGTTTTTAATACGCAGTTTGAATTCGGTTAGATTGAAAGGTTTACTGATATAATCATCGGCACCGCTTTCTAAACCTTCGAATTTATAAACTAACGATGATCTTGATGTCAGTAAAATAACAGGGATATGACTGGTTTTGATATTTTCTTTTATTTTGGAACAAAGTTCAGTTCCCACCATTTCAGGCATAATAACATCGCTGATGATTAAATTTGGAACAAATTTTAAAGCTTTTTCTAAGGCTATTTTACCATTTTCAGCTTCAATAATATTGTACTCTTTTTTGAGTAAATTTTTCATGAACGTGCGTAAGACTTTATGATCTTCAACCAATAGAATGGTTTGTTTTTCTTCGTTTACAACAAAATCTTCAATGTCTTCGTGCTCTGTTATTTCCGGAGTTTCCAGCTGTGCGATATATTGTGCAACGTCATCACTAATTTTAAAATCGGGAATAATTTCAGCGTCCAAAAGATGTTCTCTGCCCAATGGTAGTGTGACTTTAAAAATGACTCCTTCTGTTTTTTTATTAGTAACCTCGATGGTTCCTTTGTGAAGTTTTACTATGTTTTTTACAATAGATAAGCCAATACCGGTTCCTTTGTTATAGTTTTTTTGAACGTTATTGTGCATTGGGACTTCAAAAAATAAATCGAAAATTTTATCAATATGTTCCGGAGCGATTCCAACTCCCGAATCTTCAACAGCTATGAAAAGGTTTTCACCGTCATGGGATATTTTTAAATTGATATGGCCGCCTTTTGGAGTATATCTGAAGGCGTTTGAAATCAAATTATAAAAAACGCGTTCCAGTTTATAGCGGTCAAAATAGACCATTATTTCATCTTCCGATGATTCAAAAGTATAAGTGTAACCCCCATCTTTGGCATATTCTATAAAGGACAAAAAGATTTCTTTGGTAAATTTTACAATATTCCCGTTGGCCGATTCTAATTTGACCTGATGATTTTCGAGTTTTCTAAAATCCATCAAACGATTGATAAGGCTTAACAAATGATTGGCACTTCCTTCAACAACCAAAAGTTTTTTATACATTTCATTAGTCCCGTTATAATCGGCTAGAATTTGTTGCAAAGGCCCTAAAATCAAGGTTAGGGGAGTCCTGAATTCATGCGAAATATTGGTAAAAAAGTCCAGTTTTAGTTTGTTGTTTTCCTCAATTCGCTGGGTTTCCAGATATTCTAATTCCAATTTTTGTTTCAGTGCAGCTTTCGATTTCATAATCCAGATCAAACCGTATATTCCGGAGCCAATTATTAAAGCATAAAGTAAAAATGCCCAGATACTACGCCATGGTGCAGGTTTTACAATTACCGTTAAAGTAGTTGGGACTTTATTCCAAACACCATCGTTATTTGCGCCTCGCACTTCAAATACATAGGTTCCAGCATTTTGAATAGTAAAAATGGCTTCTGTATTTTTGGTTGTCGTCCAGTTATTATCAAGACCAATCAAACGATAACTGTATTGATTGCTTTTTGACCGAATGTAATTTGGAATTGCAAAATCAATCGAAAAATTGGCTTTGTCATAATCCAGAGTAATAGATTTGGTATATCCAATACTTTTTTTCAGAATTTCGGTAGTATCATTTGCAGTGATAGGTTCATTTTTAATTTTCAAATTGGTAATTAAAACCTGCGGAGCATATTGATTAAGAGAAATTTTCTTCGCATCAAAATAAGTTACTCCAGACGGGCTTCCGAAATAAAATTTATTCGAATCCAGTTTTAAAGCCGAATTATTATTGAATTCATTACTGGCTAAACCGTCTTTTTGGTCATATGCCATAATCGTTTTTTTGGAAGTGCTGTATTTTATGATACCCTGATTGGTGCTAATCCACAAGTTTTTAGCGTCATCTTCAAGTATGGAATGAATCGAAGTAATATCAGTATTTCCTGTTTTTAGATTTATTCTGTTGAATTTTTTTCCATCAAAATAATACAGTCCTTTTGATTTTGTTCCAACCCATATCTTATTCTGACTGTCCTGAAATAAAGTCAATATATCATAGCCCGTTAAAGCCGAATCATCAAAAAAGTAATGTTTTATCGTATATTTATTGGGAGTAAAATTTTGCAATGAAATGAGGTTTAACCCATTTTGTGCGCCTATCCAAAGCCTTTTTTGCTTATCAACCAAAATTGTTCGAATCATATTATTGGTCATAAAACTGGCTTCAGTATTATTATTACCAATAATTTGAAATGCTTTGGAAACAGTGTCGTACCAAATTAATCCTTTACTAAAAGTTCCAATCCATAATATGTTATTCCCTTCTGTTTTGATGGAATAAACACCGGTTTCTTTCAATAAATTATTTAGTTCAGGTGCAATTCGGTTGTCTTCTATTCTTTTTGTAGTTGTATTGTAGGCTGATATGCCTTTTGAAAATGTCCCGATCCATAAAATATTGTCTGCAAGGCACATTGATTTAATATCATTTTTGGTTGTTTGTCCACTTTTGCTGTTAATATAACTTACCGCTTCGGTATTTTTATTGTAAACGGTGATGCCTCCTCCTTCGGTTCCAAAATAAATATTATGGTTTTTATCAGCAATTATTGAACTCACTACGTCAAAACTCAAAGGAATCTTTTTGGAGTTTTGGTTGTAGTTCGAAAAATTCATATTCGAGGGATCCCAGATATTTATGCCTTTATAATAACATCCAATCCAAACAGATCCTTTTTTATCAATATAAACTGATTTTACTTTGTCGATTCCGTTGCTATTGTTTATTTTTTGAATGCTTTTGTCTTCTCCTAAAATATAGATACCGTCATAAGCTCCAATCCAAAGATTACCTTGACTGTCAATCTTCAAAGCACGGATTTCGGTACTGATTTCTTTGTATTTTTCATCGGGCAGAAAAGATACAAATCTGTTGGTTGATGTTTCAAATTTTAACAGCCCTTTGTTTTTTGTACCTATCCATAAATTGTTATAACGATCTTCAGTAATAGCCTGTACATTTAGGATATCAGTAGTATTTAATGGATAATTTTTAAACAAGAATTTTCCATTTTTTCTAATAGTAAGTAATAAACCATTAGTAGTCCCAAGCCAGATTTGCCCTTTTTTGGTTTTTAAAATACTTTGAATATTATTGCTTGGTAAACTTGAAATATCTTTATCGGAATGAATTATCGAAGTAAACTTTCTCGTTTTCTTATCGTAAATAGTTAAACCATTAGAAGTTCCAATCCACATTTCATTACCAATTTCATTAATACACCAAATGGCATTATTAGTTATTTCATGGTTGTTTTTAGCATGCAAATATCTTTTAAATGTATTGCTGACAGGGTCATAACAATTAAGTCCGTTATATGTTCCAACCCATAGCTGTCCTGAATTGTCTTCTTCAATCGATAAAATATCATTGTTGCCGATAGACAATTTATCAGAAGCATCATTTCTAAAAACCGTAAATTGACTGCCATCATATTTATTAAGACCATCGCGTGTACCAAACCACATTTGTCCCAATTTATCCTGATGTGTGGCAATAACAGAGCTCTGAGAAAGTCCGTCTGCAGTAGATAGATTTTTTAGGCGATATTTATCTTGGGAAAAAAGATTCCCTGAAATAAAAAGCAGAATCAGAAAAACTATTTTGTACTTCATAGCATTTTTTTTAATTGTAAAGAACACAAAGCAACAAAAGGACAAAGTTTATTTTAATCGCTTTTGTAATTGATAATCATACAGTGACGGAATTTTTTCTATTGGTATGTTTAAAAATTCAATATAAGGATTTGTGTCGTATTTCAGTTCAAATTTAGTGTTTCCGTGCAAACCAACTATTCTGGCAAGAACACCATCTTTCATTCCGTACAGTAAAACCGGTTTTGTTTGATCCGGATTTTCGACCAGAACATTCATATTCCAAAACGTACTGAACGGCCCATGTGAGGGTTTCCAATACTCGGCGCCGCCTCCGCCAAACAAGGCGTAACTGTTATTTTTGTCTGTTGCTAAATGAACGGTGATATTGTCGAATAGATTTTGATGATTAGCTCCAGAATGTTGATCTAAGACCGGATCTGCAAATATTTCGCAGTTTTGATAAACGTTTTTTGTAGCAAAGGTATTGAAACTTAAAGCATGAACAGCTTTGTTGTAAATCTTAAGATTTTTAACCAAAACATCATGAACTCCCCCCAAAGTCACAGTATAATGCGCCATATGTGTTCCTTCAGTAGTAATATCTTGGATAGTGACATTTGCAATTTCTTCGGTCAAAATACTACTGTCAGCATTTGTAACGACAACGTCTTTTACCCAACTGTTAAAAAGACGTGTTAAAAAGATAGCGTTATTTCCCGGTTCTACATGATGCGCTATTCTTGGAATATCAGGAAAAGTAAATCGAATATGTTCGATTCCAACTTCGCTTAAATGTTTCCATTCTACTAATTGTGCCTGATAGCTAGGTTTGATCGAAATAATTAAAGGTGTTTTTATTGTGATTTTTGAACCAGAAATCTTTACGATTTCAACCTGTTGCCTTACGATAGGAAGGTTTGGGTATTTCCAATGATGCGAACCAGGTTTTATATTGGCATTTTGGTATAAATCTTTTATGATTTCGCCATTTTCACCATCCTTATTAAACAATTGCAATTCAACAATATTTCCAACTTTTAATCCATTTACAGCAGAAACAGTTAAAACATGTTCGCCCATTTTCCCGGAACTGACTTTTGCCAAAGGATTTGTTTCCGGTTCATATTTATCCAAATACGATTTTACACGTTTATCCGGAATTTGAGTCCAGATAAAACCGCCGGACCAGGAATATTGTGAAAAAGGGATATCGATATTATTTTCAGGCTCGCGCTGTCTTTTGTCAAGAGAGGTTAGATATTCACGGAGTTCAGCATGTGATTCAGGATCTTTAAGATACATCATTGGTCTTGGGAAGAAAATTTCTGTACCATTTTTGTCTGATCCAGCGCCGCGAAGTACAAAGTTGTTTCTTTCAATATATAAAATGTCGCTCAGAATAATTCGGCCAGAAGGTAATTGTAAAATCACATTTCCATCAACTGCATTTGCTGCTTTTAAAGCCTTTAATAAAGCTTTTGAATCATCCAGGGCATCATTTGCTTTCACGCCAAAATCGGTTACATTGATAATTTTTCCTTGAAATTCAGGAAGATTAGCTTCTCCATTATGATAACCGGCAAAACTAAAATCTGGAAGATAATTGGTTTTTGGAGAGGTAATAATCTTTGGTAATTCCTGAGCAATTGTAATGCCGTTTGCAAAGAGGCAGCAACAGATGAAAAAGGTTTGACGAATCATTGTTTTTATGGTTTTGTGTTTAGTAATGTTTTAGTATCGATGTTTCTAATAGGAGATGCTTTTTTAATTCATAAAAATACAAGTCAAAAAAAATACGCAAATACATAAAAGGTGTAATTATGTACAATGTATTGGTAATGAATAATTTGTTGTTTAGTTTTTTATGCGTTGTTGTATTCTTTTTCATTGTGAAGATTAGAAAGGTGACTTTTTGCAGAATGATAATAATGTAGTTCATAAATAGATTATAGCAGTTGTAATGCAGCTGCTTTTTTCGTTTAAAAAAGGATTTGAAAGACATAAGTCTCTTGTTGTTTTTTTAATTATTTAAGCTCTGTATTTTTTTATTAACGTCATTTTTCACTGCTGAAAACTAGATAAAATGCATAGGCAAAACTTTAGTATACCCAAAAACGGATTTTATTTCTCTCTGTAAAAATCTTTATTAATCAATTTTGCAGCGTAAATAATTAATGCAATTAAATTGAAGTGCAGTGATTTTTACAAACTAACTAAACTATTAATTAACCAAAATTTAAGATGACAAATTTTATTAGGATTAAAAAAGATTCTGATTGTGTATCTGGATTTAATTTGAAAAAGAAAATGATGATGCTCGGCATATTGTTTTCTTTATCTCAAGTTCAGGGGTATGCTGTCAGTTTTAAGGGCGCAACAGAGTTAAAAAATGTACAATTACAAAAAGTAATTAAAGGACAAGTCAATGATGAAAACGGTATGTCAATGCCGGGAGTAACTGTTACAGAAAAAGGAAGCAAAAATGCTACTTTGACAGATTTTGACGGGAAATTTACTTTAAAAGTAGATAACGAGAATTCGGTGTTGGTATTGTCTTTTTTGGGTTATACAACAAGAGAAATTAGCTTAAAAGGGGAGACTTCAATTACTGTAAAAATGCAAAAAGCGACCACTTCATTAGAAGAGGTTGTAGTGGTAGGTTATGGTAAAATGAAGAAAAAAGATTTAACCGGATCGATTGTACAGGTTAAGCCTGAAAATTTAGCAAGCCAAAATCCACAGACCGTTCAAGACATCCTGAGAGGGGTTCCAGGTCTAAGAGTAGGTTATGATCCTTCGGCAAAAGGTGGAGGGACTATGCAAATTCGTGGGCAAACTTCTGTTTATACTGGAGGAAGTCATAATTCGCCTCTTATTATTTTAGACGGAATGCAATTCTATGGAGAGCTTTCAGAAATCAATCCAGATGATATTGGCCAGATTGATATTTTAAAAGACGCATCGGCGACATCTGTGTATGGTTCCAAAGCAGCAGCTGGAGTTATTGTTATCTCAACCAAAAAAGGGAAAACGGGTAAACCAGTCATTAGTTTTACAACAAACACAACGATTAGTAATAAGAGTGCCTATCGTCAAGTATATTCTCCGGAAGGATACTTAAAATATCGTGAAGATTGGGAGACTACCCAAACTTATGGTAGTAATCCAACAACTGGACAATATGAAGCATGGATATCAGGAACAGTTGCTGCTGGTAAACCAGGGTATTTTTCAAGTCCTAATGATTTAGCTAAGTGGGGAATTACTGAAGCGCAATGGTTAGCGTATCAACCCGCTTCACAAACAGCAGGAAAAAGTTCGAAGGAAGTATGGGGAACACGTTTAGGGTTGAATTTTGATCCTTCTCTAATGGCTAATTTCCTGGCAGATAAAACACATGATTGGAGTGATAGCTCTTTTAGAACAGGAATAAATCATGACAATAATATGAGTGTTTCCGGAGCAGGAGAAAATGTAAATTACTATTTCTCTGCGGGGTATTTAACTTCAGAAGGAGCTATTGTGGGTAATGATTATAAATCTGCTCGTTCCAATATGAAAATTGACGCTAAAGTTGCGAAATGGCTTGATTTTGGAGTAAATGTTAATTTTCAAGACCGTACAGATGGAGACGTTACTCCTTCTTTAGGCACTGGTTCCGGGGATAATAATATGATGAGAACCAGCCCATTTGGAACCTTCATAGATGCAAATGGGAACTATGAAAGACAGCCAATGGGAAAAAATGTTTCGGGACAGAATTATAACTATTACTACGAGCGTCAATTTATTGATAAAGAGACAGGATTTACAACGTTAAATACCATTTTTAACACAAAGATAACTTTGCCTTTAGGTATCACTTATACATTTAATGCTTCTCCCCGTTATCAATTCTATCATGATCGTTACTTCAGGTCAACGCAAAATCCAAACTGGCCTGCTGCTACCACTGGAGCAAATAGAAATAATGCTACAAGATTTGATTACAGTTTGAACAATACATTGGCATGGGATTATACAATTGCCGAAAAGCACCATTTTGTTGCCACTTTTGTTCAAGAGGCCGAAGAACGTCGTTATTGGTCAGATGGAATGGATGCCTATAATATTCAGCCTACGGATGCTTTAGGGTTTCACCTTGTTAATACTGCAACAATGGCAAATAGCGCACTTAGATCAAACGACACACATCAAACGGCAGATGCTTTGATGGCAAGACTTTTCTATTCGTTTGATAATCGTTATATGTTAACAGCGAGTGTTCGTCGTGATGGATATTCAGCATTTGGAGCTTCAAATCCGTATGCGGTTTTCCCTTCTATTGCAGTTGCCTGGAATGCAAAAAATGAATCATGGTTTGATTGGGATGCTATGTCCACTGCTAAATTACGTTTGTCTTGGGGAGAAAATGGGAATAGATCGCTTGATGATCCATACATTTCTGTAGCAAACTTGGTAAATACGGGAACTATGGGATATTTAGATGCTTCAGGGAAAGCTCTTGAGATGAAGTATTTAGCTCTTGATCGTATGGCAAATCCAAATCTGGAGTGGGAAAAAACAAGTGCAACAAATATTGGTCTTGATTTAGGTTTCTTACATGATCGTATTACCGCTACTTTGGACCTTTACAAGATGTCTACACACGACATGATTATGAGTCAATCTCTGCCTGGTTTCACTGGCTTTTCATCAATTGCAACCAATCTTGGAGAGGTTCAAAATGAAGGTTTTGAATTCAGCCTTAATACTGTTAATATGAAACAGCCAAACTTTGAGTGGCGTACTATATTTGGAATATCTTATAACAAAAATACTATTAAGTCATTATATGGCAATATGGTAGATATTAAGGATGCCAATGGTAATGTCATTGGGGCTAAAGAAGGCGATGATTCAGCTAACGGATGGTTTATAGGCAGACCGATTTCTCAAATTTGGGATTATAAAGTAATCGGAATTTGGCAAAAAGATGAGTGGAAAGAGGCTCAAAAATATGGGCAACGTCCTGGGGATCCAAAAGTTGAAAATAGCTACACCGCAGATGATAAGCCTGATGGAACACCAGTTTATAATGAAAAAGACAAGCAGTTTTTAGGAACTTCAAATTCTCCTGTACAGTGGTCGTTGCGCAACGAATTTAAGATTTATAGAAATTGGGATTTGGCTATTGATATGTATTCCAATGTGGGAGGCAAATCACTTAGTTCGACTTATATGAATACTTTCAACGATAGTAGTTTGTACAAATTCAACTTTAATCCATATGTAAATCCATATTGGACATTGGATAATCCAACCAATGACTGGGCGCGCCTTGATGCTAAGGGACCTGCCGGAGCAGGAACGGCAAGATTGTATGATCGCAGTTTTGTTCGTTTAGCTAATATTTCGTTGGCTTATTCTTTTCCAAAAGACCTTATAGAACGCTTACACATTAAAAATTTAAAAATTTACACTTCGGTTCAAAATGCAGGAACGTGGGCTGCTTCTAAAGAATGGAAGTATTTTGGAGACCCTGAAACAGGTGGATTGGCCACACGACTGTTTAATTTAGGTCTTAATGTATCACTTTAAAAATTATTCAATAATGAAAAGAAATATGAAAAATAAAATTAAGAAACTGCTGCCTTTTTTAGTATTGGCAACTGTATCTGTTTCTTGTTCAAAAGATTTTCTTGAAGCAGACCCGCTTTCGTTTTACGAACCCGAAACTACATTTTCTACCGAAGCTGGGTTGCAGGCAACTTTAGCTTTGTGCGATAAACAGTTGCGTAATAATTATATTCACTATGGTTATTCGGGTGTTAGTGTGCCTATTGGTACGGAGTATCTTTTCTCAGATATGGCGCAATATGGAAAAACGGATACTGGAAGCAATATTGCTGATTATGCCGCTACTATCGTTCCTACGGGAGACTTTAGAAGAGATCCAAGTGGAGAATCGATTTATCTTGGGTTTATGTGGACCGAAGCTTATACAGGTATCAAGAATGCTAATACCGTATTGACTTATATCGATAAAGTACAAGGTTTATCACAAGATATAAAAAACAAATATATCGGGCAAGCGTATTTTCATAGAGCTTACCGTTATCTTAATTTGGTTTATCAATTTGGGGACATACCGTTGATTACTAAAATTTTGGAGGTTCCAAAGCAGAGTTATTATTCTACTAAGAAGGAAGCCATTATAGAAATGATTACAGCAGATATGGAAAAAGCTGTACAATTTGTCCCTGACCAATCAAAAATAGGATACATAGGTATGGTCAGTAAAGGTGCATGCCGTCAGTTATTAATAAAATGTTATTTGGCATCAGGCAGATTTGCCGATGCAGAGGCACAGGCCAATGTCCTGATAAACCAATCAGGTTACACTTTGGTACAAGGTAATTTAGGAATTTTTGATCCGGGAGGAAATCCTACGGCATGGCAAATTACCAGAAATGTGATCTGGGATTTGCACAGACCTGAGAACAAAGTTATTCCTTCTAATACTGAAGCTATATTGGTTGCGCCAAATGGAGGAGCACAGTCATTTTTAGCATTTTCTTCGATGAGAATTTTTGGTCCTAACTGGAATGATGCTAATTTAATTACTCCCGATGGGAAAACAGCAGCACCGCGTTTTCCATTGACCGATAAAACTAATTATAATGCAAAATATGATTATCAAAGAGCGATAGGACGTGGTATAGGTACTATCAGTGGTTCTTATTATTCACAACATCCTATGTGGGTTGTGAACGGTATTGAGGATAAGCAGGATCTTAGACATAACAGCACTGTTGGTAACTGGGTGAATATGACGGATCTTAAATACGCATCCGGAACAGGTGGTAGTGCTGTATGGGCTGGGCAAAATTTTAGAATGAAAGATGCAGCTGGAAAATTGTTAGCACTGGATTCAATTCGTGATTGGTTTGATTTTCCACATTATAAAATCTTTTTGCATGATGTTGTGGCTGAAAACAATCCAGCAGCTAATGATTTTCAGGGAGCTACTGCGGGAGCTAGTGCAAATTGGTACATATATCGTTTAGCTGAAACTTATCTATTACGTGCAGAAGCTCGTTTTTATCAAGGTAATGTTGTTGGTGCGGCTCAGGATGTTAATGTTGTTAGAGCTAGAGCAAAAGCCTCGCAAATGTACACGACAGTAACTATCGGTGATATTTGTGCTGAAAGAGGAAGGGAACTTTATCTGGAAGAATGGAGAAATGTGGAGTTAAAACGTATTTCGCACTGTTTGGCCCTTAGCGGAAAACCAGACGAATGGGGCAATACTTATAGTAAAACCAATTGGGATAAACAATCAGGAAAAGATGCAGCCGGAGGAAGTTATTGGTGGCAGCGTATTGTACATTATACCCTTTATAACAAATATCCAGCAGGTATTTCTATTAAACCAGGTGTAAAGTTTTATACTATGGATAAACGTAATAATTACTGGCCAATTCCATACAGACTAGCTATTGAGCCGAATATTAAAGGGCAGTTAAGTCAGAACTATGGTTATGATGGTTACGATGCCAGCGTGAAAGTTTGGGACAAATGGCAGGATGCCGTTGCAGATGAAGATAAAATCTAAATCTTTTTTTATCCTGAAAAAGGTGGTTTGAGACCGAGTTAAACGTGTGTAAAAGCCCATTTCGTGAAGAAATGGGCTTTTTTTGTAACCCTTACAGGACAATTTAGGGACTATTCAGATAGGTTTTGGTTTATAAATTTAAAATCAATATCGAATAATTTATGCAACAACAGAAACCAGACGTTTAACAAACTTTCAATAAAGCGATAGATTGTTATGTTAAAATTGGGGTATTATATTCAATTTATTTTCTTTAATTTGCTCACAGCTATAAAACATTGGGAGCAAAAGTGAATATGGTCAATAAGAAGGATATAAAGAAAATATTTAATGAATATTATGCATCCCTTGTGCAATACGCTAACCGTTTTTTGGTTACAGTTGACGAATGCGAAGATTTAGTTCAAGATGTATTTGTTGATTTTTGGGAAAAAGAAAATCTATTTCCAGATGAGATATCTTTAAAAGTATATTTATACAAAGTTGTACGAAACAAATGTTACAATGTCATTAAACATAATCAGGTAAAAAATAAATACGCCGAAAATACTATTCAATCTTTAGAAGATGACAATTTATTTTTAAAGCAAATTCTTGAAGAAGATATTGTTCGTCAACTGCATAAAGCCATTGAAGTCTTGCCTCAACGAAAAAAAGAAATTATAAAATTAAGCCTTAAAGGACTTAAAAATATAGAAATTTCAGCCGAATTAGGAATCCAACTCCAAACTGTAAAGACATTAAAAACTCAGTCTTACAAAATATTACGGGAACAGTTTAAAGATTTAGAGTCTATAATTTATTTTTTATTGACCAACACTATCCACAAAAAAGCATTTGATTAAGAATTCTTTTAATCAATCCTCAATTACTTTTTTAAAGTACCAGTTAAATTTTTTTATAAAAAAAAAGATTTTCCAATAGTACCTTTTTTGCTTTCAGTTGTTCTATGATAAAATAACATATTGAGCACTTGATTTTTTTTAATTCTCTAAAAAAGTATTCGATTTTTTTTCTTTTTGAAAAAAAATATAGTTTTCGAGTAGTACCTTTTTTAATCTCAGTTGTTCAATAATAAAATAATGCTAGGATGAAAGATATTTTTCAAATTTCGAAACTTCTAATCAAGAAAAAATTAAAAGTCATAACTGATTCTGAGAAATTGGAATTAAAAGATTTTAAAGCGAAATACTCTTTTTTAAAAGATATTAAAGTAGATCAATTAATAGATAAGGTTGATGACCTTTCAGAAATTGATAATAAAAAAGCGTGGAAATCAATCAAAGAAAAATATCAGGACAGAAATGAAGAGCCTGTTATTTCTATAGCCAAAAAACCTTGGTTTAAATATGCAGCAGCTTCAATTGTGGTCGCATTTTTAAGTACAACTTTCTTTCTACACAGAAATATCGTATCCAAGCAATCTGTTGAAATTTCTCCTGAAGTCGTAAAGAACAATATCGAGAGTTTTAAACCCGGAACAGATAAAGCCACATTAACGTTAGGAAACGGTGAAAGTATTGTTTTAGGAAAAGGAACTTCGGTTCAAACGCACAACGCAAAAAGTAGCGGTGAAAAAATCGTATATGAATCCAACAAATCGAATGTTTCAAAAACCGAGTATAATTATTTGACAATACCAAGAGGCGGACAATTTTCTATACAATTATCTGATGGTACAAAAGTTTGGCTGAACTCAGAAACTCAATTGAAATTTCCTGTAGCATTTGTAGAAGGAGAAACAAGACAAGTAGAATTGGTTTACGGAGAAGCCTATTTTGAAGTTTCGCCTAGTACTGCACATAAAGGAGCTCATTTCGAAGTGTACAATATGAATCAAAAAGTTGAAGTCGTAGGAACTGAATTTAATATAAAAGCATATAATGACGAATCAAATATTTACACCACTTTAGTCAAAGGAAAAGTTAATGTTGAGATTGAAAAGAAAAAACAAAAGTTAGTTCCTAACCAACAACTAAACCTTGATCTAAAAAATAATACTTCAATAATTAAAACTGTAGATGTTTATACTGAAATATCATGGAAAGAGGGCGTTTTCAGTTTTAAAGGAAAATCTTTGAAAGAAATAATGAGAGTAATATCAAGATGGTATGATGTTGATGTAGTTTTTGAAAATAAAAAATTGGAATCACTTGAGTTTAAAGGAAGTCTTGATAAAAAGCAATCCCTAAAAGAGATCTTATCAATCATGAAGTCAACTACAATAAATAGTTATGAAATAAAAGATAAGACTCTAATAATAAGATAAACCATTAATATAAAAATGACTAACTAACCCACAAAAAACGAAATTTTGCCTATGATATAAAGTTTTATAAAAAAAAGAAGGATAGAGTTTACCCGCCAAAGTAAAGACTCTATCCCCTTATCCTATTATCAATTAATTAAAGAATTAACTAAGAAATAACGACCAAATTTATGGAAATTAAACTAACTAAACCCCATTTTCAGTTTGGAAAATGGTTAATTAGGAATATTATGAAAACATTCATATTCTTATTTTGCACGACGCTATTTGCTTTAACTCCGGAACATGTTTTATCCCAGCATGTTAAAATACAGGTTAAAGAAAATAAGAAAATGTCAGTAGATGAGGTTTTTGACCTGATCATGGAGCAAACTGATTATAAATTCTTTTATGAAGAAGGCATATTTAAAGGGCTTCCTAAAGTTGAAGTGAAAAAGGGAAGTATAGAAGCTGATGATCTTTTGAAGCAAAGCCTATCAAATGCTAATATTGACATCGTTATTGGTAGAAATAATGCGGTAATAATTAAAGAAAAACCTAGAAATGTCACCACAATTCTGCAGAAAATTAAAATTACAGGTGTCGTAACTACTCCGGACGGACTGCCTTTAGCGGGTGCTAATGTTTCGGAAAAAGGGACTTCAAATGCTACACAAACTGATTTTGATGGTAAATTTTCGATAGTGGTTGAAAGCAATAAAGCCATTTTGAAAGTGACCTATATTGGTTTTGATGCTAAAGAAATAACAGTAAATAATCAAACAACAATTAAAATTGTAATGCACGAAAGTGCTTCTTCTTTAAACGAAATCGTTGTAGTAGGTTATGGAACTAGAAAAAAATCAGATTTAACAGGGGCAATATCTTCTGTTTCGGCTAAACAATTGGCATCTGTTCCAGCAATGACTGCAGCTCAGGCTCTTCAGGGAAAAGCTGCCGGTTTAAATATTGTTACAACTAGTGGTGCGCCGGGTGCCGGAACCAACATCACAATCCGTGGAGGAACATCGATTACTCAAAGTACCAAACCATTATATATTGTTGATGGTTTTCAAATGGACGATGCACTTAATGTTATTAATCCAAATGATATTAAAAGTATTGAAGTGCTGAAAGATGCTTCCTCAACAGCGATTTATGGGGCTCGTGGTTCGAATGGTATTATAGCAATTACAACCAAATCAGGGAAAAAAGGAAAAACAACAGTTACTTACAACTCGTTTGTTTCGTTTGACCAGCTTTCCAAAAAAATGGATATGATGTCCAATGCCCAAGATTTTGTGAAATATCAATATGAATTGGCGGTATTGCAAGGAAAACCAGCTGCATACAGTAGTGTTTTTGATAATAACTTAGCAACAAACGATCCTAATTTTTATAAAGGAGCCTATGATCGTATTAACCAGCGTTATGCTAATGGCTATAACATCGATTGGCAAGATCAAGTTTTTGGAGGAACAGGTTTTACTCAAAACAACAATTTATCGATAAGTGGTGGTAGTGAAAAAACTCAGGTTTTATTAAGCTATAACTACAATAATCAGGAAGGGATCATCGCAAATCACAATGATCTAAGACATTCATTGCGAACTAAGATTAATTCAGAATTGTATAAAGGTATTCGCTTGGATTTCAATTCTATGTTTACAAATACTTCAACAGATGGTGGAGGTGCTTATAGCGGATTGAAAAAAGTGCTGTTGCAACCAATTAATGGAGGAACTTTGTTTAATAGAGACCAGTTGCTTAATACACAGACTTACGGTGATTTTTCTGCTTTGGACTCTGCTTATGATACAGAAAATCCAATAATTGAAAATGAAGCATCGAAATCCAATAAAAAGAATCGTGTCTTTCTTGCCAATGCTGGCATAGAATTCGATTTTCTAAAACATTTCACTTGGCGTACTTCTAGCCAATACACTTTTTCAAGCGGAAAATCTACCACTTTTTCTGATGAAAATTCCAGAGCGGCCCTAACAGATCCTATCAACACGGGTATTAATGGAAGTATTGGTAACTCAGAATCGTATAGTTACCAATTGACAAATACATTAAACTATAAGCAAATATTTGCTGATAAACACGACGTTAGTGTTTTATTGGGGCAAGAGATTACCTATAACGAATCTGAAGGGAATAGTATAAGTCTTAAACAATTTCCAGTTCCAAACTTTGGTTTAGATGATATTTCAAATGCAACTGTATCAAACAAGTCGGTAAGTCATTCACGTAGCGACTTGGCGTCTTTCTTTGCACGTGCAAATTATTCATTTGACGAACGCTATCTTCTAACAGCAACTATCCGTACAGATGGTTCGTCAAAATTTGCCGATGGCTATAAATGGGGAGTATTCCCATCTGTATCTGGGGCATGGAGAATTTCTGAAGAGAGTTTTTGGAAAAACCTTAATATAGAGAATACTATAAATAATCTAAAACTGCGTCTTGGTTATGGTATTACCGGTAACAACGGCATTGGTAATAACTTATATCTTACTACAGTAGCACAAACCGACTACCCAATTAATAATACTCCGGGGAATCCTGCGTATGTACCTAGTACAACGCTAGGTAACCAAGCTTTAAAATGGGAAACTTTGCACGCCAAAAACGTCGGTTTAGATTTGTCAATGTTTAATCACCGACTTGATATCACTACTGAGTGGTATAACAATGAGATCAGTGATATGCTGTTAAAAAGTACAATTCCTTCTTCGACAGGATATTCAGATCAGTACCAAAATATAGGTACTATGCGTAACCGTGGTTGGGAATTTACAATTAGTACAGTAAATATTAAAAGTAAAGATTTCCAGTGGACAACCGATTTGAATTTTGCTTTCAACAAATCAAAGGTTTTGTCTTTAGAGAAAGATCAAACTCAAAAATCGTTCGCTGTGGGTGATAATAGATCCGGTACAGTTACTTATTATGCCAAAGTTGGTGATCAATTAGGAGATATGTATGGTTATGTATATGACGGTATTTATACAACAGCTGATTTTACGCAAAACGCTAATGGTACTTACACTTTGAATCCGGGTGTTGTTAAACCATCTACTGGAACTCCTAGTCCCGGGGATATTAAATTTGCCGCCGATAATGATGCGGGAGATCAATTTACCCGAAAATTGGTTAAAATCGGTAATGGTACTCCAGACTGCATTGGGGGTATCAGTAATACATTTACTTATGATGGTTTTGATTTCAGCGTGTTTATGAATTTCAGCATCGGTAACGACATTTACAATGCAACTAAAGCGAGTACTAGTCCATATGCGCCTTTTCAGAATGTTCCTGAAGAATTTGGAAATACTTACTACCGTTTGATTGATCCAGCAACTGGACAAAAAGCAACTTCGCTTGCTCGTCTGAAAGAGTTGAATCCTAATGAGGCTTCTAATACTGCTGCTTTAAATCTTGTTAATTCAAGCTACATTACTTATCCTTCTTCATACTATGTGGAGGATGGTTCTTACCTAAGAATTGGACAAATAACATTAGGATATACTTTGCCAAAAGAAGTGTCTCAAAAAGCATATATCTCTAATCTGCGTTTTTATTTCACGGCTAATAATTTGTTAACTTTTACGAAGTACTCAGGTTATAATCCGGAAGTTTCTTCCGGTAACAATGATTTAGTGGCGGTTACACCTGGCTATGACAGTTCTGCTTATCCTAGATCAAAAAGCTTTGTTTTTGGTATGAACTTAACATTTTAATACAAAAGTAAATTATGAAAAAGATATCTATTAATTTGTTTCAGATAAAAATGACATTGATAATGTCGGTTCTTGCCATATCGTTGAGTACGACGTCATGCCAGGACTACTTGGATTTACCATCTTATAATACTGTCGATACAGAGTCTGTATTTTCAAATGAACAAACAGCCGATATGTTTGTTCAAGGTTGTTACCGTGGTATAATTCATTCCGAATTCTTTTATCAGTTGGGTGCAGGGGAGACCGTAATGCACTCTTGTGAAGACGGAACTACAAATAATTCAAAGTATAATATCTGTAATTATTTTTTCGACGCGACCACACCTTATACTGTTACAACAATTTTTAAGGAACAATATCGTATTATTGAGGCTACTAATATTGCAATTAGTCGTATAGGAAAAATGCCTGTGACAAATAAAACCAAAGCGTTGTTAGGAGAAGCAAAGGCTATTCGTGCATTTTGTTACTATAACTTAATCCGTGTTTATGGTGATGTTCCGGCTGTATGGACACCGCTTGAAGAATTGGATCCAAATGATGAAAGTACATTTTACCCAAAACGTTCTCCACGTGATGAAATTTATGACCACATCATCGCTGATCTTCAATCTGCAGTACAAGATATACCTTGGCTTTCGGAAAGTGGTTTTTCTACTGATGAGCGTTTAACAAAACAAGGAGCTTATGCATTGTTATCTCGTGTTGCTCTTTATGCAGGAGGATATTCATTGCGTTGGAACCTTCAAACAAACGATCCTTCCAGTTTATTGATGTCCCGTCGTAGCGATAATGCCCGAGTACAGCAACTTTATCAAATTGCCAGTGATGCTTGTCAGGCAGTCATTGCAAAAAATGAAAATAGATTAGTGCAAGCTCAGGGAGGTAAGAGTGGTTTCGAATATTTGTGGTATAATTTTGCCAACCGTAATTTTGCAGCCACCAAGCCTGAAATGCTTTGGGAAGTTGCCAATTATGGACCTAATACAAACTCTGATTTTGGTGTGTATGCGCATCCTGGATCTAGGGGAGGTTTGTTTGGTTCGCGTAAAGCACTTCAGTTTATGTTGCCAACGTATTATTTGTCATTTGACTCAAAAGATACTCGTCGTGATGTATCTTGCACATCATACAGTATTTATTTCCTAAACTCCGGCGCCGCAACTGACAAATGGGTTGATGTAGGGACGACTTTCTCTTGTATTATGCCTGGTAAATTTAGAATTTCATGGTGTAAAGAACCGCAAGGAGCCTCTCAAAGAAACTTAAATATCCCTGTTTTGCGTTATTCTGATGTGTTGTTAATGTATGCTGAAGCTCAAAACTATCTGAATAATGGCCCAACACAGGCAGCAAAAGATGCTTTACTTGAAGTAAGAAGCCGTGCAGGTATTGGTTCAATGGCTATACCATCGGCAAAACAGGATTTTGAAGATGCTATTGTTCAGGAACGTAAGTGGGAATTTGCAGGTGAATTTAACTTGCGTACAGATTTGATTCGTATGAATCGTTTGGCAAGTGAATTGGCCAAAACAAAACAAAGCATGAAAGATCTTTCAGATAAGAAAGGTGCTTACGCAAATGTTGCAGCTTATCGTTTGTACAAATTCCGTTATGATGCACAGGCGTATGGCGATCCGTTTTTGGCGGTTCAATACACTGATGTAACAAATCCAGCTGAAATTGCTCAAATCCAAACAATACCAACTACTGCTGCACAATATCCAGCTTTCCTTGCAAAAACGGCAGCCATTGCTCAGGCTCATGGTTTTACCGTAGCAGCTGGTGATATGTGGTATCCTACAAAAATGTTTGAAGCTTATACAAGTTCTTATAACGGCAGTTCTCGTAAAACGGTTGGATTTACAGCTGGTTTTAACGCGTTGCAAATAGGATCAATTATATACACTAAACCTACAGGTTCAGCTGAAAATGGTGGTACATATCCAAACTGGATTCAAGCCGCAGATGGTACTGATGGATTGTATTATGGATTTAAAGAAAACCACTCGGAATTGCTTCCTTTTGCTAATAAAGCTGCTGGACATCCAATGGTTGACAACAAAAATCTGACTCAATTACCAGGATATTAATCAAAGGCATGAGAGTATAATAAAATAATTTCTGATAAATACCTCGTGGGTTTTTCCACGGGGTATTTTATTTAGAGAGGATTTTTAATGTACTTGTTTTCTGGTATTACATATAATTAAAATTAAAAAGCATTGTTATGAAACAAAAGCTATTGCTAGTATTTTTTATTTTTTCAGTAGGATTGTTGAACGCGCAACAACTTGCGTTTCCCAGTGCCGATGGATTTGGGAAAAAAGCGATTGGTGGCAGAGGCGGAGAGGTTTATCATGTTGTAAATTTGAATGATTCGGGTGATGGATCATTTCGCGAAGCGGTAAGTCAACCCAAACGAACTGTGGTATTTGATATCAGTGGGGTGATTAAACTTGAAAGCAAATTGCAAATCGCCTCTTATATCACAATTGCCGGCCAGACAGCTCCTGGAGATGGTATCGTGGTTTACGGGAATGGAGTGTCGATGACTGGTTCCAATGATGTAATTATTCGATACATGCGTTTCAGGGGAAGTGTAAATATGAATAAGGGTACTTGTACACTCGCTGCCGATAATGCGCATGATATTATTTTCGATCATGTAACGGTGGAGTGGGGTCGATGGGATAACCTGCATATTAAGGAAAGTAATAATGTGACGCTTCAATATTGTTTGATAGGAGAGGGAATTAATCCTCAAATGTTCGGGGCGTTGCTCGAAAACCCGACTAATTTGACTATCCATCATTGTTTGTGGGTAGATAATCAAAGTCGTAACCCAAAAGCAAAAGCAGGAATTGAAGTGATCAATAATGTAATTTATAATTGGGGAAGCAATGGATTAGTTGGCGGTCACTCGGCAGCCGATCATTTTCAGGATTTAATCAATAATTATTTTATTGCCGGACCAAATTCTTCTAACGTATTTTTAGGTATGTTTTCGGCTACCGATCATGTTTACCATCGCGGAAATTTAGTTGATTTAGACAAAGACGGAAAATTAAACGGACGTGCTGTGATCGATTCCGATATTATAAACACAACTGCTACATTGGTCAACAGTGCTCAACGTCCGGGTTTGTCCGAAACTGCAATTGAAAGTGCAGAAGCCGCTTATAAATCGGTAATTTTAAATGCTGGTGCTTCATTGAAACGTGACGAAATTGACAACAGATTAATTGCTTATGTAAAATCATTAGGTAAAACAGGTCAGGTTATCAAATCGGAAGAAGAGGTTGGAGGTCAGCCAGCCATAAAAATGGCAAAAGCTCCGAAAGACAAAGATGGCGATGGAATTCCCGACGAATGGGAGAAAAAACATAAGCTAAACTCCAATGATGCAGCTGACGGAAAGTTAATCGTATCAAGTGGATACAGTAATTTGGAAGAGTATTTAAATGATTTAGTAAAATAATAAATATCTACTATGAAAAAATCAATTTTAAATCTTGGTATTGTGATAATTGCCATTCTGTTTTCGGCAAAATTATCTGCCCAGGAGCTTATGCAGACCGGGGGACAAAAAATGCCTTTGACGTGGATTGACAAAGATACACATCATAAAATCGTCCGTCTTACTCAACGTGACGGCAATAGTGCGAGTTTTTACTTTCACAACAATCCTTTTGTGTTAGGAAAAGAACACAAGGACGACCGTATGGTTTTTTATGGAAATGATGCTTACAAAAGTGATGGAGTGGGAATGCAATTGTTTACTGTTAATTTATCTAATTATAAAATTACCCAATTGACCGACGGTAAGAAGATGAAAAAAGGAGAAATAGTTGGTCAAAAAAATCATCAAGTGTACTATCAAGTCAACGATTCTGTTTTCAGTACCAATATTGATACAAAGAAAACGCAATTGGTTTTTGTGTTTCCAGCCGATTTTAAAGCCAGCATTACTACATTGAATGCTGATGAAACTTTGTTGGGAGGAGCCTGGTCTTCAGAAGAGGAAAAAGCCATTTTAAAAGCCAATCCCGCCAAACACGATTATTTTAACAAAATATACGAAGCCAAATTACCACGAACCTTGTTTACAATCAATCTGAAAACAAAAAAGCTGGATAAATTATTTACTGATACAGCTTGGTTGAATCATGTGCAATTTTCGCCAACAGACCCAAAATTAATGATGTTTTGTCATGAAGGACCTTGGCAAAAAGTGGATCGTATTTGGACGATAAATATTGATACAAAAGAAATTAAGTTGATGCACAAACGAACCATGGATAACGAAATTGCCGGTCACGAGTGGTTTAGTCCGGATGGGAAAACAATTTGGTATGATTTACAGTTGCCTAGAGGACAGCGATTCCTTGTTAGCGGAACGAATGTAAACACTGGTGAAGAGACAAGATATGAGTTTGACAGAAATCAATGGAGCGTGCATTATACTATTTCGCCTGACCAAAAACTGTTTGCAGGGGATGGTGGTGATACCGTGTCAGTAGCCAATGCTCCTGATGGGAAATGGATAAACTTATTTACTCCAAAAGGTGATCATTTTGATTATGAACGCCTGGTAAACATGAAACACCATCAATACAAACTGGAACCCAACGTACACTTTTCACCAGATCAAAAATGGATTATTTTCAGAGCCAATTTTGAAGGGTTCGAAAGTGTGTATGCTGTGGAAATTGCCAAAGCAAATCTAAAGAAATAAAAAGTTAGTAAAGAGTTGGGGAAAACATAAAAAAAGCGCTAAAATCTAAATTTTAGCGCTTTTTCGGAATATTGAGAAATTAGATTGCGATTCGATTAATTCTATCCAAAACAATTATTTCTCACTCAAAACAAAATCAACTATAATATTGACATCTTCAGAAACTTTATTCTTTACGATGCTTGGTATTTTTATATCAAAATCTATTGCTTTTACCGTAAAATTACAGTCGGTATTTATTTTTCCGTCTTTTAAAAATAGAGAAATTTTAGTCTTAATCTTTTTGGTGACGCCGTGTATGGTTAAATCACCTTCCAAATCGTATTTTGACGTATTGGACAATTTCGATGCATCAAAATTGATGATTTTCCCTTTGAAAGTAGCTTTTGGAAATTTGCTGGATTCAATATAATTTTCATTAAAATGCTCTTCCATCAAAGGAGCTTTAAACTTAAAAGCTTTTATCAATGCTAACGCCGCAAATTCTCCAGTCGATTCATCAAGAATTGCCGAAACCGAATTGTTTACTGCCGCAACAGGTTCGAAAGCAGGAACCGAAGCCTCAAATTTAATGACACCTGTCCTCGTCATCATCTTTTGAGAAAAAATCACATTTCCCACAAAAATGAAGACTATCAATACTATTGTCTTTTTCATCTTTATTGGATTATTTTTCAACAAATCCGTTAGAAACCCAAAGTTTAATCAAATCGATATTTGGTTGAGGCAATTTTCCACCTTGCGGCATTCTTATACCACAGTCTTCTCCTTCAATTCGGCAAACCAAATTATTGACCAAACAAGCACTCCTTACCCCCGAATATGTTTCCAGATTAGGGAATTGATTCGTTCCATAATGACAGCTAGTACAATTAGATGTTATTATTGGCTTAATATTCGCTTCATAAGTAGGATTGCTCGTTTGTCCTGATACTTCGCTATAAGTATTCGATTCACAAGAAACAACAAGTATGCTGCATAACACTATCAAAAATATTTTTATTTTTTCCATTAGAATATCCTATTAAATTTAAAAAACCCGGTATAAATTAAATCCGAAATAAATGCTTCCTCCATTCCATTTCCCGGTAGCGTTTGAAAACACATAAACGTCATTCATAGTCTGACAGTTGGAAAATACTAACTGAAAAATATGTCCGCCTGTTTCAATATCCAAACCTACAGACAGCAAATCATGATAAACATCGTTTTCCGGAGCATCTATTCTTGCAGCATATTCTAAATTTACACTTAGTCTTTTGGTCAATTTATACCTTCCGCCAGTTCCAATCACAAATTGATTGTCTCTTTCGGTAGTTGGGTCGTAGAGGTTTTTATGAATAAAAACAGGAGCTATTTCTGCCGAAAACCTATCACTGAATTTTCTTGAAACCAATAATTGTGTAGTGTATGCCAAACGATTATTGAATTCTAAATTTGGATAAATATCGGTACTCAAATTGGTATTGATATCCATAGTATTATATCCTACAACAGTAACAGGAAAACCATTTTCTTCCTGGCTTTTGATTCTGTATTTTGCCGTTAGTTCGTAAATTTTGTTATTGGTTTGTCGTGACAAACCAACAGACAATCCATTTGTTATCCCATAAATTGCACCAATTTTTGTGTAGGCATCATCCAACCCGAAAAAATTGTCCAATCCTTCGGTCAAATCACCAAATCGATGTGAAATCAATACATACCATTCGCCTTTGGCTGCTAACTTTGTTGATTGCATGTTACAAATTTGCAGTCCTTTAAAAGCTGCAATTTCGACCTGTTTCTCTTTGGGTTTTACAGTATCCAATTGCTTTAGCAAGTCGTCTTGTGCCGAAGCTTGTCCAATGACCGAAAGGCCAAACATTAATGACAATATTAATTTTACGTTCATTTACTTTAATTTTTGATTACAAAACATTGGTCTAGTTTTAATTCGCCCATTAAATCATCATAGCCCACAATTCTCCCTTTTATGGTTACTGTCTGGCCGATTTTGATTGATGAATCCTGATTTTTGAAACTGCAGATAATTATCTCGTCCAAAATAACTTCATTGCCATTTACAGCAGAGATTTTGCCCTTTACGGCCACGGCCTTTTCAAGATATTTTTTATTTGCAGTTTCGGTGTTTGTGGTAAATTCTGAGGTAATCGATGCCGAAGTCACCGAGAAATTTGTCTCTTCGTTTTCCAAATTTCTCGCTCCTCCATACATTACATAATTATAGGCGATGAATCCAATCAGGCCAATTGCGATTAGGGCAAAAAGAATTATTTTGATTTTTTTATTCATTTCTTTAACTGTAAAGACTTGGCTTTAATTAGGCATTCCGTTTGTTATCCATGCATTGATTAAATCGATATTAGTCTGCGATAATTTTCCTCCTTTAGGCATTACCGAAGCATTGGCGGCCGGTAATTCGATTCTTTGTTTAATTAGTGATGCTTTGGCGCTTACCTGTGCGTAGGTTTGTAAAGGAACTGAGGCGTTTTCTCCTCCTGGTCCATGACAGGATACGCAATTATTGTCTATAATGGATTTAATATTTGCTGTATAAGTAGGATTGGTTACAGTTGTACCTCCACTTCCTCCTGTAGTTGTTGTGGTTGTAGTATCTGTAGGCGAGTCATCACCCCCGCTGCAGGACATTATTGCAAAAGCTATAACTAGGGCTGTACAAATTGGTTTTAATTTTTTCATAGTTAATTATTTAGTTGGTTAATAAAATAAATCTCCACGCTAAAATGGGATGCCTTAGCTTTTTTTAAGAGATGTTTTCTGTTTTTTTTGATGCTGTTCAATAATAAAACAGCTTTGATGCAGATTACCCTACTAAAGAATTATTATTTTAATAAAAAAAATGAAAGAAAAGTGTGTGAGGTTTTTAAATTGCTAGTAAATAGCTTGTTAAAATAAAACTCTAAAACTGATATTTGGAGTTCTTCGTAGCAAGAATGTGTTTACTTCTTCAACAGAATTTGTTAAAGAATTTATTCTATAATACTCGTTGATTTCATTTTTCGTGTTAAAGATGTTTAAAACGGACAATCCTAATTTGTATTGAACTCCTTTGATTGTTTCCCATTTGTAAGTCGACGAAAGATTTACCTGTAGAAAGTTATGTAAATTGGTATTGTTAGGTGTATTATAAACTAAAACAGGATTAGAATAATCAATTAGAGTGTTATCAAGAGAGGTTTTTGGTCTGCCCGAAGTCCATTTTGTTCCCAAAGCGATTTTGAAATTGTTTTTCTCATACATTCCTGCCAAAGTAGCAGTATGTATTATTTCAAAGTTGTTAGGGAAAGTAGGGTATTCATAATTAGTAAAATGATAGTTATTATGGTTATAGGTATAACTTAACCAAGTTAGGAAGTGGTTCATTTTTTTTTGGGCAAGAATTTCGGTACCCAAAACTTCATAATCGCCTGCCATTTTTACAAACTCCAATTGGTTCTGAAAGCCTTGACTAGAAGTGGTAATTCCGGTTACTTTTTTATAGAAATTTTCTATATCAAATAGCCAATCATTTTTTTTATAAAATAAATTGAATGATAATTGCTTGCTTCTTTGAATAGGGATTGTTGTATCATTAGAGATAATCCACCTCCTTTTTTCAATTCCAAAATAGTCTTTTTGTAAATCAATGATTTGCTGTGAGGTTTGACTTTTTAACTCACCCAACAGCTCTAAAATCAGATTTTTATTGATGCTGTAGCCAAATTGAATTCGGGGTTCTACGATGCATTTCTTAAATTTATCAATATAATTAATTCGTGTTCCCGCTTTAAAATAGATTCTTGAAATCGTATCGTTATATTTCCCTTCAAAAATTAAAGCGTGGGTTCTAAGGACTTCTTTTACTCTACGATAGAAATCCGGATTTGTTACATCTTCTAAATTAGTAACACCGATTTCATTGAATTGATATCCTTCGTTAAAGTTAAATTTAGGCGTAATGATATGGTTGTTTTCTAAATTGACTCCATTATTATTGACCGTATTTTCCTGAATGACAATTTGATTGTCAAAAGTTGTTTTTTGATTGGCCAAAAGATCATAAGCTGAATTGTAAACATTGATTTTAGTCGTATTTGAATCATTCCAGTTTCTTGTCCATAACAAATTCCCTCCATAATTTTGCTGTTGCAAAGTATTGTTTTCAGATCTGTAAGTGTCATTTGTGGTTGCACTTTGAAACACTTTCAGATTGTCCTTAATGGTAATTAAATCGAGTACAATTTGGTCTTTAAGGCCTATTTTTTGAACATATTTTAGCGTAGCATCATAGAAATCAAATTTCTTGTCACTTTGGTAGTCCGTATTTTGGTTTTTTGAAAAATCGGTGATTGTTGTATTTTGAAATATTTTATCGAAATATTCTTTGTAGGTCGGAGTTTCCACAAAATCAGTGATGGATTTACGCCCTGAAATTTCTAAAGAACTATTTTTCGAAAGATTGTATTTTGCATAAATATCGGCATTAATCATATTTATTCCTGCACCAAATGAATTTTTTTCCATTGTTTCAGGGGTGGATGAAATGGTAACAACACTAGAAACACTTTCTCCGAAAAAGGCCGAACTTCCATTTTTATAAATAGATATAGTGTGTGGTAAATTTGGATTAAAAACAGAAATCAATCCGAAAAAGTGCCCCGTTTGAAACATTCGAATTCCATTCCACAAAAATAAATTTTGGTCGTGTGTACCGCCTCTGACGTTGATGCTTGATACACTTTCGTCAATACTGTTTACTCCAGGTATCTGTTGCATAGTTTGCAAGGCATCAGGCTCAATGAGTCCGGGAAGAATACCAAATTTCTTGGGTTTGATTTCAAATGACCCATCTGTTTTTTTCGAAATACCGGAGGCTAAAATGGAATTGGTTTTAATTTCCTGAAGCACGGTAATTTCAGGTTCCAAAAGTATTTCAAGACAATTTTTTGAATCAGGATTGTTTGTGGTAATTTCTTTTGAAATAAATCCAATGTGAGTAACAGAAATTATAATTTCGCCTCTTTTCTTAAACTTGAAATAACCATTTGCATCAGTGGTGATGTGAACTTTGTTAGGTAAAGTAATGTTTACGTTTTCAATTGGTTTTTTGTCCTTACCAGAGAGAACGTAACCGCAAATTATTTGGGATTCTTCCGTTTTTTTATAAATATTAATGAATTTGTTCCCAATGTTTTCAAAGGATAAATTGGTTTCTTTGGCTAGATATTCCAGTTTTTGTCCTAATGAAAGTGATTTTTTAGGAGGAGTTATTTCGTAATTAACAATGTTGTCTTCTGTGTAATTAAAGCTCACTAGATGTTGTTGCTCAATATCAAACAATATTTTTTTTATAGGCATTGTTTTTTCATTGTCCTGAGCAAAAAGATTCAGGGCAACAAAAAACAGCAATATCAAAAAATGAGATTGTTTGGGACGCAACATTTACTTCTTGTCAAAAATTATTTTATTTTTGGAGACTTTTTTTGCTTTCAAATTATAAGTTGTGCCGATAATTTGCAAGGCTACATTTAAGTCCTTAGAAGGTAATTTTCCTGTAAATAAAGAGGTTGTGTCGTTCGTGTTTAATTCAATTGTAATATTGTATTGTCTTTCAACTTCGTCAAGTATGCTTCTGATATTTTCCTGATGAAAGGATATTTCATTATCAATCCATTCCGGTTTTAATGAGTTCACATTTATGTTAACCTGCTTTTCATTTTCAAAAGTAACACTTTGTCCGTGGGTCAATACAATTTGAGTGTGCTTATAATTTACTTTTACGCGTCCTTCATAACACACTACATCAAACCTTTTGTTTCTAGCCTTAACGTCAAATTGAGTTCCCAAAACGGTAACTTTTCCTAATTGGGTATGTACTTCAAATCGTTTGCCTTTTGAAACCCTGAAATAAGCTTCTCCCTTTAATTCAAGCTTTCTGTCATTATTCCAGTTCCATTTTTTATATTTTATTTCGGAACCTGAATTTAATACTACTTCAGAATTATCAGGTAAAGTACAAGTGGTTTTTTCTCCAAAACCTGCAGTTTGTGTTTCGGGCGTGAAAAAGCGTAGTGCAAACGTAATTCCAAGAGCTAAAACAAGCACCGCAGCTATTCTAAGCATCCATTTTTTGTCAAATGAAATTACCTTCCCCGCCACTTTTTTCTGCTTGAGAATGTTGGACAACATTGCATTTTCATCCAAATCATCTATCGTTAAATGCGCGGTGTAATTTTTAATTCTTTGGTATTTTTCAAAATCAGGGCTAGCTTCAAATTCGGCTAATTCGTCCTTAGACAAATCATTGTTGAGCCATTTTGCTAATAAGTGATCTTTTTTCATTGTATTTTCATTGTATAATTAAAACAATCGGAACTAAATTTACCCTACTTTTATAAATCAATTTCTTTGCGTAAACTCAATAAAGCCAGATGAATACGTTTTTCGACTGCCTTTACGCTTATGTTTAATTCCAATGCGATTTCGCTGTATTTTTTTTCATCAATTCGATGCATCAAAAAAGCAACGCGCTGTTTTTCGTTTAAGTTTTCAATGGCTTTTAAAAGTTTGGCTTGAAATTGTTTTTCTTCCAAAAGATATTCGGGGCTTTCATTTGTCTTATCTAAACCTTTGAAGTTCTTTTCGTATTTCAAAACCACTTTTTCATGCGCAATTTTGTTAAGACTACTGTTGTTGGCAATAGTGTAAACATATGATTTTGCTTTTTCCAGTGGTACCGAACCACAATTTTGCCAAAGTTTAACAAAAGCTTCCTGCGCTACATCTTCGGCATGATCGAGATTGCCAAATTTGTAAAAAAGAAAATTTCGAAGCGCTTTGATATGACCTTTAAAGAACGTCGAAAAAAATATTTCATCGCAGGTATTCGATTGGTTTTTAGTTGGCATTTAAATCTTTAATTGGTGTTATACAAATATATTGTTTTTAATATAAGTAGGGTAAAAGGAAACCTAATTGTTTTATATAGGAATGGAAAGCTGTTTATTTATAGTAAGTTATAGTTTTATGGAAAACTTATCACTAAATAAATTAAGAAACAGTTTAATGAATTTGATTACATTTGTAAAAATATAAATATGACCACTTTGAAGAAAATTTTATCAATAGCGGCGTTATTGTTCTTGTTGTCGTGCCAAAGTGAATCGGATGTTCAAGAGAATAACAGACAGGGAACAATTACAAATACTTCTCCTCTTGCGACGTATCTGCAAAGGGTTGCTATGGTCAATACAGTGCAGAATAACATAATTGACGGGTCAAGTTATTGTACCATAAAATTCCCATATACGATTACTGTCAATAGTGCAAAAATTGCAATTAATTCGGCAGCTGATTATAAAAAAGTTATAGATAATATTAATGCAATCAGTACAGATAGTGATATTGTGAAAATAGATTTTCCTGTCACAATGATTTATTATAATTACTATGAAAAAGTTGTTCCCAGTGAATCCGATTTTAATTCCTTAATCGATTATTGGAATCATTACCCTGATCTTTTGGCCAAAATCAATGGATTAAACATTAATTACCCAATAACGATTACTAGTTATAATAGTTTTAATCAGTCGGCTAGTTCTCAGTCTATACCGGACGATCAGGCGTTTTTTAATTTTATAAAAAATTTAAAGCCTGGAGTATATATTTCCTTGCAGTATCCAATTTCTGTGGTGGATTACAATGGGAAAACAAATTCCATTATGAATGATTTAGATTTTGAAAATGCCATAAAGTACGCTATTGATTATTGCCCTGACAATAATATTGTGAAGTTGGATTTTACAGCTACGGTAACAAAAGGTTCTTGGGAAATATCTTATTTTTTTGATGGTTCTGAAAAGACCTCGTCTTGTGATGGCTATTCATTTGTGTTTAAAAATGATTATTCGGTGATTGCCACTAAAAATGGTGTTTCAGAAAAGGGACAATGGAGTACTAGCATTCAGAATGGCGTTAGAGAATTAAAAATAAATTTTAGTTCGGATTTGCTTAATAAATTGAATAAAAATTGGAAGTTGTTCGAATTTAATAATTCGCAAATTCGATTACGTGATGTAAGCAATAGTACTAATTATCTCTACTTTGAAAAAAAATAAATATTAATTATTGTAAAAAGTCATAAAAAAACCCATTCGTTTGAAGATTTTTTTTATTTCCTATTGCATTAAAATCTAAATAACTTGATCCCCAAAAAAAAAGAAGCATTTTACTACTAAACATGCTTCTTTTTTTTTAATTTTTTGGTTTTTCAAAAACTATTCTTTTGTTATTTTTTCTTTCCAACCCAAATATCCATTTGAAGGCAATTCATTCGATAAATTAGATAAAACCTGTTCAGTTTGGTTTTTAACAAGATTTGAAAGTTGTTCAATACTGCTGTACACACCGCTTTTAAGTCCGGATAAATAAGCGGCTCCTAAAGCAGAAACATCCGGATTTTGTTGTCTGTTCAGAGGAATTCCTAATAAATCGGCCAGATAATGAATAACAAATTTGTTTTGAGTCATACCTCCGTTTACAGAAATAGATTTTAATGGCGCTTTCATATCTTTTGCCATAGCTTCCACTACATCTTTTATTTGGTATGGAATACTTTCTAAAGCTGCTCTGACAATATGATTTTTAGTTGTTCCAAAAGTCATTCCTTCGATCGATGCTTTTCGGCTCATTTGCCAGTGCGGTGCACCTAATCCGCTAAAAGCAGGAATTAGATAAACGCCGGCATTATCAGTAATAGCCGTTGCCATAGCTGCTGTTTCGGCCACATTGGAGAATAATTGCAATTCGTTTTTTAACCATTCTATGGTGGAACCGCAGGAAACAATAGCGCCTTCAAGCGCATAATCCACTCGGTTTTCCGTACTCCAGCAAATAGTTGTGAGCATTCCCGAATTGGATAAAACGGCTTCGTTGCCAATATTCATCATAATGGAACTCCCTGTTCCCAGTGTGACTTTGGTAGTACCTTTTTCAAAACAGCCTTCTCCAAAAGTGGCTGCATGAGAGTCGCCAATTAAGGCTGTAATTGGAATTGAAATATTGATAGTATCGTTCAGAATCTGACTCAAATCAAACGCTCCAAAATCATGTGATGAAGGGCAGGCGTGGGGCAGGTTCAAGTTGCTCAATCCCCATTTTTCAAGAATTTCAGTATCCCATTTTAGGGTATGAATATTGAAAAGTAAGGTTCGAGAAGCATTCGTATAATCGGTTTTGAAATGAGTTCCATTGGTTAGTTTGTATAAAAGCCAGCAATCTACTGTTCCAAAATAAACTTCTCCATTTTCTACTTTTTCTTTTAATTCAGCATCATTTTGTAGCAGCCAAAGTAATTTAGTTCCCGAAAAATAAGGGTCTAATAATAAGCCTGTTTTTTGTTTTATAAAATCATTTTGCCCTTTTTCGATTAAATCAGTACAAACGTTAATAGAACGCTTACAAGCCCAAACCACTGCCGGAGCCAATGCTTTTCCGCCTTTGTCCCAAAGCACAAATGTTTCTCTTTGATTACTGATTCCGCAGGAAACAATATCTGTGAATTGAAGCTCCTGATTGCTAAAATTGTTCAGGCAAAGGCGAACAGAATCAAGAACATTTTGATAAATATCTTCCGGATTTTGTTCTACAAAACCATTGTCAAAATAATTCGTTTTTAGATCCACACTGCCTTTGGCAACAGCCTGTCCTAATTCGTCAAAAAGTATGGTTTTGGTACTGCTCGTACCTTGGTCAATGGCAAGTATATATTTTTTCATTTATTTTTTACAGTAAAAAAAGGTTTTCGGTAAGTTCAGTATGGATAGCTATTATTTATTTTTCTGATTCATTTTATCAATAATTACCGCCAATAAAATAACGAATCCTTTCACAACCTGCTGCCAAAAAGGGGAAACATCCAGTAAAACCAGTCCGTTATTTAAAACACCAATAATTACCGCACCAATTACAGTTCCGGCAACGGTACCAATACCACCGGAAAGCGATGTTCCTCCAATAACCACTGCTGCGATTGAATCCAGTTCATAACTTGTACCGGCATTTGGCTGTGCTGAATTTAGTCTTGATGTGACTAAAACACCTCCTACGGCAGCCATCATTCCGGCTATTCCATAAACTGCCAGTTTAATTTTATTGATATTAATTCCTGATAAAAAAGCCGCTCTTTCATTTCCGCCAATAGCATAAATGTATCTTCCGAAGGTTGTTTTTTTCGTTAAGAAAACAACAATTAGAACCATGAATATGGAAATCCATACCGGCACCGGAATTCCTAACATCCAACCCGAACCTATGAATTCGAATTCTGTACCTAAATTAGAAATAGGAATCCCTTCTGTATAAAGCATCGTTAATCCACGGGCAATGGTTAACATCGCCAGTGTTGCCACAAAAGGAGGGATGGAGAATTTAGTAATCACCCAACCGTTGAAGAGACCTAAGACCAAACCGATAAGTATGGATACTAAAATGGCTCCTAAAACGGTAAAGCCAACAAATAAATCCATAGATTCGAATGCGAGTCCATTTTTTAATAAACCGGCACAGACTGCTGCTGTGAAACCTAATACAGAACCGACTGAAAGGTCAATTCCGGCCATCAGAACCACTAAAGTCATTCCGACAGAAATACAGACATTAACAGAGATTTGTCTTAATACATTCCAAAGATTGGCGCTAGTCATGAATTTGTCAGACAATAAGCTGATAAATAAACATAAAAGAAATAAGGCAATTAAAGATTGCGATTTTTTGATAAGAGGGTGGTTTAAGGAGATAGTCATAGTTATAGTTAGAATTATTCCGGTAAAGCCGATTTTAATAATTTATCTTCATTTGCTTCGGCTGCTAAATAGGAAGCTTTAATTTTTCCTTCAGCCATTACTAAAATCCGATCCGAAAGTGCTAGTATTTCGGGAATTTCAGAAGAAACTAATAGGATACTCATTTGGTTAGCAGCGAGTTCTTTTATTAGATTGTAAATTTCATTTTTAGCATTAATATCAATTCCGCGCGTGGGCTCATCCATCATTAAGATTTGAGGATTGGTCGCGAGCCATTTTGCCAGAACAACTTTTTGTTGATTTCCGCCACTTAAATTTTGACATAGCTGCATTTCAGAAGGGGTTTTGATCCGTAACTTTTCAATATAATCCTTTGAAGAACTTTTATCTTTTGATGGGGTCAAAAGCCCGAAAGTGGGTAGGTATGTCAAACTGATATTGGATGAAATATCCATTCCTAAAACCAGTCCTTCTGTTTTGCGGTCTTCGGTTACAAAAGCCAATCCGTTTTCAATGGCATCTTTTGGTTTTTTGTGAAAAGTATTTTTTTGATCAATTTCCAAATTATAAGAACCATTCGTTGGATGCATACCAAATAAGGTTTCCAAAAGTTCAGTCCTGCCGGCACCCATCAAGCCAAATATGCCCAGAATTTCACCTTTTTTTAATTCGAAAGAAATATCATGAAGCAATTTTCTTTTTTTATCGTTTGGATTGATGAGATTAAGGTTTTTGACTTTTAAAATGGTATTTTCAAATTGGTTCTGAGTGTTTTTTTTCTCGATCAAAACGTCACGGCCTACCATTTTCCGGATCAATTCCTGCTCGGTAGTATTTTTCATTTCACCTTCATCTATGCTGTTTCCGTCTCGTAAAACAGTATAGTTTTCGGCAATCTTGAATAATTCATCCATTTTATGAGAAATGTACACGATGGTTTTGCCTTCTTTTTTTAACTCATAAATAATACGGTGCAGGTTCTCTATTTCTTTGTCGCTTAAGGCAGAAGTAGGTTCATCCATCAAAATAACATCAGCATTACAAAGCAATGCTTTTGCAATTTCAATCAATTGCTGTTCACCAACTTTTAGATGCTGTACTAAGGTTTTCGGATTTACATTTAATTGGATTTTTTCAAAAAGGCGTTTCGCTTCCGCTTCCATTTTTGAAGAATCTAAAAGTCCGAGTGAAGTTTTAATTTCTCTTCCCAGAAATAAATTTTCGGTTACACTAAGTTCCGGAATTAAATTTAGTTCCTGATGAATTATGGCAATTCCCGCATTTTGTGCCTCTTTTATATTCGAAAATGAAACTGTTTCTCCATTTAACTGAATTTCACCATCGTATTGGGTATAAACGCCTGTCAAAATTTTTAACAAGGTAGATTTTCCAGCTCCGTTTTCTCCCAATATGGCATTGACTTTTCCAGGATAAAATTTAAAATTTACCTGATTAAGTGCTTTTACCCCCGGGAATTCTTTCGATATGTTTATTGCTTCTAACAATTTACTGAAGTTTAATTTGTGACGGAATAATTAAAAGGTCAGTAAACAAAGTCTGTTTCTTATTTAATTTGATTGCTCCTGAAAATGAAATGCTGTCACCTATTTTTACATTTTTGGTTTGTTTTGGAATTTCATTTCGAACAATCTTATTTAAGCTTTCAGATACTTTGTTAAATTGGGCATTGGTTTTAAAATCGGTAAGTTTCACCAAACCCGAAGCATCTCGTAAATCATTTCCGAAAATGTATTTGGTGTCAATAAAAACAACACCATTTTTTTCGTCAGCAATGGTATAAATGCCATCTTTTATATCGATGATTTTCCCCGTGCTTTTAATCATGAAATAGTCTGAATTCCCAATGCCTAATCTGTTTCCATATTTTTTAAAGGCAGCTTCCTGATTCGCTTTTATCGAGCTGATCAGATCGGTTAAAGCAATCGTCTTTTTACTTTTTAAAATGCCTTTGTAATAAATAGAATCGGCGAAAGCTTTAAAGTCAAAAGATTCCTTTTGTGCTTTTTTAATATCACTCAGCTTTTTAAAATAAAAAGAATTGTACCCTAAAATGGCTATTATAAGGAAGGCCAAAATATAAACATACTTTTTTTTCATCTTTAATAGTCTTTTATGTTTGATGCATTGATCAGTTCAACTTCTACCGGAACTCTTTGAGGAAAATCTCTTCTTCCTTTAAAATATTCATCAGCATATTGGGCTGCAGTTTGGGCCATTACTTTAGGAAACTGCATGCCTGTAGCCACAATTTTCTTTTCTCTGATTTTCTCAACTACGTCTGCGGCGCCATCAAATCCAAAAATTTTAACTTGATATTCCTTCCCGGCTGCCTGTAAGGCCTGAAAAGCTCCCATTGCCATAGCGTCATTGCCACAAAAAACAGCATCAATATCAGGATTTGCCTGCATAATCGTTTCTAAAACTTCCATGGCTTTTGTCCGGTCGAAATTACCGCTTTGCTGTGCCACCATTTTTAGATTGGGAAAGTTATCCACAACCGAATGGAATCCCCCTGATCTCGCCCAAGTATTATTATCACCTACAAGTCCTAAGATTTCTACATACTTTCCTTTTTCTTTTAATTCTTTTACAAATTCGATTCCGATAGCAACACAACCTGAGTAGTTGTCTGAAAGAATTTGGCTTGTGGCCGCATCATCGGCGTTTACTTCTCTGTCCATGCAAAAAACAGGAATACCTGCCGTTTTAGCTTTCAGGATACTTGAAATAGAGCCGTCAGAATCTGTTGGGTTTAAAAGAATCGCATCATAACCCGAGGAAATAAGGTTTTCAAAATTATCCGATTCAATAGCGGGATTATTTTGTGAATCAAATATTTTGGCTTCATACCCCAATTTTCGGGCATTTTCAGCTGCTGATTCTGCCAGCATCACAAACCAAGGATTGTTTAATGTGGAAACCACAATAGCAATTTTAGGTTTCTCAGTCTTTTCTTTTGAAGAGCAGCCTAAAACTAAAACGATTGCGGTGAGTACTAAAAAAAGGTGTTTTATCTTCATGCGTTTAATAAATTTAAAGCGGTATTTCTTAGTCCATCAGCAGAGATGCCATAATGATTAAAAATTTCGGTTTGCGAACCCGATACAGTATGGTCATCCGGTAATCCTACAATTTTGAATTTGTTTGAGCATCCGTTTTGAAATAATAAAGAAGCTACTGCTTCACCTAATCCGCCATTGATAGAATGCTCTTCAACAGTAATAATAGGTTTTTTATTTTCGGCTGCAGCCAATAATAATTCGGTATCCAAAGGTTTTATGGTATGCAGACTGATTATTTTAGAACTAATATTATATTCTTTTTCGAGAAGTTTAGCGGCATCAACGCACGGAAGCACCGCTTCACCAGTCGCAATAAATGTTAAATCGCTTCCTTCCTGAATGATGCGCCCTTTACCAATTTTAAAATCTGAAGCGTCAGAATTAAGGTTTGCAGGCATCGCTTTTTTGCCAAAACGCAGGTATATTGGACTTTGCATTTCGGCCGCTTCTTTGATTGCTTCGGCAGTTTCATAATTGTCAGCAGGTGCCACAATGGTAATATTGTTGATGGCTCTCAACACCGCATAATCATGTAAACTGTGGTGTGTCGTTCCTAAAGCGCCATAACTTACACCAGCACTGATGCCGATTAATTTTACAGCATTATCAGAATAAGCCACATCATTTTTAATTTGTTCCAATGCCCGTGCCGTAAGAAAACAGGCTGGGGAAACAGCAAATGCTTTTTTACCCATACTTGCCAATCCTGTGGCAACGCCTACCAGATTTTGTTCGGCAATACCAACTTCAACAATTTGTTCAGGATATTTTTGACCAAATGGCACCAGCTTTCCTGAGCCACGAGAATCACTTGTGACAACCATAATGTCCCTGTCTGTGGCTGCCAATGATTGAAGAACCTCAGAAAAGACTTCGAGATTGGCGGCGTCAGTTGTTTTTATTTCTTCCATTATTTTAAAACAGTTTCGAGTTCTTGTAATTGCTTGTCTAATTCTTCTATAGCCAGATCGTATTGTTCTTTTGAAGGAACGCCATGATGCCATTTCAGTACGTTTTCCATGTAACTGATTCCTTTTCCTTTAACAGTATGCGCAATAATAAAGGTTGGTTTCCCATTCTCTAATGGAAGTCCTCTAAAGGCTTCTAAAAGCTTTTCTATATTATGACCATCAACATGTTTTACAGCCCAGCCAAAAGCTTCAACTTTTTTGTCTATCGGCTCTAAGCCCATTACATCTTCGTTTGCAGCGGTAATTTGCAATTTGTTGTAATCTAAAATAGCGCATAGATTATCCAGTTTATAATGTGCAGCAAACATCATCGCTTCCCAGTTAGAACCTTCGGCCATTTCACCATCTCCTAAAATGGTAAAGACTTTTGTTTTTAAATTGTCTTTTTTTGCTGCCAAAGCCGCTCCTGCACTAATGGGCAACCCGTGACCTAAACCACCGGTATTTTGTTCAATACCGGGAATAGTTTTGGTTGGATGTCCAATATAAGGTGATTTGTACTGGCAAAGTGTCAATAAATCTTCTTCAGGAAAAAAGCCTTTGTCGGCCAAAATAACGTACAAAGCTTCAACACAATGTCCTTTACTCTGGATAAATCGGTCTCTGCTATTAGAATCGAAATTTTCAGGAGAAACGTTCATCACATCGTTGTACAATACGTTCAGGATATCCAGAATAGAAAGGCTTCCACCTGTATGACCTGCTTTGGCATTGTAGATGTATTTGAGTATTTTTTTTCTACTCTCTATAGATTTTCGTTTTAAATTTTCGATATGCATTTTGATTTATTTAATGTTTGTAAACTTCCCAACCCATGTAGTTTCCTAGGGCTTCTTCTAAGATTGCTGCCGTTTTTGAAGCATTCATTACCACGTGGTGTTCAAATCCGTTTTTACATACGTATTGCATTAATCCTTGTAAGTCTGGAATTTGAGCTACGGCTCTGTTTCCAAAAGTGTTTAATTCATCATTAGTTAATTCACCTTCACCAATATATACTTTGATGATTCCTTTAGGATCATCGGTACTGATTCTACCATAAGTCAATGGCATGGCAGGAGTTCTTCCGTCAAGAGCACCATAAGTGTTTTCAACTCCAACAGTAGTTCCTAAGATAGGAGCAGTGCTTAACTGAATATCTGGAAGGAATGATTTTGCCCAGTTTCCACAGTGGAATAAAACGCATTTTTCAGGATCGTCAGCATAGTTGTTATTCCAGTCCACTAAAGCACTTGGTGAACCTGAAGCTAACTGCATCGCATACATACTCAATGTACCTGTAACGTCCACTTCGCAGGCACTTGGAAGCATATTTTCGCTCATGATGCTCATACTGGTACACACATTACAACCATAGTTTTGTTGCAATGAAGTCCAACATTGAATAGCTGTAGCGTCTAAAGCGTACTCTTCCATGAAATCTTTCAATACCACATCTAATTTTGCAATTTGAAGCATCGCTTCATTAGGTGTTTTTCCTTGGGCTACATAAGCGTTGATCGATTCCAGATGTTTTTTTACAGCCGGGCTTTCAGCCGTTAATTTATTAGCTTTTCCTAAAATTTCAGATAAATCCACAGTAGTAACTGTGATACCGTTTCTTTGTAATATTTTTTCAGAATAACGAACCGTGTTGAAAGCGCCCGGTCTTGCACCGATAGCACCAATACGTACATTACGCATTCCTTTTACGACTCTGCAGACAGCGGTAAAATCCAATAAATCTTTTTGGAAAATAGGGTCAGACGGACTCATTACATGCTGAGATGTTAATGAATATTTGATGCCGTATTGGTACAAATTGTTGCAAACTGATATTTTTCCACACCAGGAATCACGACGGTTCACTACATTCATTTTTGTCAATTCATCTGGGTAAGCCTGGATTAAAACGGGAACATTCAAATTGGCTAATTTTAAGGTATCAGCTACTCCTTTTTCATCACCAAAATTTGGTAGTAATACTAATACTCCCATAATTTCATCTTGGTGCTTTTTGAATAATTCAGCACATTTTTGCGCTTCTTTATACGTTTCGACACCGCCTAGTTTTGTATCCGTACTGTCTAATAAAATAGGTTTGATATTTAGTTTAGCAAAGACTTCAATGATTTCAAATCTTGCTTTTTCAACTAAACTGTCTGGAAAAAAATCTCTGTTTCCTATAATTACTCCTAATGTTGATGCTGCCATTTTATTTGTGTTTATTTTCTTTTTGTATGTTTTACTTTTGTTTTCTTTTTATGCGACAATAACTTCTATTTCGTTATCTTTAAATACTTCTTTGTGCTTTTCTTCAATTCCGTTATCTGTAATGATATAATCGATTAAGGATAAGGCGCCTAAACTGGCCAGGGCACTTTTGCCAATCTTTGTGCTGTCAGCTACCAAATAAGTCGTTTCGGCGGCATCAATCATGGCTTTTTTTACTACTAAATCACTTATACTTGGATAGGTAAGTCCTGATTTTAAAGAGATTCCTGCGGTGGCTAAAAAAAGTTTTTGAACATTTAAACCTTTAAAGAAATCGGCAGCTTTTTGACCAGTTAATGATAAGGTAGGCGGTTTAAATTCGCCTCCTGTCATAATAACTTCTATATCTGGATCTGCTCCTAATAATAATGCAATATTTAATGCATTTGTAATCACTGTCAATTCTTTATAGCCTTTTAGTTTTTTTGCAATTTCCGTTGTTGTTGAACCAGAATCAAGGATAATGGTGTCTCCATTTTCAATAAATTCTAAACATTTTTGAGCAATAGCTGATTTTTGCTCTAGGTTTTCCTGGCGCTGTAAGGAAAAGCTCCTTACCTGATCTTTTACGTTTTTAATGCTTGCTCCTCCGTGCTCTTTGATGATAAGGTCTTCGCTCTCTAGTTTTTCAAGGTCTTGACGTATAGTGACCTCGGTTACTTTGAATAAACGCGCTAAATCGTTAACTTTTGCAAAGCCATCCTCTTTTAAAAGATCTAAAATTTTTTCCCTTCGTTGATTTGGCAACATAGTTTGTTTTCTTTTTGTATTAATGTGAAAACAAATATAAAAGAAAATAAACGAAACAAAAAGAAAATAAAAGTTAATTTTTAGTGGAACAAAATAAAATTTAAGAAGCTATTTTGTTATTCGGAAAAATAATCTGGTTTTATTAATAGATTCTTATCCAATAAAAGAAAATAATTGATCGTTTCTAAGAAACTAAAAGGCCGAAAACTTCCAGTATTCTGTAGATATTTCACTTTTAACGGAGTTGTTTGAGTTTCGTCGGGGCGAATTATTTATAGAAAAAAGAATCCATTAAAAGAAAGTTCGATAGGAGCGAGCTGTTTCAAGATGCTTTAGGAATAGAAAATTATCTTTAAATTAAGCTAATTGACCCATAATGTACAGTATACAGTTAATTGATATTGTTCTTGTCTGTAAAAGGTTTTGTAGAACTGAGAAACAACAAGGCTAATTTATTAAAGTTGAATTTTGTTACTGAAATATCTAACCTTTACTTTTTTTAGGGTTTTGGAATTGGGATATTATCTTTTTTTCACTCTGAGAATTCTCCTGTCATACATTATTAGCAAATTAGAGTGTAGTTGCTTAATAAAAATGCCCTGTCCTGAAATAATTATACAGGTTATTAAATAAATCCTACTATAGTTATATAAATATAATTTTTATTGTGGAAAAAAAAGTAAATTCGTTACCCAACATCCACGAATTCGTTGGCTTTTGGACTCTAATGAATCCTTAAAACGTTAGACGAAATACTTCGGTAACCATGCAAACAATAAACTGACCTTAAAATGAAGCAACTACTTTTAATCATATCCATATTTGGACTTTTTGCTTGCAATCGGCAGAAAGACAACACGAAGGTTTTGCAAAAACGAATTGATAGTTTGGAACACAAACTGGCAGGCACTTATAAGCCTGGCTTTGGCGAATTTATGACGGGCATACAGGCACATCATACGAAACTTTGGTTTGCAGGACAAAACAAAAACTGGAAACTTGCCAACTTTGAAGTTCACGAAATAATGGAAGCGATAGAAAATATTCAGAAATTTCAAAAGGAACGGAAGGAAAGTCAAATGATAGGAATGATAAATCCTGCATTAGATAGTATAAACAATGCTATTCAGCAGAAGGATCCTGTACTATTTAAAAAAAGTTATACCTTACTAACAAACACTTGCAACGCTTGCCACCGTGATGCTGACTTTGAATTCAATGTTGTGAAAATCCCCGATGCACAACCTTTCAGTAATCAAGACTTTAAAGTTAATGAGTTAAAGTAATCTGAATGGAGTAACCAAATTATTTTGATTCTACTCTTTTTAGTTTTCTGACTGGCTACCTAATGTGTTTTATTGTGATACTACATGTTTTGTTGATTTCTGAAATTTGCTATATGAAATGGCAAGGCAATTTTTTTCAGATATAATAAAAGGTTCATTATGAATAATGTGTGAAAAAAAATGCGAAATAAAGAGTTGTCTTGTTGTAGAATGGAACCCATATTTGGCAAGTAAAAAAAAAATCTCGAAACCCCATGAATCAAGTGTCTCTGGATTAAAGAAGTGGCCTTGCCGTATAATTTGTAAACCACATTTTACAAGATTTAAAGAAATTTATTATTTAAATAAAACAATTAAGTAATTGAATATAAATAATTATATAATAATTCTTTTGTCTTATGAATAAAGATTCATATCGTTAAGATATTTTCGCAAGATTGTGTTTGAGGAATCGAGTAAATTTGTTTTTATTTTAAGCAAAATTAATAATGTAGTTCTTATTTTTATTCTTAAATTTAACTTAAGACCAAAGTAATAATACAATTAAACAGAACTATTTAAGCTAATTTTGTAGAACATAGTTTTTTTGCAATATTGCTATGGTTCTCAATAGCCAATAAATAAGAAATTAATAAAAAAATACTGTACGAACTTTGCAAAAAGTACAAATGAAACTTATGAAATATCAAATCTCTTTTTTGTTCTTATTAGCAACCGTGTTTGGTTATTCTCAAAATTGGCATACTAATTTTGAAGAGGCTAAAATGAAAGCGGAAAAAGAAAATAAAAATATCTTGTTGGTTTTCTCTGGTTCAGATTGGTGTGGACCTTGCATGAGATTGGAAAAAATAGTTTGGAAATCTCCAGAATTTCAAACCGAAGCTAATAATAACTGGGTCATTTACAGAGCCGATTTTCCTAGAAAGAAAGTAAATCAACTTTCACCTGAATGGGCAGAAAGAAATAATAAATTAGCTGAAAAATACAATAAATATGGTAGCTTTCCATTGGTTTTACTTTTGGATAAAAAAGGAAAAGTAATTGGAACCACCGGTTTCAAAAATGTGTCGGCATCCGAATATATTAAGCTCCTCCATTCATTTGAAAAATAGAAAAAAATGAAAGTTTTAATTGTAGAAGATGAAATAGGTATTGCCGGTTTTCTAAAGCAAGGTTTAGAAGAAGAAGGCTATGAAGTTCTCGTAGCCCACGATGGAAGTTCGGGACTCGAAATAACCAGAAAACAAAAAGTGGATATCGTTTTGCTAGATTGGATTTTACCTCAAATGTTAGGTATTGATGTTTGCAAAGAAATCCGAAAAGTCGATTCGAAAACACCAATTTTATTTTTGACTGCCAAAGATACGATCCAGGAAACCATTGAAGGCTTGAAGGCAGGTGCCAATGATTATATTAAAAAACCATTCAGTTTTGATGAATTGGTGGAGCGTGTCAAAATTCATTTTAGAAATGAAAATCGAAATGATATACTTTCGCTGGGCCGGATCAAAATAATTCCGTCCAAACACCAAGTCATGGTAAATGATCAGGAAGTTTCACTTACCCAAAGGGAATACGAGTTGCTTGCTTATTTGATAAAGAATAAGGGAAAAGTATGTACAAGAAATGAAATTATTAATGATGTTTGGGATATACATTTTGAATACGATACTGGTGTAATTGATGTTTTTATGAATGCCATTCGGAAAAAACTTAATTTGAATAAGGATGAAGAATTGATAAAAACCATTAGAGGTGTTGGATATATTGCAAACGACATAAATTAGATTAATGCTTTTATTCTCCTATAAAAACAGAATTGCTTTTAATTACATTTTTAGTACGGCACTATTGATATCCGCTGTGTTTTTTGCTATATATGGAATCACGTCTTATAGCATTAATAAACATATAAATGATGACATATTAGAAGAGTCAAGTGAATATATTAAAGAGATTGAAATTGATAATAACAATACCTATTTAATCCAGGTAGAACAATGGAGAGAAAGAGACAATAATAGGGTAAATGTTAATCCTGTTTTTGTTCAGTTTTCAGACAATAAAAATGTGTTAATAGACAAGTCCCCAAACCTTAAGGGACTTCGTCTTCAATTGCACAAACCCAAAAAAGATAATATATTTGTTGATACTTATTTGAATAAAAAACCAATTCGGCAAATACAAATTCCGCTTTTAAAAAAAGGCAGGAAATTGGGGTATCTTTTTGTGGCAATGTCTTTGGACGAAGCTTCATCGGTATTAACTAATCTTAGAAACACCCTTTTTATCGCTTTTCCGTTAATTTTAGTTCTGTTGTTTTTTATTGCGAGACTTATAGCCGGGCGAAGTATCAAACCCGTAACCCTAATTACCGAAACTTCGAGCAGAATAACAAAAGACAATCTGAAAGACAGAATAATTTTGCCTCAATATAAGGATGAACTATATGTGCTCTCTAAGACAATTAATGATTTGCTAGATCGGATTGAAAATGCAGTCGAAAGAGAAAAACAATTCACATCTGATGCTTCCCATGAGTTAAGAACGCCTTTGACCGTTTTAAAAGGGACTTTGGAAGTTTTGATTCGAAAACCTAGAAACCAAGCTGAATATGAAGATAAAATCAATTTCAGCATTTCAGAAGTTAACCGTTTGAATAATTTGGTGGATCAGTTGCTTTTATTGGCCCGTTTTGAAAATCAAAAACAAAGTTTGCGGATAGAACAAATTTATTTGAATGCCATAATTTTAGATGCCCTTTCTTTGTATTCAAGTAAGATAAATGAAAAGAAAATTGAAGTGTCCTACGATTTTTCAAAAGACTATTTTGTTACATCTGATAATTATTTGGTTTCTACAATCGTGAGCAACGTAATTTCAAATGCCATAAAATATTCTCATGAAAATGGGAAAATTGTCATAAATATTGATAAAAAAGACTCAAAAACAATCTGCTCCATATCAGACTGCGGCATAGGAATTCCGGCAAGTGATTTGGACAAAATCGTAAATCCATTTTTCAGGTCAAATCCAACGTTACATCCTGAAATTAAAGGTTCCGGTTTAGGGCTTTCGATTGTAGAACGAATAACACGATTGTTAAATATTGAATTCAAAATCGAAAGCGAATTAAACAAAGGAACTACAGTTTTTTTTATTTTTAGTTAGAGCCTGTTTAAATTTTATTTTTGAGATTTATTATTAGAGGATTTTTGAGTGAAACGAGGCAAATTTTTATAAAATAGCAAAGCTATTGTATAAAAATTTAACGAAGTTGTAGCCAAAAATCGTCATAAGAGAGCCAATAAATAAAACTTAAACAGGCTCTTTAAGCTCTTATTTTTTTTAGAGTAAAGGTTTTATGGATTCTATATTGATTTCATAAGTACCAAGCGATCTTTTATTAAGACATTATTAAGCGGTTTTTAATTTGTTCTTAAGCATAACTTTATTTATTAGATGCAATTTTGTATAATAAATTAAGAAGAAAAATGTTAGAAAAAATTATTGCTTTCAGTTTAAAAAATAAAGCGGTTGTTTTGCTTTTTACTGCTTCAGTATTGGGATTTGGTTTGTTCTCTGTTTTCCAAATTTCTATAGGAGCTGTTCCCGATGTTACCAATAACCAGGTACAGGTAATTACAACATCAAGAAATCTTTCTACACAAGATATTGAGCAGTTTATTACCTATCCAGTCGAAATAGAAATGGCCAATTTGCCCGGAGTCGAAGAGATTCGTTCGGTGTCAAAATTTGGTTTGTCAGTGGTAACGATTGTCTTTAATGACGGTATAGGTACGTATCTTCCCCGACAATTGATTGCCGAAAAATTAAAATCAGCTTCAGAAAAAATTCCGGAAGGTTTTGGAGTACCTGAAATGGGACCAATTACAACAGGTTTGGGAGAGATTTATCAATATACTTTGGAGGTAAAGCCAGAATATAAAAAGCAATATTCAGTCACCGATTTACGTACACTTCAAGATTGGGTTGTAAAAAGACAACTTTCAGGAATTAAAGGAGTTGTTGAGATTAATACGTGGGGTGGTTATTTAAAACAGTATGAAATAGCCATTGTTCCTTCCCGTTTGAAAGCGATGAACGTTACCATGAGGGATGTTTTTACTGCGTTGGAAAAAAACAACAGTATTGCGGGGGGTGCCTATATTGAAAAAGTAAATCAGAGTTATTTTATCCGCGGTGAAGGAAAAGTTAATTCAATTGAAGACATTGAAAATATTGTGGTAAACAACACTAACGGTATTCCTGTTTATATTAAAAATGTTGCTCAGGTCCGTTTTAGTCATGCCAATCGCTTTGGAGCCATTACCGGTAATGGAGAAGGAGAAAAAGTTCTGGGTCAGGTGATGATGCTAAAAGATGCTAATTCTAAGCAGGTTATTAGCGCTGTAAAAGAAAGAATAGCTCAAATTCAAAAAACATTGCCAAAAGGTGTTTATATCAATGGTTTCCTCGAACGCAGCGAATTGGTGGAAAAAACTACTTTTACTGTTGCTGAAAATTTAATCTTAGGTTGTCTTATCGTAATTTTTGTTGTGGTTCTTTTGTTGGGCAACTGGCGTTCGGGACTTGTGGTTGCTTCGGTAATTCCATTGTGTTTGCTTTTTGCCATTTCGTTTATGAATATTTTCGGAATTGATGCCAACTTGATGAGTTTGGGAGCTATAGATTTTGGGATTATCATTGATGGAGCAGTAATTATAGTTGAGTTTATTGCTTTTCAAATTGCCCATAAATCGTCTGATTTGGTTAGTTTGAACAAAGAAGACCGCCAACTTCAAATTGACCAAATAACTTATAAAAGTGCTTCCAAAATGATGAATTCCGCCGTTTTCGGGCAGCTTATCATTTTAATTGTATTTATCCCGATTCTTTCTTTGACCGGAATTGAAGGAAAAATGTTTAAGCCAATGGCTATGACTTTCAGTTTTGCATTATTGGGAGCCATGATCTTTTGTTTTACTTATGTTCCGGTGGTTTCTTCTTTGTTTTTGAAACCAAAAGAGGAAAATCCAAATTCGATATCCTCTAAGTTAATTAAAAAATTAAATAGTTGGTATTTGCCGGTAATTACATGGGCATTGCACAATACCAAGAAAGTCCTTTATGGAGCAATAGCACTTTTGGTTTTTGCCGTAGCATTGTTTTCTACGATGGGGGGTGAATTTATACCAACGCTGGATGAAGGCGATTTTGTGATTCAGCCTGTGTTGAAAACCGGAACGTCGTTGTCTAAAACGATTGCCACTACAACCAAAATTGAAAAAATAATTTTAAAGAAATTTCCCGAAGTGCTTCAGGTTGTGAGCAGAATTGGTGCTGCCGAAGTTCCAACAGACCCAATGTCTATGGAAGAAAGCGATATTATTGTAAAGCTGAAACCAAAAGAGGAGTGGGTTTCGGCTTCGAGCAAAGATGAACTGGCTGACAAAATAAAAGCAGCCATTTAAGCAGAAATTCCAAATATGGAAATCGAGTTTACGCAGCCAATTGAAATGAGATTCAACGAATTGGTATCGGGAACACGTTCAGATGTGGCTATTAAAGTTTTTGGCGAAGACCTTACTATTTTGGCTCAAAAAGCACATGAAATAGAGAAAGCAATAAAAAATGTTGAAGGAGCTTCGGATGTTATTATCGAAAAAACAGCCGGTCTGCCTCAGATGTATGTACAATATGACCGTTCCAAAATTGCAAGATATGGGCTTAATATTTCAGATTTGAATGACATGATAGCATTGAGTTTTGCAGGGAAAACGGTTGGAAATGTTTTTGAAGGAGAAAAACGTTTTGATATGGTTGTCCGTTTGGACGATGCAAATCGTCATGATATTGAAGATTTGAGAAATTTATACGTTTCCGTTCCAAGCGGACAGCAAATTCCATTGAGTGAATTGGCTAAGATTGAATATACCGAAGGGCCTGCCAAGATTTCAAGAGACAATACCAACAGAAGGATTGTAGTAGGAGTAAACGTTAGAAACCGAGATTTACAAAGTGTCGTGACCGACATTCAGAAAATCGTTAATACCAAAATAAAACTGCCTCCTGGATATTATGTGAAATACGGCGGACAATTTGAGAACCTGAATAGTGCAAAAGCGCGTTTGGCAATTGCTGTGCCTATCGCTTTAGTGTTGATATTCATACTGCTGCATTTTGCCTTTGGCTCGATTAAAGAAGCCTTGATGGTTTATTCGGCTATTCCGCTTTCGGCAGTTGGGGGAATATTGTTTCTGTGGCTTCGCGATCTGCCTTTCAGTATTTCGGCAGGTGTAGGGTTTATTGCACTATTTGGAATTGCGGTGCTGAACGGTATCGTGCTGATTGAACATTTTAAAGAACTCAAACATAAAGGAATGACAGATTTGGATGAATTGATTTTAAAAGGGACAACCGACAGATTGCGCCCGGTTTTATTAACTGCTGCTGCTGCTGCTTTGGGTTTCCTGCCGATGGCTGTTTCTTCGTCTGCAGGTGCCGAGGTTCAAAAACCATTGGCTACGGTGGTTATCGGTGGACTCTTCACCGCAACAATATTAACGATGATTGTTTTGCCGATTTTATATAAGTTTTTGGATGAAAAAGAAGTTAAAAAACCAAAGTTCAAATTACACAATAAATCGAATTTAATTATACTAATGCCGTTGAGTACTTCATTGGCATTCTCTCAAAACAATAATTCGGAATTAGATAGTCTGGTGGCAAAAGCCTTAGGAAACAACAAGGGGATAAAAGCAGCCGAACTTCAGGTGCAACGGATGAGCGAGAATACAAAAACAGCTTATTCTTTTGATAAAACCAATGTATATTATAGTTATGACCAAAACAATTTGGCCATTAACAATGTTCCGTTAAAAGTATTTGGAGTACAGCAAAAGTTTGAATTCCCAACGGTGTATGGAGCTCAAAAAAAAGTATATAATTCCGAATACAAAAAAGAAAAAGCCAATTATGATATTCAAAAATTGAAACTTTCATTGGAGGTTTCAAAGACATATCAACAGATTGTTTTTCTTCAAAATCAGGAAAAACTGTATGTGTATTTGGATAGTCTGTACCAAAATTTTTCGAATGCAAGCGGGAGAAAGTTTGAATTGGGTGAAACCAATTATCTTGAAAAAATTACGGCAGAATCCAAATTCAGGCACATCAGGTCTAAGCTTTCCCAAATAGAAAGCGAGAAAAGGGCACAGTACGAAATCTTGTATTCTTTGATTCAGGCTGATGAAAAAATTACAGTTAAAAACAATCAGATTAAGCCTCTTGGCAAAGTTGTAAACGACACTGTGAAATCGTATTATAACGCTTATTTGAATAGTGTGACCAATGTATATGAAAATCAGTTGAAACTAAAGAAACAAAACTGGCTTCCGGATATAAATGTTGATTATTTTCAAGGGAAAAATAGTGGTTTGACGCAATCTTTATATGGGTTTCAAGTAGGTTTGGCTATTCCTGTTTTATTTTCGGGGACTGTGTCTAAAACAAAGGTGGCAAAGCTTGAACTTCAAAGCTGGGAGCAAAGAAAGCAAAATGAAGAGTGTAAAATTGACAACTATGTGACCCAAAAGAATAATGAATTAATGAAATATCAGGAAGCTTTGGATTATTATAATAAATACGGGAAAAAATTGTCCGAAGAGATTTTAAAAGTGGCTAATAGAAGCTATAAACAAGGAGAAATTGACTTTTTTCAATACATTCAAAGCTTAGAAAACGCAACTACCATTCAGATAGAACATCTTGATGCAGTATTGCAGTTTAATATTACCCAATTGGATTTACAATACCTTAATTTTTAAATTTAAATATATGAAATCGCCATTAACAAAAGGTTTGTTGCAAACAAATACCAATAAATAAAAGGCGACCCGAGCGGTAGCGAATTGGCGAAGCATACCATATATGACCTATAACAAATAAATTTTACATACATGAAAAGAATCATATACACCATACTATTTACATCATTGTTTTTTTCTTGTAAAGAAGCAAAAAAGACCGAAGCTATGCCTAAAGATGATGGATTGATTACTGTGACTAAGCAACAGTTTCAGTCTTCAGGAATGGAAATCGCTTCACCATCAGAACAGGATTTTAATGTAGTTATCAAATGTTCGGGAAAGATTGATGTCCCACCGCAAAACAGGGCTCAAATTACTTCGTTTATTGGAGGTTATGTTAAGTCAACCCATCTCTTAGTTGGAGATAAAGTAACCAAAGGTCAAGCTTTATTGACTTTGCAGAATACGGAGTTTTTGGATATTCAAAAGGAATATCTCGAAGTGGCCGAACAAATTAATTACTTAAAATCGGAATATGAGCGTCAAAAAACTTTATATGATGAGAAAATTTCTTCACAAAAAAATTATTTAAAAGCAGAAAGTGATTATCGCAAAACAAAAGCAATGTATCAAAGTTTACGCGAAAAATTGCTAATGCTTAATATTAATCCTGCTCAAGTTGAAAAAGGAAAATTAACTTCGACAATAACTATTTATTCTCCAATTTCGGGTGATATCGTTATTATGAATGCTAATGTTGGTATGCCTATTTCTCCTTCCGATGTAATATTGGAAATCGTCGATACACAGCATTTACACCTGGAATTGTCTGTTTTTGAAAAAGATATTTTAAAAGTAAAAGAAGGTCAAAAAATTGAATTTACGGTGCCTGAAGCTACAAAAGAAGTATTTAATGCCGAAGTTCATTTGGTTGGAAAATCCATTGAAGGGAATGACAGAACCATAAATGTTCATGGACATTTGGAAGACAACATTAAGCAAAAATTATTGACAGGAATGTTTGTTGAGGCTGGAATATTTGTGGATTCCAAGAAAGGTTTGGCGATTCCTGCGGAAGCATTAATTACAGAAAATAATAAAAATTTCGTACTTTTATTAGATAGTTCAAAAAAGGAATATTCTTTCAAAAAGATTAAAGTTACTCTAGGTGAAAAATCAGAGAAATACGTCGAGATAATTCCTGATAATGAAATTAATGCTACATCTAAAATTTTGACCAAAGGAGTGTTTGATATAGCAAATTGATTTTTGATTTAGTTTAACTCTTATTATTAAAAAATCTTATAACCATTAAATTTAATAAAGTCATGAACGATGCACATTTACACATGGTAGTAAACCATTTTCCAATTATTGGAACTATTTTTGGGTTTGGAATTTTAATTGCAGGATTGGTTTTAAAGAACAAGACCCTGATAAATACCTCTTATGTATTATTTATTGTTGCGGCCATTTTTGGGGCGATCAGTATGGGGACGGGAGAAGGAGCAGAGGAGTTGGTTGAAGATATGCCAAATGTTGGAAAACAGATTATTCACGAGCACGAAGAGTTGGCTGAAAAATTAGCGGTATTACTGTATGTTTTGGGAGCATTTTCGCTTATTGGATTGTATCTGAATTTTAAAAATCATGCCAAAGCAAAATTACTTTCCTTTTTAATTTTAGTTGTTTCTGCCATCGGATTAATTTTGGTTCAAAAAGTAGGTACTTCAGGAGGGGAAATCCGTCATACCGAAATAAGACCCAACGCCAATACAATGGTTAACGGAGCCGTAAAACAATCGGAAGAAAAAGAAGAAGATTAAGGTTCTGATTTATACTTGTCAAGGGATTGATATAATTCATAAAAAAATAGACTCAAGGGGTCTATTTTTTTATGAATTAGAAGTTGAGTATATGTTATTTAAGCTAAGATTTTCTAGCTATATTTTTTCTAAATATGGCTCGCAAAGACGCGAAGTCGCAAAGTAATACGTTAACAACTTTGCGACTTCGCGTCTTTGCGAGATTGAATTTTATCCAAACTTAATAGCTTTGTTATCAAGTGCAGTCGAAAGCTATAATTGTTTCGACTGCGCTCGAATTGGCAATACAATTTTATCTAAATTTAATATTAAGGCTTACAATGTCGGAAACCATGTTAGTGGTTCTAGTATAATGACCATAGCGTAATTCTAAAGTGTTCCAATGTTTGACACCAAAGACACCTTCGGGAGGTGTGAATTTCATGCCCATTCCAAAAAAGCCACTGTTAAATTTTGATAAATCATAATTACTGGTGTAATACTCATCTGCAGAAGTATGCTCGCGATAGGGCTTAAAATACTTGGTTCCGCTCTGGGTATAATATCTGTAAAACGGACTCAGTGAAAATGCCTGTGTTAATTTTACAGGAGTTTCAAGGTCGGCTGTATGTGACTTGATGCCCCAATCATCCGAATAATATCTGTAGTAAGCTCTTAAAATTATGTTGTCTCCCAAGAAATAACTCGCCCTGATTCCTAGCGGAATTTTAAGCCTCGTATCTGGCATTTTTTCCTGATGCACAGAACCGTCCGTAAAATAAACACGATGGAAAGGAAGACTCAAATATCCATTCTGGCTGATAACGTCCCCAACAAGCATTATTTGGAGTTCCTTGTTTATAATCTGGGAATAACTAAGTGTTCCCACAAACGTATTTCTATCGGCTGTGCCATAGCCTTCTTGTCCATAAGGTCTAAGTTCAATAGGGGCAATTAGTTTTAACTGGTCGATGAAGGTTTGGAATTTAGCCGTAAACTCCCCATTTCTATCTTTTGTTTTTTGAGAAAAACTAAGGTTCGCACCAAAAGACTGGTAATCGAATTCGCTTGAAGACGAAACACCTGCGCCAAAACTTCTTCCTTTATCTATATTTTCTCTAAGATAACTTAAAGATGGATAGAAACGAATGTCCGAAGATGAAGCTGATGAATTAGCACTTAAATCAATCATGTCTGAAGATGCAGAAGTATAATGATCAATTCCCGCTTCGATATCAAATGTGTGTCTGATTCCCGTTTGTCCGTACTTGACAAGTTTGACGTCTATGGTATTGGCAATATCGGTAAGATGTTCTGAGCCAATTCCTCCCGTAACGGCTGAATTATCTCCATTTTGGGTATAATAACTGGAAACTAAATTTACTTCCTCTACTTTTAGTTTTCGGGTTTCATAATTTGTTGTGTCCTTAGAAACGTTTTGTGCTTTTAATTGGAAAAATGCCAATAAAGCAAATCCTGATATGAATATTCTTTTCATTTTTTTACTATCAAAAATTAATTACAACCGCAACCTCCGCCACTTTTTCCTGAATTTGCTCCGGAAGCTCCTTCTCGGTAGGATTGAAAACTGAGTTCTGTTTTTTCAATTTTTCTGTTGGAAAGAACCATTTCAGAATCGTTGATTTTTCCTTTCTGATATTCTTTTACTGGAGTGCAGGAGGCAAAGAGCATTGTTGATAATGCAATGCCGCATGCAAAGAAGAGTCTTTTCTGATTAGGCTTTTTCATTTTAAACGGATATTTTTTGAGGTGTAAATTTTATTGTTGTCATCTATTATAATACAGTGTAAATCTGGTATCTGATCGATCAAAAACAAGCCGGCTTTGATTCCCATCACGGCTATTGGAGTTGCCATTGCATCTGCAAACTCAGCATTTGGCGCTATAATGGTGACACTTTTGATGCCTGATATTGGTAGTCCTGTTTTTGGATCTATCGTATGTGAATACTTTTTGCCGTTAATCGTTACATATTTTTCATAATTCCCCGATGTAGCCACCGCTATATTGGAAATTTCCATATAAGAGAACGGAGTATTTGGAGAAACAGGATCGGCCACACCGATAGTCCATTTTTTGTTATCGGGCTGTTGTCCCCAAACGCAGAGGTCACCACTTGCATTAATAATTCCGCTCTTTACATTTTGTTTGAGAAGAATCTGTTTTGCCATTTCGGCGGCGTACCCTTTTCCTATTCCGCCAAAACCAATACGCATGCCCTTTTCTTTTAAAAAAACGGTTGTATTTTCTTTATCCAAAATAATATTTCGGTAATCAATAAGATGTACCATTTTTAAAGCTGTTTCACTGTCCGGCAGTTTGGTCATTGATCTGTCAAAATTCCACAGGCTTTTATCAATGCTTCCGTACGAAATATCAAAAGCACCCTGAGTAATTTTGGATATGCCAATGGATCTTTCTATGAGATTAAAAACTTCCAAGTCAACTTTTACTGGTTGAATGCCTGCATTTGCATTGATCAGATTGGTCTGGCTGTCATCGCTGTAAGTCGTCAGAAGTTTTTCAATCCTTTTGATTTCCTCTATGGCGGTCTCAATATGTTCATTGGCTGTCTTTTCATCGGCCGCTACAACGGTGATGGTAAAGATGTTTCCCATAAGTTTCAGGGATTGAGAATACTTTTGATCTTTATGCATATTATTTTCTGCTGTCACAGATTGCCTTTATCTCTGCTGTCCATTCCTCAGGACTAATTTGAGGTTTTCCGTGCCATGTTTTAATTACTTTTCCCTCGGAGTCAAGCAGCAGTGTAAGCGGAAAATTTCCTTCTTTATTATATAATTCAGCTAGCTGCTCATTTTGCTTAATCTGTTCAGGTGTGCCTATGTTTTTCTTTTTTCGCGGAAAATCAGCATTGACAAGTATTAAATTTTTGTCTGCCATTTCTTTGAACGCCTCACTCTGGAAGTAATCCCTGTGTAATACGATGCAAGGTCCGCACCAATCCGATCCGGAGAAGTTCAATAATATTAATTCGTTTTTTTCTTTCGCAGTTTTTTTAGCAATAGTAAAGTCAGCTTCCCAATTTATTGTAGGAAGAAATGTTAAAAAAAGGAACATTGTTATCAGTTTCATAATGATTGTTTTAGATATACGAAATAACGAATTATAGGCGATCGTATTTTTTTTCTTTGCTTAAGATTTAATTAATTTTAAAATCGGACAAAAAGGTTACTACGTATATTCAATAAATTTACAGCCTGAAATTTTGGAATTATTCTTACAAGAAATAGGAAGTGTATTGCAGAAGACAACAGGGAGAGGGGCATAGGATTTATTAAATTAAAAATCCGAAATAATTCAGACAGCTTTTAGAACAGATAATTATTTTGTATCTTTTAGAACTGTATGTATTGATACTAATTTTATCTAAAATATTCAATGAACACAAGTGAGCAGGAATTAAAAGGACTAAGTTTTAACGAAGTAGTTGAAAACAGAAAAAAGTTTGGAATCAATAAGAGTAATTACAAAAATGAGAGCCGGTTTTTGTCTTTTCTAAAAACTGTTTTTGCAGAACCAATGGTTGTTTTATTGCTTATTGCCTCTGCTATTTATTTTATCAACGAGCAATACAGTGATGCTGTTTTTCTTTCGGTTTCAATTTTATTAATTGTTGCCATTTCACTTTATCAGGAAAAAAGAAGCCAAAATGCGCTCGCAAAACTGCAAGAATTCACTGAGCCTTTATGCAAAGTTATTCGCGAAGGACAACAGCAAAATATAAAAACTCATGATATTGTAGTTGGAGATCTTGTCGTTATTGAAGAAGGCAGTATGGTTCCTGCTGACGGCTTCATCATACGGTCGAATGATTTTTCAGTAAATGAATCGATACTAACCGGTGAATCAATGTCTGTTTTCAAGGATAGGAAAAAAGATGATAATACCGTTTTTTCAGGAACAACCGTTGTCAGCGGATTGGCGGTATTTAAAGTAACCGAGGTTGGTAATCAGACTAGTTTAGGGAAAATAGGAAGTAGTCTGGAAGCCATTTCGGAGGAGAAAACACCGTTAGAGCTTCAGATTGGGAATTTTATAAAAAAAATGGTTTTTGCCGGAGCTTTGATGTTCATTTTGGTTTGGTGCATCAATTATATTAAACTTGGAAATATTCTTGGAAGCCTTTTGTTGGCATTAACTTTAGCCATGAGTATACTGCCGGAAGAGATTCCGGTTGCTTTCACAACATTTATGGCTCTTGGTTCCCGCAGACTAATGAAGTTGGGAATTATTGTCAAGCAAATGAAAACGGTTGAGACGTTAGGCAGCGCCACTGTAATTTGTACTGATAAAACCGGTACGATCACACAAAATAAAATGGAATTGGCAAGACTTTATTTGCCTTCAGGTTCAGAAGTGGCGGTGAATACTTTTAGAGAATTAAAAGAAACCGAGGAACTCCTTACAATAGCGATGTGGGCAAGTGAGCCGATAGCTTTTGACCCGATGGAGATTGCCCTGCATAATGCCTACAAGAAAAATACTGATAAAGATTTGAGGAGCAGTTTTAAGATGATTCATGAATATCCTTTATCAGGAACCCCTCCAATGATGACCCATTTATTTGAAGACACCTATGGCATTCGTATAATTGCCGCAAAAGGCGCGCCAGAAGCTATCTTTGAAGTTTGTCATCTCTCAAAAGAAGAAAAAGAAAAGGTAACATTGGCTATGGATAAACTTACGAGAAAAGGTTACCGAGTGCTTGGTGTTGCAAAAGGGAATTTTCAGGGTACTAATTTTCCCGAAACACAGCAAGAAATTCCATTTATATTCAAAGGTTTAGTCGCTTTTTATGACCCGCCAAAAGATAATATAAAAGAGGTTTTAGAATCTTTTTATTCGGCGGGAATAGGGGTGAAAATTATTACCGGTGACAATGCTCGTACCACAAATGCCATTGCACAGGAAATTAATTTTTCAGGTTTTGATAAAGCCATTACAGGCGAGGAACTCATGAAGTTAAACGATGCTGAATTGCAAAGCGAAGTAATGAATATTAATGTGTTTAGCAGAATGTTTCCTGAGGCCAAATTAAGGATTGTTAATGCCTTAAAAGCGAATGGGCAAATCGTTGCCATGACAGGAGACGGTGTTAATGATGGGCCGTCGCTAAAGGCCGCACACATTGGTATAGCAATGGGAACAAAAGGTACGGCTATAGCCAAAGATGCTGCGTCTCTTATCCTTGTGGAAGATGATCTTTCTAAAATGGTGGATGCCGTTGCAATGGGCAGAAAGATTTATACCAACTTAAAAAAAGCTATTCAGTATATTATTTCAATACACATTCCTATAATCCTGATTGTTTTCCTTCCGCTTGCTTTAGGGTGGATTTATCCTAATATATTCAGTCCTCTTCATGTAATTTTACTTGAACTTGTTATGGGGCCAACCTGCTCAATAATCTATGAAAACGAACCAGCAGAAGCTGATACGATGCAAAGGGGGCCAAGACCTTTCACTTCGACATTTTTTAACATAAAAGAACTTGTAGTTAGTATATTGCAAGGGATTGCTATAACCTTGGGCCTTTTATTTACTTATCAGTGGTCAGTACATAATCAGTGGAATGAAGACACAACCAGAAGCATGGTCTTTCTGACTTTAATGACGGCCAATGTTGTGCTTACGTTGGTGAACAGGTCTTTTTATTATTCGTTATTGGTAACACTTCGATACAAAAATGTTTTGATCCCTGTCATAGTAGGTATTACTGTGTTTTTGGTCACATTGCTGTTTGCTATACCATATTTACGTTCTTTATTTAGTTTTGAACCAATTACATTTATTCAATTAATTTCATGCGTTTTGATAGGTTCTTTATCGGTGTTGTGGTTTGAAGTGGCGAAATATTTTAGAAGAAGAAAAAGAAGCTAAGACCATTTCTGTTACCTTTTTTCCAAAAAATAAAAACCTCCAAAATCATTTGACTTTGGAGGTTTTTTATTGGTTATAAAAATACTTTCTGATTTTTAAAGTTTATCAGCGCTGCACTTATTTATTCCCAAAAGATTTCCATAAGCCATAGCTGCTTTATGAACCTGAATAGTCCAGTCCTCTGCAGCGTTATCGTCAGCGCCATCCGAGATGTATTTCAGACACAAAAATGGAATTTGCTCTTTCATGGCAATCATCGCCAAGGCATAGGCTTCCATATCTACGACATTATATAATACTTCTGAATGTTCCATCTCAAAACTATCGCCCGTTCCGCAGATCCCTTCCTGTAAACCATCCATTTTTAAACCATATTCTAAAATAGGAGGTAAGCCGGATAGAGGCGTTTCATACAACTGAAAACCTAAACCGCGTACATCCATATCTCTTTGTATGAATTTGGTACAGCAAACAATATCTCCTTTCTGAAAAAAGTTACTTCCGGCCGACCCCAGGTTTACAATCAATGAGGGTTTTTTCTCTTGAATGATTTTTGTTAGTTCATAAGCAGCATTCACTTTCCCTATTCCTGTTATAATAGTGTTGCATTCTTCAAAAACATCAGCAGCTTCGGAGGCTAATGCAAAAGAGAACAAGGTGTTTTTTATTGAAAAAGAGTGATCTGTATTTATATTTATCATCGTTTTTTATATTTTTTTCGGATGTGCAAAAATATTCAATTTTAATCAGCTATTTATCGGTGTGGTGGTGAAATTATAGATTTCCCGATTTATCATTGGCTTCAAAACTTTTCTTTTTTTGTCTCAAGTAAAGTTTTAAACTATGCACTTTATTGCATTTGTTTTTAGATTTTAAATAAATATTCATTTGCCACAGATTCACAGTTAAAATGATTTTAAAATCTGTGAATCTGTGGCAAATTCATAAATTTTCGGAATCCAATTTTGCAGACTTCCAGTTTCTCGTAGAACCAGATCTCTAAACTTTCAGTACAGAGTGGTTTAGTTTATCATCATGTATTTTTAATTTAATTATCACTTTAGTTAATAAATAATAAAAGCCTGAATATTTAGGTATTCAGGCTTCTGCTTTTTTGATTTGTTTTTTCAAATAAGAAGCTATTCAAAAAAAATAAGAGATTTAATTTTCGTTGAAAACTTAGGAAACATAAATCTAAAATGGATTAGTCTTTGATGCCAAGTTTGCTAAGGATATCTTCAAGTAAACACCATTTGGTGATTGATGATTGCAATAAATTAGCTCCTACAAATGCGGTAAACCAAAGGAAATTTTGGTTGACATAAATAGCCAGTAATAAGCTCAATAATGTAAAACTTCCGGCAACGGCTCTGATAATTCTATTTTTCATATTTAATTTATTTTTTCGATGTTTAATACAGCTATGTGGATTTTTGAAGCAATATCCTGCTTGGAGTTTAGTTGTTCGATTTCTTCAAAAACAACTTCCATTTGTTGGCTTGGTAGAAAAGCATAGAACAGGGTAGAGTCGGTTTCTACCGTTTCAGCTGCAAACCAGTTGTTTTCAGTTTTTTCCGATTCGTTTAAATCTTTATGGCCTTTAACTTCTCTATAAGTAAAAGTGTTCACTTTTGATTTCTTAAGTATTGATTTAACCTCAGAATCAAAAGCAGTAATGGCGGTTATTAGTACTAATTTCATTTTTAATCAGTTTAAATTTTAAAAAAATCAGGACTTGAATTTTAAGTTTAGACTTTCAAGCCCCGAAAAATATTTATTCTTTCTCCCACTTTTTGCGTTCGGTGATGTAATAAATTATCGGCACCACAATAAGCGTTAGTATAGTTGAAATAATGGCTCCAAACACCAGCGAAATTGCTAATCCTTGGAAAATAGGATCAAAAAGGATAATCGATGCACCAATTACAACTGCTCCGGTAGTCAATAGGATAGGAGTGGTACGCACGGCACCTGCCTCAATAATGGCTTGTTTGAGATTAATACCCTCGTTGAGCCTAATTTCAATGAAGTCAATGAGCAACACCGAATTTCGAACCATAACTCCAGCCAAAGCAATCATCCCGATGAAAGATGTTGCCGTAAAGTAAGCTCCCAACAACCAGTGCCCCAACACGATTCCGATAAGTGACAGCGGAATGGCAAGCATCATCACTATTGGCGTTTTAAAGTTTTGAAACCACCCTACAATCAGCATATATATGATGACGATAACCACCATAAATGCGACTCCCAAATCGCGGAATACTTCGAGTGTAATTTGCCATTCACCATCCCATTTTACTGTAAAATCACTTTCATCGGTGGGTTGTTCCATATATAATTCGTTCACTTTATAGCCTTTTGGCAAAGTTATTTTGGCAAGTTTTTCGTTCATTCCCAAAATTGCATACACGGGGCTTTCCAATGTTCCTGCCATATCGGCCGTTACGTAAACCACACGTTTTTGGTCTTTACGATAGATGGTTTTCTGCAAAGTGTCATTCTTTACCTTGACCAAATCGCTTACTGGAATCATATTTCCTTGATTTCCTTTGATTTTCAGGTTTTCAATATCCTGAAGGCTGGTTTTATCTTTATCGTCAAGCGAAAGGACGATTGCTACATTATCATTTGATTTTTCGTCATACAGATTCGAAACTGGATATTCTTTTAACAGATAAGTAAGATTACCAACAATTTGCTGAGGTGCTATACCGTTTAGCATCGCTTTTTCCTTGTCAACTTCCAATTTGTATTCGGTTTGGTTGTCTTCGGTCATCCAATCAACATCCACGATATCGGGAGTGTTTTTCAAAATAGTTTTCACCTGATCCGCAACTTTAATCTGCTCTTTGTAATCAGGCCCATAAATCTCGGCTACCAAAGTTGACAATACCGGTGGTCCTGGTGGTACTTCAATCAGTTTTACATTTGCGCCATACTTTTTGGCAATTTTCTGAATTTCAGGACGCATTGCTTTGGCAATTTCGTGGCTCTGCGCTTTCCTTTCTTCTTTGTGCAATAAATTCACCTGAATATCAGCCATATTGCTTCCGCCACGCATATCATAATGGCGAACCAAACCGTTGAAGGTAATTGGAGCCGAAGTTCCTATGTAGTTTTGGTAATTCACCACTTCGGGACGTGTTGACAAATAGTGTGCAATTTCCCTTGTCACCGCCGAAGTACGTTCCAACGTAGTTCCCTCTGGCATATCGATAACCACCTGAAATTCATTTTTGTTGTCAAATGGAAGCATTTTTACCAATACCGATTTGGTAAAGAACATTAGTATGGAACCCAATAATAAAATCACCGTTACAACCATCAATATTTTTCTTTTTCCTGAGTTTTCAAGAAACGGACGCTCGAATTTGTTGTAAAAACGGTATATCCAACTCGTTTCAAGACCGTGAGTTTCTTTGTGCTGCTGTTCTTCTTTTTCCTGAAGGAAATGATATCCTAAATAAGGAGTCACAGTCAATGCAACGAACAAAGAAAGTATCATCGCTATGGAAGCCCCGATTGGCATCGGACTCATGTAAGGTCCCATCATTCCAGACACGAATGCCATTGGCAAAATCGCGGCAATTACAGTAAATGTTGCCAAAATTGTTGGGTTACCTACCTCATTGATAGCATAAATGGCCGCTTGCTTAAACGGTAGTCGCTTCATTTTGAAATGACGGTGCATGTTCTCAGCAATAATAATGCTGTCGTCAACTACGATTCCCACTACAAACACCAAGGCAAAAAGGGTGATTCGGTTTAGGGTATATCCAAGCAGATAATAAGCAAATAAGGTCAATGCAAAAGTCAAAGGCACTGAAAGAAAAACAACCAAGCCGCCTCGCCATCCCATGGCCAGCATAACCAAAACGGTCACGGCAATAATCGCAATTCCAAGGTGCATAAGCAGTTCGCCTACTTTATCAGATGCGGTTTCTCCGTAATTTCGGGTTACTTCTACATGAACATCATTCGGAACTAATGATTTTTTAAGCTGTTCTACTTTGTCCAAAATTTTGGCTGAAATCTTCATTGCATCGGCACCTTTTACTTTACCAATAGAAATCGTGACAGCAGGATATTCGGATTTTGCAGTTTTGAATTTTTCATTGGTTTTACCATATCCGAAAGACACATAACTTTTAGGTGTTGAAGGCCCATCCTGAACAGTTGCTACTTGTTTCAGATAAACCGGCATGTTTTTGTTTACCCCCACTACAAGATTTTCGACATCTTCGGTATTTGACAAAAACTGACCTGTCGTTAACAAATACTCCTGATCGTTTTGCACAAAACTTCCGGATTGCGAACTCCCGTTATTGGCTTGAATCATTTGCATAATGCTTAAAGGATCCACACCGTTTTCAGCCATTTTATCTTTATCCAAAATCACTTTTACTTCGCGGTTTTGTCCTCCGATTTCTTTGGTGATCGCCACGTCCTTAACTTTCTCTATTTCCGAAGTCAATTCTTCGGCAATTTGGCGTAACTGAAATTCATCCTGTTTTTCGCTCCATAAAGTCAGTGCCAACATGGGTACGTCGTCAATAGAACGGGTTTTTACCATTGGTTTGTAAACGCCAGTTGGGAACATATTTTCATGTTTTCCCAATTCGTCGTATAATTTCACATATGAACGTTCAACATCCTGTCCCACATAAAATTGGACAATCATCATGGCCTGACCGTTCATGGCCATACTGTGGACGTGTTCAACCCCTTTGATGTTCGAGATTATTTTTTCCAATGGTTTTACTACTCGGCTTTCTACTTCTGCCGGACTTGCTCCCGGATAGCCTACCATGATGTCGGCCATAGGAACGTTAATTTGCGGTTCTTCCTCCCTTGGGATCAGAAACGAACTGTAAACCCCAATGATCATCAACGCTGCCATCAATAAGACAGTTAATTTTGAGTTGATAAAAAAATGGGCTATTCTGCCTGAAATTCCTTCTTGCATATTTTTTTTGTTTAAAGTTTATGGTTTAAAAGTTTAAAATTGCTGTTCAACTAAACTTAAAACTGCTACTAATTACTGTTTACTGAATACTGATTTTAGCTCCGTTATACAACTTTCCATCGGCCGAAATGATGTATCGCTCTCCTGCCGAAAGCCCTGACAATACTTCTGCTTCATTACCAAAAGTCTTTCCGATGCGAAGCCATCTCAAAATAGCAACATTTCCTGCACCTACAGTATAAACCCCTGTCAATTGTCCTTGATGAATCAATGCTGATTGAGGTATCAAGACTTTATCGGATGTTTGTGTCGTACTATTTTTATTGGCTACCGGAAATTGCACATTTGCGAACATCCCTGATAAAACTGTTTTATCAGCTCCTTCCAAGTTAATTTTTACCAAATATTGACCTCCGGTATTTTTGGCTGACAAACTCACTTCACTCACTTTTCCGTTCAATGTTTTGTTTGTAGATTTTACCAAAACTTTCACCAGCATTCCGCTTGTTATCGATGCAATGTCGCTTTCGGCTACCATCGCGGTTACTTGTAGTTTTGAATCTCCTTCAACACTTACTAAAGGCATCCCCGGATTTGCCATATCTCCTTCTTTTACAAAAGTGTTAGTCACAACTCCCGAAAATGGTGCCGTGATATTGGAGTAGGCAAACTGTGCCATTACTTCGTTACGCATTTGTTTGGCACCTTCTAATCCGGCTTTTGCCATTTCATAACGGGCAGTCATGTCATCCAATTCTTTTTGCGAAGCGCTTTGTTGTTTAAATAGAACCGTAAAGCGGTCGTAGTCTTTCTTGGCATTGTTGTACCCGGCAGTTGCTTGAAGGATGTTAGCATCTACTTGGGCTTTTTTGGCTTGTAAATCGGTATTGTTGATGCTTACCAAAAGTTGTCCAACAGCTACTTTTTGACCAACTTTCACATGAAGCTTGGTCACATATCCCATCATACGGGTGCTTAGGTTAGCGCTGTTTTGGGCTTCAATTTTTCCGCTTGCCGTTATAAATGGGCTGCTGCTGTTTGTGTCCGTGCCGCTTACTTTTACTGCAATTGCAGGTTCGTTAGTAATAACGTCTTTTTTCTCTCCGTTGCAGGAAGACAGCAAAACCAAAAGCGAAATCGTTAGTGTTGATTTTAAAAAGAAGTTTTTCATTATAATATTTTTAAAATTGATTCTAGTAATTGTCATTGATATTGGCTTTTTATTTGGTTAAAAATTGAATATATTCTTGTGTGAATCGATATTCAAAAATGGCTTGCAGATTTTCTAATTCCTTTTGGGACTGCAAGGTTTCGGATTGCAGTAAATCGGTTGTTTTTTCCAATCCCTGAGCAAAACGGTTGCTTCTGATTTTGTAGGCTTCCTGCGCTTGTTCAAAAGCCAATTGAGTGAGTTTTACATTGTTTTCTGCATCCGAAAGCTGACGGACTGCTTGGTTTAGCTCCATCTGACTTTTGGCTTTATACTGCTCGGTTTCTGTTTGGGCTTTGTTGTAGTCTGCTTTTGCTTTTTCTAATTTCCCTATGGATTTGTAACCGTCAAAAATATTCCATGATAATTGCGCTCCAACTAAATATCCTTTGGCACTTGTCCCAAATAAATTGTCATCGTACATTTCATAACTTCCAAAAGCATTTAGTCTTGGAAGCAAATTCATTTTACCGGATGTTACCATTTTTTCGTAAGCTTCAGAGGATTTATCCATCGCCTGAATATCTTTTCTGTTTGTTGGCAATACCGTGTTTACACTGATAACCGAAAATTCACTTTCAAATTCTTCTGTCGGTTTGTAAACTTTTTTGGATTGTTCATCATTTAAAAGAAAACCCAGATAATCTGAAGCATTTTGAACATTTGATTTGGCATACTGCAGTTGATTACTGATTTCGTTTACACGAACCTGCACGTTCAATAAATCAGTTTTCTGCAACATTCCCTGCTTAAAATAGTTTTCAACCAATTTTAGATTGGCTTTGCCTGTGCTTTCGGCCTTTTGCAAAACTCTAACCGCTTTGTATGCTAGTTGCAACTGCATAAATGCTTTGTTTACTTCGAGTTCCAAATATTCTTTGGTACGTTCGGTTTGCAATGCAAAAGCATCCATTTTTGATTTGGACGCCTGACGCCCGTATAAACCGTCAAGATTGATTAATGGCTGCTGCACTTCGATTTTGGTGGCAAAATTTTTAGTCTGTGAAGGATGATTTAAAACGGCAGGGTTAAAGTCCTCAGGACTAACGATGGCCTGATTTAATTTTGAACCAAAAGCCATAAGCGGATTTGTAGTCAGCATAGCGGTATGTGACACATTTACATTGGGCAAAAACAAGGAGTTTGACTGATGATAATCTGCCATAGCCGACTCATAATTTTTTTCGGCAATTTTGATTTGCAGATTTTTTTCGGACATTCTCTTTATCAGGTCTTTTTTTGAAATACGCAAAGTATCCTGACCGAAAGCGGTCCATGATAAGGCTAAGAGCCCGAAGAGAGTAAATATATTTTTATTTTTCATCTTTACTGTTGTTTCATTAATTTGAAGCAAAAGTAAGAGAGTGGAAAAAGGTAGTTTGTAACAATAGTTACATAGGGAACTCATAAAATTTAAAAAGTCCCAAAAAGGGACTTTTACTACAAAATAGACAACTTGTTTGTGAATTAAAATTTTACAATAATTCTATAATATTTCGGTTGAGTTTTATTTTTCCTTCGTCTTCAAGCACCTTAAGCAATCTAGAAATAACCACGCGTGAAGTATTGAGTTCATCAGCAATTTCTTGATGTGTAATTTGCATGATGTTTGTTTGGTTTACTTTTGCTTTTTCATTCAGATGTTTGATCAAACGCTCGTTCATATTCATAAAGGCAAGAGTATCAATCGCATTAAGCATCTCTTTCATACGGTTGGTATAGCTGTCAAAAACAAAGCTTCGCCAGCTTTTGTATTTACCCAGCCATTCTTCCATTTTCTCTACGGGTAACATGAGTACAAGTCCATCAGTTTCGGCCACAGCCCTGATTTCGCTTTTGGTTTTTCCCATGCAGCAGGCCATAGACATGGCACAGGTATCTCCTTTTTCTAAAAAATATAGAAATAACTCTCCCTGATCTGGAGCTTCCCTCAAAATTTTAATGGCACCTTCCAGTAACAATGGCATTTTAAAAATAGTATTTCCTATTTCTATTAAAATATCCCCTTCTTTGAATTTTTTTGTTACTGCCAACGATGCAATTTCATCAATGAGGGCTTCTTCAAAAATATAACTGTAATGTTTTTGGATTATTGATTTTAATTCTTGCTGTGTCAATGTATGTTGGTTTATTTCAAATCAATATTTAAGTTTTGACGTATAATTTGTCGGTCTAAGCGGAATTAAAAGTAGAGAAAATTTTGGAAAAAAAGACAGTAATCAAAATTTAGTGAGGACATCTAATCGATATCCTAAATGCTGCAGTACAAAGTACAATTACTTTTTATTTATTCATGAGTTAAAACTTATTGTTTAAGCATATTTAAGTTGGATACTGCGTTTTGTTGTAGCTATTGAACGTTTTATTCTAAATAATAATTCATTTGGATTAAACGGTTTAGATACAAAATCATCAGTACCAAGGCTAAAAGCTTTTAGAACCGTAGCTTCTTCTTCACCTAAAGAGGAAACTACTATTATAGGGATGTTTTCAAAATATTCTTTTGAGAAGCCAATAATTTCTAACCCAGAGCGAAAAGGGAGCATAATATCGGTAATAATCAAATCAGGCAGTAGTACTGGGATTTTTTCTATGGCACTCAATCCATCTTTGCATGTTGTCACGTGGTATCCTTCTTTTTTAAGGATGTATTCGAAGATTTTAATTAATAATACATCATCTTCTACTATTAGTATTTTTAAATCTGATCTTTCCATTTTTTTAGCGATTAAGGTTAATAATGTAGATTTTGGGAACCTGTCTTTTATAGTTGCTTTAATTATTTTTAGCATTAATTCTGATACAAATGTATTTTTATAAATAGGTAATATTTTGTTTTTTAGATTATTGAACTTGTAGTGTCGGTGAATGGTAATTTGCTTTAGACGTAACGGTCATCGAACTTTCTTTTAGTTGCTGTTCTATAAAGTTTAAGTGCATGAATTCAATTTGTTTCTAGGCAGTTTTATTAGATTGTGGAGAATTCAAATTCAAGGAGTGTCTTTAACAGTCAAATCTAAAATAAGTTTTGAGGATACATAAATGAATAAAAAAAGCTCCCTGTGGCTAGGAGCTTTTAAAAAAACTAAAATTGTTTTTGGATAATAATTGCAATATATTTGGGAATCAATGAAATTATTACAGTACAAATATCTATCACTTTTTAATATATTATTTCCATTATTAGATAAGTAGTTAATTACTGTAGACGAATGGACTCTGGAAATCGTTAACTGGTATAATCAGCTTTTTATTTATTGGTTTTGCGTATCTTTTTAAAACAATCTATTCCAGCTTTTAAAAATAGTCTAAGCACAAATCAGATAAATTTTTGTGAATTAATTAGCTACGGTTCGCATAATTATTGGTAAATCAACAAGTACAGTGGTAACCTCGCAGACAGGAAGTTTTTTATTAAGTATCACACGGTCTAAATTAAGTGATTTTTGGATTTTCGTATTTCTGTTCAACGATCAATAGATACCATCCAACTACAGTTTTATACCGCTTATCGAAGATTTATACTTTTATAACCAAGTTCTGGCTAAATTTGGTAATCATTTTTTATACATAAAACTATATGTCAAAGTCATTAAACATACTATTAATAGAAGACGATGCTATTGAGGTCATGAAATTTAACAGAGTTTTAAAAAACCTGGAGCAAGTACATAAAATAATAGAAGCCAATAATGGCGAAGATGCCCTTTCAATACTTAAAAATAAAGTAATCATCCCAGATATAATTATTCTGGATCTTAATATGCCAAAAATTAACGGAATAGAGTTTCTGGGTATTCTCAAATCTGATGATGTACTAAAATATATACCAGCAATTGTCTTGACTACTTCCAACAATCATAGAGATCTTTTAGAGTTTTATAGGTTAGGAATTGCCGGATACATGCTCAAACCACTAAAATATGAGGAGTATGTTGATAAAATAAAAAAAATGATTGAGTATTGGAGCATTAATGAGCTAATATCTCAATAAAAGCTCATTTCGCCTTATGAGAATTGTATAATCATTGAATTCGTACAAAAAAAACATCAAAACTATCTCATTTTCCAATAGATAAAATTTTGATTTATTTTTGGAGAATACATATCAAAAAAGTGTGTCGTGAGAAATATCTGTTAAAAATAGATTCAAATGATAGTAATTTAAAAGATTATTTACTAAATTTACCTAGCTTTCATATCTGGATGTTGTTGATTTACCCCAAAACTGACTTCTCCTGAATTTAAACCTACTGTTGTAAATGATACTTTTTAATGTTGCATTATTACACACGTACGCCCGGAATGAAAGAATAGTAGAGGGTATTTTAACAGATTAAACGCACTTGAAAGTAATGTAGTAATTGAACAATTGTATCTAAACAGTTAAGCGAATTTTAGGATTAGTTTAAATCAAGCGGGTAATGTATGGATTCAATTAATTTTACTACAGAAAGGTTTAATGAAGTCTTCCCTTTTTACGTTTTGTTTGATCAGCAAATGAGTATTTCTTCTTATGGAAAAAGCTTGAAAAAAGTTTTTCCTTCCATACAACAACGAACCAAACTTTCGGATTATTTTGCATTCAAAAGGCCATTTGTGGAAAAAATGGATGCAGGAACAATATCAGAAAACTTAAATCAACTTGTAATCTTAGAATGCATAACAAATAAGGACCCTTTAATTAGGGGGCAGTTTGTTGCTGTAGATAATTATTTTCTATTTATCGGATCACCGTGGTTGACATCGGTAGAAGATGTGAAAAAAAATAATCTTATTATATCGGACTTTGCCAATTTTGATCCGCAATTTGATTTGATGCAGATGCTAAAAAAGCAAGAAACAAAAAATGAGAATCTTAATAGGGATGGTGAAGAACTCAACCGGCTTTCATTAGTGGCAAGCGCCAATAAAAATGCCATCGTTTTTACCGATGCTGATGGGAAAATATTTTGGTGTAATGAATCGTATCACAAAATAACAGGATTTACAAAGGAAGATGTTATTGGCAAAACACCAATCGAGGTTGGTAGGATCCCTAACACAGATAAAGAAGCTATAAAAAAAATGACTACTCTTTTTTTTAAAGGAGAATCATTTGATATAGAAATCATTCATGGGCGCAAAGATGGAACTTACTTCTGGTCTCGGACAAAAGGACAGCCCGTTTATGATGAAAGTGGTAAACTTCTGCAATATTTTGCCATCATTGAAGATATGACTGATGAAAAAAAGAAAGAGGAACAGTTAGTTTTATTATCGCTTATTGCTGAAAAAAATATCAATGCAGTTATAATTTGCGATAATGAGGGAAGACTCGAATGGGTTAATTCAAGTTTTGTAGCCATGTCTGGATATGAAGTAGAAGAACTTATAGGATTGAAGCCAGGTAAGCTATTACAAGGTAAAGAAAGTAATCCTGAGACAGTAATCTATTTAAGCCAGCAGATAAAAAAAGGAGAGCCATTTAGTTGCGAAATAATTAATTATTCTAAAACCGGAAAAAAATACTGGGTAAAAATTCAAGGTCAGGCATTATATAATGAATGGGGAGAGATTTGCCGTTATTTTGCTATTGAAGAGGATATCACCGCACGAAAAATACTTGAAGAACAAAAAGAGCAACTTTTGGCTAGTTTAGAAAAAAGTAACAATGACCTCGAAGAGTATGCTCAAATAGTATCTCACGATTTAAAATCACCACTAAGAAGTATAAATTCATTAATTTATTGGATAAAAGAAGAGGATGGAGCCAATTTGCGGGAACAATCCATTCAATATCTGGATATGATAGAAGGTAAAATCGAAAAGATGGATCGGCTCATAGAAGGAATATTGACGTATTCTAAAATAAATAACGAAAATACTGAGATCTTGCAACCTGTTAACACGCAGGAAGTAGTGAGGAATATTATAAATACAATTGACATTCCAAAAAATGTGAAAATAGTAACATCAGATAAAATGCCTGTCATTAAAGCTGATAAGTTTCGGATTCAGCAATTGTTTCAAAATTTAATAGGTAATGCGGTAAGTTATAGCGATAAACCTCAGGGCTTGGTTGAAGTAAATGTAGAAGAATCTGAATCACATTATGTTTTTTCAGTAAAAGATAATGGACCCGGTATAGCAGAAGAACACTTTGAAAAAATTTTCAAAACATTTCAATCACTGGCCAGTAATGAAAAATCCACAGGTTTGGGTTTGTCTATAGTTAAAAAAATAGTTGATTATTATAAAGGAAAAATTTGGATAGAAAGTGAGTTAGGTAATAGTACCATATTTTATGTACAGCTAAATAAATAGAGTTATGAAAATAGTGCAGGCTTTTAAAAAAGAGAATTTCACTTGGGATTATCTTACGGATAAAATTATTTTGAAAAATCCATTAGTGCTGGTATTTGCAAATCGATTGTTGCTCGAGGATGAAGCTTTTTTGAAAGATATTAAAAAAGAATTTCCTTATCAACATATTGTTTATGGTTCTACAGCAGGTGAAATTGCCGGCACAAGTGTTCTGGATAATTCGGCAACAGTAACAGCTGTTGAATTTGAAAAAAGCAGTTTTGTAATTAAAACCGGTAATATTTTAGATTATAAAAAAGATGCTGTTGCTCTTGGTAAAAGTCTGTATTCAAATATGCCAAAAGAGAATTTGAAACATCTTTTTGTGCTATCCGAAGGAAGCTTTATTAACGGCAGTTCTTTAATAAGTGGGTTGGAAGATGCTATTGATTCAAGTATATCGATAACAGGAGGAATGTGTGGTGATGATGCAAAATTTGAAAAAACCCTTGCCTCTTATAATGAAAAACCAAAAGAAGGTGAAGTGGTATTGATTGGTTTTTATGGTGATACATTAGAAATTAGTTTTGCCAGTTATGGCGGATGGCAGCCATTTGGACCGGAAAGAATAATTACGCATTCTGACGGAAATATTTTGCACGAGATAGATGGGCAGCCAGCATTGGAGCTATATAAAAAATACCTGGGAGAAAAGGCCAATGAACTTCCGCAAGCCTCACTTTTGTATCCATTAAATGTAACACCCCCTGAAAAAGAGGATGCCCTTGTAAGAACGATACTCAATATTGACAATGATAATCAATCAATGATTCTTGCCGGAGATGTGCCGCTAAACTCAAAAGTACAGCTGATGATGGCATCTGTGGACAGTATTGCCAATGGAGCCAATTTAGCAGCTCAAGATGCTATGAGAAACCGAAAAGCAAAACCGGGTTTGGCTATTCTTGTAAGTTGTGTTGGGCGAAAATTGGTAATGGATCAGCGGGTAGAAGAGGAGCTTGAAGAAGTAAAAGCTGTTTTAGGCGACGAAACCGTTTTAACAGGGTTTTATTCATACGGAGAAATGGCACCGTTTTTTGGAAGTACAATTTGCCAATTACATAATCAGACAATGACTTTAACACTTGTTAGCGAATAATGAATTCCTTACTAGAAAGACAAATAGCAAAATACCTGGGAGGTACTATTCCTGATGGATTAGAGAATTTCCTGAATGCAATAAACAATTCATATATAAACTATGATGAACAAAGGACATTGTTGCAAAGAGCAATGAAATTAAGTTCAGATGAATTATTTGAAGCAAACGAAAAATTACGGGAAGAAGCTCGTAATCTTACAGATTTAAACAAAAATCTGGAATTTATATTAAGCTCAATGAACCTTGATGTAAATGATTATTCTGATAAAAAATTCAATGCAACCGATTATATAAAGCAACAATCCGAAGAGATAATTAGAATTAACAAGCAACGTGAAGAACTCCTTAAAAACCTGGAGTTACAAAATCAGGAACTTAATGATTATGCGCATGCGGTTTCTCATGACCTAAAAGCGCCGTTAAGAAGCGTAAATACGCTTATTGAATGGTTTATTATAGACAACCAAGAAAAACTTAGTGCTGATAACTTAGATTCATTAAACCTTATTTTGCTGAATGTTGAAAAAATGGATCTGCTGATAAAAGGGATTTTAGACTATTCTTCTATTGATAAACTGCAGTCTGAAAATAGGATTATTGATTTTAATGTGCTTTTGGAAGAAATAATCAGAACGGCCTTGCTTCCAAAAAATTTCGAAATAAAAGTGAACGGCAAATTGCCTAAACTCTATGGGAATTACTATAGATTTAGACAGCTTTTTGAAAATTTAATTAATAACAGCATCAAGTATAACAACAAAGACAAAGGATTTGTCGAAATAGGATGCGGATTAAATGATGATAATTTGTTTGAATTTTACGTAAAAGATAATGGAGTGGGTATAGAGTCAGCCTATCTCAATAAGATTTTTAATATTTTTACTAAACTTGATAATTCGGATACGTCATCAGGAATAGGACTCTCAATAGTGAAAAAAATTGTTCAGTTTTATAACGGAAAAATTCGGGTTGAAAGTGCAATAAATAAAGGCACCACATTTTTCTTTACTCTTGATACTAATGGACAAGCCAAATCTTAACTATATTAATAGTCTTTCGGGAAATGATGATGTTTTTAAGCAAACAATCATCAATATCCTTAAAAAAGAACTGCCAAAAGAAATAGGCGAATATTATGTACAAATGGATAGTAGCTGTTTTCTTAAAGCTGCTGAAATTATTCATAAGATTAAACATAAAATTAGTATAATGGGAATGGAAAAAAGTTATTATCTTGTAGAAGAGTTTGAATGTAGCTTAAAAAACCAATCGGCAGATTTTAATGCAGAGTTAAAAGTAGCGTTTGATCAAATACTTTGTACAATGCAGGATTTTGCTGATTCATTATAATCGTAACCGTATGAATTGTATTGTAATAGATGATGAAGCATTGGCAAGGACTATTATAAGTAAGATGATTACAAGCCATCCTGCTTTAAATTTCATAGATGAGTTTGAAAATGCTATGGAAGCTATAAAGTTTCTTAATCAAAGCACTGTTCCGATAGACATTATTTTTTTAGATATTCATATGCCCGGATTTACAGGTTTTGACTTTATCCAAACCATAAAGAATCCACCTTTGGTTATTCTCATAACCTCAGACAGGAATTTTGCTATCGAAGCTTTCGAATACAAGTGCATTGTTGATTATTTGGTGAAACCAATCACAGAAGAACGCTTTTTAAAAGCAATAAGTAAAATTGAAGCAAAAAAAAATACACTCCCTTCTTATTTAGAGCGTGCTGATGTTCATGTAGCGCAGCCTACTGATACAGCTACAGAGTTTTACGTAAATATCGACCGAAGGCTCATAAAAATAAATATGGCATCTATAAATGTAATTGAAGCTAAAGGAGATTATATTTTGATAAAAACAGAAGACAAAAATTACACGGTACACTCAACATTAAAAAAGATAGAAGATAAACTTCCTGTATCTTCTTTTTTAAAGGTGCATAGAACGTATATAATCAACATAAAGAAAATAATTGATATCGAAGACAATAGTGTTTTAATTGCAAAAGATGTAATACCGGTAAGCAGGTCCAATAGACCAGAACTTATGAAGCGGCTTAATATGCTTTAAAAGCGCTTTTTGTAAATAGAATGTTATAATTACTACGAGGTAGAATCTCAAATGTGATTTCAATTATGTCCTATCCTATCCTGAAGCTATACACAATTCAAGGGTGCATGAGAATAGTGCATGAAAAAGAATTGTGAAATTAAAAGTTATCTTGTGGTGAGATGGAATTCACATGTTCTGTTTATGTTATTTTAAACGAATTCATTTAATTTTCAAACCTTTTAGTAAAATTTTCAATAAAACCAACTTTATCTTTTTTTACTAGTTCAAGCATTTCACGAATATCTTCCGGAGTTGTCCCATATTTATCAAACCACAGATGAATTTCAATTAAAATGGGCAGCAAATCAATTCCTTTTTTGGTTAATTTATACAATACTTTGGCTTTACTAGTTGGATGTTCTAGTTTTTCTATTATTTTATTTTCTTCCAAAGTAACTAATCTGCTTGCCAAAATATTGGTTGCAATTCCTTCGGCTGACTTTAGGAAATCACCATAAGTGCACTCTTTTCTAAATAATAAATCCCTGATAATCAAAAATGACCACTTGTCGCCAAACACGTCTAAAGTGCCGCTAATAGGGCAATCTGATCTTTTTTTTATTGCTTTCATAAAAATAAATTAAAAATACTTTTAAAATCACTTGCAAAAAACAAGTGAATGTGTTTATATTTGTACTTGCAAAATGCAAGCAAATTTATAAATTAATTTTCAAACACAATAAAAATGAAACAAAATATTTTAGTTACCGGAGCGTCATCAGGATTTGGATTGTTAATCGCAAACAAACTGCATCAAAATGGTTATAATGTCATTGGCACAAGTAGAAATCCTGAAAAGTATGTGGCACAATTGCCCTTCAAAATGATTGCATTAGACCTTGATTCAGAGCAATCAATAAGCTCATTTTCAGAAAGACTTTTTAAAGAAATCCCTCAATTGGATATTTTGATTAACAATGCGGGTTTTTATGTATCAGGCATTGCCGAAGAAACACCTATTGAGTTGGGAAGACAACAATTGGAAACTAACTTTTGGGGAACCATCAAAGTAACCAACGCTGTATTACCCCATTTTAGAAAACAAAAATCTGGTAAAATTATTACCGTGGGGTCTATTGTTGGACTTGTGGCATTCCCTAATGCAGCCTACTATGCAGCATCCAAACACGCATTGGAGGGGTATTTTAAATCATTGCGATATGAATTGAACGAGTTCAATATTGACGTAGCAATGATTGAGCCTGCTGCATTTAAAACAAATATTTTAGAAAACTCTACTGCAACTATAAATAAAATAGCTGATTACAACTCTTTAAGAAATAAAATCAAAAATTTCTCTGACGAATTATTTGATAAGGCCGAAGATCCTATTTTGGTTCTAAATAAAGTGTTAAAAGTAATACAAAAAGACAAGCCAAAATTCAGAAACATCGTAGGAAAAGGGACTACGACTTTGATAAACCTACAACATTTTGCTGCTGGATTTTTAGAAAAAAATGTTCTTAAAAAATTAAATAATTTTTAAAATAAAAAAAGGGAAATATGGCATTAACCTTTTTATTAATAGAAGCAAGTAAAATAAATGAAAAAAGATAAAATTATATACTGGTTATCTACTGCTTTAGTTGCCGTAGGTATGTTATTAAGTGCTTATCAGTACTTTAATGGAACATATATGGCAGAAGCATACAAACAAATGGGATATCCTGATTTTTTAAGGGTAGAAATTGGTATCGCAAAAATAATTGGGGCAATTATATTACTTTTACCTGTATTGCCTTCAAAAATTAAAGAATGGGCTTATGCGGGATTTGGTATCTTGTTTTTTTCAGCAGCACTTACACATTTTTTATTAAAGGATCCAACAGAAAGAATTATTACACCGCTTGTGTTTTTAATGCTTCTAATAGTATCTAACATTTATTATTCTAAAGTTAGCACAAAAAACAAGTAAAATGAAAAAACTTTCAATTACGCTCTCGTTGCTACTATTTTTTACAAGCATTATTTTTTCACAGACAAATAATTCAATTCGGCAAAAAATGATATATCAAAATGTAAAAACAGAATCGGTAAATGTAAATGGTACCCTATTTTATTACAGAAAACTTGGAGCAAGTAATGATGGAATTCCTGTCATATTCTTAAATCACCTAGGTGCTACTTTAGATAACTGCGATCCAAGGATAATGGATGGTATAGGAACAAAATATCAAATAATTCCATTTGATAATCGAGGCATTGGTGCCACCAAAGGGACAACTCCAAAAACTATTGCCGAAATGGCAAAAGATGCTGTCGATTTTATAAAAGCACTTGGATATGAAAAGGTTGATTTAATGGGGTTTTCAATGGGAGCATTTGTGGCTCAGGAAATTGTGCTTCAACAACCCCAATTGGTTCGCAAAATGATTATGACCGGTACAGGCCCTGCAGGTGGGATTGGAATTGATAAAATTAAACCAATTACTTATAAGGATATGCTAAAAGGCTATTTAACCTTTAGAGACCCTAAATTTTATTTGTTTTTTAATCAAAATCCAAATGGAAAAGAAGCAGCTAAAGCCTTTTTGAAACGCATAAAAGAACGTACAGAAAATCGAGATAAAGAAATCAGATTGGGTTCGTTTGGTAATCAGCTTACAGCCATAAAGGTTTGGGGAGAACAAAAGCCACAAGATTTATCAGTAATAAAGCAGCCTGTATTAATTGCCAATGGTGATAATGACAAAATGGTGCCAAGCAGCAATACGTATGACTTAGCAAAACGTATTCCGAATTCTGAATTGATTATTTATAAAGATGCAGGACACGGAGGTATATTTCAGTATCACGAAGCGTTTGTAAAAAGCGCATTAGATTTTTTAGATAAACAATAAACCAAGATTTAATAAAAAAATGAAAGCATTTATCATAACAAAATACAGCAAAAAAGAAAAACTGCAACTTACCCAATTAGCAGAACCAATTGCAAAAGAAAATGAAGTTTTGGTTCAAATTCATAGTGCAGGTGTCAATCTCTTGGATTCAATGATTAAACGGGGAGAGTTTAAACTCTTTTTGCCTTATAAAACGCCACTTATCAATGGACACGATATGGCAGGAACCGTAGTTAAAGTTGGTTCTAATGTAAAGAAGTTTAAAGCTGGGGACGAAGTCTATTCCAGAGTTGGCGATTACAGGATAGGCACTTTTGCGGAATATATTGCCGTAAATGAAGCTGACTTAGCACTAAAACCCAAAAATATTTCGATGGAAGAAGCCGCTTCAATTCCTTTGGTGGGATTAACCGCTTGGCAGGCTCTTGTTGAAACTGTAAATCTAAAAAAAGGACAAAAAGTTTTCATTCAAGCTGGTTCCGGAGGCGTGGGTACTTTTGCGATTCAGTTGGCCAAACATTTGGGGGCATTTGTAGCAACAACCACTAGTACAGCCAACATAAATTTGGTAAAAAGCCTCGGTGCCGATTTGGTTATTGACTACAAAAATGAAGATTTTGAGGCTAAACTTAAAGATTATGATTTGGTTATTCATAGTAATCGAGACCCAAAGATTCTTGAAAAATCACTGCGCATTCTAAAATCAGGCGGACAATTAATTTCCTTAGTTGGGCCTCCTACACCCGAATTTGCGGCTGAAATTGGTTTGCCTTGGCATTTAAAATTAGTGACAAAACTGTTAAGTTCGAGCGTAAAGAAAAAAGCAAAAAAACTAAACACCTCGTTTAAATTCTTGTTTATGAGAGCCGAAGGAAGCCAATTACAACAAATTACCCAATTAATAGAATCCGGTGTTATAAAACCTATTATCGATAAAGTTTTTCCATTTGAGCAAACCAATGATGCTATGGCATATGTAGAAACGGGACGAGTAAAAGGTAAAGTTGTCATTAAAATCAAATAATTAATTACCATCGTCATCAATAAAGACCGCCCTTTTCAACAAAGTAATTCGGACTTTTGAACAAAACGCACTGGCGATACGCATTCTATCTTTGTCTCAATAAAAATTTAAAATGAATTTAAAAAATGGGACAAAAAAATTACAACGGAGCCTTGCAAAAACCGATAGGTTCTGGCTTCAACGCAACATCAACAACAAAAGATGTTATCAAGGGAATTGACCTTACAGGAAAAATCGTCATTGTAACGGGCGGTGATGGCGGGCTTGGTTTAGAAATTACCAAAACATTGACTTCGGCAGGGGCAACGGTTATCGTTCCGGCAAGAGATACTGAAAAAGCAAAGCAAAATCTGGAAGGGATTGCCAATGTAGAAACAGCAGCATTGAACCTGACAGATCCTGCTTCCATTGATGCATTTGCCGATAATTTTTTGGCTTCGGGCAGACCGCTACATATTCTTATCAACAACGCCGGGGTGATGTGGACGCCTTTACAACGTGATGGGCGTGGTTATGAAGGACAATTTTCTACCAATCATTTAGGGCATTTTCATCTGACGGCCAAACTATGGGACGCATTGAAAAAAGCAAATGGCGCAAGGGTAATTACTGTTTCCTCTTCAGGACACCATTATTCGCCGGTACTTTTTGACGATGTAAACTACAACACTAGGGAGTATGACAAATTTGAAGCTTATGGACAATCCAAAACTGCAAATGTTCTCTTTACGGTAGAATTGGATAGAAAGGCACAGCAATTTGGCGTTCGGGCTTATGCTTTACATCCTGGTTTGATTTTGGAAACCAATCTGGGCAGACATTTAGCGTTTGATGATTTTGTTACCTTGGGTATTCTAAATCCTGACGGCACGCCAAACCCTGAAGCTGAAGCAGCAATGAAAAAAATACAGAAAACCAAGGAACAGGGAGCTGCCACAACTGTTTGGGCAGCAACGAGTCCACAGCTTGAAAACATTGGAGGAGTGTATTTGGAAGATGTTGAAATTGCCCAATATGATGAGGCTAATTATGAGAGTATCGCTGCTGCTTATAGAAACCCGGGCGGATTTGGAGGAGTAGCACCCTTTGCGCTTCAAGCGGAAGCTGCCCAAAAACTTTGGACACTGACTGAAGAATTAACGCAGATAAAATTTGACATTTAATTAATTGGAAAAAATAAGGTTCACATCGTTGAGCCTTATTTTTTTACCTTTGTATTATGGCAACAAGACAAATCAATAAAAACGCTGAAATTGTTTTCAGCTGCAGCGGATCTACTCGAAACAATACCGAAATGATTGCGGAGGAACATTGTGTTGTTCGGGTGTTGTCGGGCGAATTAAAAGTTATTCAGTTAAATAAAACCTATGTTTTTGGGTTGGGCGAAACGCTTCTATTTCCAAGAAATCAACTATCTACCTTAATAAAATCCGATAAAGACGGCTTGCCTTACAGAGCCATCGTGGTAAAACTGACGCAGGATGTTTTAAGGGCATTTTACGAACAAAAAAAACTGCAAGCCACTCTGGTTTCTAAAACTGATTACATCATTCCGTTGTCCCAAAGTCCTTTGCTCGATAGTTTTTTTGCTTCGATCTTGCCGTATTTCGACCTCAATTACAAATTACCACAAGAACTTTCGGAATTGAAAATTCAGGAAGCAATTACCGTTTTGCGCTCCATAAACAAAGACATCGACAACATTTTATCTGACTTTTCAGAACCTCATAAAATCAACCTTGTCGAATTTATGGAACGTAATTATATGTTCAATATGCCAATAGAAAAATTTGGTTACCTGACCGGGCGAAGTTTGACCACTTTTAAACGTGACTTCAAAAAGGCTTTCAATACAACACCACAAAAATGGATTACCCAAAAGCGACTGGAACTAGCACGTTTTCAAATAACTGAAAAAAAGAGAAAACCTATTGATGTTTTTTATGAAGTGGGTTTTGAAAACTTATCCCATTTCTCATTTGCCTTCAAAAAACAATTTGGTAAAAGCCCTACGGAGTTTTTAAATAAAACTAGCAATACTAGCTTTTGATACTATAAATGTAAAGTTTAATAGTGCTTTAATGAATTAAATTATTTTATTGCTTTTAGTTCAAGCATTGGATATTTGTTTTTTAAAAAGAGGGGAGTTTCGACTATGAAGAAACTCTTGAATAGAATCTATTTCTTCTGAAAAAACAAAAAACGGATTTAAAATTCATCTCTAAAAACACTGTAAAAACAAGAGATTTTGTTACTGTGTTTATTTTTTTATAAAAAAAATGAACGTTGTTCAAAAATAAAACATATCTTTGTGAAATAATTTTGAGGTATGAGTATAGTTGACAGAAAAGCAAGAGAAAAAGAAGCACTGAAAGCATTGATTTTAAAAGGTGCCAAAAAACTTTTTATAGAAAAGGGTATTGAGCAAACTACCATTCGAAATATTGCTGACGAAATTGACTATAGTGTGGGTACAGTATATGTTTATTTTAAAGATAAAAATGCCATTCTGCACGACCTGCATTCCATAGGATTTCAGGAACTAGGAGGGTATTTTGAAGAATTGTTCAGTATAGAAGATCCAATGGAACGATTGCGAAAAATGGGTTTTACCTACATAAAATTTGCCTTGGAGAATCAAGAAATGTATGATTTGATGTTTAATCTTAAGGCACCTATGGAATTTTTGGAAAGCTCAGAAAATAAAGATTGGGATGAAGGTGCGGTAACTTTTGGCCGTGTAAAAAATACAATTGAGGAATGTATTAATAATGGGCATTTTAAGGGACATAATATAGAACCGCTATCGTTTATGGTTTGGAGTTTGGTTCACGGTATGTGCTGTCTTGAAATCCGTCAAAGAACCAAAGGCGTAAAATTCACAAATCCCGATACGATCTTGCTTGATGGCTATAATGAGTATTTGAAAATAATAGATCGGCTATAAATTTTTTTGTTCAAAAAAATGAACAATGTTCAATTAAAAAACAATGTATATTATGATAAAAAATGCAGTAATTCTAACGGTAATCTTACTCGGATATCAAGGATATTCACAAAGTAAGCTAGACGGCTACATAGAAACCGGACTAAAAAACAATGAAGTAATAAAACAACACCATTTTGACATCAACAAAAGTATGTATGCGCTTAAAGAAGCACGCTCTTTGTTTTACCCCACGGTTTCCCTAAACGGAAGCTACACAAGGGCTGAAGGAGGAAGAACGATTGATATTCCCGTAGGCGATATGCTCAATCCGGTGTATAACACGCTGAATCAGATGACGAATTCCAAAGCGTTCCCAACCCTAGAAAATCAGTCGGTTTTAATCAACCCCGATAATTTCTATGACGCGAAGATTCATACAACAATGCCTTTGCTGAATTTCGAAATTATTTATAATGAAAGGATTAAGAGTCAGCAGGCATCACTGCAACAGATTGAATTGGAAATCTATAAAAGGGAGTTGGTCAAGGAAATAAAAATTGCCTACTACAAATACCTTCAGTCCATTGAAGGAATTAAAATTTATCAAGATGCGTTGGCATTGGTCAAAGAGAATCAAAGGGTAAACCAATCTTTATTCAAAAATGACAAAATCAACCGTACCGCAGTTTTGCGAAGTGATAACGAGGTAATACGGATTCAGGCAAATCTTGAAACGGCAAAACAAGTCAGTAATAACGCCAAATCGTACTTCAATTTTTTGCTCAACGAAAAATTGGATTCCAATATTGAAACAGATGACAATGAGGTTTTACCCATTGATGTCGTTACAGAAAACACCCAAAACAGGGAGGAATTGCTAAAACTGACTCAGGTTAAGGAATTAAATGAAACTGTTGGTAAACTAACACAATCGTATTGGTTTCCTACAGTAAGCGGATTTGCCGATTTCGGTTTTCAGGACTTTGATTTTGATGTGAACAAAGATTCACGCTATTATTTCGCAGGCTTAGGTTTGCAATGGAATATTTTTTCCGGAAACAAAAACAAATACAAACTCAAACAGGTTGAAGAAGATACTAAAAAAATTAGTTCCCAAACTGATAATGTAAGGCAGCAATTACTGCTTCAGTTTCAGGTATCACAAAACAATCTGAAATCGGCATTGGAACAATTTTACGCCAATAAAAACCAAAAAGAATCCGCCAAAAAATACAATGATGACATCACCAAATTGTATAAAGAAGGACAGGCTATTTACATTGAACTTCTCGATGCACAAAATCAATGGGTAAATGCCCAACTCAACACCAATATTGCCCTCTATAATTCGTGGATTGCTTTTGCGGAATTGGAAAGAGCCAATGCCACTTTTACTTTAAAAAACTAAAAATTAGAACAATGAAGAAATTAATAATTATCCTATTCGTACTACCGCTTTTTTATTCTTGTAAAGAAGAAAAAAAAGAACAGAAACCTTTTGAAAATGCCGATGTTATTTCGATTAAAACAGCAACGGCTCAATCATTGGCACTTGCAAGTAACATCAACGCATCCGGCTTGGTGACAACGGAAAATCAAGCCAATTATGGCTTTAAAATTGGTGGTGTTGTCAGTAAAATTTACGTAGAAGAAGGTCAGTTTTTCAAGAAGGGACAACTTCTTGCCACTTTAGATGAAACCGAAATCGGTTCGGGCTTGAATCAATCGGATCTGAATGTTAAGAAATACGAGCGTGATTATACGCGTGCTTTAAACCTTTACAAAGACAGTGTTTATACTTTGGAACAGCTTCAAAACACAAAAACGGGTCTTGACATTGCCCGAAAGCAGAAAGATGCAGTTGCATTTAATGCGCGTTATGCAAAAATTTATGCCACAGCCGATGGTTTTGTTACTGCAAAAATAGCCAATGTAGGTGAAGTGGTTGGTCCCGGATCTCCAATTTTGGCCATAAACGAAACTAGCAAAAACAACAATTACCTTTTAAAAGTTGGTTTAACAGACCAAGAATGGGGGACTGTTAAATTGGGGCAAAAAGCAATTGTCACTCTTGATGGATTTCCTGATGAACAATTTGACGCTACTATTTTTAGAAAATCACAAGCGGCAGATGCTGCATTGGGTTCGTTTCAGGTGGAGTTGAAATTGGATATGAAAAACAGCAAACCGGCCGTGGGTATGTTTGGAAAAGCAGAAATTAAAGCAGAAAATGCTCAGGATTTTATCGTCATTCCTTATAATTCGCTTCTTGAAGCCGACGGAAACAAGGCTTTTGTTTTTGTCGTGGCAAACAACAAAGTGAAGCGTCAGCCTGTTACAATTGCCAAATTTGAAAACAACAAGGTTTTTATCAAAGACGGTCTTCAAAAAACGGATGAAATCGTGATTTCCAACAGTGCTTATCTCAACGAACAATCCACTATCAAAATCATTAAATAATAACGCTATGCAAATAACAAATTTTTCCGTTAAGAATTATCAGTTCACACTGATTCTGGCGCTGTTAGTCGCTGTGGTTGGGGTGCTAACCTTATTCACGATGCCAAGATCAGAAGACCCCGGAACGCATCCGCCACAATATTTGATTACCGTTATTTATCCCGGAACGAGTCCGAAAGATATGGAAGAACAAGTCGTAAAACCTATTGAAAATAAGATTTACGGATTGGAAAATATTGAAAAAATCCTCACAACCGTTGAAGATGGTGTAGCCGCTTTTCAGGTAAAATTCAAATACGGAGTGGATGTTGACAATAAATATCAGGAAATCTCCACCGAAATGAATGCCCTAAAAAATAGTGAATTGCCAAAAGATATTTATATGATTAAGACGGAGAAAATTTCGTCTTCGGATGTGAAAATTCTTCAGGTTGCTTTGGTTTCAGAAAATGCATCTGACAAAAAACTGCGCGATGAAGCCGATGAACTAAAGACAAAGATTGAAAAAATAACCAATCTCAAGGACGTAAAATACAGCGGCATTCCGGAACAGGAAATCCGCGTAGATTTGAATTTGGAAAAATTGGCACAACTGAAAATTCCATTGAACATAGTAATGGGAAGTTTACAAAGTGAAGCTGCCGATATTCCCGGCGGAAGTATCGATTTGGACACCAAAGTATTCAACGTAAAAACAAGCGGTAAATTTAAAAATGCGGATGATGTTGCCAATACCGTCGTTTACAATGCTAACGGAAAAATCATCTATATGAAAGACGTAGCCGAAGTGAGCTACAAATCTGAAGTGGTAAATCACATTACAAGAATTAATGGACACCGATGCGTTTTGGTCACCGCCGGAATGAAGGACAATGTAAACATTAGCGATGTGCAAAAGCAATATTTACCAATTGTAGCCGAATTCTCCAAAGATTTGCCTCCTAACATAAAACTAATCAAGAACTTTGACCAAGCCGATATGGTATCAAAACGTTTGGGACATCTAGGCTTTGACTTTGCATTGGCCATTCTTTTGGTTGTCATTACATTGGTGCCATTAGGTGGAAGAGCATCTCTTATCGTTATGATTTCCATTCCTTTATCATTGGCTTTAGGATTAGTTGCAATGAATGCTTTAGGGTATTCCTTAAACCAATTGAGCATTGTTGGCTTGGTGGTCGCTTTAGGGCTATTGGTTGATGACAGTATTGTGGTAGTCGAAAACATTGAGCGTTGGTTGCGTGAAGGGCATTCTAAAATGGATGCTGTTTTAAAAGGAACTAAACAAATAGGAATCGCTGTTGTTGGTACAACCACTACTTTGGTAATTGCTTTTTTGCCATTGGCTTTTCTTCCGGATATGGCAGGCGAATTCATCCGAAGTTTGCCTATGGCGGTCATCACAAGTGTATTGGCTTCTATGATTGTTGCTCTGACATTGGTGCCATTTTTGGGAAGCCGATTTTTAAAAACGCACGAACACGGTGAAGGGAATATTTTTCTTCAGTATTTGCAAAAGTTTCTTACTAGAGCTTACAGGGATATTATGCCAAAAGCATTGAAATTTCCAAAAATTACGATTGCCATTTCAGTATTTTTAAGTGTAATTGCTTTTGGATTGTTTTCGGTTACCGGATTCAAATTGTTTCCAACTTCTGAAAAACCAATGTTTCTTATCAATATTAAAATGCCGCTTCAGGCCAATATTTCTGAAAGTGACCGAGTGACAAAAATTGTGGAAGCAGAATTAAAAAACCACAAAGAGATTGTTTACTACACCTCAAATGTGGGACATGGAAACCCGCAGATTTACTATAACGTGCATCCACAGGACAGAAAATCTGATTTTGCTCAAGTATTTGTTCAGTTGGAAGATGAAGCTACACCTACCGAAAAGACGGCTTTAATTAAAAAATTGCGCGACAAGTTCAAAACGATGCCTTATGCCAAAGTAGAAGTAAAAGATTTTGAGCAAGGAACACCATTGGAAGCCAATATCGTCGTGCGAATATTTGGCGAAGACCAAGCCGTTTTGCGCAAATTATCGGCTCAGGTAGAAAGTATTTTACGAAATCAAAAAGGTACGGTGTACATCAACAATGAGTTGAATACTTATAAAACCGATGTTAAAGTAAAAATCAATAAAGAAAAAGCAAGAACATTGGGCGTACTGACAAGCGAGGTCGATAAAGTAATCCGGCTTGCGGTAGCAGGACTAACCGTTGGTGATTACATTGATGACCGTGGCGATGCCAGAAACGTAACTATTACTTTACCAAGGAATAAGTTTTCTAATCTTGATGCACTGAAAAATTTATATGTAAATAATGTTCAGGGAACCCCGATTGCATTGAATCAAATTGCGAGCATCACTTTTGAAACCGCACCCACAGCCATCAACCACTTTAACAAATCACCCTTTTCAAAAGTCAGTGCCATGACAAAAGATGGTTATTTAGCGAATGACCTGTTGGTAGATATTGTTCCAAAATTGGATAAACTAAAAATGCCAAATGGCTATTATTACAAACTTTCGGGAGAAAAAGAATCAGAAGGCGATGCGTTGGGAGGCAATTTTCTTTCGGTAATCATATTGAGTGCCTTTTTATTCATTGCTGTTTTATTGCTGCAATTTAAAACGTTCAAGGGAATTATTATCGTACTGTCTATCATTCCGTTGGGAGTTCTTGGTGGTGTGTTGTTTTTATTAGCTACAGGAAACCCAATGTCTTTGGTATCTATAATTGGTTTCATTGGACTGTCCGGAATTCAGGTGAAAAATTCACTCCTTTTGGTCGATTTCACCAATCAATTGCGACAAGAAGGAAAATCGATTGACGAGGCGATTGCCATTGCCGGTGAAACTCGTTTTCTCCCTGTAGTGCTGACATCCATTACGGCAATCTGCGGTTTGATTCCGCTGGCAGTAAATCCCAATCCTCAAATATCTCCGTTGGCAATTGTATTGATTGGCGGTTTGATAAGTTCTACCATTCTGGCAAGAATTGTAACCCCGGTAATGTATAAATTGATTCCTCCATCTTTGGAAAAATCTAACGGTAGCATCAACTAAACCTAGAGCTAGACTTATGATGAGTCTCTTTCTTAAATTATATTGAGTAAAATAATAAAACTAAAAACATGGAATTAAAAGATAAAAAAGTACTAATTACAGGTGCTAGTGGAGGCATTGGATTAGAAGTAGCCAAATTGATGGCTGCAAAAAATTATGCAGTAACACTTGTAGCAAGAAGCGAGAATAAATTAAATGAAGCCAAAGCGATACTTCATGGAAATAACCACACAGTACTGGTAGCCGATCTAAACAACTCAAAAGATTTGGTTAGGCTGTCTGAACACATTAAATCAGAACGCTATAATGTCCTAATTAATAATGCAGGTGCTGGACTGTATGGACAATTTATCAATATGCCGCTTCAGGAACAAATAAATGGTATGCACCTTAATATGGATGCATTGGTAACACTGTCTTACGCTTTCCTGCAAAACGCAAAAAAAGGAGACAGTCTGGTAAATGTGGCTTCACTTTTAGGACATTCTTCTTTTCCGGGAGCAGCTGTATATGCAGGAACTAAAAGCTTTGTTGCTAATTTTTCCGAATCCTTGTGGTTTGAATTTAAAAATAAAGGCATTTATGTAATGGGGTTTAATCCTGGGGCAACTAAATCAGATTTTCATTCAAATGCTGGTAAGGAAACCAATTCATATCCCGAATTTGTATTGTCCACAGCATATGACGTAGCACAAGATTTAATTACCGGCTTGGAAAGAAGAAGTAAACCAAGAGTAATATCAGGCTGGAAAAACCGCTTAATGTTATTCAACTTCAAGTTTATTAGCCGTGCATTGGCCATTAAAATAATGGGGCAAATAAGTCCAGGAATGAAATAAGTAATTACATCCTAGTTCCTTATTTCAAAGTCACGAAGATTTTGTAAAAAAGGCATTAGAATTTTTGGAAATATAAATAGAAACTAAAATGAAAAACAAAAGACTTCAGTTACTTCAGAGTTTTATTGGCAAACCATTTTCGGGAAGTCCGTCTCCATTTGCCAAATGGCTGAATGGGACGGTGATTTCTGCTGATGAAAAATCGGTTGAATTTCAATTTGAGGTAAGAAAAGAGATGACCAATCCTGCTGGAACCCTTCACGGCGGTGTCATTTGCGGTATGTTTGATGATTGTATTGGTGTTAATTTTATGATTTTGGGTACAGAATATTTCTTCCCAACGATTAATCTAAATGTAGAATTTTTTAGTGCGGCAAAAGAAGGCGATGCTGTAATAGTTAAAACAAATATCATAAAAAGAGGAAAATCCGTAATCAATATAAAAGCTGATATGTTTAATTCTGAAAGAATTATTGCTTCAGCCACATCAAATCTTGTGATAAGCGAAATGACGATAAACATGTAGGTACATTTTTTATTCAATTTATTGGTTACGATTGATTTTGGAAATTATTTTTTTTGGAATAATTTATATGATAAAGGCAAATTGTATTGATTCCTAAATGATGGTAAAAGGACATAAAAATAGCCCATTTCCGAAGAAATGGCTATAATTTTGTTTGGATAAAAATTGTAAATTTACACACCAAGTTAAGGTTTCGATTACAGATGAATTTTAGTCTTTACTTAAAGCTTGGGGTATTTAAGACATGAATTTTAAGTTTGCGAAGCATGTCAAATGAGATATTATTAGGAAAGAGATAGGCTTACTTTTATAGTATTTTAGAAAAAAATCATGGAAAATTATTTAAAAAAAACATTGCAAATCTTAGTACTTTCTTTATTTGCGAGTACTTCTTTACTAGGACAATCGTCTATTTTTAAAAAAAGAGAATCGTATCAGACTCTTAATCAAATATGGGAGTTAGAACCTGAAACAAAAAAGGAACCATTTTTGATTACTACCTATAAGCCTGTTTATGTTTTACCTTTTCGATTTTCGAGCCATAGACGTGCTGTTGACTTTGTAGTGCCAGCTGATGAAGTTTCAACTGAGAAACCAATTGAATTGGACAATGTCGAAGCTACAATACAATTAAGTTTCAAGGCCAAAATAGCACAAAATATTTTTGGAAAAGGTGATTTATGGATAGCTTATACCCAAAAATCGTATTGGCAAGTATATAATGCCGAATTTTCAAGACCTTTTAGAGAGACCAATTATGAGCCGGAACTTATCT
>Ga0207975_100062_pt1 | contig 107312 bp, 92 predicted proteins | sample LakWasMe91_HOW11_2_FD_183913 | JGI IMG/M metagenome (GOLD analysis project Ga0207975, IMG submission 183913) | Freshwater sediment methanotrophic microbial communities from Lake Washington under simulated oxygen tension - Sediment Metagenome... | ecosystem: Environmental > Aquatic > Freshwater >...
CAACATCTGATTTATATTCTAAATGACAATTCAAAGAACTTATAACTTCTAAAACTCTAAAATATTTTTTTACTATATTTGACATGGATATTGGTTTGTTTAGCGACTTCAAGATACTGAATTTCAGTATCTTGACCAATGTCTAATCCATTTATTTTACTTCAAATAATTACACCCAACGGGTTAAAATAATACTGTTTTTATTGAAAAAATAGAAAATCTAACTCTTTTAAGTCTAGTATATTGCGAGATTTAAAGGTAAATTAAAAAAAAATATGAAAAAAAAATTACTTTTATGCGTTAGTGTATTACTCACTAATTTTTTAATGGCACAAGAGACAGTTAAGATTACTGGGCCAGCAGGAGTAGAGGTTGGAATTCCATACAATTACACTTTTGAGTTTGTACCTGATTACAATATGCATACAAATACTACTACTGGAGTAGTACCTGATGGATTTGTAATTACAGAATGGATTGTAACTACAGGCTCAAGCTGCTATAATGGTCAAGTGATTGGGTATATTGGTAACTCAACAAATCAAAGCTGTTACTATAATAATGCGACTTTTAATAGTCCAAGTCCATTAACAGTGCCCATACAGTGGGGAGACGGTACTTTTTTAAGGGATGATAAAGTTCAGGTTAAAGTAAGTGGTTATTATATTAAAAAGGATAGCGGGGCTAACATGGGTTATTTTACATATTTGAAAAATGAATTATCTATAACAGTTAATAGAATAGTAGCGCCAATCATTGCAGGCAGTACTTCCCTTTTAAGTTGTGATCAAGCTGTTGTTAATTATTCAGTATCAAATACAACTTATGCTAATCGTTTTGATTGGCAGGTTACAAATGGTGCAACAATTATTGGTGCATCCACAAATTCAATTGTTTACGTTAAACCACCAATTACTGGTAATTTTGACGTAATTTGTATTGCAAGGAGCCTTAATGCAAATCCAAATTATTTTAAATCTTCATCAAAGACAATAACTAGAGTTTCAAGGGCATTATCATTCGTAACTAGCCCTGTTCAAGATTTTATTTGTAAAGATTCGGGTCTTGTTTTTCAATATGCAGATCAAAGCGGGTTAAGTAACGTATCTTGGAATGCACCAAATTGTACGGTGTCTGCAGAAAGTATTGTAAACGGAATGAGACAGGTTACTATTTATCCTAATAGTTCAGCCGCCACAGGTTCCTCCATAACAATAAGTGCGGTAGCAAGCTTCATTGGGGGATGTGTTGCAAGTTCGGAATCTAAATCATTTACAATTTTAGACAGTACAACTCCACCTATTCCTGCTGGTTATTTCAATGTAACACTGCCAGAAAATGAAACAGATATATGTACAGCAACAACTTTTAATCTTAACTTTATTTCAACCAATGGTTTTAATAACGGAGTGACCACTTTTTCTCCAGTATTTCTTTGGGGGCCTGGAGATGAAATACATTATAAAGCAGGTAAATCGACAATTGTTACTGTGTATAACAAGAATTTGTGTACAGGATTAACAGCTAGTAAGACGTTTACTGTCTATCCACCAGCGCCATGTACGTCTGCTAGTAGGATGGCTACGACGGAATCTGTAAATGGTACATTTACTGTTGCTCCAAATCCAACAAATGGATCTGTGGTTGTTTCTCTTCCTGAAAGACTTACAGGGGTTTATCAAGTTTACGACCAAACAAATAGTAAGATAGTTCAAGAAGCAAAATTTGATAATCAGCTTGAATTACAAATTAATTTGTCTCAAAAGTTGAAATCTGGAATTTATATTCTTAAAGTGATTAGTGATGCAAATGTTTTTACAGAAAAAATAATTTTAAACAGATAAAAGAAAATTTCTGAAAAGTAATTTAGATGAAAAGTAAAAAGCGATTTTGATGTATTATTAAAATCGCTTTTTTTATGTTTGAGAGGTAGTAATAATTTAATAACAAAGAAAAGAGAGGGTATAATTTTAATTTGTTCAGTTTGAAATTTTAAGAAGAGCAATGTTTACAAGTCTATAATTCATATTTGAATTTGTATCTTTGGGCTTTAAAATTTCAAGTAGTAAAGACTACGAAAAGTAACCGAGACCTTATTTTATGTACGCTATTCATCAGTATCAAGAATTTTTTATTACCTATTTAGAAAATCAAAATTTTAGTAAAGAACCTAGAAATTTATATCTTCCTGTAGAATATATTTTGGGATTGGGAGGTAAAAGAATCCGCCCGGTTTTGACTTTAATGGCTGCGGAAGTTTTTGATACTGATTATAAAAAGGCACTTCCTGCAGCGATGGCGGTTGAGGTCTTTCATAATTTTTCGTTGGTGCACGATGATATTATGGATGATGCACCTTTGCGAAGAGGAAACGAAACAGTTCATGAAAAATGGAATGTAAACACCGGAATCCTTTCGGGTGATGCGATGCTGATTTTGGCCTACCAATATTTTGAGCAATATGAGCCGGCTGTTTTTAGGGATTTGGCCAAACTGTTCAGCAAAACAGCGCTTGAAGTGTGTGAGGGCCAACAATGGGATGTTGATTTTGAAACCCGAAAAGACGTCACCATTCCCGAATATCTAAAAATGATTGAATATAAAACGGCGGTTTTGGTAGCGGCAGCTATGAAAATGGGAGCCATAATTGCGCATACTTCGGAAGATAACGCCAATTTAATTTACGATTTTGGACTCAACTTAGGATTGGCTTTCCAATTGCAGGATGATTATTTGGATGCTTTTGGTGATCCGGAAACTTTTGGAAAGCAAGTGGGAGGAGATATCATCGAAAATAAAAAAACCTATTTGTATTTGAAAGCATTGGAATTTTCTACTCCTGAAGAAGCTTCGGAATTAGAGCAATTGTTCACTTTGCAATTAGAAGACAATACGGAGAAAATAGAAACTGCAAAAGGAATTTTCAACGAATCGGGCGCATCCAAAGCAACTCAGGAAGCAATTGAAATGTACACTTTTAAGGCTTTTGAAACTTTGAAAAAAATGGATATTGATTCTTCGAAAAAAGAAGTGCTAAAGACTTTTGGAGAAAACCTGATGGGAAGAAAGGTTTAAATTTCTGAATGTAGATTTAAGATTAAAGATTTCTGATTTGAAGTCTTGCATTTTTAATAGTTAGTTTTTTCTTTTAAATCAAAATATATCGAATTTTTACAAATCTGAAATCTAAAGTCAACAATCAAAAATCTTAAATCAACATGTTTATATCGCCAATAAATACCGATTTATTACTTCAGGAAGCTAACAAGGAGGAGCTTTATGCTAATTTGATTGCCCAATTGAATAAGGATTTCAATTTGGCTAACGAAGCGGTTGATTTTCCTAAAAGCATCAGTCCTGATGAATTGAAAATTCAATTGCATGAAAAGATCTACCGACTCATTCAGTACAAATTTGCCGAGTACCTTAATTTATTGTACATCATTGATGTTTCCGAAGACGAAATCAAAAAACTAGATGGCTCTGATTTGGTTGTTCTCGCCGAAGAAGTTTCTTTTCTGATTTTAAAAAGAGAATGGCAGAAAGTGTGGTTTAAGAATTATTATAGGTAACTGCTTTAAGTGGCTAAGATTCTAAGTTTCTGAGATTCTAAGATTTTTTTAAAAATTAGGGACTCTTCTAAAATATAAGACCCGACAGTTTTTTGAAACCTGTCGGGTCTTTTTCGCTTTTGAAAAGTCTTAGAAACTTAGTGTCTCAGTAATTCAGTAACTTTTAAAAATACGCTCTCACAAAAGGCATTACCGCATCACTGTAAACATGATCGTTTTCGTCAAACAATACATTGTAGGCTATCCCGACCGTTACATTCCCGGCTCGATAACCCGCTCCCAAAAATAAGGCTGTGTTCCAAAAATTATCTGTATATGCAGGTTGGCTATAATAGGCTTCGTAGTGATTGTTGACGTAGGATTGGTTTAGATTTATAGAAAATTGGATTTCGGGAATTGGGTTGATGAAGGTCAAAAAGCTTGCGCCGTAAATTCCTGAATCGTAATATCCTTTGGAAGAAACATAGCTACCCTGCAGTCCTAAACCAACCGCCAAATAAGGGTTGACATTGTAAATGGCACTCGGTGCAATCGAAATATCGGTATATCCGCTCCCAAAACTTAATCCTAATCCTCCTCCAAACTGCACTTTACTCCAAAAAGGATTTACAGAATGTGGTGTTTGTTGGTGTTGAGCTATTACGTTTTCGTAAAAGAATAGGAGAATAACTATAGAAAACAACTTTGTTAGGGAAGAAAAGGAGTATTTTTTCATGTTAGTAGCTTTTTTTTAACATATTTTTACGTAAAAGTACGTAAAAAATAGATTTAAATAAATTGCTTTATTGTATTTTTGCCGAACTATTTAACAAAAGTATATTCGATAAGATTATGGATAGGTTTTCATTTTTAAACGCAGCACATACAGAATTTTTTGCTCAATTATACGATCAATATTTAGAGAATCCAGATAGTGTAGAGCCAAGTTGGAGAAGCTTTTTTCAAGGTTTTGACTTTGGAATGACCACTTATAATGATGAAAATCCTGTTCAGCAAATTGTTGAAGTGGCTACAGGAAACGCTGATTGTAGTTTGGTTTCAGACAAATTGCAAAAAGAATTTAAAGTATTGAGATTAATCGACGGTTACCGTTCAAGAGGGCATTTGTTCACTAAAACAAATCCGGTTCGTGACCGTAGAAAAAGTTCTCCGACTTTGGATATTGAAAATTTCGGCTTAACTACAGCAGATTTGACAACTGTTTTTGATGCAGCACAGGCAATTGGTATTCCGCCTAGCTCTTTACAAGATATTATAGCACGCCTTCAGGCGATATACTGCCAACACATTGGGGTTGAGTACATGTATATTCGTAACCCTGGCGTTGTGAAATGGATTCAGGATAAATTGGGGGTTAACAATAACCAACCAAACTTTTCTTCAGACGAGAAAAAGAATATATTAAACAAATTAAATGAGGCTGTTTCTTTTGAGAACTTTTTACATACTAAATATGTAGGTCAAAAACGTTTTTCATTAGAAGGAGGAGAGACTGTAATTCCAGCTCTTGATGCTTTGATCGAAAAAGCGGCTGAAAAAGGAGTGGAGCAATTCGTAATGGGAATGGCTCACCGTGGACGTTTGAACGTTTTGGCTAACATCTTCGGAAAATCGACTCAAGATATCTTCGGAGAATTTGACGGTAAAGATTATGACCAAGAATACTTTGACGGTGACGTAAAATACCATTTAGGTCTTACTGCCGATAAAGTAACCAAGTCAGGAAAAAAAATAAATATCAATTTAGCACCAAACCCTTCTCACTTGGAGACTGTAGGTGCCGTAATTGAAGGTATCACAAGAGCAAAACAAGACAAATATTTTGCTGACGATTTCTCTAAAGTATTGCCTATTGCCGTTCATGGGGATGCTGCGATTGCAGGACAAGGTATTCTTTATGAAATAATCCAAATGTCATTGCTTGACGGATACAAAACAGGGGGAACGATCCACGTTGTAATCAACAACCAAGTTGGATTTACGACTAACTATTTGGATGCCCGTTCTTCAACTTATTGTACCGATGTTGCCAAAGTAACGCTTTCACCGGTATTGCACGTAAATGCGGATGATGCCGAGGCTGTTGTTCATGCAATGTCTTTTGCATTGGATTACAGAATGGAATTTGGGCGTGACGTATTTATTGATTTGTTAGGATATAGAAAATACGGTCATAACGAAGGGGATGAGCCTCGTTTTACACAACCTGTTTTATATAAAATCATTGCAAAACACCAAAATCCAAGAGATATTTACGCTGAGAAACTATTGTCAGAAAGAGTTATCGATGCTAACTACGTAAATACAATCGAAAAAGAATACAAACAGGATCTTGAGCAAAATTTAGAAGCTTCCCGTAAAAAAGATTTGACAATCATTACTCCATTTATGCAAAATGAATGGAAAGGATTCGAGCAGGTTTCTGATGATGTGATGTTAAAAAAAGTAGATACAAAAGTTGACAGATCGACTTTGGATTCTATCATAAAAACAGTTTCAACTTTACCATCTGATAAAAAATTCATTAACAAAATTTCAAAAATTGTTACTGACAGAAAAACAGGATACGACAACAACACTATAGATTGGGGTACTGCAGAAACATTGGCTTATGGTTCATTATTGACTGAAGGTTTTGATGTACGTATTTCAGGACAGGACGTAGAGCGTGGGACTTTCTCACACCGTCATGCGGTGGTAAAAGTTGAGGATTCTGAAGAAGAAGTGATTCTTTTGGATAGTATCGAAAACAAGAAAGGAAACTTCCATATCTATAACTCGTTCTTGTCTGAGTATGGAGTTTTAGGTTATGATTATGGATATGCTTTGGCCAACCCAAATGCTTTGACAATTTGGGAAGCACAATTTGGGGATTTCTCAAACGGTGCCCAAATTATGATTGACCAGTATATTTCATGTGGTGAGGACAAATGGAATAACCAAAACGGATTGGTAATGTTGTTGCCTCACGGATACGAAGGACAAGGAGCAGAGCACTCATCGGCACGTATGGAGCGTTACTTGCAACTTTGTGCACGTCACAATATGTATGTTGCCGATTGTACAACTCCTGCGAACTTCTTCCACTTGTTGAGAAGACAAATGAAAACTAATTTCCGTAAACCGCTAGTGGTTTTCTCACCTAAGAGTTTGTTGCGTGATCCAAGATGTGTATCTCCGGTTGAAGATTTCACTTCAGGAGAGTTCCAAGAAACAATTGATGACAATACAGTAAATAAAAAAGACGTTAAGACTCTAGTTTTCTGTACGGGTAAATTCTACTACGATATTACTGCAGAAAGAGAAAATAACGGAAGAAAAGATGTTGCGGTTGTTCGTATCGAGCAATTGTTCCCATTCCCAGCTGATCAAATCAAAGAAATCATTGCCAAATATCCAAATGCCGACGATTACGTTTGGGCACAGGAAGAACCTAAAAACATGGGAGCTTACAGCTACATGTTGATGAATTTTGACTTGGTTAAATGGAGATTGGCATCGTTAAAAGCATATTCTGCTCCTGCGTCAGGAAGTTACACACGTTCAAAACGTCGTCACGCCGATGCGATCAGAATGGTATTTGATAAAAATTTATTTAGATAAAAAGAATTGTTTCAGGTTTAAAGTTTCGAGTTGAATACCAACTTGAAACTTTAAACAATTTAAACTTTAAACAAAAATTGTATGATTTTAGAAATGAAAGTCCCTTCACCAGGGGAATCAATCAAAGAAGTTGAAATTGCAACTTGGTTAGTAAAGGATGGCGATTACGTAGAAAAAGACCAAGCTATTGCTGAAGTTGATTCAGATAAGGCAACTCTTGAATTGCCAGCTGAAATGAGTGGAATTATCACGCTAAAAGCGGAAGAAGGAGATACTGTAGCGGTTGGGGCAATAGTTTGTCTTATTGATACTGACGGAGCAAAACCAGCAGGTTCTGCAGCACCGGCAGCAGCTCCAGTAGTTGAAGCTCCAAAAGCGGCTCCAGCTCCAGCTCCGGCTCCTGTAGCAGCAGCTCCGGCACCAGTAGCATCTTATGCAGCAGGAACACCATCTCCGGCAGCTAAAAAAATATTGGATGAGAAAAATATCGCTCCAGCTTCAGTTTCAGGAACAGGAAAAGGTGGAAGAATTACTAAAGATGATGCTGTAAATGCAGTACCTTCTATGGGAACTCCAACAGGAGGAAGTCGTGGTGTTGAGCGTACAAAATTATCAATGTTGCGTCGTAAAGTAGCTGAAAGATTGGTTTCTGCTAAAAACGAAACAGCGATGTTGACTACTTTCAATGAAGTAAACATGACGCCAATCAACTTGATCCGTAATGAGTACAAAGATGCGTTCAAAGCAAAACATGGTGGCCTTGGTTTAGGATATATGTCTTTCTTTACTAAAGCCGTAACAAGAGCTTTGGAATTGTATCCAGACGTTAACTCTATGATGGACGGTGATCACAAACTTGCATTCGATTTCTGTGATATTTCTATCGCGGTTTCCGGACCAAAAGGATTGATGGTTCCTGTTGTTCGTAATGCCGAAAACTTGACTTTCCGTGGTGTTGAAGCTGAAATCAAGAGATTGGCTTTGAGAGCTCGTGACGGACAAATCACAGTTGACGATATGACAGGAGGAACATTCACAATTACAAACGGTGGTGTTTTCGGAAGTATGTTGTCTACACCAATTATCAACCCTCCACAGTCAGGAATCTTGGGAATGCACAACATTATCGAGCGTCCAATCGCTGTAAACGGTAAAGTGGAAATTCACCCAATGATGTACGTAGCACTTTCTTATGACCACAGAATCATCGACGGACGTGAGTCTGTAGGTTTCTTGGTTGCCGTGAAAGAAGCTTTGGAAAACCCATTGGAATTATTGATGGGTGGAAATGCTAAAAAAGCATTGGAACTATAGTTTTAAATAATCTTCAATATTAAAAAACCCAAATTCCGAAAGGAGTTTGGGTTTTTTGTTGATGATTATTTCAAATACAAACAATGATTGTAGTAATCAATAATTCCCTTGCCTTTCATCAAAATATCAGCGCCAATGATGCCGTGGACCGGTTTTACTTTATAATGTCCTAAGGCTTCGTTTACGTGCGATAAATCGAAGATAATAAGGTCTAGTTTTTTATTCTTCCATTTGCCCAATTGAAGTTTGTTTCCGGAAGCCATTTGGGTAAACATTCCCGTCGCTCCCGCACCCGAAGCTTTGGTTTTGGAATTTTGAGCCTCCAATGCAAAAGTTTCTATGCTCTCAAATCCCACACAACTGTTGGAGGCACCCGTGTCCAAAATGAAATTTCCTTTCACACCATTGATTTTGGCTTTGATTAAAAGGTGTTGCGTTTTGGTGACTTTGAATTTTACTTTTTTATAATCTACCTTCTTTAATTTTTCGTGTAAATTTTTCATGTTGCAAATGGACGTTTGTGTTGTGATACCATTTAGAAATATAGATTTTCCTTTTTGTCAGTTCGAGCGCAGTCGAGAACCAGGATTACATCTCGACTGCGCTCGAACTGACAAAAAACAAATAAGCTTTTTATATTTCTAATAGGTATAAATATAATGCTAGTTACGGGATTATTGGTTTTTGAATTTCAGTTTTTCTTTTTTAATTCGGTTGGTAATAAACTTAAATAATACAAAACCTCCTATTAGTGCAACAAAAATTAGTAATCCAAACAGTAAATAGTTGCATTCATATTTGCTTTCGACGTTTCCGTAATACACAAAGGCAGCCCAATAATACGGCGATTTTTTGGAGTTGGATATGTTTTTGTTTTTTAGGAAGTCCCGTTTTGCGTTGGAATTGGCCTCAATGTAGGATTGTCCTTTTTTGATGTTTTGGTAAAAGGAATCCATGAACATTGAAGTAGTATAGTCATTGACTTTCCATAAAGAAAATAATAAGTTTTGCGCCCCTGCAAATTGAAATCCGCGGGCTACACTCATCGCACCTTCGGATTTGAATAGTTTGCCAATACCTGTTTCGCAAGCGCTCAAAACAACCAAATCAGGATGGATGTTCAAATGGTACAGTTCGGAATACAGGATTTCCTGATCGTAAAATTTGATGCTTGCCGGCGTTTCAATATCTCCTGAACTAGCATGAGTGGATAGGTGCAAAATGTTATAATCGGCTGCATTTTTTTTGAAATTATCGAAAGTGGCTGAGGTGTTTTCAAAGTATTTCCCTTCGAAATTCTTTTGAATCGATTGCATTTCGTCTTTCGAGTAGCTTAAAGTGTAAGGTGTATTTTCGAAAACAGGAAAGATGCCCAAAACGGTTTCTTTTTGTCGTTTTTTATTTTTGTTAAAAGACAAATAAAAACGCGCCGAATTCTCGCAGCCAATGTTGTAATCGTTCAAAAGATAGTGCATTTGAGCAAAGTTGGTTGTCGACGATTCTTTAGTTATTAAAGCTTCAAAAGGCAGGAAATTTAAGATTCCGTCGGGAATAATGATGAGGTTTTTGGATGTCGAATTTATGGGTAAATGTAATAATTGATAGGCAAGGTTTGCATAGTGATTGTAATCGTTTGGATTATTTACAATGGTATTTGGATCATTAAAAAAGTCTATGAATTGCGCTATTTTCACTGATGTATGGGAATTATTGCTGAATGAGTTGAGATAAATTTTTTTGTCAATAATGGTAAAAGAATAAACCTTTGAGACTCCTGAAAAATATTCGATCATTATGGCATTATCCTTTTCCAATTTTGAATACAAATTATCTAAATTGATATCCTGAACAGCCTTGTTTTCTTTTTTTGTTTGGCTTTGCTTTACTAACAGCATCAATTCATTTTGTTTTTTGATGGCTGAATTGATTTTGATAATATCGGCTAAATCTTCTTTTTGTTGTTCTTTTAAAATGATGTTGTTTTGGTTATGAAGTTGTTCGGAAAGCTGTTTTTCAGCGATTGACTGTGTTTTTGAATTGTTAATTCGTCGCTGTAAAATAGCTGATTTTGTATATTCTGAAAGTTGAAAAGCTTTTTCGAGATAAGTTGTTTTGTACTCTTTTTCAAAAAGCGATTTGTAAATGGCAATACACTTTTCTGTGCGATTTCGATTCCTGATTTGGTTGATGATTTTCGAGTTTTCATAAACCAAAAGTGATTGAAACAGTTCTTCTATATGGAAAGCAAGCTCATAACTTTCCAATGCTTTTTTGGATTGGTTTTCAACTTTAAAAATTTCGGCTTGTAAGTCCAAAGCATCCAATAAAATGGATTCTGCATAAAGTGAATTTTTCTTCGGGAGGATGTTTTTTTTACCCGAATAATTGGGAATCAATATTTTGAAAATGCTTGCAATAACTGAGCTTGATTCGTTTGGTTTTCCTAGTTTGAAAAGAATATTTGCTTCGTCAAAATAGAATTGGGCTTTTTTTCTGGGGCTGATATTGGTTGATTTTTCAAATTCGGCTTTGGCCTTTATAAAATAGGTATTCGCCAATTCGAAGTTTTGCCATTGTGCATTAAGGGCTGATAAATTACGATAGCAATTGGCTAAAGTCTCCGATTGGTTTTTCTCGTTTTTTAATAATTTGATTGCTTCCAGATAGGAGTTTTCAAGGTTTTCGAAAAAATCATTTCGGATTGGGAAAGTTGGATTCGGGTCTTTATAACTCAATACATAACTATTTCCCAGATTATTGAGTAAAGTCCCTTTTTGAATATTGGATAATTTCTCAGTTTTAATGGTTTTTTCCAGTAAGTCAATAGCAAGGTAGTTTCTTCCCGAATTTTGGTAAACATTTGATAAATTGAGAATGGCAGCTATTTTGAGGTTTTTGTTTTTCTCTTGCGTCGCGATGTAGTAATATTGTTTAATGGTGTTTTCGGCATTATCATAATCGCCAACAATCGTGTAGAGGTTTCCCAACGGTTTCAAGCAGTATTCAGTAATGTCGTAATCGGAGAGTTTGTAATTTTGGTATGTTTTCCAAGCTTTTTCATAGCTAGTGATGGCCTCGTTTGTTTTACCAAATTTGTTTTCGAAATAAGCTTTGTTGCAGTCAAGTACTACTATTGAAAGCAGTGCGTCTTTTGATTTTTTTTCTTTGTTTTTCCAAAAATTGATTTCGACTGTATTTAGTTTTTCAATTCCTTCCGGCGTTGGATTGGCGACAAAATAATCGACCGCATTGTAAACAAGTTCTTCTTGCGTAGGGGATTTTTGTCCAAAAGCGACCAGCGAAATAAAGAAGCAGAAGAAAAATATTTTTTTTGTCATCGATAGTCCCTTTGTTTCAGCTAGTTTGAGACTAAAATTAAGCCCAATTTTTGGATTTGCCAAATATCTTTATGAACAAACTTTTTATTAAAATAGTTGTCTGAATTGGTTGTCGTAGTTGTTAGTGGTTGTGCATTTATTTGTAATAATTTTGCTCATGCCTTAAGTAAATTAAATTTTTCAAATACTTCATCTTTTCTGGAGCAGGAACATATTTAATAATTTCTTCTAAACTGTAATCCCAATCATAATCTGCTCTAACTTCGGTACATGCCTCAGACATAAGTTCAAAATCATCTTCTGTCGCATCAGAATCAAATAAGCATTGCCAAACTATTGTTTTTTCACGCAACTCTACTGATACAGAACGTAACGAAGATGTGATTTCTCCTTGCAATGCTCTAATGCTACTCAAAATTAATTTATTATCTTGTTCGTTCATTTCTTAATTATTCTAGGTTTTAATGAGTAATCATGGTGTATTACCACTAACTTAATGTTATCTGCAAGTATTATTTTAAAATTTTGTCCCAATGAAATGGAAATTATGAACTTAACTTTTTTTGCTTACAAAAACTAAAATTTCCAAATCGCATACAATTGAACATAATTGAAATCATTGTCAAAATTGAGGACGTATCGAGCTCCCAAACTTGGACCTATTCTAGCAAAACCTGCCGTGAAGTCAAACAAAAGCCCAGAGTTTAGTTTCGTAAATGATTTTGTGTCTTTTTGTGTTGAATATTCTGTTCGCAGCAGCAGTTTGTCTGTTGTTCCTTCGTAAATGTCAGTTTTGATGTTTTGTGTTTGCTCTTCGGAGACATTCATGTTGAATTGCATACCCGCTCCAACACCAAAATAAGTCGAAATATTGTATCGGAACAAAACTGGAATTTCCCAGTTGATGTTTTTGTTTTCTATGGATGTGGTAATTAGGTTCAAATGTACGGCTCCGGTGCTTTGGTCTATTGTTCTGGAATTGGTGGTACCACCGTCATAGGAAGTGACGCTGTTGATGAATTCGGCTTGACCGTAATAGCGATAGGATTTAAAAGGCGAAATGGTAGCCCCTACGAAATAGCTTTTCGGGTTTTTCAGATTGGTGTATATGTTGTAGCCGGCCTTGGCTCCGATGGATATTCCGGGAGTGAATCGGGTAGTGGCATAGTTGGTGATGATGGGTTCGTTTTTGTCGAAGATAATTGCCGTTTTGCTTTTGGTTTTTACCTTGTGAAAATCTTCATTGAACTTCATCGAATATTTCACAAAACCTTTGGTGCTGTCTATTTCCGTTACATTTTTTTGGTTGCTGCCCGGCAAATAGATATTTCTGAAAACAAAAAATATCTGCGTTTCCCTTTCGATAATGTCGAGACAACTTGTCGTTGCGACTTCGCCTTTGGGACAAATGGGGCATTCGGGGTACATGCCTTCTATTTTCAGCGAGCTTTTGTCAAACATATCGGGGATGTCGGTTTCTAGCTGTATTTTTCGTGCTGGGCCTTCACCGTTATTTTGAAAACTAGTTTTGAATTTAACCCTTTTGTAGCGAACGAAGCGGTAATTCATGAAACTTCCGTTGGAGCCCATTTTATTGGGATCGTGTGAAGTAACGATTTCCATTTCCAGGTTTTTTATTTTATGGTCTTTAAAACTTCGGTTGGGGACATAAATGCTGCGGATGGTTATTGTGGCACTGGTGTCCTTGATCATTTCGGGAGTGGTTTTGAAAGTGTAAAACACGTTTCGGGTTTCTCCCGGGTTGTGATCGTCTATTTCTAAAATGGCCACGTTTTTATAACTGTTTTTAGCAGCTAATAAGGTGGAATCCAAATTGGTTTCATTGGTTGTTTCCAAATATTTTTTGGAAAAAGTCAAATTTTCGTTAGAAGCCAAATAGCGGTTGGTGTTGTCGATGTCGTCTGCAGAGACGATATTATTTTCTTTGACTTCCCTTTCTCCGGCATATGGCCTTACTTCCTCTAGGACGAAATTGTTGTTTTTGAATTGCTTTTCGTTGTAAAAAAGATAGAGTTTTCCGTTGGTGACATAGTTTTCAAGGTTTTCGTAACTCACAACAACCTGCATTTCCTGTTCCGGAATCGGGTCACAGTTTTTTATGATCGATAATCCGTCTTGAGTGGCGATAGAAGCGATGTCTTTGTAATTGGTGTCTGAAATTTCATTGACAACCACTTTTTTTGGGCGTGTTGCTGGTGGTTTTCCGTTGTCGTAATTGTTGGTTACGGTAAGTTTGGCGGTATAAGTTCCTTTGTTTTTATAAACGTGTTTGGGTTCTGCCTCTCTACTGTAGTGGCCATCGCCTAATTCCCATAAATAAGTGTAGCTTGGTTTTGGTGCACCGGCAATAGGAATTAGCGGAGGTGTTTCGGGTTTGAACGAAACTAAATTCCCTTTTTGGTCGTAACCGATATTGGCTCTTCGGGTGACCGTATCTTTTACTTTGACTTGAGCATACAGAGAGGTTGCAAAAATGAGAAAAATTACGAGTAGTGATTTGTTCATACTTTGGTTATTTTGGTCAGTCATTGTTTTTTCGGGAGCTTTTGAAAGCAGTAAAAAATCAAATTGGTTTAAAAGTAAAAAAAAGCGGTGAGCAAATCACCACTTTTTTGACATTAATTGAGGGCATGGGGTTATTGGATGGCATTGATTGCAGCTACCAATTGCGCTTCGGTGCCAAGAGTAGTTTCGGCCAGCGTGAAAGTGTAAACATCATTTGCGCCTATGGTAACAGCTTTGATGGCGTATCTCCACTGTCCGTCTTCCTCGGTGGCAAAAATGATATGACAAGCTAATCCAATCGGGATTTGACCGTAGTGCTCGCTGAATAATCCTGCTGCGGTGTAGGTATCCAATTTTGCAAGAGCGTTTTTACCTTCGCCGTCATAGGACAAATAGATAGCGCTGTTGGTATTGTCGTATCCATCGGGAGCATCGACAAGAATGGTTGTTTTTGGTCTGGTGTCACTGTAAAATTTATCTACGTTTGTCCATCCGAAGTTTCCAAAAGAAACATAATAGTTGCTTCCTTCTCCTTGCACTCCACCTTTTCCTCCTGCGGTTCCTGGATCGGCTACATTTCTCCAAACTAGGTTTTCCGGATCATCCAAATTGCCTATCCATAACTGCATTCCTGTTTTTAATCCGTCGGTTAAACTTGTTGGGACAAGAAGGGTCATTGTGGCCAATGATTCAAGTGCAACTCCGTCTTGGGTTGCCTTGATGTAGAATTCGCCACCAGAGATTAATAGGTTTTTCTTCCCGTCTGTGGTCAATCCCATTGTAGGCTTGTTTGCCACGAGCATATGCCCTTTGTCGAAAAGCTCTACGTATTCGATAGAAATCGGACCAGTTACCGGATTTCCGTTTTTTCGGAGGTAGTCCCTGTTGATCATTAGTTTTACCCCTTTGGCAGAAGTGAGTGTCACTGTCCCCGAAGCCTCGGTGATGGTGAACGTTTGTTTTAGCTTGGTTAGGGCTTCGGTTTTGATGGCTTTGAACTCGGCGGCGGTTGCCGGGATAATTGGCGTTTCGGTTTTCGGTGTGTCCTCGTTTGTACAGCTTACCATTGCCATTGTTGCCACAAATAAAAGTGCGATTGATTTTAAATTCTTGTTCATGATTTCTAAGTTTTTGTGATCTGTCCTGAACGCCTCAGGATGTTTTTCAGATTCTGGTTGTTAATTGTTTTGTTGTTAAATCAATTGGGGTTTGATATTGTTACCCTTGTTTTTAAATTTTTTTTCCTCTCCTCAACCTTCTCTGAAGGAGAGAGAGCTAGAATTGGATTTTTTTTAGCTTTTATTTTTGGGGTATATCAATTGAATGGTTTTTTTGTTACCCCTGTTTTTTATCGGGTGATTAATGTCCAAAGTTTGTTAATGAAATTGGCGCCTATTTTTTTGATGTTTTCCATAATCTAAAAGTTTTAAATGTTGGTTTATGTTGTTATATCCATTGAGGTTGGATATTGTTACCCCTGTTTTTTAAAATTTTTTATTTTTTTTAGATGAAGGTTTGTGTTTTGGAAACCTGTTAGGATGAAAAACGGCAATCTTAACTTGTTTTTTCAGCAGTTAATTACTGGTTTTGCAGTTCGCGTGAGGGATGGGAGCAAGTTACCGAAGTAACGCGGACAGCCCGACGCTGTTTAATGATGGGGCTGTATAAGCGGTATTGTAAGTAAGCCCCATTGTTAAACAGGGGCACGCCCAAGAATTTTTTTACTATTTTAATTGATTACGAGGTATTTGTTTTTTTGTATTTTCGTTAAAATTTTTTTTATGAATCAGATATCCCATCACCCTGATCAGGTTTATATTGATGGACTTGCGAATAATGATTCGGAGGTCATTCATGCTATTTATAAAAAGTTTGTGCCCAAAGTTGTCGGTTATATTAAGAACAATTCGGGTGATGAGGACAAGGCTCAGGATGTGGTTCAGGAAGTGTTGATTTTGCTTTTTGATCAGGCAAAGGCGAAAAAGTTGCAACTGACTTGTCCGTTTGATGCTTACTTTTTTTTGCTGTGTAAGCGAAAGTGGCTCAACGAGTTAAAAAAACATTCGAATAAAGGGGTAACAATTGATAAAGAGTTGACATCTATAGACGGATCTGTGGATGAAATGGTTTTGCAGAGCGAACATTTTGACGAGAAACAGCAATTGTATGATATGATGTTTCAAAAGCTGGGTGAAAAATGCCAGGAGTTGCTAAAGCTGAGTTTTGCGCTTCCGTCTATGGAGGAAGTTGCTGAAAAACTGATGGTGACTTATGGTTATGTCCGCAAAAAGAAATCGCTTTGTATTGGTCAGCTCACACAATGGATCCAGGAAAACAATCGTTTTAAATCTATAAAAAATACCTAGCCATGAATGAGGAACACTTTTTGGAATTTGATGAATATCTTCAAGGGGAAATGAATGCTGGGGATAAATTGGCATTTGAGCAACGCATGAAGGAGGAACCGGAGTTGAAAATGGCTTTTGAAACTTACAAGGAACTGCATCAACATTTGGAAAACAAGTTTGGTCATGCCGATGAGCGAAAAGCTTTTAAAGAGAATTTAAAAAAGATTTCGAAAGAACACCATAAAAAACATAAATCCAAAGTGATTAAGTTCAAACCTTGGTATTATGTGGCGGCAGCATCGGTTGCTGTTTTGTTTGGGTTGTTGTTTTTTAATTACAACCAGGATCCGGTTTTTGAGGATTATAATCATCCCGAACAAGCCTTTTTTACCGAAAGAGGTGGTGCTGATGCAAATTTGAAGCTAGCCGAAACTGCTTACAACGGGAAAAAGTACAGTGAGGCGATTCCGTTGTTTGAAACTATTTTAAAAACGGACAAAAGTGCCGAGATCCAATATTTTTATGGGGTTTCTTTGCTTGAGGTAAACAGGTTTACAGATGCCGAAGCGGTTTTTACTGCTTTGAAATCGGGCAATTCGATTTATAAAAACAAGGCGATTTGGAGCTTGGCGTTGAGTAAGTTGAAACAGAAAGATTATAAATCCTGTAAAGAGCTATTGTTGACCATTCCTGAGGATTATGAGGGGAATGATCAGGTGGATGCTTTGTTGGATGAGTTGGATTAGTATTTCAAAATAGTTATTTCGTAAAGATTCACTAAGGAAATGCTTAGGTTCACAAATATATTTTTAAAAATATTCATTTGCCACAGATTCACAGATTTTTAAAACATTTTAATCTGTGAATCTGTGGCAATTTCATAAATTTTTCGGAATCCAATCTTGCAGACTTTTTGTCTGCCAAGCCAAAACTAAGGGCTTTTAGTGCATAGTGGTTTATTTTGAGAATCTTTGTGTAAAATTTTAGCGTCATTCACTATTTGGTAAAGCCCTATTTTTCGAGTAATTTTGCCCTTTTAAATTTTACACTTGGAAACAAAGGCAATACTTACTGATACCCATACCCATTTATATTCTGAAGAATTTGATTTGGACAGAAACGAAATGATGCAACGCGCAATAGATCATGGAGTTTCCCGTTTTTTTGTTCCGGCAATAGATTCGACTTGTACGCAAAGCATGTATGATCTAGAACGCGACTATCCAAATAACGTGTTCTTGATGATGGGTTTGCACCCAACTTATGTAAAGGATAATTATCTTGAGGAATTACAACATGTGGAAAACGAATTGGCCAAAAGAAAGTTTGTTGCTATTGGCGAAATTGGAATTGATCTGTATTGGGACAAAACACATCTGAGAGAACAGCAGTTTGCTTTTAGAAAACAAATTCAGTTGGCCAAACAATACAAACTTCCAATTGCGATTCATTGCCGTGAGGCGTTTGATGAAATATTTGAAATTCTCGAAGAAGAGAAGTCACCCGAATTGTTCGGTGTTTTTCACTGCTTTACCGGAACATACGAACAGGCTTTGCAAGCTATATCCTATAATATGAATTTGGGAATAGGAGGAGTAGTTACTTTTAAAAACGGAAAAATTGATCAATTTTTGCATCAAATCGATTTAAGGCATATTGTCCTTGAAACAGATTCTCCTTATTTGGCCCCGATTCCCTATAGGGGTAAGCGTAACGAAAGTAGTTATTTGGTGAATGTTGTCGATAAATTGGCGCAGATTTATGGCCTTTCGGCAAATGAAATAGCAAGTGTAACAACTGAGAATTCTATGAAAATATTCGGTATTTAATGTCGATTTTCTCCAAGTTTAATATTTTTTTTGTTCTTTTGTCGAACTAAATTGAAGACCAAAATGAATAAATTTGATGCGATTAGGTTTTTTGATGATTCCGAGATAAACGAAGGAATATTAAAGGTTATTGACCATCCTATGATGAAAGGGTTGATGAACTTTTGTTTTCCGGGCGTTGACGATGAAATTTGGAAAGAACAACTTCGTAATACACACTCTATTCAAGAATTTCAGTGTAACTTTATTTATCATGGGGTACAGCAGGTGTTGGAGAAAAGCTCCGAGGGCTTGACGACATCAGGTTTTGAAAAATTAGAACCCAATACTGCCTATCTTTTTATCTCTAACCATAGAGATATTGTTCTTGACACCACTTTGCTAAATGCATGCCTGTATGAACACGGGATGATAATGACTTCATCGGCCATTGGCGATAATTTGGTGCACAAACCATTTTTGAAAATATTGGCCAAATTAAACAGAAACTTTTTGGTTCAACGCGGATTGTCTCCAAGAGAAATGCTTGTGAGTTCCAAATTGTTGGCGGAATATATGGCTCAAATGTTATTGCATGATAATCGTTCGGTTTGGATTGCACAACGAGAAGGAAGAACCAAAGATGGGAATGACGAAACCAATCCAGGTGTTTTAAAAATGATTGCAATGGGTTCTGATGAGGAAAATGTCATGGATTATTTTAAGAAAATTAAAATTGTTCCGGTTTCTGTTTCCTATGAGTATGATCCGACAGATGCCCTGAAAATGCCACAGTTGTTGGCCGAGGCAAATAATGAGATTTACAAGAAAGAGAAAAATGAAGATTTCATGACTTTGCTGAGCGGAATCATTGGACAAAAGAAAAGAATTCACATCCATGTTGGCGATGTTCTTGATACTGAAATCGACGATATTATCAAAAACGTAGATACTACCAATAAACAAGTTCAGGCATTGGCACAAGTAATTGATGATTCTGTGTTGAGTAATTATCACTTGTGGACGACCAATTTTATCGCTTATGATATTGTAAACAATTCAGATCGTTTTGCTCATTTGTATACCGAAAATGAAAAAATGCTTTTTGAGCGTCGATTAGAGTTGAGAATCGATCACGAGCATCCAGTTGCCAAACAAGGCTTTTTGGATATGTATGCCAATCCTGTTGTCAATAAATTAAAATATGTTGATGAACTCTAAGCCTCAAATTCTTTTGATTTATACTGGTGGAACCATTGGTATGAAAAAAGATTTTGAAACAGGGGCGCTTAAGGCTTTTGATTTTGCTAAACTGCTTCACAACGTTCCTGAATTAAAATTGCTGGATTGCGAGATCGCTACTTTTTCTTTCGAAAATCCTATCGATTCATCGAATATGAACCCGGAACATTGGGCCGAAATTGCCTGTACTATCGAGAATAATTACGATAAGTTTGATGGTTTTGTGGTGCTTCATGGTTCTGATACAATGTCATATTCGGCTTCGGCATTGAGTTTTATGCTCGAAAATCTTTCCAAACCTATTATTTTTACAGGCTCCCAATTGCCAATCGGGGATTTAAGGACTGATGCCAAGGAAAATTTAATTACGGCAATTCAAATTGCTTCTTTGCATGAAAACGGCAAGCCATTAATTAAGGAAGTTTGTCTTTATTTTGAATACAAATTATACCGTGGTAATAGAACGACAAAAGTAAATGCCGAACATTTCAGGGCTTTTATATCCCCCAATTATCCTTTCTTGGTGGAGTCTGGTGTGCATTTGAAAATGAACTCTGAATTGTTTTTACAAACAAATGAGGCTGAGTTGAAAGTTCATACTTATTTAGACAATAATGTCGCTATTGTTAAGATGTTTCCTGGAATAAGTGAAGCCGTCCTATCTGCAATTCTGAATATTGAGAGTTTGAAAGGAATAATACTGGAAACTTACGGAGCAGGAAATGCACCAACTGAAGATTGGTTTTTGGAGCTTTTGCAAAATGCTGTCAATAGGGGATTGTACATTGTTAATGTTACGCAGTGCGCTATTGGAAGTGTAAGTATGGGGCATTATGAAACGAGTACCACGATGAAAAATCTGGGAATTATTTCCGGGAAAGATATCACAACCGAAGCAGCCGTGACCAAATTAATGTACTTATTAGGCCAAAAAATAGCACCATCGGATTTTAAAAATGTATTCGAAACATCTTTGAGAGGTGAAATTTCCCTTTAAATTACTAAAAACATATTAAATTTTGTAGCGAACGGGGCAAGTTTCGAGCTCCTCTGTATTTTTTTGATTTTTGTAATAGTGATATATAATTACAGAAACTATAGATATTACTCCCTGAATAGCGACTGTAGTTCTTACACCAAGGGAGTGAGAGATATAGCCAATGATCAAACTTCCCACCGGAATCATGCCTTGATATGCCATCATATAATAGCTAATGCTTCGGGAGCGCATGTGTGCCGTGCTTTTGGTTTGAATATAGATATTTATAGAAGACGTTTGTCCCATCATCCCAATACCACTTAAAACCATACAAATAAGGGTTAAAATAAGGCTACTTGATAAGGCAAGAACCAGAATACTAGTGCCCAGCAAAATACTCGCTCCAATCATTATGTTGTCTATGTTTGATCCCGATTTTAAGTTAGCCAAATAAATAGCAGATAGAATTGATCCGATTCCAGCAGCACTTTCAAACCAGCTAAAAGTCTGAGCGTTTCCGTTGAAGATATCTTTGGCAAAAACTGGCATTAGAGTGTTGAATGAAATTACGAACAAACTACTACAAGTGAGCATTAATAACATTTTTGCCATTTGACTTTCTTTTTTAATGTAGTCCAGGCCTTCGATAAAATCGTCTAACATTTTAAGTTTGTCGGTCGCTTTGTTGTAAGGTTTTATTTTCATTAAAGCAAGGGAAATAAGTACTGGGATATAGCTAAGAAAGTTGCCTATGAAACAAATATCATCTCCGTATTGTTGTAAAATAATACCTGCGAGAGCTGGACCGGCAATTCGGGCAAAATTCGTTAAAGTAGAATTCAATGCTACGGCATTTGGTAAATCTTCTTTGGTATCTACAATATCGATCATCATGGTTTGTCGGCAAGTCATATCAAAAGCATTGATGATTCCTTGAATTAAACTCAAAATTAGTATAAAAGTAATATTATACATTTTTAAATAAATCAATAATGCTAAAATGCCAGCTTGTAGCATCGCTAGGGACTGCAATACAATCATACTACGGTGTCTGTTGTAACGACCAATAATACTTCCTGCTAAGGGAGCCAAAAACAATGAGGGAATCATGCTTAAGAAAGTCGCCAATCCCAATAAAAATACTGAACCAGTAATACTGTAAACCATCCAGCTTACGGCTGTTTTTTGTAGCCAGGTACCAATTACTGATACAGATTGCCCGTAGAAGAAGAGTTTGAAATTTCGTGATCGAAGTGCTTTAAACATGATTTTTTTCTTTGATACAAAGTTGGCAATTATAATGTCATTAAAAAAATTACTAATTTTACTTGTAATGATTAATTTAACTTATTAATTATGGAATTATTTCAATTGCGATATTTTGTAATCTTGGCAGATGTATTGCATTTTACAAAAGCGGCTGATGCTTGTTATGTTACCCAATCGGGTTTGTCACAACAGATTAAAAAACTGGAGGAAGAGCTTGGAATGCCTTTGTTTTTAAGGACTGGCAAAAAAGTACAATTGACAGAAGCAGGTGATGTTTTTTTGAAACATGCTAAACGAGTGATGGAAGATGTGGAATCAGGGAAACAAGCGATTGATGATTTGAATAATTTAATTGGTGGAGAATTGCGAATAGGAGTTACCTATATTTTTGGTTTACTGGTATTGCCTGTTGTGGAATTATTTGCCAAGAAATATCCGGATCTAAAAATTATTGTCGAATATGGGTCAACGGAACCTCTACAGAACAAGCTACTTCAAAATGAACTTGACTTGGTTTTGGTAATATCCAATAATGAAATTGAATTGCCGATGCAAAAAATTCCATTGTTTACCTCCAAGCTGGTGATGGCAGTTTCTAAAAATAATGAATTAGCCAAATTAAGTTCGATACCTTTTAAAAAATTAGAAGATATTCCGCTGATTTTACCATCGAGAGGATTCAATTCAAGAGAATTTTTAGATGTTTTATTTGAAAAATTCAACATGAAACCTAAAATTCCGATAGAGCTTAATGCAATTCATGCGCTGCTGAGAATTATAGAAAACAGTGATTGGGCAACTATTGTGACTGAAAAAGCACTGAAGGGATGGCATGGAATTCAGGCAATTGAGTTAACAGGAGTAAAAACCGAACGAAAATCATATATTATAACTATCAAAAGTGAGTACGAAAAAAAAGCCATCGGTTTGTTTATTGAAGCTTTTCGGGATTTAGTTGTGACATAAAGTAATAATTAATCATTTAAAATATTTTTTAAATTCATTTTTTTTAGTGTTCTTTGCACACCAAAATAATAGAGAGGTGTCCGAGTGGTTGAAGGAGCTAGCCTGGAAAGCTAGTATATGGGTAACTGTATCGAGGGTTCGAATCCCTTTCTCTCTGCGAAATGACTTACAGAATTTTAAAAAACCGAAAACTTTGATTTTCGGTTTTTTTGTTTTTAAAGTTTATCTGTAAAATTCATTCTTGGTTAAGTGTAAACGTTTAAAATCAATCGGATTCACTAATTTACTTTGGAGTCCATTGTTAACTACAAAACCTTATATTTGTAACAGCAATAGATTTAGCAAACTTTAAATACTGCAATTCCCAATTTAATTCTCAAAATAATGATGCGATTATTTCTTGGTTGTTTTCTTTTTTTATCATTTTTCATGGGTTATTCTCAAGAGAAAGAGAATACATTTTCAATCGATACTTTGCATGTTAAGATTGACAGTCTTTATAGAGAAGATCAGTTTTATGCCGGAATTAATTATAACTCGCTTATAAAAAAACCTGATGGTGTGTCTCAGTCTAAGATATCTTTTGGTTTTTTTGGCGGATTTCTTCGGGATATGCCAATAAATAAAAAAAGAACTTTTGCGATCGCGCCTGGAATTGGTTTTTCGTTTAATAATTATCTTCAAAATATGGCCATTACTGGAAGTGGTCAAAATCCTGTTTATACCGTAATACCTTCAGATGTGCATTATGATAAAAGCAGGTTTGAGCAATTTCGGGTTGAATTTCCAATTGAAATTAGATGGCGAGATTCTGATCCCGTAACGTATCAGTTTTTTAGAATATACAGTGGTTTTAAATTGAGTTATTTATTGTTGGATAAATCAGTTTTTGATGATGGGATTAACAAGATCGTAGTAAAAAATAATAAAGATTTTGAAGATTTTCTTTACAGTGTGTATGTTTCTGTAGGGTATAGCGCCTTTAATTTACAAGTACATTATAACTTGAATTCTTTCTTTAAATCGTCAGCTCAAATTGATTCGGTTCCCATTACCATGAATGCTCTGAGCATAGGTGTCATTTACTATATTTTATAGCCATATAAAGAGAAATGCCATTTGAGGGATACTTCCCAATAATAATCCTATAATTAATTCTTTTGGAGTATGAGCTTCCATAACCAAACGTGAAGAAGCAACAAATCCATTCATTAGTAGTAAAAAAGGAATTACGTATATATTTCCTGTTTGGTAGTGTGTATTCAATCCAAAAACAAAAACGGTTAAAGCTGAAATAGCCAGCATGTGTAAACTGGCTTTGATTTTAGCAAATAATAGCCCAAGTGCAAATAAGGTGCTAAATAAGGCTCCTAAGAAGAAAAAATGTAATTCAAAGTAATATTCCAACGGAATGCTTTTTCTGAGCAATAAAATGATTAAAAAGCTTTGAAAAACAAGCGGTAGTTTGCGTTGTTCTATTTCGGCAATCATTATGGAATCGACTTTACCGGTGTGGCGCAATAGAAAATACAATGCCATTGGTGTCAAAATGGTTATGATTGAAATATGCAAAAAAAACGATTTGACCTGATCTATTCCAAAATCGGAAATATGATATAAAAAATAGAAAAAGCAGGCTTGCACTGGTGTGAAAAGCGGATGGAAGATGTACGAGAATATGGGGAGTATCTTTTTCAATTTCAAAAAGAGGTTTGATGAAAGTTAAAACTGAAAAACAACACTTAAAGTTTTTTTCTCATACGCGCAACAGGAATTTCAAGCTGTTCTCGGTATTTTGCAATTGTTCTTCGGGCAATCGGATATCCTTTTTCTTTAAGGATTTCAGCCAATAGATCATCCGGCAACGGATTTTTCTTGTCTTCTTCCTCAATGGTATTTTGTAAAATTCTTTTGATTTCAATAGTTGAGACTTCTTCGCCCTGGTCGTTTTTCATTGCCTCCGAAAAGAATTCTTTTATCAGTTTTGTGCCATAAGGAGTTTCTACATATTTACTGTTGGCGACTCTGGAAACAGTTGAGATATCAAGACCAATCATATCTGCGATGTCTTTTAGAATCATCGGTTTCAAACGGGTTTCGTCACCGTCGAGCAGATAGTCTTTTTGGTAATGCATTATAGCATTCATCGTTACAAACAAAGTGTCCTGACGTTGCTTGATGGCATCTATAAACCATTTAGCCGAATCCAGTTTTTGCTTGATAAACTGTACAGCATCTTTTTGTGAACTCGATTTGTCTTTTGATTCTTTATAGGTTTGCATCATTTCCTGATAATCTTTGGAAACGTGCAGGGAAGGAGCGTTTCTTCCATTTAGTGTCAGTTCCAAATCTCCGTCAACAATACGGATGGTGAAATCAGGAACTACATTTTCGGTGATTTTGCTGTTTCCAGAAAATGAACCGCCCGGTTTTGGATTCAGTCTTTCGATTTCGTGTATGGCATTTTTAAGCTGCTCATTGGAAATGCTAAATTTCTGAATCAGTTTGTCATAATGTTTTTTTACAAAAGAATCAAATTGCTGTTCGATAATCGAAGTGGCCAATTCAATTGATTCTGTTGGGGTTTTGTGTTTTAACTGGAGTAATAAGCATTCCTGTAAATCCCTTGCGCCAACGCCAGTTGGTTCAAGTTCGTGAATGATGTTTAGGATAGCTTCCACTTGTTTTTCGGTAGTGTAAAGACCTTGGGTAAAGGCCATGTCATCGACCAAATCGGGAATACTTCTGCGGATATAGCCCATATCGTCGATGCTTCCCACCAAAAATTCGGCAATATCACGCTCCTCGTCATTCAGGATAAACGTATTTAACTGATTGATGAGGTCTTGGTGAAAACTTATTGCTGCGGCAAATGGCGTTTCCTTAGATTCGTCATCATCGCTGTAGTTGTTGGCCTGAGTTTTATAATCTGGAGTGTCGTCACTATTGAGGTATTCGTCTATATTGATATCTTCGGCATCCACTCTGTCCGCTTCAGAATCATCATAATCGTCATAATCTTCAGTGTCGAACTCGTCTTTTTCGTAGTTATCCTCCTCTTTTCCTGATTCGAGAGCAGGATTCTCGTTCATTTCTTCAAGTAATCGTTGTTCAAATGCTTGCGTAGGCAACTGAATTAACTTCATCAACTGAATTTGTTGTGGAGATAATTTTTGTGATATTTTTAAATTTAAAAACTGCTTAAGCATTTATTTTTGGTTTAAAGGTTTTATGGTTTAAAGTTGTTTAAACAAAATTAAACAATTTAAACAATTTAAACGGCATTAAACTTTTTCTAAAAATCTGCATTTTGTGGAGTTCTTGGGAAAGGAATCACGTCACGAATGTTAGTCATACCTGTTACAAAAAGAACCAGTCTTTCGAATCCAAGACCGAAACCGGAGTGAACTGCCGAACCAAATCTTCTTGTATCCAAGTACCACCATAATTCTTCTTCGTCGATTCCAAGAGATTTCATTTTTTCGACCAAAACGTCAAAACGTTCCTCTCTTTGTGATCCTCCTACGATTTCTCCAATTCCAGGAAAAAGAATGTCCATCGCACGAACTGTTTTTCCATCTTCGTTCAAACGCATATAGAACGCTTTGATATTTGCTGGGTAATCAAACAAAATTACCGGAGATTTAAAGTGTTTTTCTACCAAATAACGTTCGTGTTCTGATTGTAAATCGGCTCCCCATTCATTGATAAGATATTGGAATTTTTTCTTTTTGTTTGGAGTAGAATCTCTTAAAATGTCAATTGCTTCGGTATAAGAAACACGTTTGAAATTGTTTTCTAATACAAAGTTAAGTTTTTCGAGCAAAGCCATTTCGCTTCTTTCTGCCTGTGGTTTTGTTTTTTCTTCATCCAATAAACGACTTTCCAGGAATTTCAAATCATCCGGGCATTTTTCCATTGTATATTTAATCACATATCTAATGAAATCTTCGGCAAGATCCATATTGTCATTCAAATCATTGAAAGCCACTTCCGGTTCAATCATCCAGAATTCAGCTAAATGTCTGGAAGTATTGGAATTTTCGGCTCTGAATGTTGGTCCAAAAGTATAAATCTGCCCCAAAGCCATGGCGAAAGTTTCGCCTTCTAATTGACCTGAAACTGTTAAATTTGTGTGTTTTCCGAAGAAATCTTTTTTGTAGTCAATATTGCCTTCTTCATTTTTAGGCAAATTGTCCAATGGCAATGAAGTCACTTGGAACATTTCGCCAGCACCTTCTGCATCGGCACCTGTGATGATTGGCGTGTTTACATACACGAAACCTTTTTGCTGGAAATAGCTGTGTACTGCAAAAGACAAAACTGAACGCACACGCATAATTGCCCCGAAAGCGTTCGTGCGTACACGCAAATGCGCATTTTCACGCAAGAATTCCAACGAATGTTTCTTTGGCTGCATTGGGAATTTCTCGGCATCTGAGTCGCCCAAGATTACCAGTTTGTTAACCTGAATCTCGTATTTTTGACCGGCACCTTTGCTTTCTACCAAATTTCCTGTTACCGAAACCGCAGCTCCGGTTGTGATTCTTTTTAGAGTTTCGTCTGGGGTGTTTTCAAAATCGACAACGCATTGTATGTTATTGATGGTTGAACCATCATTTAAAGCAATAAACTGATTGTTCCTAAAAGTTCTAACCCAACCTTTTGCATTGATTTCCTGTAATGTTTTTGTGCTGTTTAGTAAGTCTTTAACTTTTGTGTGTCTCATTTTGCTACTCTATTTAAGTCCTGTAGTTATCAGGATGTTTTTAATTTGATGAAAAAATAAATGTTATAATTTTATGCAAATATAAATTATTTGTTTGAAATGGTAATTGCGAGATGCGGTGTATTGTAGAGGATTTTGGAGTTAGTTCTTTTATTCTTTTGTAGAAAATGAAAAAGATTTCTCTTCGAACGAAGTTTGCTCAACGTTCATTAAAAATAAAAGAAAAGCGAAGTGGTCAGGATCAGGGTTTTCTGTATAAATGGTATTATTAGTTTGGCGTTATGTTTTTTGGAAACAAAAAAACACCCAAAAAAATAAAATTTTGGGTGCTTTTTGAAATAAAAATACTCTTGATTAATGTGCGTGTTCCAAATCCTCTTTCTTGGTTCTTTTCTTTTCAAAAGTCAATACCAATGAGGGTAAAACCAATAAGTTAGCAAACATGGCAAATGTCAAAGTACATGAAATCAATCCTCCAAGTGCAATTGTTCCGCTAAAACTTGATAAAGTGAAAGTGGCAAATCCTAATATCAATACAATCGAAGTGTAAAAAGTACTGATTCCGGTTTCTCTCAATGAACTGAATACCGATTTTTTTATTTTACCATTATTCTGAATTAAATCATGACGGTATTTGGCCATAAACTGAATGGCATTGTCTACCGAAATACCAAAAGCAATACTAAAAACCAATATCGTTGAAGGTTTTAATGGGATTCCAAAATATCCCATCAATCCGGATGTGATGCAAAGTGGTAGAACATTTGTAATTACTGATGCCATGACCATTTTGAACGATCGGAATAAATACAGCATCAAAACTGCAATCACGATAATGGCAAAAATCAAAGATTCTATTAAGTTATTTACTAGATAGGCTGTGCCTTTTTGGAAAACCAAAGCTTTTCCGGTAATAGTAACTTCAAAACGGTCTTTTGGGAAAATCTCATCAATTTTAGAATGTAGTTTTTTCTCAATTTTGGCCATTTTATCAGTACCAATATCTTTCATGAAAGTCGTGATTCGGGCATATCGTCCAGTCGAATCTACGTAGGCTTTCATTAAATTTTCTTTGTTGTTTTTAGTAGCATTTTTGGCATAACTCAAAATGAAAGCTTGTTCCTGCGACGTTGGTAATTCATAATAGTCGGGATTTCCGTTATAAAAAGCCTGTTTTGAATATTTAACCAGGTTTACAACCGAAACCGGTTTTGCCAGTTCGGGTATTTCTGTAATGGTATTTTGCAATTCATCCATTTTACGAATGGTAGATGATTTCATAACACCTTTTTTCTTTTTGGTGTCAATCATAATTTCCAACGGCATAACTCCGTTAAATTCTTTTTCGTAAAATAAAATATCTTTGAAGAAAGCAGCGCTTTTTGGCATTTCACCAATCAAACTTCCCGAAACTTTCATCTGTGCAATTCCAATAACACTGAACACCAAAAGAATTCCATAAATGGTGTAAATTACTTTGCGTTTGTGTTTTACGGTGTCTTCGACAAAATTTAACAGAGATGAAATGTACGTTTTTGATAAATGGTACAAATGTTTCTCTTTTGGAAGAGGCATAAAGCTGTAAACAATTGGTACGATAAGTAAGGTAAGTAAGTAAACTGAAATTACGTTGATTGAGGTTACCAAACCAAATTCAAAAAGCAAATCGTTTCCGGTAATCATAAACGTTGCAAAACCAATTGCAGTAGTCAAGTTCGTCATCAAAGTCGAAACTCCGATTTTTGAAATAATACGCTGTAACGCTTTTGCCTGATTGTTGTGTAATTTAATTTCCTGTTGGTATTTATTGATCAGGAAAATACAATTGGTTATTCCGATTACGATGATCAACGGCGGAATAATGGCCGTTAAAATAGTGATTTTGTAGTGAAATAATCCAAGTGTACCGAACGACCAAACTACGCCAACAATCAAAATGCAAATTGACATAAATGTCGCGCTGAAGGATCTGAAAAAGAAAAAGAAAATTAACGATACAGTCAGTAAAGCTGCACCAATAAATAGTCCGATTTCGCCTTTCATGTTATCAGCGTTGATCGTCCTGATGTATGGCATTCCCGAAACACGAAGGTCAATTCCGGTAGTTTTTTCGAATTTGTCGATTTTCGGAACTAAATTTTCAATTATAAATGTTTTTCTTTCGGCAGTGTTTACAAGCGCTTTGTTCATGTAAACTGCCGAACGGATACTTCCACTTTTTTTATTAAACAACAATCCTTCATAAAAAGGCAGATTGTGAAATAGATCGTATTGTACCTTTTTTAAATATTCAGGATTAATGGTTTTACTTTGATCGATGAAAGGCGAAAGGACAAATTTTTGGTTAATAGTATCTTTTTCAAGTTTTTTTAAATCATTTAAAGATACTACCAAATCAACTTCTTTGGCTTTTTTCAAGCCTGTCATCAATTCGTTCCAGGCCGCATAATTTTTTGGCGTGAAAAATTTTGGATCTTGAAAACCAATTACAATAAGGTTTCCTTCTTCTCCGAATTTGTCCAAAAACTTTTCGTAATCTTTATTTGCAACATGATTTTTTGGAAGTAAGTTGGCTTCGGTATACGTCATTGAAAGATTTTTCCATTGATAACCAAGGGAAATTGTAATGAACGCAACAGCAATTAAAATTGGAATTCTGTTTCTAAGAATGATTCGGGCTAATTTCTCCCAAAACCTATCTTGAATATTATTTTTCATAATAATCTTTAAAAATGCATGCAAATGTAAGCAAAACAGTTAGAAATCTCATGTTAGTGTTTGTGTTTTCTGGTTTTTGACATGCTATTTGCGACTTTATTTCGTTTACAATAAAATAATTTCTTTATTGTAAATTATAGGTTAGTTTTTCTCATCTTTGTTTCGTTAAAATTTAATTATGTTACTGTTATTGTTATGAAGAAATACAAGAATACATTATTTTATTTGAGTGTTACGGGCGGTTTTTCTGCTTTAATATATTGGATTATTGAATTGGGTAAAAAACTGGAGGGGAATAAAGAGATTATTCGTCCGGTTACCAGTGTAAGTTCATGGGAAGATTTTCTCGCTTCAATGGTTCACAATGTGCAAGATCCTTTGGCTATATTATTGGCACAAATCATAATGATTATCCTTGTAGCCCGTCTTTTTGGTTGGTTTTTTAAGAAAATAGGACAGCCTTCGGTAATTGGTGAAATTATTGCTGGAATAGCTCTGGGGCCTTCTTTGTTGGGAATGTATTTTCCCGATTTTTTCCATGCGCTTTTTCCTGACAAATCTTTGGAAAACCTTAAGTTCTTAAGTCAGATAGGGTTGATCCTTTTTATGTTCGTAATAGGGATGGAGCTTGATGTCAAGGTTTTGAAAAACAGGGCAAAAGAAGCCGTTGTGATTAGTCATGCCAGTATCATTATTCCGTTTTCATTAGGAATTGGACTAGCCTATTTTGTTTACAATCGTTTTGCACCGGAAGGGGTTACATTTCTTTCTTTCTGTCTGTTTATGGGAATTGCGATGAGTATAACAGCTTTCCCGGTTTTGGCACGTATTGTTCAGGAAAGAGGAATGCATAAAACCAAATTGGGAGCTATTGCGATTACTTGCGCCGCTGCCGATGATATTACGGCTTGGTGTATTCTTGCGACAGTAATTGCCATTGTAAAAGCGGGAACTTTCGAAAGTTCGATGTTTACCATTTCGTTGGCTGCGATTTACGTTTTGTTAATGATATATTTAGTTAAGCCTTTCCTGAAGAGAATTGGGGAATTGTATGGTAGCAAGGAAAGTTTGAGCAAACCAGTGGTGGCTATTTTCTTTTTGCTATTGATTATTTCTTCTTATGCTACAGAATTGATTGGAATTCACGCTTTGTTTGGCGCTTTTATGATGGGGGCTATTATGCCGGATGTAGCTAAGTTTAGAACTGTTTTTATTTCCAAAGTAGAAGATGTTTCCGTGATATTGTTACTGCCATTGTTCTTTGTATTCACGGGATTGAAAACAGAGATTGGTTTGCTGAATGAACCTTATTTGTGGAAGGTAACTGGTTTTATAATTCTTGTAGCGGTGGTAGGGAAGTTTTTTGGAAGTGCTTTGGCTGCTAAATTTGTAGGTCAAAGTTGGAGAAACAGTTTTGTGATTGGAGCCTTGATGAACACTAGAGGCTTGATGGAATTGATTGTTTTGAATATCGGATTAGCTCTTGGAGTACTTACAACCGAAGTCTTTACAATGATGGTGATCATGGCTTTGGTGACAACTTTTATGACAGGACCGGCATTGGATTTAATTAATTATATCTTTAAAACCACTGATATTACAGATCACGAAGAAGAAGTTAACCACAATAAGTACCGAATTTTGATTTCTTTTGGGAACAATGAAAAGGGGAAATCTTTGTTGCGATTGGCTAACAGCATGGTAAGAAAGCAAAAAGAAGCTTGTTCTATTACAGCTTTGCATTTGTCTTTGAGTGATGAAATGCATACCTTCAATATGGAAGACAAAGAGAAAAGCAGCTTTAATCCGATAATGAAAGAGGCGGTTGTTTTAAAGCAGGAAATTACTACTATTTTTAAAGCGACAATTGATATCGATACCGAAATAATCGATATCGCTAATCAAGGCGATTATGATTTGTTGTTGGTTGGATTAGGAAAATCAATATTTGAAGGGACTTTATTGGGTAAAGTAATAGGGTTTACTTCACGAATAATCAATCCTGAAAGATTGTTAGATAAATTTACAGGTAAGGAAGGCCTTTTTGAAAATTCACCTTTTGATGAAAGAACAAGGCAAATTGTAACGAAAGTCAAAATGCCGTTGGGAGTTTTGATTGATAAAGGATTAAAAGAAGTGAATCAGGTTTTTGTCCCTATTTATGGTTCCGAGGACTCTTTTTTGATCGATTACGCCCAAAAAATAATTTACAACAACAATGCAAATATTACCTTTTTGCCTGTTAATAGTCATGTGCAGTCTAATTTTGTAATTGCAAGTGCCTTGGATTCTTTAAAACAAAAATTCCCTAAAAATGTTAATATAGATAATGAATCTGTTTTGACCGATGACTTTTTGATTAAACAGGATTTAATGATTGTTAGTCTGGAAAGTTGGAAAGATTTATTGAATTCGCGTCCTTTTTGGTTAAGCGGAGTTCCTTCGGTATTAATTATTAAACCGTAATTATGAATTGGTTGATGCTTATTGTGGCAGGTTTTTTTGAAGTAGGTTTTGCTACTTGTTTGGGCAAAGCCAAAGAAACAACTGGCATGACTTCAACTTTATGGACGGTTGGGTTTTTTATAGCGCTTTCCATCAGTATGGGTTTGTTGTACAAAGCTTCCCAAACACTGCCGATAGGAACTGCTTATGCAGTTTGGACAGGAATTGGAGCTGTTGGAACTGTTCTCGTTGGTATTTTTTTATTCAAAGAACCAGCGACTTTTTGGAGACTTTTTTTCTTGTTTACTTTAATATCATCAATCATTGGGTTGAAATTTGTGTCGGCTCATTAAAAAAAACAAGATTCCGTATATGATAAAAGGCCTAACTGTGTATTTTGCAGTTAGGCTTTTTAATTATAGTGTCTAATAAACTTATAAAGCTTTTTCATGAACTATTTCAGGAAAATGGGTACAGATGATTTCAAGGAGTGATTCCCTGCTCATAGGTTTTTGCCTGAATTCTGCAACTTCAGCATATGATTCAGCTTTTACTTTGTCAGCAGGATTAAAAGAACTGCTAAGCATTACAATTACAATATTCTGTTTGTATGCATTATCCAATTTTTGATAGGTTTCAATAAATTCCCAACCATCCATAACCGGCATGTTGATATCCAATAATATCATTTCGGGTTTAGGGTATTTGTTATTATCTGATTCAAATTTCCCCTTATTGCAAATGTATTCAATGGCTTCCTTACCGTTTAAGGCAACATGAACGTGTTCGATTATATTGGCTTTTTCTATGATTTTTTTGTTGATGAAATTGGTAGCAATATCATCATCTGCCAATAAGATACAGTTTAGTCTGTTTTTCATTTTTATAAGGTTTTTGAATTATTAATTTGAACTTTGTTTAATAGGGAAAGTCCATTTGAATGTAGTCCCTTCATTAAATTTAGATTCGACCCAAATTTTTCCTCCGTGATGTTCTATGATTTTTTTGCAATGCGATAATCCTATTCCGGTTCCTTTGTATTCATCGCGGTTATTCAAACGTTTAAAAATTATAAATGCTTTATCAATATCTTGTTCCTTAATTCCTATTCCATTATCTTGAATAGAGAATAACCAATTGTCGCTTTCTTTTGTAGCAGCAATTTTTATTTTTGGTTGTTGCCCTTTTCTTTGAAATTTATTGGCGTTGCTAATCATATTTTGAAACAATTGTCTCATTTCGGTTGGGCTGCCTTGAATAATAGGCAGGTTATTATATTCAACAATAGCATTGCTTTCCTTGAGGCTAACAGTCATATCTGAAAGAACGGTAGAAACAATCTCATTGCAGTCTATCGTTTCGTTTATTCTTTCCTTTCCAATTTTGGAGTAATCCAATAATCCTTTGATTAACATTTGCATACGTGAAGTGGAACTGAGGATAAATTCTAGGTATTGTTTTTGGTCTTCGTCTAAAATTTCGCACAGTTCATCTTGAAGGAGGCTAATGCAATGCATCACTGTGATTAATGGCTCTTGCAAATCGTGTGATGCGATATATGCAAATTGTTCTAATTCTATGTTTTGGAATTCTAGTTGTCGTTTTTTGGCAATCACTTCCTTTTGAATGGCAATGCGGTCATTAATGTTTCTCATGGATCCTTCAATATACATCGAATTCCCATTTTCGTCATATATAATGCGGGCGTTAAAAGAGAGGAAGATAATGTTACCCTCGTTGTCCTTAAAGCGTACGTCGAAATCGTTGACTTGTTTTTGATCTTTTAACTTGCTGATAAATAATTCTCTGTCTTTTTCATCATAATAAAAATCATAAACGGTTCCTCCAAGGGCTTCTGAGCAAGGCTTTTTGAAATGTTTTTCAAATGAAGGGCTAACATCAAGAATTGTCCCAGTCATACTGGTTCTGAAATATATATCTTCAAAATTTTCGTAGATGGATCGGAATTTTTCTTCACTTAATTTTAGATTTTTTTCCGCTAATTTCCGTTTGGTAATATCCCGTAGTGAACCTATCGCAAATTCGGGTTCTCCATTTGAATCGAAAATGATTTTAGCATTGATTGAAACATAAAATGATTTTCCTTTTATTGTTATTTCGCTATTATAGTCAACTACTTTGTGTTCTGTCATTATTTGTTGGAACATCAATTGCGCTTTATCCTTGTTTGAATAGATACTGGACATATTTTGCCCGATGAGTTCTTCTCTTGTTATTCCGTTAAAAGTGCTGCAGGATGGACTTACATCCAATATTTCTTTTGTCTTTATTGAAGTTTTGAAAAAGACATCTTGAATATTTTCGAATAAAATCCGATAGGATTCTTCACTTTTTGTAAGTTTTTCTTCTGCTATTTTGGTTTCCAGAGCTTTGGAAATAATATCAGACAAGGTTTCCAGTAATTGGATTTCTTCTTCGAGAAAAATAGTATCCATTTTCATTTTTTCTGCATTAAAATAGCCCATTTCTATGCAACCGAATTCTTCACCGTTTATGATTATTTTTTGAGTAATCTGAAAATCATTTTTTTGGTAATTGTCGGATAAGAATTCTTCTCCTTCAAATTGGATTCGGGAATAGGCTGTTTCGGGAAATTGAAGTGCCGCCGGGATAATTTGAACACAAGCTTGTAATTTCTCTGATTTGGAGAGTATTTTATTATTTAGGATTTTGGTTATGTTAAAAAGGCAATGAAGCTCTTTAATACGCTCATTAAGTGAATTGTTGTTCTTCTTTAGTTGAATCTCCTTTAATTTTAATTCGGTGATATTGGTAACAATTACAGTTACTCCAATAATCTCATTTTTTTTGTCTCTTATTGGTGATTTAAAAATTTTGGAATGTATGTTCTCAGTATTTTTTTCCTCTTTTGTATAATTGTCTCCTTTTAAAACATTATGATATATGGATGTAAATTCTTTTTTTTTGTCTTCTGATGAAATTAGCTCGATGTGATTATCGCCAATTTTGATTGAAGCTTCATGTTGGTTTTTCATAAAATTTTCATGAACCGAATTGAAGCTTAAATAGTTTAAATTGGTGTCTAATGAAAAAATACTGACACCATTTGTACTTTCGATAGTCGCTTTGAGAATATTTCTCTCCAGGCTTAAATTTTGTTCGCTTATTTTTAATCTAGTTTCTTCGTTTTCTTTTTCTTTCAAAATGGCTTTCAAAAACAAGATAGATACCATGTTTACAAATAAAAATAATTGTAACATAAAGTAGTCGTTGTTCCAGTCGCTGAAAGCAAAACCTCCTATTTTCTTGCTCGTGAAGTATATAGAAATAATTGCTATGATTAAAGTTGTTGTGGTGATAAGTCTATTGCCAAATCGGTATGCAACCCATATCAATAAAAGATAGAGAATGGATTCATTATGCGTCTGTGAACTGAAAACATATATTGAAAGAGTAATAGAAATTACTGATAGGATAAGTGCTTCTGTTTTTTTTAGAAGAGACCATTTAGTATTGTTTTCTTCTTTGTGTAGCCATGATAATACAAAAGGGGCAAATACGATAATGCTCAACGTATTTGCTCTAATTAAATTACTCCACATTAATAAGAGGCCATCAGTAGAAAAAAAAGTTCCTTCGGAAAGAAATGGAATGCATACTGAAGAGGCGATCACGCTCCCTAATAAACAGGATGTGGCAAAATACAATACATGTAAACTGTTATTAAACGGATATTTTGTTTTACACCACAATTGGGTAAAATAAAAGACTAGAAATGTGTTTAAAGAAGCTATTAAAGACCTAAGAAGGCAAATACAAAGGAAAATTACAAACTGATGAAAACTTATAGGATTCAGTAATTGATTTTGAAATATGCTTATTGAAAATAGAAAACCTCCAATTGCCACACCAAGAATTGCTTTTCGTCCAAAAATTATGGCGATGGCTGTTCCAAAACCTATTGCAGGAAAAAAAGGAGGCAAATTAATTTCGCTGATAAATATAGATTGGGATAATTTGGCAAATAGAAAATATAAAATTGCTGTGAAAGCAACAATTTTGCCTGTCGAATTAAGATAGACAGAAATATTTTTATAACCAATATTTGTATTTGTATCCATTTTTTTGCCAGGAGGATTTCTTTGCTATAAATGCAAGAGTTTATTCAATTAATTCTAATGTAATCAAAATAAAAATTAAAACCAAGATGTTTTATAAGTTTAAGATTATATTTATGTAAAAAGCATGTATTTTGTCGAATTATTTAACTCTTCAAAGATACATTTTTTGCGCTAAACTTTTGATTGTCAATTGTTTTTCGTTTTTTGCTTTAAAGGGAAGAATTTGATTCAACAAATTTTTGGTTGATTTTGATTTAGATCCCCAAATCAAGAATAAAAGTGAGTTTTATGGCAATATTGTCTTTGAAGTTAGGCAAGTGGTTTGGGCCGTAACGATAATAGCCACCAAGACCCAATCCGTTGTAGATTTGGTTGAATTCCAATCCTGATTCGAAAAAGCCTTTGTTTAAGGTCTTGTATTCGAGACCAACATGATTTTCAGGATTCTTCATATTTCCCCAAGCCATTCGGGTAACAAAATCAATTGCGGGTTTTATCTTTTTAAAAAGAAATATTCGGCTGAAACCATGTTTGAATTGAAAAGATATGAATTCGCTAGAGAAAAATTCGTTGAAAAACATAGTCTCAAAACTGTTTTTTCCGGCAAATGTAATTCGTTGGAAAATAGTTTCTTTGTTGAGGTTGTTTGGCGAATTTCCATATAATTGCGGGAGTGGAAGATCTCCAAAAGCTTTACCTGCTTCAAACAGTAAATATGTTTGCTGTCCATCCAAATAATTAATTAGATATTCTGTTTTAAAGTCAATTTTAGAAAAACTAAAATCGTTGTTAAGGACATTTGGAATGGATTGAGTGAATTGAAATGTGAATTTGGGATACCTTTTTTCAGTTTCAATTCTGCCCGTAGGAGTTTGCATATAATCACTAAACGGATTCCATTTTACAGAAACCGTTGCCGTAGTCATGGTGTAGTCTGTGTATGACTTTCCATTTAGATTATAAGTGTAATTGAATTGAGGCGTTACAAAAGTATTGGCAAATACAAGAGTGCTTTCTGTATTTGGGATAATTTTGGACTCCAATGCAATTCTCCAATTTTCATAGCGGTAAAAAGTACTGAAGTTGATGGAACGTGGATCGTATATTTTGAAAGCTCTTCGTTCGACGGCATAATCGGTGCTGGCATTTTCATGGAGATCATCAGTATAACTCGCACCAATCCAAGTGTTGGAGAATTTATCGACTCTGGCACCAGCGCCAAAACTGTATTTGAAATTATAATCTCTCAACCCGTAAGCACCATATCCTTCTAGTCTATATTTGCTGGAAAATGCATTATTAGTGGTTCCACCAATACCCAGTCGAAGACCTTCATAATTGTTGTAACTGAGTATTTTGCGCAAATCAAAATCCCAAACATTGAAAGGCAAATAGCCACTTAGGATTTTTCGTCCGAGATTCAGCCTGTTTTCGATTCTTTTTTTTACCGAAATACTGTCAACCAATAAATAAGTTTTCTGGCTGCGGAGATCTAATTTCTCCTGTCTGTATTGTTCCCAAAAGCTTTCAGGTTTGTCTATCGCTTCGTCTTTGAGTTCAACAGCGACAATTGGTTTGTTGATTATAACAGGAGCGTTATATGCAACGTCAAAGTTTGTTGTTTGGGAATATACGTATATATAATCCGATTCGACTCTTTTTCGTTTCTTTAGATTTTCCTCGATATCACCATCGAACTGAATTGTTCCTCCTAATATTTTTATGTCGTCATCATTGGTTCCTTTTACGATTTTGAATTTTTTTTCTGAAGGAAACCATAGATTTTCTTCTGGAATGTATTGGAATTCGTGAGTTCCGCTAATATCCAGTATGCCTTTGATTCGCATGATTGCTTTTGCGATTCCGTAATTGTCCTGATCGATGTACAGAATCCCTTCCAAGCCCGCAGCTTTTTTCTTTTTCTTGTTTTTGAAATGAATCATATAAGCATTTCTGCCATTTATGGCCACAGTGTCAAGAAGTTTGAAGTTGTAATCAGTTAAGGCGTCATCGGCGATTGGGCTGTTGTATTTGGTTTCAAAAAGTTCGTATTTGGAATCGTAAATGGAAAAAGATTGAAGGTTAAATGAAAGGATTTCGTAAACCGGTTGTTTGAATCCTGACATTCTGGTTCCTAAGATGGTTTCCTTTAGTCTGTCGCCATCGTATTGGTATTGTGATACTTTTTCAGTTTGGAACAAATGCTGTTTTGAGATAAGCTGTTTGAATTTGTAATTGGTGGAATCCAATTTTTTGAAATGTTTTTCAAATGGATTGATTGTAAAAACAGAATCAATTTTGCCTTTGATTGAATCCGGATTTGCTGTAACGATGAGTTTGTTGTAGGCTTTAAATTCAAAACTTTTGAGCTTTTCCTGCGGATTGTTCTTTGTTTTGTTCAGAATGGTTTTTTTTATTATGGCTAAGGCTGGATTGACATTAGAAACCCTTACTTCATTGAGAGAGTTTGTTTTTTGTTGAAGAAATATTTTGTAATACAATTGATTGCTTTCCATAGCAATAGATTGTTGCTGGTAACCTACATAAGAAACGGTTAAAAACGAAATTTTATTTTTGGAAGTAATACTGAATTTTCCATCCACGTCTGAAATCGTGTTGGAGCCATCATTGGCAGAAATGGTAGCAAATGCAAGTCCTTTTTGGGTCGAAGCATCTTTGACAATTCCGTTTATTTGAAATTGCGCTTGGATCGAAAGCGTAAAAAAGAAGAACAATAAAAAAAAGTGCTTCATAAAAACGGGTTGTTGCAAAAGATGTTCGGTTACAATTTGTTATGGCAAAAATAGAAATAAAAAAATCTGTCTTGTTCCAAAAAACGAGACAGATTTTATATTTATTTAAACAAAAGGTTAAACTTTCATTATTTCGGCTTCTTTAACAGCAAGAAGCTCGTCGATTTTTTTGATATAGGAATTAGTCAAGTTTTGTACTTCTTCCTCGGCGCTTTTACAAATATCTTCAGAAGTTCCTTCTTTTTCTAATTTTTTGATATCGGTATTGGCATCTTTACGGGCATTTCGAACACCAATTTTGGCATCTTCGGCTTCAGACTTGGCTTGTTTGGCCAATTCGCGTCTTCTGTCCTCAGTAAGTGGCGGAACGCTGATGATAATCATATCACCGTTGTTCATTGGGTTGAAACCAAGATTGGCAATCATAATTGCTTTTTCTATAGGATGCAACATGCTTTTTTCAAAAGGTTGAAGCGTAATGGTTCTGGCATCTGGAGTACTGATTTTTGAAACTTGGGACAACGGAGACGCCGACCCGTAATAATCTACGAAAACACTCCCTAACATTGCCGGAGAGGCTTTTCCCGCACGAATATTCAAAAAGGATTTTTCCAAATGTTCGATAGAACCTGTCATAGATTCTTCTGTACTATCCAATATAAATTCAATTTCTTCAGTCATAACTTTATTGTTAGTTGTTTGTTATTACTGGTTTGTAGTTGACTATAAACAACAAACCAAAAACGATAAACTATATATTAACTACTGTTCCTATGTTTTGTCCTTCGCAAATTCTCAACAGATTACCCGGTTTGTTCATGTCAAACACAACAATAGGTAACTTGTTTTCCTGGCTTAAAGTAAAAGCGGTTGTATCCATTACATTCAATCCTTTGCTCAATACATCTTCAAATGATATGAAATCAAATTTTACCGCTCCGGCATTTTTCTCAGGATCACAATCGTAAACACCGTCAACACGTGTACCTTTTAAGATCACATCGGCATTGATTTCGATACCACGCAAAACGGCAGCTGTATCGGTTGTGAAATATGGGTTTCCGGTTCCTGCTCCAAAAATTACGATTCTTCCTTTTTCCAAGTGACGATCGGCTCTTCTTTTGATATAAGGTTCAGCGATGGATTCCATTTTTAGCGCAGTTTGCAAACGGGTTTTCATACCTTTGTCCTCAAGTGCGCCCTGTAATGCCATTCCGTTGATTACTGTGGCCAACATTCCCATATAATCACCTTGTACTCTGTCCATTCCTGAACTGGCTCCTGCAACACCTCTGAAAATGTTTCCTCCACCAATTACTATGGCGATTTCTACTCCTTTGGCATGAATTTGTTTGATATCATCGGCGTATTCGGCTAGACGTTTTGGGTCGATTCCGTATTGTAAATCACCCATTAAAGCTTCACCACTTAATTTTAGAAGGATTCTTTTGTATTTCATTAGTCAGGTTTTGTTTTTTTTAAGGTTTCCCTTCGTTATCGAAAGCAAATCGGTTTATTGATTGGGTTCAATGTTTCCAAATTTGTGCAAATATAGACATAATCTGTTTTTTTTGAAAAAAGAGTTCTTAAATTTTGAATTAAGTTTTTAGTTTGTCAAAAGGGCGTCATTCGGCTAAAATCCTAAATCAGAGTTCAATTGTTGGATTCTATTTTTTGGATGATGGTAAAAAGGCAAAATGTATACTTTTAGCCCCGATTACTTCCTACCGTCTGGACACAAATATTTTATATTAAAAATGGCACGCAGATGACGCGGATTGAACGGATTTACACATATTATCGCTGATTTTTTGGTTGCATACTAAAAATATTATTTGTAAAACTTATGTTTTTTTCAATACATTTTTTTAAAAACAACAAATTTATCTGTGTAAATCCGTTCAATCCGTGTCATCTGTGGCCTATAAAAAGATGTGTCCAGACGGTAGGATTACTTCGTCAGTTCGCTTCGCTCGTGTGTAGTGAAAATCCTTATGGGCCGGGGTTCGGGACATGAGATTGAAACGGAAAGCGGGACCAATCCCGATAGCTATCGGGACTGAAAACACCAAATGTTTATGCTTCAAAAAATGCTAATTGTTTGCAGTTTTTTGGCTGTAATTTTATGAAAATAAGGCTTTTTTGTCTTTTATAAAGTGATTTTTATCACATTTTTTAAAGAATCATATGGCTACTTTTGTATCAAATAAACTTGTATAATGAAATGGGCATGTCGACATTGTAGTGTACACCAATGAAGATGTGCCGGTTTTATGTAATGATGAAAAACAGAAAAAGCTATGAAAAATTCGGTAGCAAAAGCATTACTCAATAGTTATTCCTATTTGGAATTTAAAGATTTAATATCCAATTTATTGCATGAAGGAAAATCGACCGGAAATGTGCAATCTGAAGATTTGTTGCAATACAGTACTTTGAATGAAATCCGATTGAAGCGTTTGGACAAAACGCTTGTTGTTCCTGAAGAAATAAAAGAGCAATTGAAGTCGTTCGAGAATGAATATATTTGGTTGGTCATCGCTGAAGGTTGGTGTGGAGATGCCGCTCAGATTCTTCCTATTTTGAATAAAATGGCTTTAGAATCTGATAAAATTGACTTGCGAATTGTTTTGCGCGATGCAAATGATGAACTGATGAACTATTTTTTGACCAATGGGGCAAGAGCGATCCCGAAATTGCTTATCATCGATAAAGAATCAGGAAAAGTTTGTAATCATTGGGGACCAAGACCACAAGGTGCTACTGATTTAATTCAAAATTATAAAAAAGAGTTTGGTGTTGTAAATGAAGAAGCCAAAACGCAACTGCAGTTATGGTATTTAAAAGATAAAGGTTTGTCTGTTCAGGAAGAAGTCGTTGAGATGATGTTGTCTTCAGTTGATGAATGCGTTTGTGTATAGTTTGTTATAAATAGGTTAGATAGTTTCAATGAAAAAAGACGAATCATTTTTGTGATTCGTCTTTTTTGTTTTTAATGAAAATCTATAAAACAGCTTTTTTGGAATGATTTATGAATCAGTATTATTGACTTGATATATCATCAAGTTGTTTTCTTTTTTTGCCAATAACTACAATTCCTTTTGGAGTTTGTTTAACTGTCTCAAAATATCGTTTCCCATTTTCAACTCTACTGCGTATGTAACTTGGTGCACGTCTTAACATAACACAAAATTGATTAAAAAGATTACCATTGAAGAATAAAGAATGATCCCCTTGCCTTAAAATATTATCATGAATATTAGAAAGGTTGCCCCATTTATAAATTCCATCTTCTAAAACATAATAGTCAGAAGTAGTTGGCAGGTATGTAATCATTTCGTTCGGCTCTAAATCAGTAATTTTTTTTCCTTTTTCGAGAGTTTTTTTCTTTTTAAATTTTAAAGTGTCTATTTTATTGAAATCTAAATTTTTAAATTCTTTGTTGAAGGAATAATATAAAGTTTTTATATATTGTTTTTTACTTTTTCTATAGGTAAAATAAATTTCTCCAAAATAATATACATACGGTGTTCTAAATTGCTCATTTTTTAAAGTTTTGAATTTTTTTTCGTAATCCTCTAAAACCTGCTCAGAAGATTGATTGTCTGATGCTCTATATTTAAGAGCTTCTTTTGTGAAATTATCGAAAGCTAATGGATAGCTTGAAGAGCAATAACCCCAGTACCAATTTGGTTTAAAATTGATTTCCATAGGTTTATTGTAAAGTATAGTGTAGGGACTTTCGTAAAAAACTATCTTGTCAATTTTTATATGAGGTAATTTATCATAATAAACGTTTTCGGTAGTTTTGTTAGATTGTGCTGTTATAAGTACAGGTAATAGTAATAGTATTCTGAAGATTTTCATGTTCTTATTCTTTTGTTAGATTTATTAGGATATGACCTTAAATCGTGATCTAAAGATAGTTTGTTTTTTAAATGAATCTATTGAAAAACTGATTTATTCTTATAAAAAAAAGTACAGCTTTCACTGTACTTTTTAACTATTTAATCTAAATGTTTTTAAAATTGTTACTCGTCTTTTTTCGGAACTAAAGTATCCACAAAAGCAGTTACATCAATAGCATTTTTTACATCATAATCCCCAATTTTGGTTCGGCGTAAAACGGTTAAATGTGAACCTGAATTCATGGCGCGTCCAAAATCGTAAGCTAGTGAACGGATATAAGTTCCTTTACTGCATACCACTCTAAAATCGACTTCAGGAAGAGCGATTCGGGTGATTTCAAATTCGTGGATTGTGGTTTTTCTTGAAGCTATTTCTACGGTTTCACCTGCACGGGCATGTTCGTATAAGCGAACGCCGTCTTTTTTGATAGCCGAAAAAATGGGTGGTTTTTGGTCGATTTCACCCAAAAACTGTTTTACGGTTTCGTGTATAAGCGATTCGTCGATATGGTCTGTCGGGAAAGTCTGGTCGATTTCGGTTTCCAAATCATAGGAAGAGGTCGTGGCTCCTATATAAAAAGTTCCCGTGTATTCTTTGGCCTGCCCTTGAAGTTCTGATATTTTTTTGGTGAATTTTCCGGTACAGATCAATAATAATCCGCTAGCCAAAGGATCCAAAGTCCCTGCGTGCCCAATTTTAAATTTCTTAGGCAAACCCGCTTTGTTGATTAACGAATATTTTATTTTATTGACCGCCTGAAACGAAGTCCAATGCAAAGGCTTGTCGATTAAAAGAACCTGACCGTTTAAAAAATCTTCGGTAGTCATTAAATTACGGTCAAAGGATGAATGAAATAATGAATCGCAAGCAATATAAGCCCTGCAATTATTCGGTAATAACCAAAAACCTTAAATCCGTTTTTTGTCAAAAATCCGATGAAACTTTTAATTGCTAAAAGTGCAACAATAAAAGCAACCACATTTCCAATAATCAAGAAATTGATTTGGTCGTGGGACAAAACAAATCCGTCTTTATAATAATCGTAACATTTTTTTACCGTTGCACCAAGCATGGTAGGAACTGCAAGGAAAAATGAAAATTCAGCTGCAGAGGTGCGGGATAACTTTTGTGACATTCCACCAACGATTGATGCGCCACTTCGGGAAACACCGGGAATCATGGCAAGACATTGGAACAAGCCTATTTTTAATGCCTGACCGTAAGTGATCTCCTGAGCTTTTTCAGAAACATCAGGGTTGTTGAACCATTGATCCACTTTCAATAAAATGACTCCACCAATCAATAATGAGATGGCCACAGTTACCGGATTTTCGAGTAAAGCATCTATTTTTTTTGCAAAAAGCAATCCAAATACAACCGCCGGAATGAAGGCGACCAACAATTTGAAATAAAAATCAAAAGATTGAAAAAAGCGTTTGAAGTACAAAACTAAAACCGACAAAATGGCTCCCAATTGAATCACGATGGTGAAAAGTTTAGTGAAATCATCGTGAGCAATTCCAAAAAAGGAAGAAGCAATAATCATGTGTCCTGTAGAAGAAACAGGTAAAAACTCTGTAATTCCTTCAATAATGGCAAGAACAATAGCTTGTAGTGTATTCATTTAATTTTAGATTTTAGATTTTAGAATTCAGATTTTAGTTGTTACTAACTGAACACTAAATACTGAATACTGCAAACTATTTTTTAGGGTTTTTAAGAATTGCGTAAATAGTGATTCCAAAACCAATTAAGACAGTAGTTGGAGCCAGACGTATTCTGCGGAAATCAAAAACGGCATCGTTAAAAACATTCGGGTCATCACTTCCGCCGCCAGACATCAATATAAATCCAAGTGCAATAACCGCAATTCCAATCAATAGAATTTTATAGTTAACTTTCTCAAAAAGGAATTCGTGTTTGTTTTCTTCGTTTTTCATTTTGTTATTTTGACGAATGAAATAATCTCATCCGTTATTTAAAGGTTTGTTTGTTAATCAAAAATCAAAAATCGTTAATCAAGAATCTGAAATCAATATAAATCATCGGTTCTTAAGTTCAGGAAACGTTGTGTAGCAAAATGAGTACTTAGCCAAGTAATTAAAACTCCTGCGCCAAATACGGCAATCAACACTAGCGCTATAATTAATTTGTCGTCCATGATTCCAAGACTTGGGAAATTGCTTTCCAAATAAAATAGCAATCCAATTAAAGCAAGAATTGCGATTCCGGCTCCAATCATTCCCAATTTTATACTACGCATCACAAAAGGTCTTCGGATAAAAGATTTGGTTGCACCCACCATTTGCATCGTTTTAATGATGAAACGGTTGGAATAAATGGAAAGACGTAAAGAACTGTTGATTAAAAGTACCGCTACAACGGTCAAAAAAGCGCTGATAATCAAGATCCACATACTGACTTTCTTGATATTGTCATTTACTAAGTTCACCAATTGTTTGTCATAAACAATATCCGAAATCATTGGGTTTTTGCGCAAGCGGCTTTCTATTTTAGAGATGCTGTCCCTAACAATATAATCGGCTTTTAAGTGAATATCATACGAGTTTTGCAAAGGATTTTCACCCAAAAAAGTCACAAAATCTTCGCCAATTATATCCGAATGTTCTTTTGCGGCCTGTTCTTTGGAAACATACACAAAGGTTTTCGAAAATTTGGTTGCTTTCAGTTCTTGTCCAAAAGCCTTTATGATTGAGTCATTGGCTTCGTTTTTGAAAAAAACGGTCATAGCTATTTTTTCTTTGAAATCATCGGCCAATTTCTTGGAATTGATGATGAAAAATCCAAGAATACCCAATAAAAACAACACTAAGGCGATACTTAGCACTACCGAAAAATAAGAGGAAATTAACCTGCGTTTTTGAAACTTTTCAAAGGATGAACTCATAGCGTATAAAAATTATGGGGTAAAAATAATAAACATATTCATTAATCTGAACTTAAAGTCTCCCAAAGTTTCAATTTTACTACATTTTTTTGACTTTAAAGCCGAGTTCGATGATTATTTTTTGGGAGCAGAAACATTTGGCTTTTTCAGGAAATATCCTCCCGCTTTACACTGCAATCTCTTGTCTTGAACCCCAAGACAAGAGGATTTTCGTTTCAATCGGGGCTAAAAGGAAGCATTTTGCATTTTTGGAACCAATTATTTTTTGGAACATCAGATTTAACAGGTTTTTAAAACATAAGTGTTCGGAAGAGTCGGGCAAGACAATATCCAGACAATTTTTACACAATATTGTCATTTCATGAAATACTTCGAGAATAATCTGCGAAAATCTGCGAGCCATATTTTTTCACGCAGATTTCGCAGATAAAATTTTTTTTAAATACCTACAAGGTCTGAAAAAAGACCTTGCAGGAAACAAAGTCTGTTTTTTAAGAAATAACCTGAATAATTGGATTAAAAGCTTTTGAAGCCACCAATACTTTTTGGCCAACCTTAAAGTTTTGGATTTCGTCTTCGGTGGCGACAACTCTAATAATACTGTTTCCGGAAGAAACCTGTATTACATATATAATGTCACTTTTGTGGATACTGATAATTTCGCCGGTTAATTTGAATTTGCTGCTTATTTTATCTTCCAAAAATACACTTCCGGGAGTTCCTTCTTTAAGAATTTTTCCTTTATCCAAATGAATGACACTGTCCGAAAGTTTGAATATTTCGGGTATAGAGTGTGTAATCATTAAAGTGGTCAATTGGTATTTTTGATGAATTTTCAAAATATAATCCTGAAGTTTAAATCGCATCTCGTCATCAAGTGCTGAGAGTGGTTCGTCTAGCAAAAGGATTTTTGGTCTGCGGACAATGGCTCGAGCCAAAGCGACACGCTGTTTTTGTCCACCCGATAAGTTTTGCGGTTTACTGTTTTGTAACGATTGCAATTCCATCAGTTCGATCAATTCGGAGATGATGTTGGTGTCGTCACCTTTTTGCAAAGCAAATTCCAAATTCTCTTTTACAGTTAAATTGGGAAACAGCGCATAATCTTGAAAAACAAAACCAATGGAACGTTTTTGTATAGGCAAATGGATTTTTTTCTCAGAATCGTCCCAAATATTATCTTCAACAGTAATCGCACTTTTGTCGGCTTGGGTAAGTCCGGCCAATATTCTGAGGAGTGTAGTTTTTCCGGCACCCGAATTTCCATAAATAGCCAAGAATTGTCCTTTTTGGATAGAAAAGGAAACATCCAAAGGTAATTCACCGTCTGCGGTTTGCAGCATTTTGTAGGCTTTAAACTGTATCATTAATAAAGATTTGTTTTTCGGGATTTATTATTTATTAAATGAACGACTAACAAAATAGAAAAAGAAAACGCAAACAAAATTCCCGCGTAAATATTGGCATTATCGTAATTCATCGATTCGACTTCTTCGTAAATAGCAATGGAAACTACCTTGGTTTCATGAGGAATACTTCCCCCAACCATAAGGACTACACCAAATTCTCCAACCGTATGCGCAAAAGTCATAATGATTCCGGTGAGTAGTGAAGGATGGATATTGGGAAGAATGATTTTTAAAATGGTTACAAATCTTGATTTTCCCAATGTAAAAGAAGCTTCCTGTAATGAAACCGGTAAGTTTTTTAATCCGGATAAAATGGGATTTACCATGAAAGGCAAACTATATAAAACAGATGCGAGAATTAATCCTTGAAAAGTAAAAACCAATCGTAAATTAAAATATTCGGATAAAAATTCACCAAAAGCATTTTCCGGACTAAATGCGAGAAGGAGGTAAAAACCCAAAACAGATGGCGGAAGTACCAAAGGCAAACTGATAATGGCTTCGATAATGGCTTTGAATCGAAATCGGCTATAGGCAAGCCAATAACAAAGCGGGATCGCCAAAAGAAAGAGAATTAGCGTTGTGATAAGCGCTAGTTTTGCCGTGAGCCATAATGGAGAAAAATCAATCATTGGGAGATAAGCTTACTTCGTTTGTTTTTACTAATGCCAATACAGTGTCGTTTTTTTTAAGCTGTAATTCTTCACAAGCATTTGTTGTTATTATGGATTCGACAATTGTTTCACCAAAGTTCAGGTTGATTTGACTGAGCAAAACACCTTTTATAATGGATTCAATTGTGCAATGCATTCGGTTTTGAATGCTGAGATTCGGGTTTAAATCTTTAGAAATTATGACTTCGGTTTCTTTAAAAATGATTTTTACGAAATGACCGTTCTTGAGATACGAAGCCGTTTCGGTTGTGTCGAGAACAATCGAAGTGAAAAGGGTATTGTTGGAATTCACTTTTACCAATGAAATTCCTTCGTATGATTGAATTGTCGTTATGTATCCGTTTAATGTATTCATTTTTTAGCAGTTGAATAACCGTAATATTTTAAAATGGCAATGGCTTTTTTTGAGGAAATAAAGTTATAAAATTTAACCGCACTTGCATTTCCTTGTGCGCGTTTCAGGATTACGCAGCCTTGCTTCAAGGGAGAGTGGCTTTTTTCGGGGATGATATAATATTTACCTCCTTCTTTCTGCATATTTGGGGTGAGTACCAATGATAGAGCTATAATTCCGATGTCGGCGGCTCCGGTGGTGGCAAATTGTGCAGTTTGATTGATGTTTTCACCAAAAACCAATTTGCTTTTTACTTTATCATAGACTTTGTAGAATTTTAAACTTTCGACCGCTTTTTCACCATAAGGCGCTGTTGACGGGTTGGCAATGGCTATTTTCTGGATGTTGGGATCCAAAAGACAGTTCATTTTCCGTTTGTTTGGATCTGTTTTTTTACTCCAAATGGCTAATTTTCCGGTGGCGTACATTTTAATTTCCGATGCTGTCAGTTTTTTTTCTTTCAATTGATTTGGATAATCCATATCGGCGGAAAAGAATAAATCAAAAGGAGCGCCATTGGAAATCTGTTCAAATAATTTTCCTGAAGCTCCGTAGGTTATTTGCGAGTCTATATTTGGGTTTTGTTTTTTGAAAACGGTATTTATTGAGTCTAATGCTACTTTTAGATTGGCAGCAGCTACAATGGTGATTTTTTGTTGTGCTTTTACTGTCCCGAATGCCGACAGTATAAGGGTTATTAGGATTAAGAATAGAGATTTTTTAGGAATCATTAGTTTTACTTAATTTTCATTGTGTTTTGACTAATAGACACAAATTTGAGGATTAATTTTATATTAGAATTCTATTTAATTGCCTCGTAGAGGCTCACGGTTTGTAGCAATTATTTGGTATTTGTTTAAAAGCTCCATAGGAGCGAACTGTTTATCATTGAATCCATTGATATAAATATTTTTCATCATATTCAATTTCAAATTTTTCTAAAAACGAAATATATTCTTCTTTGAAGGTTTGTTTTTTATGATTGCTTTCTTGGTTTAGAATGTATTTTATTACATTATCGAGTTGGCTTTTTGAATAAGAAAATGCTCCATATCCTTCCTGCCAATTGAATTTTCCGTTAATCCATTTGTTGTCATTAATGAATTTTGAAGAACCTGCTTTTATATCCCTTACTAGATCGGAAATTGCCATGTTTGGTTTTATTCCAATCAAAATATGGACATGATCGGGCATTGCAAAAATAGCTAATAACTTTTGTTCTCTATTGGAAACAATGCCGGTAATGAATTTGTGCAATTCTTCGCGGTTTTCTTTTCTAATAAGATTTTCTCGCCCTTTGACGGCAAAAACAATTTGAATATAAATTTGTGAATACGTATTTGCCATAAAATCATTTTTTCAGGTCGCTCCTATGGAGCTAAAATCAAAACCGCTTATTTCTACAAACAGTTTACCTCTACGAGGTCTCATTATTCGGAGAACCATTTAACTAATATCAAATAAGAAGCATCCAACCAAAAATAAGTATTTCCACTTAATTAAATGATTTATTTTTTTGTTTAAGAAATAACTTTGGCACAATGTACAATAAACGTAAATTTGCGCCTTTATAATTTAAAACTTAGAAACTTAGTTACTCGGTAACTTAGCAACTCACATAAAAATGACTTGAGTGTGCGAAAGCATGACTCGATTAAAAATAAAATATAAACAGGGAATGAAATACAATCCGAACGAAATTGAAGCCAAATGGCAAAAATACTGGGCTGATAACAAAACTTTTGCGGCCAAAAATGATTCAGACAAGCCGAAACATTATGTTTTGGATATGTTTCCTTATCCGTCGGGAGCGGGATTGCACGTGGGGCATCCGCTGGGATACATCGCTTCGGATGTGTATTCGAGATACAAAAGACACCAAGGTTTTAACGTGTTGCACCCAATGGGATATGACAGTTTTGGGCTTCCTGCTGAGCAATATGCGATTCAGACCGGGCAACGTCCTGAGGATACAACCCGCGTAAACATTGACGGTGGTGTTGACAAGGAAGGGAAAGTGATTGCCGGCTACAGAAAGCAGTTGGATAAAATAGGATTTTCATTTGATTGGGATCGTGAAGTTCGTACTTCGAATCCTGATTATTACAAGCATACGCAGTGGATTTTTATCCAATTGTTCAATTCGTGGTACAATAAAGATACCGACAAAGCTGAAGACGTTGCAACTTTGATCGCTATTTTTGAAAAAGAAGGAAATACAAACGTAAATGCGGTTTGTGATGATGCAGTTGAAGCGTTTTCGGCAAGTGAATGGAACGCTTTCGCGAAAGAGGAGCAGGAGCGTATTTTGTTGCAATACCGATTGACTTATTTGGCAGAAACTGAAGTGAACTGGTGTCCGGGATTGGGAACGGTTTTGGCAAATGACGAAATCGTAAACGGTGTTTCAGAACGTGGCGGTTTTCCGGTTGTACGCAAAAAAATGACACAATGGAGTATGCGAATTTCGGCTTATGCTGAGCGTTTATTGCAAGGTTTGGATACGATTGACTGGAGCGAATCGATTAAAGAATCGCAACGAAATTGGATTGGGAAATCGGTTGGAGCGATGGTGAAGTTTGCTGTAAAACCTCACCCCCAGCCCCTCTCCAGCGGAGAGGGGAGCGAAGCCGTTACTAAGGGATATATGACGGCTAATGCTTCGATTGCTTCGCAATTGGTAGGGAATGCGCGAGAAAACCGTAAGAATTCAACTGATGCGGAAGATGTGCTTTGGCAGGAAGTTAGAAATTCGAATTTAGGCTACAAAATAAGAAGACAGCATTATATCGGTAATTTTATTGTAGATTTTGTTTCCCTTGAAAAAAAGCTGATTATTGAAGTCGACGGAGGTTATCACGATGAAAAAGAGCAGTTAGAATTAGATGAATTACGGACTTTAGAATTAGAGCAAAAACATCTTTACAAAGTAATCCGTTTTACGAATGAAGAAGTTTTAAACGACATCAACTCAGTTTTATCGAAGATAAAAGAAGAATTAAGTCTGCGAAATTCTTATAAAGACAAAGAGGATCTCGCTCCCCTCTCCTCTGGAGAGGGGTTGGGGGTGAGGTTTATAGACGTTTTCACCACCCGTCCTGATACTATTTTCGGAGTTACGTTTATGACTTTGGCACCGGAACATGAATTGGTTGCTCAAATCACAACTCCTGAGCAAAAAGCGGAAGTGGAAGCTTATATTGAAAAAACAGCTAAACGTTCTGAAAGAGAGCGTATGGCTGATGTAAAAACCATTTCGGGGGTTTTTACAGGTGCTTATGCGGAACATCCGTTTACGAAAGAGCCAATTCCGGTTTGGATTGGCGATTATGTTTTGGCGGGTTATGGAACAGGAGCTGTAATGGCGGTTCCTTGCGGAGACGAAAGGGATTATGCTTTTGCGAATTTCTTTAAAGGTCAGAACGGAATGCAGGAAATTAAAAACATTTTCGCTAATGTTGATATTTCTGAAGCCGCTTACGGATCAAAAGACAATGTTGAAATCGCCAATTCTGATTTCCTGAACGGTTTGAATTATAAAGAAGCGACCAAGAAAGTTGTCGCTGAACTGGAAAAATTAGGTCAAGGAAAAGGAAAAACAAATTATCGTTTGCGTGATGCCGTTTTCTCCCGTCAAAGATATTGGGGAGAGCCGTTTCCTGTTTATTATGTGAATGGTTTGCCTCAAATGATCGATAATAAACATTTGCCGATTATTTTGCCTGAAGTTGAGAAATATTTGCCAACAGAAGACGGATTGCCTCCGTTAGGAAACGCTTCTGTTTGGGCTTGGGATACCGTAAACAATAAAGTTGTTAATACTGATTTGGTTGACAATGTTTCGATTTTTCCTTTGGAATTGAACACCATGCCGGGTTGGGCTGGAAGTTCATGGTACTGGATGCGTTATATGGATGCGCAAAATGAAGGGGAGTTTGCAAGTCAGGAGGCTTTGAAATATTGGGAAAGCGTAGATTTATATATTGGCGGAAGCGAACACGCAACAGGGCACTTATTGTATTCCCGTTTTTGGAACAAATTTTTGAAAGACAAAGGTTTTGCACCAACCGAAGAACCATTCAAAAAATTGATTAATCAGGGGATGATTTTGGGGATGAGTGCTTTTGTTTATAGAATTGAAGGAACAAATAGTTTTGTTTCTAAAAATAAAATTGGTGATAAAAAAGTACAGCCGATTCATGCAGATGTTTCAATGGTAAATTCTTCTGATGAATTAGATATTGAAAAATTCAAAGCTTGGAGAGAAGATTACGCTGATGCCGAATTCATTTGTGAAGAAAACGGAAAATACATTGTAGGACGCGAAGTCGAAAAAATGTCAAAATCAAAATACAACGTAGTGACACCGGATGATATTTGTGCGGAATATGGTGCCGATACCTTGCGTTTATACGAGATGTTTTTAGGACCATTGGAACAGGCAAAACCTTGGAATACGGCGGGTATTTCGGGAGTTTTTGGTTTCCTTAAAAAATTATGGCGTTTGTATTTTGATGAAAATGGTTTAATTGTAAATAGCGATGAACCAACAAAAGACAATTTAAAATCGTTGCACAAAACCATCAAGAAAGGCGCTGACGATATTGAGAATTTCTCTTTCAATACTTCGGTTTCGCAGTTTATGATTTGTGTGAATGAATTGTCAACTCAAAACTGTCATTCCCGTGCGATTTTAGAGCCGTTGGCGGTTGTGATTTCGCCTTACGCTCCACACATTGCGGAGGAATTATGGTCGTTGTTAGGAAATGAAGGTTCGATTGCAACGGTTCCATTCCCTGTTTTTGAAGAGAAGCATTTGGTGGAAAGCGAAAAAGAATATCCGGTGTCTTTCAACGGGAAAATGCGTTTCACCATCAAATTGCCTTTGGATTTAACCAAAGAGCAAATTGAGGAAATCGTTATGAAAGACGAAAGAACCATCAAACAACTGGACGGAAAAACACCAAACAAGGTGATTATCGTTCCTGGGAAAATTATTAATTTGGTGGGATAAGGTAATTGTGAATGGTGAGTTGTGAATTGTAAATGCAACTAACCCAAATATTTTAAGAATCCAAATTTCAATGACATTGTGTTAATTGGAATTTGGATTTTTTTTTAAACACATAGTAACATAGATTTTTTTTGCTTTTGATAAAGCGTTTCACTTTTTGATACTAGATCATAGCTATGTTAACCCAGAAATGGGCTATCTAATTCTTTATTTTTCTATGTTTCTATGTGTTTAAAATTTTATTGATTGCTATTTTGAAATTACTATTTTAAAGATTTTTTAACGGATGTCAAATTGGCATTTTCTAAATTTGGTTCACAATTTGATGCTTATTTAAAAACAAAAAATCAAAATATGGGAATGAGTTATTTAATACTTGCGGGTGGTATTATGCTGGCAAGTTGGTTAGTGAGTTCTACACTAAAGAGTAAATTTGAATTTTACTCGAGATTGCATTTGCAAAACGGAATGTCGGGTGCGGAAATCGCCGAGAAAATGCTTGCCGACAGCGGAATTTATGATGTGCGCGTGATTTCGACTCCGGGTCAGTTGACCGACCATTACAATCCGGCGGATAAAACGGTTAATCTAAGCGAGGCGGTTTACAACCAGCGTAATGCGGCTGCTGCGGCCGTTGCTGCTCACGAATGTGGTCACGCAGTACAGCACGCACGAGGTTATCAATGGTTGACGTTGCGATCCCAATTGGTGCCAATTGTTAATGTGGCTTCTTCGTATATGCAATGGATTTTATTGGCCGGAATCTTGATGCTGCGTACTTTTCCGCAGTTACTATTGGTTGGTATTGTAATATTTGCCGCCACGACTTTATTTTCGATTGTTACTTTGCCGGTGGAGTATGATGCGAGTAACAGGGCTTTGGCTTGGTTAGAAAACAAAAGAATGCTTACAAGAGAAGAGCAAGCCGGAGCAAAAGATGCTTTGAAATGGGCTGCCAGAACGTATGTTGTTGCCGCTTTAGGTTCTATTGCGACTTTGTTGTATTATATTTCAATTTTCAATAACAGAAGGTAGATTTTTGCCATTAAAAAAAGAAATCCGTTTCGTTTTGCAACTTGACGGATTTTTTTATTGAAGTATTGAAAGTTTTATTCCTGCATGCCCTGTTCTTGCCATTTTACTAAAACAGCAACTTCTGCTTCTGTTAGAGCTGGTTTTTTGTTTACCGGAGGCATGAATTTACGGTTGTCTTGCGGTAGTTTCACTCGTTCGATTATCGAAGCGATATGTTCTTTTACTTGAGCGTAGTTTTCAAAAGGTTCTTTTCTTCCCTGAGGAGGCATGTGGCAGGGAGTGCAACTGTTGCCAATAATTGGTTTGACGTCATTGTTGTAGCTTATTTTTTTCTCTACAGCTTTGTATTCTGCTCCTTTTTTGGTGGAGTTGCAATTCATTAAAACAATAGAAAAAGGGAGGATGAGCAGGACGAGTTTGAGTTTTTTCATGTAGTAGTTGTTTATTGGTTTTTATTGTTAATATGTAATTATTGGATTTTTTTCTTTTATTATTTGATGCTTGTCAAAGGTCTAAAATTTTAGACTATTCTCTTGACCAAAGGTTTAATTCATTTGTGGCCTAAAAGTATAAAAGTTTAGGTTTTGGAGCCGCATCCAAAATAGTAAAAAAAATAAAATTCCAAATTCCAACAGATTAAAGTTGGTATTTGGAATTTTAAATATTTGGAATATTGTATTTGTCTATTTTGCTTTGTTGACCTCAATAATGTATTTTTCTAAAGCCATTGTCATAGATGGCGTTCCCGGAGTTGGAGCCATAATGTCCACACGCAATCCGTGATCCAAAGCTTCTTTTTGAGTGGTGCTGCCAAAAACAGCTATTCGAGTATTGTTTTGTTCAAAATCGGGAAAGTTTTTGTATAATGATTTAATTCCGGTAGGGCTAAAGAAAGCCAACACATCATAATAAACATCGGCCAAATCGGACAGGTCACTCATAACGGTTTTGTAAAAAATAGCCGGAGTCCAGTCTACTTTCAAGGTGTTCATCGTTACAGGAATATCAGCGTTCAATTGGTCAGATGCAGGCAATAAAAACTTTTCGTCTTTGTATTTTTTGATTAAAGGCGATAAATCGGCAAAGTCTTTTGGTCCAACATAGATCTTACGTTTTCTGTACACCACATATTTTTGCAGGTAAAACGCAATGGCTTCAGATTGGCAGAAATACTTTAATCCTTCGGGAACTTTATAACGCATTTCTTCAGCTACTCTGAAAAAATGATCCACAGCATTTTTACTTGTTAATATAATAGCAGTGTAGTTATTAAGATCGATTTTCTGAAGTCTAATCTCTTTTGCGCTTACTCCTTCTACGTGTATAAAAGGTCTGAAATCAATTTTAACTTTATGCTTTTGTTGCAGCTCAAAGTATGGAGAATTTTCTACTTTAGGTTCTGGTTGTGACACCAAAATTGTTTTCACTTTCATATTAAAAAAAATTTCTAAACGCTACCTTTTGTAAACCAATAATACATAAAATAATAGGGTGCTATTTCAAGAGTGCAAAGATATAAAATAAAATAAAACAACTTACCGAAAATTTCGTTTCTGTAGTTTTTTATTGAGTATATATAAAGTAAAACGTTCAGAACTACGATGGTATAAAGGATAGTAAGCGGAATGTTTTTTAGGATGGTGTCATAATAGTATAAAATGATGTCAATTGGAAGTAATACTAAACCGACATAAGTGCGGTATGTAACCTTCTGTAGATTAAATTGTTCCACAAGTTCTTCTATTTTGAATGTGGTCGCAATGATTTTTTCAACTAAAAATTTCGATAAAATGAAGTAAACGACAAAAGTAAATATTTGGATAAAAAGAATCCAATCGGTTTTTGAACCATGACCAAAACTGGCCAGTAAAATTTGGATGAAAAATGAAAAGGAAATTACCTGAACGAAGAATAATGAAATGGAAAACATTCCCATCAAGTGACTGCTGTCTCGGTATATTCTTACGTACTTGTCCGAAAATATTAACTTGGTGAAATCTTCAAACCGGTTTTCATAGACCGATTTGGTTAAAGCAACTATACCAAAAGACAAAATAAAAACGAGGGTTACCCAGTCGTTTGTGTCTGTTATTCTAGGATGAAGTACGTGTTCAGTCATAATTAGGACAAAATTAGTAATTTTTATAACATTATTTATTATAATTTTATTATTATCAAATGGCATAAAAAGGTTATTTTTGCACGGAAATTAAGCGAAACATGAATAGTTGCATTGTTATAATTCCCACCTATAACGAAATTGAAAACATTGAAAGCATCATTAGGGCAGTGCTCTCTCAACACAAACCTTTCCATGTCTTAATTATTGACGATAATTCACCGGATCATACTGCCGATAAAGTTGCTATGCTTCAGTCTGAGTTTGAGGGTAGGTTGTTTTTGGAAAAAAGAGCCAAGAAATCGGGGTTAGGGACTGCTTATGTTCATGGGTTCAAATGGGCGTTGCAAAACAATTATGATTTTATTTTTGAAATGGATGCCGATTTTTCGCATAATCCTTCGGATTTAGAAAAATTATACGATGCCTGTCATTTTGGAGATGCTGATTTGGCAATTGGTTCGCGATATGTAACTGGGGTAAATGTTGTAAACTGGCCTTTGAGCCGAGTGTTGTTGTCTTATTTTGCTTCGGTTTATGTTCGAATGATTACCGGAATGAAAATTCATGATGCGACCGCCGGTTTTGTTTGTTATAAAAGGGCGGTTCTTGAAGTGATTAATTTGGATAAAATCAAATTTGTTGGATATGCTTTTCAGATAGAGATGAAATACCGGACGTTTTGTAAAAAATTTGCCATTTCGGAAGTGCCTATTATTTTTACCGATAGAACCAAGGGGCAATCCAAAATGAGCAATTCAATTATTAGAGAAGCCGTATTTGGGGTTATCATGTTACGGTTAAAAAAGTTGGTTAACAGTTTGTAAAAGAAAACTACTATGAACAGATATTTAATTAAGAATGCTAAAATAGTAAATGAAGGGGTTATTTTTGAAGGAGATGTGTTGGTGGAGAATGACCTTATTGTTGAGGTTTCCGACAACATTAGCCTGAAGTCTTCGGATTGTATGATAATTGATGCAGAGGGAAATTATCTTTTACCTGGAGTTATTGATGATCAGGTTCATTTTAGAGAGCCGGGACTTACTCATAAAGGAGATATTGAATCAGAATCCAGAGCTGCGGTTGCAGGAGGGGTTACTTCTTTTATCGAGCAACCAAATACAGTTCCTAATGCGGTTACTCAGGAAATTCTAGAGGAAAAATATCAAATTGCTGCCGAAAAATCATTTGCCAATTATTCTTTTATGATGGGTGCTACCAATGACAATTTGGAGGAAGTATTGAAAACAAATCCAAAGAATGTTGCTGGTATTAAAATATTTTTGGGGTCATCCACGGGGAATATGTTGGTGGATAATGAAGCAGTTTTAGAAAAAATATTTTCTTGTACTTCGATGTTGATTGCCGTTCATTGCGAAGATGAAATGACAATCAAAAACAATTTGGAGAAATTCAAAGAAGAATATGGTGAAGATGTGCCGGTAACTGCTCATCATCTTATCCGTAGTGAAGAGGCTTGTTATCTTTCTTCGTCAAAAGCAATTGCATTGGCTAAGAAAACGGGAGCGAGATTGCATGTTTTTCATCTTTCGACTGCAAAGGAAATGGAATTGTTCACAAATAAGATTCCGCTTGAAGATAAGAAGATTACAGCCGAAGTTTGTGTACACCATTTGTGGTTTACCAATGATGACTATGAGAAAAAAGGAAATCTTATCAAATGGAATCCTGCTGTAAAGACTGAAAATGATCGAAAGGCATTGTGGGAAGCACTTAATGACGGGCGTATCGATGTGGTTGCTACTGATCATGCGCCACATACATTGGAAGAGAAAAAACAAAAATACCTGCAAGCTCCATCAGGAGGGCCATTGGTACAACATTCTTTGGTAGCGATGTTCGAAGCGCACCATCAAGGAAAGATAAGTATTGAAAAAATCGTTGAAAAGATGTGTCACAATCCGGCCAAGATTTTTAAGATCGAAAAGAGAGGTTTTATCAAAGAAGGCTATTATGCCGATTTGGTTATCATCAATTCCGGTTTACCATGGAGTGTTAAGAAGGAAAATATACTTGCAAAATGTGGTTGGTCTCCTTTTGAAGGATATACTTTTAAATCAAGGATTACACATACTTTTGTAAACGGGAAGTTGGTTTATACTGGTTTCAAAGTAAAAGACATTCGTGCCGGTCAAAGATTGTTATTTGATAGGTAAAATATATTCATTGATGAAAAAGATAATATCTCTCTTGGTTTTTGCTGCATTGCTTGTTAGTTGCAATAAAGATTTGGTTGAAAAGCCAGATAATCTTATTGACAAAAAAGTAATGGGGGATATTCTTTATGATATGTCAATTCTGGAAGCTTTGAAGTATCAGAATCCAAATCCCTTGTACGAGAACGGTATTAACCCGAAGACCTATATTTATAAAAAATATAAAATTGACAGTCTTCAGTTTGCAAAAAGCAGTGCGTATTATGCCGCCGATTATAGAGAGTACAAAAAAATGTACGATGATCTTAATAACCGATTGAAAAAGGAAAAGAAAACTTTGGAATTGGTGATCAAAAAAGAAGAGAAAAAAGCAGCTGCTCTAAAAAAGGCAAAAGAGAAAAAAGTTAAGGATTCTATAGCAAAAGCTAAAAAAGAAAAGGAGCTGAAACTTAAAAAAGGCAAGGATTCTGTTGCTAAAAAGAAATCGGTTAAGGAGTTGAAAAACAAAAAAGAAAAAGATTCCATAGCTAAAAAGAAGTCAACTAAGGAAATTCCAAAAAAGAAATAGTTACAAATTTGTAATTTCTTTGATATAATTATGAACGTCCATGAATGTAAAATTCAGGGCGTTTTTTATTTTTTCGTTAGAATATAAATCGGTTGTGTAAGACGATCTTGCAGAAGCGAGGCTGAGTTGTCTTTTTTGTAGAAAAATATTCGAAGCAATCCAGTCCAGTTTTGATAAAACAGTCATTATAAGAGGAGTTGCGTGATACTGAGGTTTTTTGACTTTTAAAGCATCGGCAATCGAGTTTAATAAATCCTGAAAAACGATATTTTGTCCTGTTAATGTATAACGTTCTCCGTGTATTGGGCTTTTCATCAGTTGGTGCATTATGGTCACAACATCCAATACAGCAACAAAGCCAGTCAATCCTTTGGTGTAGAATGGTAATCCTTTTTTGACTCTAGTAAAAAGTTCGCCGCTTCCTTGATCCCAGAATCCGGGTCCAATAATAACACCGGGATTTACAATTACCACTTCGAGACCTTCTTGTAAGCCACGCCATATTTCCATTTCGGCGCCATATTTTGAAATGGCGTAATCACTGTGTGGTTTCTCAGGATTCCATTCGGTTTCTTCGGTAATGATGGATTCGTGTTCCGGAAGGTCGCCAAGAGCGGCTATCGAACTCACATGGCAGAGTTTTTTGATGTTTTTGGCAAGGCAAAAATTGACAATGTTTGCAGTTCCTTCGATATTGGTTTTTCGAACGATTTCTTCTTCTTTCGGGTCAAAAGAAATCATTGCTGCGCAGTGATATACTTCGTCTATTTCCTCAAAGGCATTTTCAAGAGCAGGAATTTCCAAAATATCTCCTTGGATCCATTGAACGGAATCGAAAAGTGCTTCTTTTTTGTACAGTGAAAAGAGGTTTTTAGTCTTTTGGATGTTGTCTGAATTTCTATAGATAGCACGAACTTTTTCGCCTTTTTCCAATAGGTGAATTAAAAGATGTGCGCCTACTAAGCCTGTTCCTCCTGTGACTAATACCATATTTACAAATGTAGTAAGTTTAAAGTTTCTAAGTTTCTAAGTTTCTAAATTTTTGTTGAAAAATTCCGAGTTCTTAAGTTGAAAAGTATGGTTTTGTTGCCCCAATTCATAATTGATAATTTAGAATTCATAATTGAATTGCTATCTTTGCGCCAAATTATTTAAAAAAATGAAGAATTTAGTTGAAGAATTACAGTGGCGTGGTCTGGTACACGATATCATGCCAGGAACTGAAGAACAACTTTTAAAAGAAATGACGACTACCTATATTGGATTTGACCCAACATCAGATTCATTGCATATCGGTAGTTTAGTGCCAATTATTTTATTGGTTCACCTTAAGAATTTTGGTCACAAACCAATTGCTTTGGTAGGTGGAGCAACTGGGATGATTGGTGATCCTTCCGGAAAATCGGATGAGAGAAATTTATTGGACGAAGCTACTTTGCGCAATAACGTTGAAGGTATAAAAGGAGTGTTGTCACGCTTTTTGGATTTCAAAGATACGAGCGTAAATGCCCCGGTTTTGGTAAACAACTACGACTGGATGAAAGAATTGTCATTTATCAATTTTGCCCGTGATGTAGGTAAACGTATTACGGTGAATTATATGATGGCAAAGGATTCTGTTAAGAAAAGACTTTCTGGCGAAGGAGAGGGAATGTCGTTTACGGAGTTTACTTACCAATTGATACAAGGATACGATTTTTATCATTTGCATAAAGAATACAACTGTTTGCTTCAAATGGGAGGTTCAGATCAATGGGGGAATATTACCACGGGAACTGAATTGGTTCGTAGAATGAATGTAGGTGAAGAAGCAAAAGCTTTTGCAATGACTTGTCCGTTAATTACTAAAGCTGACGGTTCTAAATTCGGGAAATCTGAAGGTGGGAATGTATGGTTGACTGCCGATAAAACTTCTGTATATAAATTTTACCAATTTTGGTTGAATACAACTGATGTTGATGCTGAGAAATACATCAAAATATTTACTTTCTTAGATGCTGCAACAATTGATGCTTTAATCGAAGAGCATAAAGTGGCTCCGCATTTGAGAGTTTTACAAAGAAGATTAGCTGAAGAGATTACGGTTTTTGTTCATTCAAAAGAAGAATTGGAGAAAGCAATTAAGGCTTCAAATATTCTTTTCGGAAATGCTTCTGCAGATGATTTAAAACAATTGGATGAAACTACTTTCTTAGAAGTTTTTGACGGAGTTCCTCAAGCTGAAATTTCAAGAGCCGATATTGAAGCTGGAATTGATATTGTTTCAGTTTTGAACGAAAAAACAGGATTCTTTAAATCGAATGGTGAAGCAAGAAGAGCATTGACAGCAAATTCTATTTCGGTAAACAAAGAAAAAGTAAACGAAACGTTTGTGCTTTCAGATAAAGATTTAATCAATAATCAATTTGTGTTGTTACAAAGCGGTAAGAAAAACTATTTTGTGATAAGAGTTGTTTAAAAGTTTAAAAGTTTAAAAGTTTAAAAGTTTAAAAGTTTAAAATTGACATTACGGACTCAGTTTGAACAAACTTAAACAATCATTGAATTTTTAGACAACATATTAAATCTTTAGATAACCATCAAATTACAACCTCTGATATCAGAGTTGTCAAAACGTCCCAATACCTCGAAAGAGTTGTTGGGATATTTTTTGCCCAAATCCTGCGTGGCAATAAAGGAACAGGAATTGATGTTGGCCAAGTCAATAACGTTGATTCCTCCGGTTTTTTCTCCGTTTATGTAAGTTAAAGCATCTTCGGTGTCGCGTATGTGTATTTGCATCCAAGAAGGGCATTCAAATACGCCATTTCCTAAAGAATAAGCTTGAGAAAGTAGTTCGGTCATGCCGTACTCCGAATGTATGGCAGAAACCCCAAATCCGTTGCAAAGTTGTTCGTGCAATTCTTCACGGATCATTTCTTTGCGTTTGCCTTTCATTCCGCCTGTTTCCATGATAATAGTATGTTTCAGTTGGAATGTCCTTTTTTCGATTAAATCTAATAAAGCATAGGTGACTCCAATCAGAATAACATTTTGCCCGGCTTCGTCTAATTCAATTAATTTTTGAATCAGTTCATTATGGTTGTTGAGGTAAAATCCGCTGTCATCATTATTGGTCAATTGTATTAAATCATCGACCATGTGGATTAAGGACGAGCCTTCTCTCTCAAGATAAGAAGGAAGAAGTGCCAGGACAACATAATCTTCAATGTTTCCGTAAAACTGTGAAAAGCCTTTGCGATAGCTTTCTTCATAAATAGAAACATCGATTATCAAATGACGGCTCGTGATCGTTCCTGTTGTTCCGCTGCTGGTAAAAGTGGTTTGGATTGGATTGTTGTTGGAGACAACATTGTGACTTTTGAAAAATTGTATTGGTAAAAACGGAATCTGATGCAGCGACTTTACTTTTTGCGGGTCTGTCTTTAGTAAATCACAAAATTCCCGATAGACTAAATTGTTTTCATATTGAAAGCGGAACACTTTTAAAGCTATTTTTTCAAATTGCTTTTGGGTTGAAATGGTAAATATGTCGCTGGTTGTAATCAATTTTTTTCTTTTTGAGGGGCAAAGGTATTATATTTTTAGTTAATCAAATATTTAACCGCAAAGGGTGCAAAGAATTTTCGCCAAGTTCGCAAAGTGTTGCATTCCTTGCTCTTTCTTTGTGTTCATTGCGGTTAAATAATGATTTTGTTTTTGAAAAAATAAGGATAAAAAAAATTCCAATTAAATTGGAACTTTATGAAATTTTAAAGAAGAATTATTGGATAATTAGTTTTCTGCTGCTTGTCGCTTCTTCTTCAGTTATCTTTATGATGTAAACACCAGGAGAAAGATTCGAAACGTTAAGCTCTCGTGTGCTGAGGGTGGTTTGCATTACTTTTTTACCTAAAACATTAAAAATGATGATTTCTTTTTCTAGGTCGTTTTTTGAAGTAATATAGACTTTACCACCAGTCACAGGGTTTGGATACAAACTTAACCCTTCTATAGAAGTGTCTTCTTGTATTTTTGGCGATTGTTTACTGTCTTGTGCTGTTGCACTAGTAGTAAAGAAAATGGCCAATAAGAGAATAATATAAAAGTAGTTTTTTTTCATTCGCATCTAAAAATTGAATGTAAATATACATAAAAAAAAATACCTCTCAAATTTTGAGAGGTATTTTAACTAATTCAAAATGATTATTTTATTAAAGCAGAACCGTCAACAGTAGCCCATGAACCAGAAGTTAAATTGGCTCCTGTTGTAAATCTCTTGGGTTTAATATTAAATTTGTTTTAGGAACTTTTTAGAATAGACCAGGCGCTTTAGTAGCGAAGTCATAGCTTGTCCAAGCGAAAACAGATTTATCAGCACCAACAACAGCAGTGTTGTTGAAAACAAGTTTTGCAAAATCACCAAGCACATAAGCTGGGTAATAACCTGAAGCACCTTGTGTACCTACAGCGTTGAAGTTTGCACCAGGAGTTGGACTACCAGCAGTTGTAGTTACACCAGTTGCGCCGATGAAATTTGGACCTGTATAGTTAATGTCAATGTTAACATTAGCAGCAAGAGCAGGACCTGTTGCGTCGTTAAATTTGAACAAACCATTTGTAGGCAAGTTTGCTGTATCACCCCAAACTACTTTTGTATTTGTTAAGCTAATTTTACAACCTGTTCTGTAAGTTGCAAGAGCACGAAGTTTGTAAGCAGTGTTATTTACGTCACCTGAGTCTTTACCAGTTCCGTTGTAAACACCAATTGAGAAGTTTGTCATAGTTGGGTTAGACAAGTTTGCTGTATTAGCAGGAGTTGAACCAAGGTCAGAGAAGAAACCATCACCTTCCATCATTCCAGAACCGTTAGTGATGTCATTAAATCCAGCTTCACGGATTTCGATTACGTTTTTAGCGGTACCATTCCAGCCTAAACACCAGTCAAAAGTATCATCAGCAGAGTTTACAACTAAAAGGTTTTCAACATTTACAGTACCACCGAAGAATTCAATATTATCATCGGCACCGTCATGTAACCAAAGGTTTTTAAGGATTGTACCAGTACCTTGTGCATATAATGAAAGGTTGTTTCCTTCTTTTGTACCATTGATACGAGCACCAGCGTAAGCAATCTCCACATATTGTAATTCACCTGATGAATCAGCATCATTACTTCCACCGTAAGAAGCGTCACCAATTTCAGTTGCTTGCACATAACTACCGTCTCTCGCTCCGGTTGGAGATACAAGTTTTGCTTGACCACACAAGAATACACCTGCCCAGTCACCAGGTATTTTTCTGTCAGATGTAAAAACAATTGGTTTAGCAGCTGTACCAACAGCCACAAGTTTACCACCTTTATTTACTTGTACACGTACGTTTGTACCACCTTGTGAACCAGAAGTATTTGCAATAAATTTAACTCCAGGTTGTAGCGTTAATGTAAAACCATCCATTACAATCAAAGCACCATCTAAAGTATAGTTACCAGCTGGTAAAGTGATGTTGGCAGCAATGTATCCTTTCAAAGAATTTGCGTTGTAATCTACGTCAGTTAAAGATGTGATTAATCCGTCAGGAGTTCCTACTGGGGCAGGGTCGTCGTTGTTGCTACTACAACTAACTATCATTGTTGCTGAAATAGCAACCATAAGCATTTTGTTCAGTTTGTTCATTGTGTTCATTTTAATATTAATTTTGGGTTTAAAATTTATTTATGTTAAGATTTTTTATAATTGCCAGTTTAGACCAAAAACAAAGGTTTGTCCTTTTTTATAACTGCTGATAAGCGTTTCATTAGTTTCATTTGTAACTGTCGAAGTAGTTTGCTGTGTAAGCCAAAATTTTGGGTTTAGTATGTTTTTTAACCCGAAATTAATTTCCAGTTTGTATTGTTTTAATTCAAAATGATTTATAAAATCAAGTGTTGGAACTGCTTTTTCTATAATATTTTCACGAACATTGGTTCCAACAGTATAAACTTTGTCGTAGAAGTAGTTAAAAACTAGGGTTGATAAAAAAGATGTTTGTTTATTGCTGGCAGTAAAACTCAAGTCAGTATTAAGTAATAAAGGTGATGCTCCTTGCATTTTACCTTTTTCGTGTGTGAAATTGGTAGAAATAACGCCGGTTGTTTGGTTATTTTGTGTTTGTTCACTGTACAAATATGATGCATTAAAGCCCCAAGAGAAATCTTTTGCACGTATCTCGTTATCAAAATTATATAGCGTTTTACGTACTTCAAGTTCTGCTCCAAGTACAAATGCTTTGGATGTATTCACATACGAGTATTCCAGAGCAGGTGAGTTCATTTGTGTACGGCTGATTGGGTTATCAATGTATTTGTAGAAACCGCCAAATGAAATAAGCTCTTTCTTAGATAAATAATAATCGTATTTACAATCAACATTGTAATCAGTTGATGGAACAAGGTATGGATTACCGTATTCATTACTATTTATATCAGAATATAAAAATTGCGCCATTTCTTTAAACTGAGGCATAGTGTAAGTCTCGCTTGCAGAAAAACGTACTGCATTTTTCTCGTTAATAGCGTATTTTAAATTTAAACTTGGCAAAATATAGTTTTTGTCAATTTTAGAAGGTTTTGTCGTTAGGTCGTTAGTACTTGAAAGGTTTGTATCCCAATATATGTTTTGCTTAATTTGCTCAGTTCTTGCGCCTATTTGTGCAGTAAATTTTTCGCTAAACGGATATAACAGTTGCAGATAACCAGCTATAATATCGCGGTTTGCAAGATAGTAGAAAGGGGAAAGTGCATTTGGGTTGTTTGCTCCTCCACGTCCGGTAATAAGGTGAAAAACACCTGAATCAATACCCGCTTGATTAAGAACCAAGTCTGGGTTTTTTGGATCCATAGTCGGTCCTCCAGAATTGAAATCGTACAATAGTTCTGAAAAATTAAATGTTCTGTCAGTGGTACGATAATTTCCTCCTAAAGTCAAGACAGCAGGAGTATTTGATTGTGGATTAAAGGTATAGTTTATTTCTCCTTTTGCACTAGAATCATTTTCATCAAGTGTTGAAAAATAACGCATGGTTTGTGCGGCAGAGTCAGAAGCCGCACTGTACGTGTGGGTTACATCATTGTAAGCATACGTATTGATTTTACGATCCGGTTCCGTACCTCTCAGTTTACTATAAACTCCTCCAACGTTGACGCTAATTTTATCGCTAAATTTGTAATCAGCCAAAAGTTGGTTTGAAAAGAGATTGTTGTCGTTATTTTGTTGACGGATTACTAACGATTTTTCAGCTGCCTCAGTACCAATGTTTCCGTTAATATCATCGTCAAAACCAAGTAAACGGTTTACATATTGAGAGTTGTTGTGAATATAAAGAGAATTAAACGATACGCTTCCGTTATTGAATTTGTATTTTGCATTTCCCAAAAAGGACTGTGTCGCTTTGTAATCCCAACGATTTGCATCGTTACGGCGAGTATAGTCTCCTGAGTATGTTGCCTGACCTAGAAAACCTTCAGAATAAAAATATTCGCTATTGCTTGAAACTACACCAAAAAGAGAAAGACTGTTTTTACCGATATTAAATTTCCCTCCACCTAAAATGTTAAAATTCGAATTTATTTTATTTGAAACGCTGTTGGTTTTAAAGTTCGACTCAAAATCATATTTGTTCAAATTTGTAATAGGATTATTTCTGCCATTTTGTAAAAAACCAAAATAACTATAAGCTCCATCGGCTACAGCAAATTCGCCAATAGAGTTAGCGCTTATGTTAATACCATTACCCGCAGACATACTGAACGTTGCGCGTTTGTCCAGTTCTTTTGACGAAATATCTATATTTGCCCCAGCATTATCACCATATAAATCAGCCGAAAACGTTTTGTTTATGTTTATGTTTTTAATGATGTTAGAGCTAAAAAAATCAAGCGAAATATTCTTGTAAGCCGGATCTTCAGAAGGAAGAGGCATACCGTTTAATGTAGTTGAGTTATATCGGTCACCAAGTCCACGTACAAAAACATTTTTTACACCTTCTTGCTTAGAAACACCTGCAGTTTTTACAACTGCTACTGCAGCATCAGAAACTCCTTTTCTTGATAGTTCTTGAGCGCCAATGACTTGTTTCATTTCAATGGCATTCTTTTGTTCCAATAATAATGCGGTCTCTTTTTCACGGCTGCCACCGTTTGATTTAATAACTACATCTTTAAGTTTGTAGCTTCCAGAACCTAAAGAGCTGTTTGCGGTTACAGTCTCATTAGCAACAACAGTAACCGGAACTTCTGTAGATTCGTAACCAACAAAACTAAATTGCATGATATATTTTCCAGGAGCAATATTTATTGTATATTTACCTTCTACGTCTGTGTTGGCGCCAATTTTTGTTCCTTTTATAGCGACATTGGCAAATGGCAGTGGTTGATTGTTTGCATCTTTGTCTAGTAAAACACCTGCAATTGTTCCTTTATTTTGTGAGAAACCAATAACACAAATAAATAGTGTAAAAATTAGAAATTTTAATTTCATTTCAAGTAGTATTTAATTTTTTGCAAAGAAATGGCAGGATTCCAGTTCGTGTGTTAATCTCAGGTTATCAATGAATGTCAGGATTATTATGAAATTGTTACCATATTAAATTATGGTTAAGTCATGCTTTTTTGTGTTGTTACTTACTGTTTATTGTTAATTTTACATTGCAATAAAAGGACATTGTGTTTAATTAAGAGTTAGATACAATGTGATACTTAATTTTTTGCCAATAAATATGAAGAAAAGAAACACCAAAATTTTGCTGGTTGATGATGAACCGGATGTATTAGAAATTGTAGGCTATAACTTAGCACAAGAAGGATATCAAATTGTTACGGCTGTTAATGGTAAAGATGCAGTTGAAAAAGCCAAAAGAGAGATTCCGAGCCTTATTATAATGGATGTGATGATGCCGGAAATGGACGGAATGGAAGCTTGTGAGCATATCCGAAGAATTCCTGAACTGAATAATGTTATCATTACATTTTTGACAGCCAGAAATGAAGATTATTCGCAAGTAGCTGGATTTGATGCCGGTGCCGATGATTATATTACTAAGCCTATAAAACCAAAATTGTTGGTTAGTAAGGTAAAAGCATTGTTGCGCAGACTTAAAGAACAAGACCAAAGCAATGAGACACTCAATGTGGGCGGAATCGAAATTAACCGTGAAGAATACAAAATCGTAATGGATAATAACGAAATCGCTTTGCCTAGAAAAGAGTTTGAATTGTTTTATCTTTTGGCTTCAAAACCTGGAAAAGTTTTTAAAAGAGAAGAAATTCTGGATAAGGTTTGGGGAAATGATGTAGTTGTTGGCGGTAGGACAATAGATGTACACATTCGAAAACTTCGTGAAAAAATTGGAGATGATCTTTTTAAGACCATAAAAGGAGTAGGATATAAGTTTGAAGTGTAAATAAATGTTTTTTTGAGAGTTTTTTTGAAAATTATTTGAGATTTTTGAAAATCAAATTATGCGTTTTTGCATAATCTAAAATCACAAATCGGGAATCTAAAATTTTCAAATAACCATAATGCGTGTGTTCAATTAATAATGAAAATCAATTTTAAAAAAAGTTACAAGTTTGCGATAAAATCGGCTTTGTATATTAGTTTATTTGTTTCAGGATTTTGCATGATTTTATCTGTAATACTGTTCAAATCTTCATTTACAAGCATGTTATTGTTTGGTTTTATCAGCCTCTTTTTTGTCTATGTGTTTTCATTTTTTGTTTTACAGTATCGTGTAGAACGATTCATTTACCGAAGGGTAAAGAAAATTTATGACGACGTATCGTTATTAGAATCGAGTACTTTTATCAATAAGCCGATCACAACCGATATGGAAACGTTGACGAGAGAAGTAAAGAAATTTGCAACTGATAAAAAGTTGGAAATTGAAATGCTTCAAATACGTGAAGAATACAGAAGAGAGTTTTTAGGTAATGTTTCGCATGAGCTTAAAACGCCATTATTTACGGTTCAAGGTTATTTGTCAACATTGATTGACGGAGCGATGGAAGATAAATCCATCAGAAAGAAATATTTGAAGCGTGCCGAAAAAGGAGTGGAGCGATTGATTTATATAGTCGAAGATTTGGATATGATTACCAAATTGGAATCTGGGGATTTGAATCTTGAATTTACAAAATTTGATATTGTAAAGCTTATTCGGAACGTTTTTGATTTATTGGAAATGAAAGCCGATAAGAAGAATATCACTTTGGCATTCGAAAACGATAATATACAACCCATTTTTGTTAATGGGGACAAAGACAAAATCCAACAGGTGGTCGAAAACCTGATTGTGAATTCTATAAAATATGGAAAAGAAGGCGGTTTGACCGAAGTTTCCATTGTGAATTTGACCAATAAAAAAGTGTTGGTTCGAGTTACTGATAACGGTGAAGGAATAGAGGCCCATAATATACCAAGGCTTTTTGAGCGATTTTACAGAGTGGATAAAAGCGGTTCTCGTACCGAAGGAGGTTCAGGCTTAGGACTTTCCATTGTAAAACATATTTTGGAAGCTCATAAAGAGAAAATTTATGTCGAAAGTGAATTTGGAATTGGCTCCGAATTTTCTTTTACGTTAGAAAAGACCTATATAACTGACCAATTTGGCCTAAAAAAGAAAATTGATTAAAGATTTGTTGATTTTAATTTAATGTCTGTAAATAGCTGATTTTCAGTAAGAATAAAAATTAAAGTAAGAAAATATTTTATTCATTTTTCGTAGAAAAACCTCATTAACATTAAATTATCATCTAAATAACATTGGGTTAACCTTAACTTAACATTGCAGTGTAACCTTTGCAGCAAATTAACATTCACTTTAAAAGAAATGAAAAAAGTTATAGTTGCAATAATGGTGTCGTTATGTGGTATTGTTAGCGCTCAAGAAGTTGAAAAAGATACAATTAAAAAAGTTAGCCTTGATTCATTGGCAAAAACTGTCAATGAGCATTCAGAGAAGTTAGCGGGTTATGAAGAAAAGTTTTCTGGTTTGGAAGCAATAATTAATGAGTTGAACAAGATTAAAGTTTCAGGGTATATCCAAGCTCAATATGAAGCTTATGATACTTGGTCTTCTGACGGGACTATACACGGAGTGCCTGTAAGCGGTTCTGCTTCATACGAAGATAATTCGTTTTACATCAGAAGAGCAAGAGTTAAATTTACTTATAAGCCAATTGATGGTGTGAATTTTGTTTTGCAACCAAATTTTGAGGTGCACCAAGTTACTTTGAAAGATGCTTATGTACAGTTGAATGACCGTTGGCTTAACACATTCTCTTTATGGGTTGGACAGTTTAACAGACCTACTTACGAAATAGAATACTCTTCAGCATCAAGAGAATTTGCTGAAAGAACTTTGATGACAAGAACGCTTTATCCAACTGAGAGAGATCAGGGAGCTAAATTAGAAGCTGATTTTGTTACCCAATACAACTTTCCTTTAAAATTACAATTCGCTATACTTAACGGAAACTTCGGAGAAGGATCATTGGCAAGTCAAGCAAAAGATGTTGACAATGCAAAAGATTTAATGGCTAGAGGTGTTTACTCTTTGAAAATGTTGAACAACTCATTGGGAATAGATTTTGGAGCTCATACTTATCTTGGGAAAACTACTGTAATCGCTCAGACAACACCTCCAACAGTATTTTCAGATGTGAATAACAATCCATTTACTCCTAAAGTAGGTGATAAATTGAAAAAAGATTTGTTTGGTGGAGAGCTTCAAGCTTATTATGACTTCCTTGGTGGGATGTCTTTAAAAGGAGAATATATCAGAGGAACTTATTCTGGAACAACAAATGCCGCTCAAGTTAATTCATTATTTAATGCTAATAAAGTAAGAAACGTAGAAGGGTATTACATTTCATTTGTTAAAAATGTTGGAAAAGTAAATACAGCTTCTATTAGATACGATGTTTTTGATCCAAATACTAAAATGTCAGGAGATGCCATTACATCGGCGGGTGATTTAAGATATAACACTTGGACTTATGCTTGGCAATATTTCTTCAATGACAATATTAAAATAATGGCATGTTACCTTATGCCAATAAATGAAAAATCTCAAAACGCAGGTGCTGATTTCAAAGGCGATAAGCACGACAATACATTCACTCTTAGAGTACAAGCTAGATTCTAAATTTAAAACACGATTTAAATAAATTAAAAAAAATAAATATTTCCTTATGAAAACAACTAAATTAAAAATTGCAGGGATTTTATTTGTCATAATGACAATAGGATTCTCTTTTACAATGGTAAATAAAGTTACTATTAAAGGTTCTGATACAATGGTTATTTTGTCTCAAAAATGGGCAGAAGTATATATGAAGAAAAACCCTGGAGCTTCTATTCAAGTTACTGGAGGTGGTTCAGGAGTTGGTTTGGCTGCTTTGATTAACGGTTCTACAGATATTGCTAATGCAAGTCGTCCTATCAAACCTTCTGAAGTTGAAAAATTGAAAGCAAGATATAATACTCTTGGTGTTGAGATTCCTTGTGCCAAAGATGGTTTGTCAGTTTATTTAAATAAAGCCAATCCTGTTTCATCACTTACATTGAAACAAATTGGACAAATCTTTGCTGGAAAAATTACAAACTGGAAAGAAGTTGGTGGTCCAGATGCTCCAATCAAATTATATGGAAGAGAAAGTAGCTCAGGTACTTTCGGTTTCTTTAAAGACAATGTGGTAAAAACTGATTTTTCACCTTCCTGTCAAACATTACCTGGTACTGCAGCAATTGTTAATGCTGTAAAAAAAGACAAATTTTCTGTTGGTTACGGTGGAGCTGCTTATGCTGAAGGTGTAAAAGACTGTGCTGTGAAAAAAGATGATAAAAGTCCTGGTATTTTGCCAACTGCAGCAACAATCAAAAACCATACTTACCCAATTACAAGATACTTATATATGTATTTGAAATCTAGACCAACAGGGGAAGCCAAAGAATTTATTGACTGGGTTTTGAGTCCTGAAGGGCAGAAGCTTATTGAAGAAGTAGGTTATTATCCATTAAAATAATTTGAAGCAACATATCCCTCATTCGAAATAGAAGTGGGGGATATTTGTGTTTATTCTAAACGAATTCCAAATAAATAAAATGAATTCACAACTACCAATCAAACAAACTTTCACTAAGGAAAGTCTAAAGAAACAGTTCAGGCTATCTGAGTTTTTGGCTGAAAAAGTTATATCCTCGATTGCTTTTTTGTCGATAGCTGTTATTTTTTTGATTTTCATTTTTGTTTTCAAAGAATCGTTGCCACTTTTCAATTTTGGAAAAAGTGATAAAGCAAAAACTGAAATTCAGGCATCAAATGTTGGCAAACCAGAATCTTATGGTGCTGGTGCTGAAGAGTTGAAACCTGAGTCATATGGTTCTGAAGCGACAAAGGAGTTAAAACCTGAAACATACGGCTCTGAACCTACAGAAGAATTAAAGCCTGAAACGTATGGTTCTGAGCCAGCATCTAATGAAGATTTAAAACCGGAAAGTTACGGAGATACTCCAAAAGAGGATTTGACTGTTCCGGCTACAGATGAAACTACTACAGTTTCTGAAAGTAAGGAAGAAGGGAAAACTTGGAATACCTTTTTAAGTATCGAGTGGGTACCAGTTTCCGATAATCCACGATATGGATTGATTGCTTTGTTGATAGGAACTTTAAAAGTTACAATCATCGCAATGCTGATTGCCGGACCATTGGCTGTATTGGCTGCATTGTTTACTTCTTGTTTTGCTTCCAAAAGGACTAAAGAAATTATTAAACCGGTTATCGAAATGCTTGCTGCTTTTCCATCGGTGGTTATTGGTTTTTTTGCCTTGATGGTTTTAGCGAGTTTCTTCCAAAATGTATTTGGATATGATTCCCGATTGAATGCTTTTATAGGTGGGGTGGCAATGGCTTTGGCTGCTATCCCAATTATTTATACAATTTCAGAAGATGCTTTGGCATCTGTGCCCAAAACTTATACCGAGGCGAGCCTTGCGTTGGGGGCAAGTAAGTGGCAAACCGCTTTTTTTGTGGTTTTACCAGCGGCAACGCCCGGTATTTTTGCGGCATTATTGCTTGGAGTTGGTAGGGTTTTTGGAGAAACGATGATTGCATTGATGGCAACAGGAAATGCTGCACTGATTTCTGCAAATCCTTTTGAAAGTGTGCGTACATTCGCCGCTACCATCGGTTCTGAAATGGCCGAAACGGTGTTTGGGGAAACGCATTATAGTGTTTTGTTTTTTATCGGATCGTTGCTTTTTATCTTTTCATTTGCCTTAAATGCAATTGCTGAGTTTTATGTTAAAGGCAAATTATTGAAAAAATTCCAAGGAAATTAATTATGGACAAAGTTTTAAACGAATCAGAAAGTCAATTTTTTTCGGGTAAAAAAAGCGCTTCAGAAATAAAAGGAAAGATTTTTATGGGAATTACCCAATTGGCCGTAATTCTTATTATTGCTGTTCTTTTTATTATTTTGGGAATTATTGTTTACGAAGGAAAAAGTAAGTTTTCCTGGGAATTTATTTCAACGTTTCCAACTAATGGAATGACCGAAGGGGGAATTTTTCCTGCCTTAATTGGTACTTTTATTTTGGTAATTGTAATGTCTATTGCGGCAGTTCCTTTCGGTACCATTACGGCACTTTATTTAACTGAATATGCCAGTGAGAAATCTAAATTTGCGGCAGCGGTCCGATTTTCGGTTCGTACATTAGCGGTGGTACCATCGATTATTTTTGGGCTTTTTGGACTTGGGTTTTTTATCCAGTTCGTAGGAGCTGGTGCCGATACTGTTTTTAATGGAGGTGAATTGAGATGGGGACAACCTAATATTCTTTGGGCGAGCTTAACAATGTCTTTGTTGACTTTGCCGGTTATCATTGTTTCTGTTGAAGAATCCCTTAAAACCATTCCACGCGAAATGAGAGAAGCGAGTTTGGCACTTGGCGCAACCAAATGGCAAACTATTAGAAAAGTTGTACTTCCAGAATCTATTTCTGGAATTATGACAGGAACAATTCTCGCCGTGAGCAGGGGAGCCGGAGAGGTAGCACCAATATTGTTTACAGGAGCAGCTTATTATTTGGCTACGCTTCCAGGTTCTTTGAGCGACCAGTTTATGAATTTGGGTTACCATATTTATATTATGTCAACTCAATCCTCGGACGTGGAGAAAACTATGCCAATACAGTTTGCTACAACTTTGGTATTGTTGGTTTTGACTTTGTCATTAAATGTAGTTGCCGTAATTATCAGATCAAGAATCAGAAGAAAAGCGAAGTAAGATTTCAGGATTTAGATGATTAATCTGTGATTCGAGTCTGTTAGACGAACAGGCAAAGCAAAGTTTGTCTAGTCTGTGGCTAAAAAAAAACAAGAATAATTAATTGATTTTAAATTATTTAATAATCAGACTTAGGTTTTTAAGAAAAAGGAAGCCTTAATTGATATAAGAAGTACGCATGAAAGATATAAAGATAAAAGTTAATGAGTTGTCATTACATTATGGTGAAAAAAAGGCGTTGAACGAAATCACGATGGATATTCCAGCCAATAAAGTGACCGCTCTTATTGGTCCATCGGGTTGTGGAAAATCTACTTTTTTGAGATGTATTAACAGAATGAATGATTTGATACCCAATGTTTCTATCTCGGGGGAAATGCTTGTGGAAGGCATTGATATCTATGATAAAAATGTAGACGTGGTTAATATCCGTAAAAAGATTGGAATGGTTTTTCAAAAGTCAAACCCATTTCCGAAATCTATTTATGAAAATATTGCTTACGGGCCTCGTATTAATGGTATAAACGACAAAGCACAATTGGACGAGATTGTAGAAAGATCTTTGCGTCAAGCAGCAATTTGGGATGAGTTAAAAGACCGTTTGAATGATTCGGCGTTGGGGCTTTCTGGGGGGCAACAGCAGCGTTTGTGTATAGGAAGAACATTGGCGGTAAGCCCGGATATCATTTTGATGGATGAGCCGGCGAGTGCTTTGGATCCTATTTCGACTTCAAAGATTGAGGAGCTGATACACGAATTAAAAGAGGAATATACCATCATTATCGTAACTCACAATATGCAGCAAGCAGCCAGAACGAGTGATCATACGGCCTTTTTTTATATGGGAAATTTAATAGAAATGGGAAAAACTAATTCTATTTTTACAAAACCTACTCAAAAACAGACGGAGGATTATATTACTGGAAGATTTGGATAAAAAAGGCATTGAAAGATTTAAAGATTGTAAAATTGTTTAATTCTTTGTATCTTTTAATCTTCAAATCATTAAATTTTTAAATAAAAAAAGATGAGTACATATTTCGAAATGGAATTAGCTAATTTAAAAAGTATTATAAAGAAAATAGGGAAACTGGCAGAAGGACAGGTCAGCGAAGCAGTGAAAATACTTTTGCAGGAACCTGAGACTGCTGAAGGGAAAGCTATCAAAAAAACGGAGGCTAAAATTGATAAATTAGATGTTAAAATTGATGAGATTTGCCAAAGCATCTTTGCATTGAAACAACCTGTAGCCACGGATTTGCGTTTTATTATGTCGGCAATGCAAATTAGCAATGAAATTGAACGAATTGGTGATTTGTCAATCAGCATCGTAAAAAAAGCAAAGAGCATAAAAGAAAAACACGATTTGATCGAAAAATTCGATATCGCTGATATAGCAAGACAAGTTGAAGCAATTACTATTAAAACCAACGAATGTTTTGTTGCACAAGATGGTAAGGCAACAGGTGAGATTTTTGTTTTCAACAAAGACATCAAAAATAGCTGTGAGGAAGCCATTCACGGGATTATCAATGAAATGAAGGTGAATTCCAAAGCCGTAGTATCAGGAACCAATTTGGTAATTGTTCTGAAACATTTGGAACGTATTTCTGAACATTGCACTAATATTGCTGAGTACGTTTATTTTACGGTTAATGCCAAAATTATCAAACATGATAAACTAGATGATATTTTGTCTGGAGAATAATTTTTTCCAAATTTAAAATATATTGTAAAAGTCGAAACTCAATTGGTTTCGGCTTTTTTGTTTTTAAGAATTACAAGTTTGAGACTTAACAGGTTTTTAAAACCAGTTAGGTCTGATAGCAAGTAAGAAATATTTTTATTTTAAACCCAATTGCATAACTTTATACTTTGACCTTCATCCAGGCTTTATGAAATGTTTTCCACTTACTTTCTTTTTGCTGTTTTGGATTGGACTTTATGGCCAAAAAGATACCCTGTATTTTAAAAACAAGGAAATGATGGTCGGGGAGGTAAAAAGTATGTCGAACAATATATTGATTGCCGAAACCAAATACAGTGATCAGGATTTTAAAATTGAATTTGACAAAGTGGTAAAAATGATTTTGGTGAATCATTATTCCATTTATTTGGTGGATGGGAGTAGCTTTTACGGCACTTTAAAATCAAATAAAGACAATGAAGTTACAATTAGTTATGGTGACACGATTCAGGATGTACGGATTAGCAAAATAGTCAGTTTGAATAAAATTGAAAATGGCTTTTGGAAACATTTTACCGGTTCATTTGATTTTGGGTATAATTTTGCCAAAACCAATAACAGTCAACAACTGACTTTTGCATTGCAAATGAATTACATTAGTGAGAAATGGATTCATACCGTTAAGTATGATGAATTGAACACGGTTCAGGATAATGTGGAAGATATTCAAAGGATTGAATTGGATTTGGACACCAAAAAATATTACAGAGATAACTGGTTTTTTAATTCGAATTTTTCCTATTTGTCCAATACAAGCCAATCGATAAAAGGTAGATATAGTCCAAGTTTAGGGATGGGGAATTATTTGGTTAGAAATAATAAACTGTACTTTTTGGTTGGTGGAGGTTTGACCTACAATATTGAAAAATATTATGATCCGTCTACCGACAAAAATTCATTTGAGGGGGTTTTTATCACTCAATTTAATATGTTTAACGTAAAGGACATTGACATAAGTACCTCTGTTTTAATGTTTCCGAGTTTGTCGGAAAAAGGAAGGTTTAGAACCGATATTGATTTTTCATTCAAATATGATTTACCATTCGATTTTTACATAAAATCATCTGTCAACGGGAATTTCGACAATCAGCCTTCACAAAATGCTGCAAAATGGGATTATGTTTATTCAATGGGTTTTGGATGGAAATTAAAGCATTGATTTTAATCAAAACTATTATTTTATGCTTTAATTCATGACCGACGCAACCAATTAATAAAACTTGAATCTATTAAATAAAAGGAACTATGAAAAAGTTAGTTTTAGGTTTATTTTATTACTGACGTTAAGTTGTAATGAAAGTAAAGAAGATGATTTTACTTCTCAAACTATTACGCCCGTTTTGATTGCAAAAGGAGATTGGTTGGGAAGTGAAAATGTTTTACAACAAAATACCGTGGTCTACAATAACTCAAAGTGGAATGATATTTTGAGTTCTATTGATCAATATACTTTGGCAAGATTTTCGGAAACAAATGTGAATTTTAATGATTTTCAAATCATTGCTGTTTTTGACAAGCTCTATCCATATCCAACTTACAAATTGAATATAGTAAGCATTACAGAAAACGAGAATAATATTGTTGTAGTAGTCCATAAAAAGTATTCTCCATCAGCTGCAACAGTATTGTCACAGCAGTATCAAATAGTAAAAATTCCAAAATCGGATAAGCCTGTTGTATTTGAATTGAATGTAGAATAAAAGACGTTTAGCACTATATCGTGCTTATGAAATTAGTTTTAACAGAGATTACCCCAAAATCAGTAATTAAACTCGCGAGTTTTGAATACCTTGAACAGCTCTTCCCAATTTACTGTTGTTTCGATTACGGAAAGACCTTTGTATTCTTCCATTTTTGATAAGTTTTCAATTCTGAATTCCTCTTGTGTGGCATAGGGGACCAAGCCGTCATTTTGTAATTTTTCGGCCAGATAGATTTGTTCGTACTGCCCTGGAGTTGGAATAAAAAAAGCTTTTTTGTTGAGTTTTACCAAATCCATAATTGTCGTGTAACCGGAACGGCAAAGCACTTTTTTGCTTTCGTTGAAGGTTTGTTCCAATTGGCGGGTTTTCATGAAATTGTAATAGGTAACATTGCCAATTTGCTCTTTCTTTTGTTCCTTTTCGATAATTCCTTTTATGAAAACCACTTTACCGTCAAAACGTTTTACTTCTTCGGAAAGATGGGCTTCAAGTAATCCGCGTTGAGGCTCTGGTCCTGATAAAACGATCATAAGCTCATATTGTATGGGTAATGCCATTTTGTGCATACGGCTTAAAGGTCCCAAATAACTTAAATTTAGAGAATTGTTTTCTAAATGTCCTAGTTTTCCGGTTAGGTTCAAAGGTTCATTTACGTCTGGTACCCAGCAGGAATTATATTTTTTGATTATATTTTGGTGTAATTTACTAGTAATCCAAGTAGTGTTTCCGGTAAGGACATTCAGTTGATGAGTGATAAATACTGAAGGAACTTTTTTACTGAAAACTCCCAAGCGGTTGTCAGATATGATACCGTGAATTTCATATTTCTGAATCCATTTTTTAACGATTCTTTTTTCTTCCCTAATGGCTTCAATCATTTTTGGAAGGCTCTTTATCAGTTTCCACTTGAAATTTTTTCCGTTTTTGGCATATTCAATTTGATAGGAAGGAAGTTCAAGCGTTTTTAAATACGGAAACTCTTTTCGAAGCAACTCAAGGGCAATCCCATCTGAAGCAATAATTGGCGTAAAATTGTTTTCCTGTAATGCTTTAATAATTGGAATACAACGGGTAGCATGTCCCAATCCCCAATTCAAGGGGGCTATCAAAATTGTTTTATTTTCGGAGTCTAAATTCATGTGTAAATCTTACAGTTTAATTGTAAGGCGAAAATAAAGGATGCTTATTTCATTAATGTTTGCAATGTATTACTAAAAGATTATTTAATTAAGATTTTCTATGCGAAAGTACTATTGAAAAACGTATAAATAAAAAAGGCTAACCAAAATTGGCTAGCCATTGCAGTTTTTGGAAAAATAAATCTTATTGTTTGATATAGGTTTTGTTTCCGTTTGAATTGATATAGTATTTACCGCCTTTTGGACCAGTATATACTTTTTTACCCTTGTATTCACCTGTAACTTTATCGGTATTTTTTTCTGCGGCTTTGGCAGCTTCTTTTGTTGTTTTATCCGCTGTTTTTTTAGCGTCTTTTTTTGCCATTTCAGCATCTTTACTTGCTTTATCGGCAGATGCTTTCGACTCTTTTACTGTTTTATCTGCTGTTTTTTTAGCGTCTTTTTTTGCCATTTCAGCATCTTTGCTTGCTTTGTCGGCAGAGGCTTTCGATTCTTTTACTGTTTTATCCGCTGTTTTTTTTGCGTCTTTTTTTGCTACATCAGCATCTTTGGTTGCTTTATCAGCGGTTTTTTTTGCTGATGATGCTTCTTTTTTAGCTTTGTCAGTTGTTTTTTTAGTTTCTTTAGTTGCTTTTTCAGTAGCATTTTTTTCTTGAGTTTTTGCTGTTTGTGCGTAAAAAGTATTTGATGCAATGAACAAGAAACTCAATAACAATAATTTTTTCATGACGTTAAGTTTTTAGATTAGACTTAAATGTACGAAATTATTTTTTATGTTGGTGTAGTACAATTAGTTAAAAATATGCCCTAAGTTCTACACTTCCGTTGTGGATAGTTTTACTGGTTTCGCTTTTTCTACCTTGGTAAACAAAATTCAAGTCCAAAAACTTTGTCAGATTCATTTGTACGAATGACCTCCAGGTTACATTTTGACCTCTTTGCAAGCCTTCGAGCATTTGATATCCTGCCGAGGAAAATTCATTGCCTGTAAAGTCATTTTCGTACAAGGAAATTTCTCCGTTCATATTAAATTTTGAAGTGCCGATATAACTAAACGAAGTCCCAAAACGGTTTTGGGTCAAAGCATCCAAACTTCCGATTTGGTTTTCCTTTTTGCTGTGTTCATAAAAAACATCCAAACTGAGGTTTTTTGAGAAAAGATAACTGATTTTTGGAATCCAAAGGTAGCCTTCAATTGTGTAATTTTTTTCTGCAAAAGTTTGGGATTCGGTTGCAGTTTGAAGGGATTTTGCCAAGACGTCAAAAAGCCAGCTTTTTTGTAATAAGTGTTGGTATTGAAGTTGATGAAAACTGTTTTTGTTTTGAATAGTACCGATTGAAACTAAGTTTTGGGTTTCGTTTTTGGTATAAGTATAAGTTACCGAATGATTCCTTTTTCCTCTGTTGAACGACAAACTGTTTGTAAAGGTTTTTATTAGTCCCAAAATATCATCTGAAGATTCAAAAGGATTAAGCGCCAAATGTTCTCCGTCGCTTTTAACTTTTTGGTCCATAATAAAGGATGTCTGCATGTAAAAGTAGGATAGTGCTTTCTTGAACGGATTGCTATTTTGCCAAATAATAGGATTGATTATAAAAGACTGTGAAAATCTATTTTGATTGGTTTTTATATAAATTTGGCTTGGTAAAAAGATTCGTGTATAGGTCGCTAAATCTGGAAAAGGGGCAATTTCAAATTCCTCCAAATCTTTTATTCCATTGCCATTGTAGTCGTTCCAAGTGTATTTTCCCTGTCCAGCAGGAACTTCGACGTAAGTGTAATTTTGAAAAGGCATTGTCCCAGAATTAGTTTGGTAAAGGGTATTGCTTTGAATTAATTTGTCAAAAAACTGATCGTTGTATTGCATTTTTGCATTTAGCGAATTGGTTGTTTTCAACGCAGGGTCGGTGTAGTCCAGTTGCCTGTAATTGACAAATAAAAATAAGTCACGAGTTTCAGTCTTGAATAATTTGGTTTGTAAATTATAGCTGTTTGAGCTATTTACTCTTTGCAGCAAACCGTTTTGAACACTGTCATTCGCCCTTTTTACAAAACCCAATTGAACATAAACTTTGGTGCTGTCACCATGTCCTGCGTAAATTCCGTATTCCGAAAAGCGTTGGCTGAGTGCTGAGAACTGTTGTGTAGCCTTATTTTTCTCTTGATTGTCCTCAAAACGAATGGAGCTGCCAACCCAGTTTTTCTGAGAATTGTAACGCACATGCGAAAAGTTTCTTAAGAATTTGGAAGTGTTTTCAAGAGCGTCACTTTTTAGATAGCTTCCGTCATTTTTGAAGCTCCAATTGGAAAATTCTAATTGAGCATTGAGATTGTTTTTTGTCCCTGAATACGCTTTGGAAAGATCAAGTTTTTGAAAAGCGTAGGTGATTGCTGCTGTATTTTTAGAGTTTTCATTTTGGATCAAATTAAAATTCAAACCTGTTCCCAACAAACTCTGGTCTCCAGTTGCAACTGTGTTGATATTCCAATCGCGATAGAACTCGATATTGTTAATGCGCTCTACAGGCTTGAAATTGGCCTGTATGCCTTGGTAATTTAGAAAAGCATCAACATTCCATTTTTTGGACAACAGTCGTTGTTTGGCGTTGATTTCGCTTGCCAATCCTCGATTGTTGTTATCGTCTAGTGAAGAAAATAAATTTTTATCATTGTTGCTGACCGCCAATTCGAAATCGACAGCCGTTTTTTCTGAAGGGTTGTATTTTCCAAAAAAAGTTGCCACCTGCGATTTTACGGGAGCGACTAATTGGACTACGGGTTCGTAATTTCCCTGTGGGATTCCATTTGTAGGAGCAACATATTCAAAAATTTTATCGACGCTGGTCGGATTGGTCAGTATGTAATTTCCTTTGGCTTGACCGACCAATGTAAACTGAACATTGTACAATTCGTCGTCTGGATTTTTGGAATATTCATAGAAGGTTTCTGTGCCGAGAATAGTTTTTTTATACTGAATTTTCTTTTCGTCATAAGCATCTGGAACTGCCGACGGTGCAATCATTTTGTTGGGATTATCTCCGGCTTCCGCCAAAATTTGTGCCTGTTCACTAGAAAGATTTTGCTGAACGGGTTGGTTTTTTAAATCATTTTCAGAATAAACCGCAGCTCCAAAATTCCATTTTTTATCGCTAATACTGCCGCCGTCATACGTTATGAATCGTGTGTAATTGTTCTCCGAATATTGGTATTCAACTACAATTCGCATTTCGGAAGTAATTGGGAATTGCGAAGTAAACACAATCTCCCCCGAATTGTAATCGATAATGTAATCAAAGTTTTCGCCCCTTTTCAATAGAACGCCATTGACATAAACCCGCTCCGAACCAATGATGACCAAAACATATAATTCGCCATTTTTTCCAACCAATTTATAAGGCCCCTGGTTTCCTTCCTGACCTTTGAAATTACTACTGGCATAATTTCCGGTAACGAGCCCACCCGATGCAAAAACATTGGTTTTCTTTTCGTCGTCCCCAAAATTGACCGTGGCCGATAATCCCTGTATTTTTTTATTGAAAGAAAGAAATCGAGTAGTGTTGTTACCAATGAAGACATCGCCGCCGCGAATGTTCCAGCTGTCGGTAAAAAGTTCCATGAAAATGTTGTCGTACTGATTCAGCCGTTGCGAATAACTGCCTTCCTGAACTGGAATATTGGTGTCCCGAATGGAAGCCCGAAGACTAACTTTGTCGGATATTTTGCCTGTGATTTGAAAATCCAGATTCGAATTGACGACCGCATTTTGATTGTTCCCGACCGAAACACCCCTCGAAAGACTTCCTGAAGCAGCAAGGCCATCAAACGGAATGTTTTTTGGTGCCGAACTGTTCACCATTTTGTATAAATTCTGATTGCCAGCCTCGTTATCAAGGATTTTACTACTGTCGTAAATGGTGTATTCCTGAGTTAAAAAATCGGGAAGTTTCAGGTATTGAACCGTTAGGGAATCAGTGGATGAGAAGCTTTTTTCCTTGAATAAAAGATAAGCCTTTGGAAAGTTGATTTGGTACAAAGTACTGTCAACAACTTGATCTTTGGAATCCAATATTTTAAAAAAAGAAGAATTGATACTCACCGATTCCAAATGAATGGTATCTGTCGTAAAAGCAATTTTTTTGGTAACGTAAGCCGTTTTTATTTCCTGCGCCTGAAGCCCGGAAACATATAAAACGATTATCCAAAACAATACTTTTTTTAGCATAGATAGTACAACTCCAATGTGCCAAAAATAGTGTTTATTATTTTATGATGCTTGTGGTTTTCTGAATTGCGAAATGGCTTGTATAATGGTACACAAATAAAACGTGTTTACATATAAGAATAAGATTTTTTGCAAACTGTAAAAGCATAGATTAAATACTTTCTTTATTTTGGTTTCGTTACCGAGTACGTGTTTTGTGCAGGACTATCATCTTTGTATTTTGCCATTAATCCTTGCAATTCCTGACTCCATTCCTGTCCAGCCTGCATAGATTTTTGTCCCAGTTCAGCTGCTTTTTCACTCATTTTTTTCCCTACCGGACTTTCATAAAATACAATCATTGCTTTTACGTCGTCAGCGGTATAAATTTCCATATAAATATTGGCCATTTTGTCTAGTAGGCCTGGTATAGAAGCGTCAAAGTCTTTTGAGAAATTTTCCTTTTTATTCTCGGGAATCATGCTCAAAATTTTTGGTTTTACAAGCTTTATTTGGGCATCGGCACCACTAATAGAAATCAATTTTAATACATCAGCTTTTAAACTTGCATCTTGTGCTATTGTTATTTGTACAACTAACAGGAATGCGATTGATAATAATGTTTTTTTCATCGGATTATTATTTTAAAATTTAATTTTAGTGAGCTAATATCAATAAACTGAAATCAGTTTCCTATTCGAAAACGAATAATTTTATTGATGCATTTGTGTTTTGCTTTTTTTGAAATTATATAAAATATCACTAAAAGTGGGTATTGTTATAGTTGTTTCAATGTAAGATATTTACGAAAAAGTACAATGAGTATTGGTGTTAAAATAAAAAGGTTAAGAGAAAAAAATAATTGGTCTCAGCCTGAATTGGCCTACCGTTTAGGAATATCACAAACCACTTTGTGTAATATTGAAAGTGATAAATGTAAAAAAATAGATTTTCTGCTGGTGGTTAAAGTTTGTCAAGAGTTTGATGTTACATTTGATTATTTTTTAAAAAACAAAAAATCAAGCCAAAAAGGTTGTGTTGAATAATAGTTGAAGTTCTATAAATGCTTGAAAATAAAAAAATGGAAGCCAATTTCTCAGCTTCCATTTTCTAAATTATCTAATTGTCTAATTAAAAAATTAATTCTCGTTAGTTACAATTTGCATTGTTTCTTTGCTTATTTGTTTCAACAGTACCGTTTTGTTGTCTTCAACTGTTTGGGCAGCTTGCTCGTTGAAATGTCTGATGGTGTACAGCGTAACATTTTCGGTGAAATCCACTTTGAATTTTTTGGAAAGAATTGCGTTGCAATCGTTGAAGTTCCCAAATTTATCCTCAACACAAACTGAGAAACTGATTGCAGAGTTTTGAATCAAGTTTACTTTAAGTCTGAATTGGTGGAACAAACCAAAGATTTCGCTGATGTTTTCTTCCATGATGAAAGAGAAATCGATCGAAGACAATGAAATCAACAATTGGTTTCTTTTTACGATGAAACAAGGTAAGTAAGGTTCCAAATCTTGTCCTTTAGAAACAGAAGTCCCTTTCAACGTAGGATTGATAAACGATTTTACGTATAACGGAATTTCTTTTTTCTGTAAAGGTTGCAATGTTTTTGGGTGAATTACAGATGCTCCGTAAAATGCCAATTCGATAGCTTCACGGTATGAAATTTGGTTCAACAAACTTGCGTTTTCAAAATACCTTGGGTCAGCATTCATCACACCAGGAACATCTTTCCAGATCGTTACGCTTTCGGCATTCAAGCAGTAAGCAAAAATGGCAGCAGTATAATCTGAACCTTCACGACCTAATGTTGTGGTGAAATTATTCTCGTCAGACCCCAAGAATCCTTGAGTGATGTTTAGAATTTTGCGTGGGATGTTGTTGGCAATGTTTTTTTGCGTCAATTCCCAATCCACTTCGGCATCACGGTAAGTTGAATCTGTTTTTATGTAGTTTCTAACGTCCAACCATTGTGTTTGAATCCCTTTGTAGCTCATAAATTGACTCAAAATCGTAGTCGAAATCAACTCTCCATAACTTACGATTTGATCGTAAACGAAGTTGTAATTTGGAGATTTATTGTGAGCTAAGAAGTATTCCATATCAGCAAACTGAGTGTTTACTGCTGAGAAAACTTCGTGTTTATCGTCTTCAAACAAATCCAATAAGATTTGGTTGTGGTATTTTTTTACTTCCTGTACCGATGAACTCAATTCAGGTGATTTGTCAAAATAGTTTTTAATAACATCTTCAAGAGCATTAGTTGTTTTTCCCATTGCCGAAACAATCACTAACACATCCTCATAACCCGCTTGTTGCAAAACGTCGTAAACGTTTCTGATACCTGCAGCATCTTTTACTGATGCTCCTCCAAATTTGAATACCCTCATTTTAATTCTGATTTTTAGATTTCAGCTTTTTTTTAACTTTTCCTAAACCGAAATCATATTATAATTTTAATTTTTTAATTTGTTGTTTATGAAGTAATTGATCCCTTCTTCATCCATTTGAGCCACTCTCCATTCATCAAAAACTTTAGCTCCTGATTTTTCATAAAAATCAATTGCCGTTGTGTTCCAGTCCAAAACAGCCCATTCTACTCTTCGAACATTGTCTTTCTTCGCTTGTTTGAAAATTTCAGAATACAGAGCGTAACCCAATCCGGTTCCGCGCATGCTGTCTTTTACGATCAAATCTTCCAGATGGATTGTTTTTCCTTTCCAAGTAGAATAGCGGTAATAATACAAAGCGATACCGACAATTTCCTTATCTGCTTCGGCAACAAAAACATGAAACAATGGGTTTTCTCCAAAGCCATCACGAATAAGATCTTCTTCGGTAATCAAAACGGCGTCTGGTTCTTTTTCGAATACTGCAAGCTCTTGGATTAACCCCAAAACAGCTTTCATATCTTCTTTTTGTCCTTTGCGTATTTTCATATATGTAAAATATATTCGTTATAGGTCATATATGGTATCGCCTTTATTTATCGGTGTTTGCTTGCGCAAACTTGTTGTTAGTGGCGATTTCATTGTTTACTATTGTTATTCTTGAATTCTATGTAAAAAAATAGCGAAATTCTCAGATGTTTTTATGGAATATGTAGCAAATATACAATACTGATAAAGTATCTGTGTATTATTCTTTTCATTTTCACAAAAAAAACGATATTTGTGACTTCAAACTAACTACATCGATTTCGTAATGGAAGAAAGAAACAAGACATTAGGAGAATTTATCATTGAAAATCAGAAGGCTTTTCAGTATTCATCGGGTGAATTGTCCAGGATTATCAACTCAATCAGATTGGCTGCCAAAGTAGTCAATTACAAAGTTAACAAAGCAGGACTTGTCGACATTGTGGGAGCGGTAGGAGAGCAAAACATTCAAGGCGAAGACCAGCAAAAACTAGATGTGTATGCCAATGAAATTTTTATCCAAACTTTAATCAACCGTGAGATCGTTTGCGGAATTGCTTCGGAAGAAAATGATGATTTCATTACTGTTCAGGGAAGCGATAACAGTCATAATAATAAATACGTCCTTTTGATGGATCCGCTTGATGGTTCGTCGAATATTGATGTAAATGTTTCGGTTGGAACTATTTTTTCGGTTTATAGAAGAGTAACTCCAATAGGGACTCCGGTTACCTTAGAGGATTTTCTTCAGCCGGGAACTCAACAAGTAGCTGCTGGTTATGTAATTTATGGAACTTCGACTATGCTAGTTTATACAACAGGTCACGGAGTTAATGGATTTACACTGAATCCAGCTATAGGAACATTTTACCTTTCGCATCCTAACATGAAATTCTCTGAAAACGGAAATATTTATTCGATAAACGAAGGGAATTATGTTCATTTTCCGCAAGGGGTGAAGGATTATATCAAATATGTCCAGCTCGAAGAAGAAGATCGTCCGTACACTTCCCGTTACATTGGAAGTTTGGTTGCCGATATTCATCGAAATATGATTAAGGGTGGGATTTATATTTATCCAACAAGTTCTAAAGCTCCCAAAGGGAAATTAAGATTGTTGTACGAATGCAATCCGATGGCTTTTATTGTTGAGCAAGCGGGAGGAAAAGCTTCGGACGGTTTTGACCGAATCATGGAAATTGAACCAACCGAATTACATCAGCGTGTGCCCTTCTTTTGCGGAAGCATAAAAATGGTCGAAAAAGCCGAAGAGTTTATGCTTAAAGCAAAACTTAGTAAATATTAAACCCAGAATAACCAAAGAATAAACCACCAAAAAGTAAAAAGCTCTCGTTGTCGGGAGCTTTTTTTCTGTTTGCGCAAAAGGCAAAAGGCAAAAGATAAAAATGGCACACGGATAACACGGATTTATACGAATAAAAAAATCTGCGTAAATCTGCAAAATCTGCGTGAAAAATTAGCGCGCAGATTCGGCAGATTTACGCAGATAAAATTTTATTAATCTATTTACTTCGTAAGATTTAAAGCATTACCAATGGTTTCAACCGTTAGAGACATTGATGTTAAAACAAGCAAAAAAAATCCCACGGCTGAGGTCGTGGGCTATAGTAATTAGTATAAGCGGTAGCTTTATTTATACATATTTTTCATTTCATACAAAAAGGTTTCTTCATCGACTTGCATATCTACTAATTTAAGCGCTTTATTGACTATATAATTTACATTTCCAGGCGTGAAACCTAAGGCTAAGGCAAACTTAACCAATAAATGTTCTTGCAAATCTCCCAGTTGATGGTCGCGGTGTACAATTCTAGCCAGTTTATAAAGAGCTTCCAGTCTTTCAATATACAGATAAGGGGCGTTGATGGGATATTTTGAGGGGTCTTTTAAAATTTCTTTGTATTCTTCGTCCGAAATTTGAAGGGTCAGGGCTAATTTATCCAAGAATTTTTGCTCTTGTTCCGTAATATGGCCACCCGCATGGGCTACACGTACAATAGCTGAAAAATTGCCTCTGGCTTTCTGGATGGCTTCGCTACTAAATAAATCTGAGAATGGCATAATTTTAAAGTTTTAGGTTTGACATAAAGATAGTTAAAATTTTAGAAATGAATTTGTTTTTTTGTCTCTTTTTTACGCTAGTAAGCACTGTTTTTTAACCATATAAATCATATTAGTCTAAAGGGATAAGTGCTTCTTTGAAAGGGCCTTTTTTCATTCTAAAGAAAGGATATAGAAGAGGGAGAACCTGTTCTTTGCTTATATTTTCTTTTGCAGGTAAAAAAAGACAACGTTCAAAAAGTCTTTTGCGTTTGTTATGATTAGAGAAAAACTTAAATGACTTATATGGTGAAAAAAAGAAAATTACTCTGAATTCATTGCGCTATATATTTTGTATAATCGGTATAAATCGTAAGTTTACAAACCCATATCAATTTATAATTTATGATGTCAGAATTTTTGGTTTACTTTCAGATAGGGTTGAAACACGTATTAAATATTCACGCCTACGATCATGTTTTGTTTTTAATTGCGTTGTCTGTTCCTTTCTCTTTCAGTGATTGGAAAAGGATTCTGCTTTTGGTAACAGTGTTTACATTGGGTCATACAACCGCATTGTTTCTTTCTGTTTTTGGAATCATTGCTGTCAAAGTAAATGTGGTAGAACTGCTTATTCCGATTACAATTTTGATAACAGCACTTTACAATTTGTTTACGGCTGGAAAAACAAGTAAAAACGGTAGTGTCAATTTGGTTTTTATAATAACGCTTTTCTTTGGGATTATCCACGGATTGGGATTTTCGAATTATTTCAAAACGATTTTGGGAGGTAGTGCTTCTTCAAAATTATTGCCAATGGGTGAATTTGCATTGGGTATAGAAGCTGCGCAAATTACGGTAGTGATTGTAGTTTTGATTTTGTCGTATATTGTACAGACGGTGTTTCGTTTTTCAAAACGCGATTGGTCTTTGGTGATGTCAGCGTTTATAATTGGTGTGGTTTTGCCAATGATATTGGAAAGTGAAATTTGGAAAAATTACTAGTTTATGGAGAAAATAAAATTAAATAAATACGATAAAGCTTATCTTAGGATAGCTACAGAATGGAGTTTGTTGTCCTATTGTCAGAGAAAAAAAGTTGGGGCTATTATAGTAAAAGACCGAATGATTATTTCAGACGGATATAACGGGACACCTACAGGATTCGAAAACTGTTGCGAAGATGAAGATGGTTTGACACGTTGGGATGTTCTGCACGCTGAAGCAAATGCGATTTTGAAAGTGGCTAAATCGACACAATCCTGTGAGGGAGCAACTTTGTATATCACGCTTTCGCCTTGTAAGGAATGCAGTAAACTGATTCATCAGTCAGGAATAAAAAGAGTGGTTTATCACATAGGTTACCGTGATGATTCCGGATTACAATTTTTAAGAAGAGCTGGAATAGAAGTAGAACATATCCCTGTTTTGGAAGATTAGGAAAAATGAACTTTGATAATAAATATTTACCCATAGTGATTGGGGGCATTTTTGCTCTCGGAATTTTTATTGGTAGCTTGTCTTCCTCGACTTCGTCACAATCTTTTGTTTCCAAAAGGAATACTAAAGAAAAACTCAATAAGCTGATTGATTTCATTGACAACGAATATGTAGATGATGTCAATACCGATTCTATTGTGAGTTTAACAGTAAATAGTATTTTGGCAAAATTGGATCCGCATTCCGTGTATATTCCGCCAAGCGAACAAGCTGAATTAGCCGAGACCATGAAAGGTGATTTTGTGGGTATCGGAATTAATTTTTATATGCACAATGACTCGGTTGCAGTTATAAATCCGGTAAAAAATGGCCCTTCGGCAAAAGCAGGTATCAAAGCGGGTGATCGGATTTTATTTGCAGATAAAAAGAAGCTGTTTGGTCGAAAATTGCCAAATGACAGTTTGTTTGCGACTCTTAAAGGCGAAGTCGGTTCGAAAATTGAGTTGACGGTCTATCGTAAATCAGAACATAAAAAAATGAAAATCACTATAAAGCGCGATGTTATTCCGCTTAAAAGTGTTGATGTAGCCTTGCGTTTGAATGATACAACAGGTTATATTAAAATTAATCGTTTTGCCGAAACTACTTTTGATGAGTTTAAAGCGTCTTTGGCATCTTTGAAAAAGCAAGGAATAAAAACACTTGTTGTTGATGTTCGTGACAATGGCGGAGGTTATATGGAAGAGGCTGTTGCCATTGCTGACGAGTTTTTGAAAGACAAAGAATTAATAGTTTTTACCAAAAGCAAAAAAGAACCAACCGAAAAAACGTATGCTACTGCTCAGGGTAGTTTTGAAACAGGAAGATTATTCATCTTAATTAATGAAAATAGTGCTTCGGCGAGCGAGATTTTGGCCGGAGCTATTCAGGATAATGACCGCGGAACGATTGTTGGGCGACGTTCTTTCGGGAAAGGATTGGTGCAACGCGAAATGGATTTTAATGATGGGTCGGCTGTTCGCTTAACCATTGCCAGATATTATACTCCATCAGGAAGGTCAATTCAAAAACCATATACCAAAGGGAATGAGGAATATTTCAAAGAATCGGATTCTCGTTTTCTGCACGGTGAACTTTATAAAAAAGACAGCATAAAAGTGATAGATTCCTTAAAGTTTAAAACCAAGAAAGGGAAAATTGTTTATGGTGGTGGTGGAATTGTTCCCGATGTTTTTGTGCCTTTGGAAGCGGAACACGGAGTAGAAAATGTTTCGTATTTATTGCAGTCGGGAATAGTCGGGCATTTTGTTTTTGAAGAATTGGATAAAGAGCGAAATGCATTTGCAAAATTGACTTTCGATCAGTTTAAAGAAAAAATAAACGCCACCGATTTATATTTTACCGCTTTTCAAAAATACTTGTCCAAAAACGGTTTGGAAGTCGATTTGTCCAAATACAAACCATTGGTGAAACGATATGTTAATGCAGAGTTTGCAAGGCAGTTGTATGGCGATGTGTATTATTATGAAATGGTTTTGAAAGAAGACGCTATGATAAAAAGGATTTTGGACAAAAAAAAGTAATGTAAATAATGGACGAAAAAATCATTATAGATGCTGAAAATGAGCTTTTGAATGCTATAAAAATTGCAAATGTTTTGTCTCTAGACCAATTATTGCATGATGATTTACTTTTTAATTTGCCAGATGGACAAACTATTACCAAAGAATTTGATTTGAATGCCTATCGTTCAGGTAAAATGAAAATTGATTTGCTTGAAGTTTCTGATCGGATTATTAATGTTATAGATGATTCGGCTGTTGTTTGTGTTACGGTTTTATTAAAAGGAACGTACGAAAATCAGCCTTTGGACGGATCTTTTCGTTATGTTCGGGTTTGGAAAAAATTTGATGATAGTTTAAAAGTAATCGCAGGAAGTTGTGTTGCTCTTTAAAGAAAATAAATATGAAAAATACAATCCGATTTTCAGTTTTTTTTATGCTTTTGACTTTTGTGGTTTCCTGTGCTTGTATGAAAGATAAAAATACAATCTCAGGGAAAGTGGTAGCTGTAGCGTTTGGAAAAGATGGCTATACGGCAAAAATTAATACTGCGAAGAACGAAGTTTATTTAGCCACAATCAGTATCGTAAATGTTGGAGGACCTCAAAACTATAAACAACTAAAAGAAGGCGAAGAAGTTTCTCTGAAAGGCGAAATTTGGAAAACCGAAACAGAAAATCATATAAAAGTAAAAGAGATTGTTTCGGTTAAATAAAATTCGAATAACTGTAAATTATCGGATACTGTCGTGCGAATGTGTTTGAATTCCATCATTCCACAAAGTAAGCAAATCTGTAGCTACGGCAGCACCACTACCGGCAGCAATTGCCAGTTGGCTTCTCCATCCCGCGAGAGTTCCTATAACATAAATACCTTCGGCCACTTTATGGTCTACGTTTTTGAGTTGTATTCTTTGTTTTTCGGGAAGTGCTTTTTTGTGAGGTTCTACAAATTGGAGTAAACCTTCAACAGCAAAAGTATTGGCAGAACCTATTCCAACAACGATATTGGCTGTTTTGTAAGTATTTTTGTTAGTGATAACAGTAAATTCGGGATATTGCCTCTCGATTTTTAATACTTTTTCATCGGGAATTTGAGTGATATGAGGGTAAGTGTTGTGTAAATGCTCAACACTTTCAATCAGCAATTCCGAACCTAATTTTCCAGGAGGAATTCCGTATGCATTATTGAAAAGAGCTTCTTGCAGTGAGGAAGTCTTTTGATGTGTAAAAATTCCGATTTTCTTAGACGAAACAAATGCTTTGTTCTTGGCAGATCCCAATACCATGGCGCATGATATACCGGAAACGCCACCGCCTATAATTAATACGTCAAACACAGTTATGCTTTGTCATTCATTTTTTCAACTATCTTTTTAGACATTCTAAAAATTAGAAGAATTAATACTGCGCAAAATGAAGCGACCACACCAACAGACGCTATCATACTGTCTCCTTTGAATGGATTTTGAAAATCAATTAAGGTAATGTTGAAAATAAGAAGCGCAACTGCTAAAAACACTAAAATGTTAGTGAAAATTTTCATAGGTTTAATTTTTATTAAAATGTTAAAGATTTTTAGAGTCAAATTTTGAAATTAAAATAGCTGAAAAAGAGCCGTAATCTTTAACACATAAATATTTAGGGGGTAAAATTATAATTTTTTTCTTTAGACAAACAAACCTTTAACATTAGCGGCAAATAATTTAACAGCTATTGCCAAAAGGACAACACCAAAAGTCTTACGAATTACTCCAAGTCCGTTTTGTCCTAGCATTTTCTCGATTTTTCCTGATGATTTCAGTACAATATAGACCAATACGATATTTAGAATAATGGCAAGGACAATATTCAAGGTGTGAAACTGGGAACGCAGCGAAAGTAGAGTGGTCATTGTTCCTGCCCCGGCAATCAAAGGGAAGGCAAGTGGTACAATTGAAGCAGAACTCGCTTCTTCGTCCCGATAAATACGGATACCCAAAATCATTTCCAAGGCTAGGAAGAACAATACAAAAGAACCCGCCACCGCAAAGGAGTGTACATCAATTCCGATTAGGCTTAAAAATTCTTCACCTATAAATAAAAATAATATCATGATTAATCCGGCTACCAAAGCCGCTTTTTCAGATTCGATATGTCCATGTTTGGCCCTTAGTCCTACTATAATAGGGATAGATCCAACGATGTCAATGACTGCAAAAAGTACCATTCCTACCGTTATTATTTCTTTTAAATTAAAATCTGTCATAGGTGTTTGTTTTGGATGAATAAATCAGTTTGCAAAAATACGCTTATTTTATATTTCTATCAAAAATCAATATAGTTTGTTTGATTTGTAACATTATAAAATAGGTCAATCAAAAGTTAATGTGTTTAAATTATTGAAAATCAAATGGTAAATTTGTAAAGATTAGAAATATAGGATGAAAGAAAAATGAAGAGGAAAATTATTAGAGTCATATTGGAACGACAAATTTGTGTAAGTAAAATAGTTGCAAAGTGTTAATTATCCCGTTTTTGAGACTTATGTTTAGGACTTTTTTTTATTTCTTGAATGTTTGGTTACCTTTGCAAAATGTTTCAATTAGGAAAAACCATAGTCTCAGAGGATATACTCGAAAAAGAATTTGTCTGTAATTTGTCAGCCTGCAAAGGAGCTTGTTGTGTCGATGGCGATGCGGGAGCACCATTGAGTTTGGCAGAAACAAAAATATTGGAGGAAATATATCCGAAAGTAAAACCATTTTTGAGAAAAGAGGGGATCGAAGCTATCGAAGCTCAGGGGACTTGGGTAACAGGAATCGATGGAGATCTTGAAACGCCTCTAATTGACAACAAAGATTGTGCTTACGTCATTTTTGACGGGAAAACCGCACTTTGTGGAATAGAGCAAGCCTATAATCAAGGTATAGTAGATTGGAAAAAACCTGTTTCCTGCCATTTGTATCCAATACGAGTTAAAGATTTTACGGAGTTTGCAGCTGTCAATTATGACAAATGGGATATTTGTGATGCCGCCTGTTCTTTAGGGCAAGAACTCGAAGTTCCCGTGTATAAATTTGTTAAGGAAGCCCTTGTTCGCCGCTTTGGTGAAGATTGGTATATGGAACTTGAAAAAGTAGCCGAAGACTTAAAAAACGGTTTGTAAAAAAGCGTAAAAAAAACACTTTTCTTAATTTTTAAAAATCCTTTGTTTTATGGGAGTTTAAAGAAATTTAATGGAATTAAATTTCTGAAAATCAGCGAGATAATTTTTTAATGAAAAGCGTTCCTGATTTTGATTCGTTGTTAAAAACTAAGGGGTATTGTGAATAAGTTTGACTTTTAATAACCGCATTAATTCATAATCTTTGTAATTCACTTTTAGGATACATTTTAAGTATAAAATCAAAATAAATAAATAAAGCCAAATGTCTCAAATAGAACCTATTTTACAAGAAAACAAGAATCGTTTCGTGATTTTTCCAATTAAACATCATGACATTTGGGAGAGATATAAAATGATGGAAGCTAGTTTTTGGACTGCTGAGGAAATTGACTTGTCCCAAGATCTAAATGACTGGAATAATAAGTTAAATGAAGACGAGCGTTATTTTATAAAACACATTCTTGCATTTTTTGCAGCTTCTGATGGAATTGTAAATGAAAATCTAGCCGAGAATTTTGTAAATGAGGTTCAATACCCTGAAGCTAAATTTTTCTACGGTTTCCAAATTATGATGGAAAATATCCATAGTGAGACTTATTCGCTTTTGATTGATACGTATGTAAAAGACGAAACTGAAAAATCAGATTTATTCAATGCGCTGGATGTTTTTCCGGCAATCAGAAAAAAAGCAGACTGGGCTTTGAGATGGATTGAATCCGATTCTTTTGCCGAAAGACTTATTGCTTTTGCAGCGGTAGAAGGTATTTTCTTCTCAGGTGCATTCTGTTCTATTTATTGGTTGAAAAAACGTGGATTAATGCCAGGTTTGACTTTCTCCAATGAGTTGATTTCTAGAGATGAAGGTGTTCACTGCGATTTTGCAGTACATTTACATAACCACCATTTGGTAAATAAAGTGCCAAAAGAAAGAATAAGAAGCATTATCGTTGATGCTTTGGATATCGAAAGAGAGTTCATTACCGAATCACTTCCTGTAAGTTTGATTGGTATGAATGCAGGTTTAATGACTCAATACTTAGAATTTGTTGCCGATAGATTATTGGTGGAATTAGGATGCAGCAGAGAATATAATGTTTCCAATCCGTTTGATTTTATGGATATGATTTCACTTCAAGGAAAAACTAATTTCTTTGAGAAAAAAGTAGCCGAATATCAAAAATCAGGAGTTAAAGTTACTGAAAGTGGTGATTCACAAAAAATCAGCTTCGACGCTGATTTTTAGAAAGTAGTTTTGATTTTCAAATATTTCCCTATAGATATTTGATAACACAGAAAAATAAGAATAATTACAATTGATTAAATAGTTTTTTAAGGTTTCCCCCAAATCAAAAAAAAACTAGGTTAATTCTACCTGATTTAAGGCCAAATGACGATGTTTTGTTTCATTTCAGTTATGCGATGAAACAAAGTATCGAAGTGGATTATGGATTGACCGCGAGTAAAAAAATGAATTACGGATTCCTACTGTTCGTAAATCGCAATTCATTAAATTTAAAAGGACAAAAGTATGTATGTAGTAAAAAGAGATGGCCACAAAGAGCCTGTAATGTTTGACAAAATTACAGAGAGAATCAAAAAGTTATGTTACGGCTTGAACGAATTGGTAGATCCGGTTAAAGTTGCTATGCGTGTTATTGAAGGCTTGTATGATGGGGTTTCTACATCTGAACTTGATAACCTTGCCGCCGAAACTGCTGCGTCAATGACTATTGCCCATCCGGATTATGCACAATTGGCCGCTCGTATTGCAATATCAAATCTACATTCAAATACGAAAAAATCATTCTCGGAAACGATGAATGAAATGTTTCATTATATCAACCCAAGAACTGGTATGGAATCACCTTTGTTGTCTCCTGAAGTACACAAAGTGATTATGGATAATGCCGAATTTTTGGATTCGCATATTATTTACACAAGAGATTTTAACTACGATTATTTTGGTTTCAAAACATTGGAACGTTCGTATTTATTGAAAATTAACGGAAAAATCGTAGAGCGTCCACAACATATGTTGATGCGTGTGGCTGTGGGGATCCACCTTGACGATTTGAAATCGGTGATGGAGACTTACGACTTAATGTCTAAAAAATACTTTACCCATGCAACGCCAACTTTGTTTAATGCCGGGACTCCAAAACCTCAAATGTCTTCCTGTTTCCTTTTGGCTATGCAGGATGATAGTATTGACGGTATTTATGATACTTTAAAGCAAACAGCAAAAATTTCGCAATCAGCGGGAGGAGTTGGGCTTTCTATTCATAATGTTCGTGCAACAGGTTCTTATATCCGTGGTACAAACGGTACTTCAAACGGAATTGTTCCTATGTTGAGAGTGTTCAATGATACGGCTCGTTATGTAGATCAAGGTGGAGGAAAACGAAAAGGAAGTTTTGCGATCTATATCGAAACTTGGCATGCCGATATTTTTGAATTTCTTGACTTAAAAAAGAATACCGGTAAGGAAGAAATGCGTGCCAGAGATTTGTTCTTTGCAATGTGGACTTCGGATTTGTTCATGAAACGTGTACAAGAGGATTCTACTTGGACTTTGATGTGTCCAAACGAATGTCCGGGTTTGTATGATGTGTATGGCGAAGAATTTGAAGCTTTATATACTGATTACGAATTCAGAGGAAAAGGTAGAAAAACCATCAAAGCACGTGAGTTATGGGAGAAAATCCTTGAATCACAAATTGAGACCGGAACTCCTTATATGTTGTACAAAGATGCAGCCAACAGAAAATCAAATCAAAAAAATCTAGGTACTATCCGTTCTTCGAATTTGTGTACCGAGATTATGGAATATACTTCAAGTGATGAGGTGGCGGTTTGTAATTTGGCTTCCATTTCGTTGCCGATGTTTGTTGAGAATGGGGCTTTCAATCATCAATTGCTATATGATGTTACTAAGCGTGTGACCCGTAATTTGAATAGAGTAATCGACAGAAATTATTATCCTGTACAAGAAGCCGAGAATTCTAATATGCGTCACAGACCGGTTGGTCTTGGAGTGCAAGGGCTTGCTGATGCTTTTATCATGTTGCGTATGCCTTTTACAAGTGACGAAGCTAAAAAGTTGAACCAAGAAATATTCGAAACACTTTACTTCGCTGCCTGTACAGCCTCTATGGAAATGGCAAAAGAAGAAGGACCTTATTCTACTTTCCAAGGATCTCCAATGTCAAATGGAGAATTCCAGCACAATTTGTGGGGGTTAAAAGACGAAGAATTGTCAGGAAGATGGGATTGGGCTTCACTTAGAAAAGAAGTGATGGCAAACGGTGTTCGTAACTCATTATTAGTTGCGCCAATGCCAACAGCTTCAACTTCACAAATTTTAGGAAATAACGAAGCATTCGAACCATATACTTCTAATATTTATACAAGACGTGTATTGTCTGGTGAATTTATTGTGGTAAACAAACACTTGTTGAATGATTTAGTGAAATTAGGATTGTGGAATGACGATTTGAAACAAGAAATCATGCGTCACAACGGATCGGTACAAAATATTGATGGAATTCCTCAAGACCTGAAAGAATTATACAAAACTGTTTGGGAAATGTCTATGAAAGATATTATCGATATGTCTCGCCAAAGAGGATACTTTGTGGATCAATCGCAATCGTTGAACTTGTTCATGCAGGATGCGAATTATGCTAAACTGACGTCAATGCACTTCTACGCTTGGCAATCTGGTTTGAAAACAGGAATGTACTATTTAAGAACCAAAGCAGCTGTTGATGCGATTAAGTTTACATTGAATAATGATAAGAAACAAAAAGAGGTTGTCGCTACTGAATCAATAGATGTTGATGATTTCAAAGCGATGTTGCTTAAAGCACAAGCTGCGGATCCTGAAGATTGTGAAATGTGTGGATCTTAATTTAGGAAATAGATTAAAGAAAATAGTGTATAGAGAAGCAACTATCGTAAATGGTAGCTGCTTATAAGAATAAAACCCTAATAAATCATTAGATTCGTTAGGGTTTTTTAGTTATGAATTATTAGTGCTATACGATGTTTTCAACTGCAACTCTCATTTCTTTTGCAGCAGCAACCATTTCGGTTAGCGCTTTTTTGGTTTCTTCCCAATGTCTCGTTTTTAGTCCGCAATCGGGATTTACCCAAAGTTGATCAACAGGAACAACAGCCGAAGCTTTTTCCAATAATTGCACCATTTCGTTGCGAGAAGGAACTCTTGGAGAGTGAATATCGTAAACTCCAGGTCCTATTTCGTTCGGGTATTTAAAATCGGCAAAGACATCCAGTAACTCCATTTGCGAGCGCGAACATTCAATGGTGATTACATCGGCATCCATATCGGCAATATTTTGTATGATGTCGTTGAACTCGCTGTAGCACATGTGTGTGTGGATTTGGGTGTCGTCTTTTACGCCACTGGCCGAAATTCGGAAGGCTTTTATGGCCCAGTCCAAATAATTTGCCCATTCTTCTTTACGCAACGGCAATCCTTCGCGAATGGCTGGTTCATCAATTTGAATAATTTTGATTCCCGCTTTTTCTAAATCGACCACTTCATCGCGAATGGCCAAAGCAATTTGGGTGCAGGTTTCGGAACGTGATTGGTCATTACGGACAAATGACCATTGCAGGATGGTTACAGGTCCGGTTAGCATTCCTTTTACCCATTTTGGGGTTAATGATTGCGCAAATTCAGCCCATTTTACGGTCATTGGATTCGGACGCGAAACATCGCCGTAAATTACTGGAGGCTTCACGCAACGACTACCATAACTTTGTACCCAACCGTTTTTGGTAAAGGTAAATCCGTCCAATTGTTCGCCAAAATATTCCACCATGTCGTTGCGTTCAAATTCTCCGTGAACTAAAACATCGATTCCGGTTTCTTCCTGAAAACGAATCGTTTCCTCAGTTTCTTTTTGAAGCAAATCATCGTATTGTTGCTGAGTCAGTTCCCCTTTTTTGAATTTGGCTCTCCAGCTTCTTACTTCTGTAGTTTGAGGAAAAGAACCTATGGTTGTGGTCGGGAACAAAGGAAGTTGTAAAGCTTCAATTTGTTTTTTTCTTCGAATGGCAAAAGTATTTTGTCTTTGGTTGTCACTTTTTGCAATGTTTGCCACTCTGTGTTTAACAGCTTCATTATGTATCAGTTTTGAAGTTTTTCTGTTTTCATTGGCTACGGTGTTTTCAATGAAATGTAACGAAGTTTCTGCATCTTGTTCTTTAGAAGCAAACGATTTTAAAAGTCTTATTTCTTCGATTTTTTGTTTGGCGAAAGCCAGCCATTGTTTGATTTCGGGTGTCAATGTGTCGTCATTGGTTTCTAAATCCAAATCGCACGGACTGTGAATAAGCGAACAGGATGGGGCGATCAGGATTCGGTCTTTGCCTAGGGCATCGGTGGCTTTTTGGATCAAGTCCAATGATTTTTTGAAATCGTTTTTCCAGATGTTCCTTCCGTCAACAACGCCAAGGGAAAGGTTTACATTTTTACCCAATTTTCCCGATTCCAAAATATCATCCAATTGAGAGGGACAACGCACCAGATCTAGATGTAAGGTATGCACAGGCAAAGCCAAAGCGGTTTCCAAATTCTCTCCGAAACAGTCAAAATAATTGGTCAGCATTATTTTTAGAGAGGGGAATTTTTTATTGATTTCGTTGTAAACATAGATAATCGCATTGCGTTCTTTATCGGTTAAATTCAATGCCAAAAATGGTTCGTCCAGTTGAATCCATTCTGCACCTTCGGTTTGTAATGTGTTTAGAATTTCGAAATAAACAGGAAGTAATTTTTCGATAAGATCAATTCGGTGAAAACCGCTTTCTTTTTCTTTCCCCAATAATAAATAAGAAACAGGCCCAATTAATACTGGCTTTGTTGTGATTCCCAATTTTTTGGACTCAATAAATTCAGCAATTATTTTGGTCGAAAACAATTCGAATTTTTGGTTTTTAGTGAATTCGGGAACGATGTAATGGTAATTGGTGTCAAACCATTTGGTCATCTCCATAGCCACAACATCCTGCCCATTTTTTTGCGCGCCTCTCGCCATCGCAAAATACAAATCAAGGGAATTGTTGGTTTTTGCAAATTCTTGGTAACGCTCCGGAATGGCGCCGAGCGTCAAGGTCAAATCCAATACTTGGTCATAAAGGGAGAAATCATTGGAAGGAATTAAATCGATTCCTTTTTCGGCCTGCAGTTGCCAATTTTGTTTTCGGATGGTTGCCGCGGTGGTCAATAAATCTTCTGCCGAAATTTTGCCTGCCCAATAGAGTTCATTGGCTTTTTTTAATTCTCTGTTGTTGCCTATTCTAGGATAACCTAAATTGTTTGTTTTCATTTTTATCAGTATTTATTACTGAGCAAAATTATTTTATTCAGTAATAAATATTGATTAATATTTTTATTTAAGTAAAATGAAGTGTATTTGTGTATTTTTGTAATAATTTATTCTGAATGTAATTTTGTAATCACACTTTAACAGTAAAAATAACTATGGAAAACCTGGACAATATCGATTTGGAGATACTAAAACACCTTCAGGAAGACTCCAATATTAACATAAAAGAGCTGGCAAGCAAATTATTTCTTACGGTCACTCCGGTTTATGAACGCATCAAAAGACTGGAACGTGAGGGGTATATTATGAAATACGTGGCGCTGTTGGACAAGAAAAAACTCAATCTCGGTATGACTGTTTTTTGCAATGTCCGATTGAAGGAACACGCGAAAAATGTGGGAAGCAATTTTGTTAAAGATATAGTTGCACTTCCTGAAATCATCGAATGCTACAACATTGCAGGTGATTATGATTTTATGTTGAAGATTTTGGTCGAAGATATGTCCAGTTATCAGGATTTTGTAATGAACAAACTTTCGACCATCGAAAATATCGGGAATACCCAAAGTGTTTTTGTTATGGGCGAAATTAAACACAGTACGGCATTGGCGATATAATTTGGGCGTGACCGTATCTTGATAAAAGGGCTATTCACGGTGTGATTACGCGCCCTTTTATCAAGATACGGTCGGGCTATCCGCGCTACTTTGGTAGCCTGCTTCTATCCCTCACGCGGACAATTGACTGCTTTGTGAAGTAATTTAGTTAGATGAAAATCATAAAATAAAATGTACTTTTGGTTTCTTTAAATCTAAAATCGTTAATCTACAATCATAAATCACAATGAACTGGGAACAATTATTATCACTAAAGCGACAAGGAGATACAGGTAAAAGATTGAGAACCGAACAGGACGAAACCCGTTTGGGATTTGAAGTCGATTATGACCGAATCATATTCTCCTCGGCTTTTAGAAGTTTGCAGGACAAAACACAGGTAATTCCACTTTCTAAAACCGATTTTGTTCACACCAGATTGACTCATAGTCTTGAGGTTTCGGTTGTTGGGCGTTCCTTGGGACGATTAGTTGGAAAAAAAATAATAGAAAAATATCCTTATTTACAGGAAGTTCATGGCTACCAGATGAATGATTTCGGTGCGATTGTAGCTGCTGCGTCTTTGGCACATGATATCGGAAATCCTCCCTTTGGACATTCAGGAGAAAAAGCAATTGGTGAGTATTTTTCGATAGGAAATGGATTGAAGTATAAAGAATTATTGTCACCTAAAGAATGGCAGGATTTGGTCGATTTTGAAGGTAATGCCAATGGATTTTCGGTTTTGAATAGTTCGCGTCCCGGAGTTGAGGGCGGGATTCGACTTTCTTACGCAACTCTTGGTGCTTTTATGAAATACCCAAAAGAAAGTTTGCCTAAAAAACCAACCAAAAATATTGCCGACAAGAAATATGGTTTTTTTCAAACCGATAAAGTTTTCTTTCAGGAGGTTGCCGCCGATATGGGGATGATCGCTAATAAAAAAGGAGAAGATATTGGATTTGAAAGACATCCGCTGGCTTATCTTGTCGAAGCTGCCGATGATATTTGCTATACGATAATTGATTTTGAGGACGGAATCAATTTAGGTTTGGTTTCCGAGGATTTTGCCTTGGAGTATTTGATCAAATTGGTGAAAGATAGTATAGATACTTCAAAATACAAAACATTAGAGACCAAAGAAGACAGAATAAGCTATCTGCGGGCACTGGCTATCGGAAGTTTGATTAATGATGCCGTAAAAGTATTTATTGATAATGAAGAAGCGATTATGCAAGGTAAATTTCCTTTTGCCTTAACAGATAAAAGCAGGTACAAAGCCCAAATGGATGATATAATCAAGATTAGTGTCAAAAACATCTATCAAAGCCGGGAAGTGGTAGAAAAAGAACTTGTTGGTTACCAAATTATACAAACGCTTTTGGATAAATTCATAACGGCTTTCAATAATAAATTTGAAGGAAAGATGTCCAATTATGATAATCTTGTCTTGAAAATGTTACCCGAAAAACATCATTTGGAGAAAGAAAATCTATACGAAAGATTGCTTCATATTTGTCATTTTGTTTCGATGCTTACTGATGGGAATGCATTGTTGATTTATAGAACAATTACAGCGGCAAAAAATTGATGAAACAATATAAAAAAAAATACCCTCAAATAGTAAAAAACTATTTGAGGGTATTTTTTTTTAGGTTTTTAGTCTAAAAAGCATATTCAATTCCAATTCCTAAAATTTGCTTTAGCTGTACTTTTGGGCCTTCATTGATTTTTACGCCATTTTCTTCTTTAATTACATCGATGTCTTCGTCATAAACTAGGTTTATACCAATGTTTGCTTTTACATAATCATTTACTTTTAAATCGGCGTACGATTGCCAATCAACATCGATATTACCAAAATTATGCAGATAATCTGTGTATAAAGTTAAACGGTTTTTTACAGTGATGTTATTAGCGACTTCCTTTTCAATATAAGAGGTAGCCAAAATACCCACCTCGTTTTTTGATTTTTTCCCATGGGAAATCAAATTTCCTGAAGCATCATAAACGGCTTTTTCTACACCATAAGATCCTTTATCTGCCAAAGTTTGATCTAAGACCATTGTGCTTTTTAACGTTAAAGGGGATAAGTAAATATTCAGCTTTTCAGGTTTATAGATGTATTCAGACCCAACCCCTAAAAAGACATATGCCGGGGCAAAAGGCCTTGAGATAGGTTCTGTCGTATTTGGATATTTATAACCGTCAGTGAATTGAGTATTAAAGTTAAATTTAGCCGAATGATACCAATTTGACCTAGGACTTGTTCTATAGCCATAAGTAGAATTTAATTTGAAGACATCATCTGTTTTTCTGAGTTCGACACCTTCTTGTTTGTTCATACCATAACGAAAGATCAGTTCATTTGACCAAACTTGTTTATCGTCTTTGTAATCTCTTTTAAGTTGTCCTCGTGCCAATGCTGTAATCGCGCTGGTCCCCCCGGCACTCCAGTTCACGAAAGCAATTTCTGAAACGTCAATTCCTAAAATATTTTTGTTCGTCCAATGTGAAACAGTGTCAGGCTTTGAAGTTATGATGGTCATCATAGCCTGGTCAATTTTGTTTGCGTTTATGGTGTCTTTTTTACTGGTAATTATCGTGATTTGTGCGAAACTACATGTTGAAATGAGTAGTGTAAGATTTATAATTGTTTTGTTTAAAAAAGTCATATTCGGCTAAGATTTTTTGAGTTCGCAAATTAATTAATTTCAATAACTTGATAAAATTATTTCCAGACTATCAACGGAAATTCCGCAATTTTGTTGTAATTCATCAATAGAACCTTGTTCAATAAAAGTGTCTGGAATTCCCAAAAGCTGTATTTTGTTAGCGTAATGATGAGCTGCAGCAAATTCCAGAATTGCGCTTCCAAAGCCTCCTTTTATTACTCCATCTTCGATAGTAATGACGGTTTCGAATTGATCAAAAATGGTATGCAGTTCTTTTTCATCCAAAGGTTTGACAAAAGCAAAATCATAATGCGCAAATTTCTCCTGATGCTTTATTTTGGCCAAAGCCAAAGTAACATTGTTGCCAATTGCACCGGCAGATAATACCGCAATTTTTGTGCCACTTTTTAAAATCTTAGCCTTTCCTATTTCAATTTGTTGATATTTGCCAAAATGTAGATTTTTCCAATCACTGATAACGCCTCTGCCTCGTGGATAACGAATGGCAATAGGATGTTTCAGTCCCAATTGTGCGGTGTATAAAATGTTTTGCAGTTCAATTTCATTTAGCGGCGCGTAAACAATCATATTTGGAATACAGCGTAAGTATGCCAAGTCGAAAACGCCGTGATGCGTCGCACCGTCTTCGCCAACCAAACCGGCTCTGTCCAAGCAAAAAATAACGGGTAAATTTTGTAAAGCCACATCGTGTATCACCTGATCGTAGGCTCTTTGCAGGAAAGTAGAATAAATATTGCAATAAACAATCATTCCCTGAGTTGCCATTCCTGCGGACAAAGTGACTGCGTGTTGTTCGGCAATTCCAACGTCAAAAGCGCGTTTTGGAAAAGTGTCCATCATGAATTTTAGTGAACTTCCGGAAGGCATTGCTGGAGTTATTCCAACTATTTTTTCGTTCTTTTTGGCCAAATCCAAAATGGTTAAACCAAAAACATCCTGGTATTTTGGAGGTAAATGTTCTTCGTGTTTCGGAATAATTTCTCCTGTTGTGGCGTCAAATTTGCCTGGGGCATGATACTTCACCTGATTTTCTTCTGCCTGTTGAAGTCCTTTGCCTTTGGTGGTGATAAGGTGTAAGAATTTTGGTCCTTTTATTTTTTGCAGGCGTTTCAATTCTTTTATTACTGCAAAAATATCATTTCCATCAATTGGTCCCGAATAATTGAAATTCAGTGACCGAATCATATTATTTTGCTTCGGATTTTTTCCTTCTTTTACTGAAGTAAGATATTTTTTGAGAGCACCAACGCTCGGATCAATTCCGATGGCGTTGTCATTAAGAATTACTAACAAGTTAGCATCGGTAACACCGGCGTGATTCAGTCCTTCGAAAGCCATTCCTGAAGCAATTGAAGCATCACCGATTACGGCTATATGTTGTTTTTCGAAATCTCCTTTCAAATGAGAGGCAATTGCCATTCCCAAAGCTGCCGAAATTGATGTGGAAGAGTGGCCTACGCCAAAAGTGTCGTAAATACTTTCGCTTCTTCTCGGGAAACCCGAAATACCGTTCAATTGACGGTTGGTATGAAAAATGGTTCTTCTCTCGGTCAAGATTTTATGTCCGTAGGCTTGGTGACCAACATCCCAAACCAATAAATCTTCGGGAGTGTTGAAAACATAATGTAAGGCAATAGTCAATTCGACCACACCCAAGCTGGCGCCAAGATGGCCTTCTTTGGTGGCAACAATATTGATGATAAAATCCCTTAATTCCTGTGCCAATTGCGGAAGTTGCGCTTCGTCAAGCTGGCGTAAATCGGTTGGGGAGTAGATATGTTCGAGTAAATTGCTTTTCATTATTATTTAAAAAGCGAATTTACGGTTTTAAATTTAAAGTTTTGTGGCCACGAATTCACGAATGAAATAAATTCTAAGCTTTTTGATGGCACAAATTTTAAATCTGATTGTGATCCGTGTTATTTTTCAATTATAAAAAGTATAATTAATTCGTGAATTCGTGGCAAAAGATAATGAGGCGATTATTTGTGTTATTTGCCTCAAAAAAAGGTAATATTTGAGGCAATTAATGATGTTAATCTTTTTTTGTTGAGTCAGTAACTGTCAAAATGGGCACAACTTCACCTGTTGTATGTTTAGTCGTTTTGTTTTTGTCAACTTCACCACACTTAATTATTTCTGGCTTTACAAATTTAACGTGATCTACTCTTGGAGGTGGTGGAGGTGGTGGAACATTTTTTGAAGGATTAGTTGGGTTTGTTTTTGGAGGCAATCGTACACCGACAGTTACGTTATTCATTTCCAAAGAATCGTCAACAACTTCTACTTTATCAATCTTTTGTTTGTTTCCGTTTTTATCTGAACAGCTAAATAAAGTTGTGCCCATTGTCATAAACAAAGCCAATAAAAATATTTTATGATAACCCGTTGGGTGTAATTAAATTGTTTGATTTTTAATATTGTTTATTGGTCTATCAAATATGAATTTATTGATATACTGAACCAATGTTAATGCCGTGATTTTGGCTAAAATTCTTGTTTTAAAACC